>Ga0116141_10003147_pt1 | contig 14000 bp, 15 predicted proteins | sample AD_UKC097_MetaG_FD_89744 | JGI IMG/M metagenome (GOLD analysis project Ga0116141, IMG submission 89744) | Active sludge microbial communities of municipal wastewater-treating anaerobic digesters from USA - AD_UKC097_MetaG | ecosystem: Engineered > Bioreactor > Anaerobic > Digestate | place: USA...
GCGCTGATTCTGGCGGGACCGGCGGCCCTGGCGGCCGACCGACCGACCCCGTCCGGCCTGCCGGTGCCCCGATATGTGATCCTGAAATTCGACGAGGTGAACGCCCGCTCCGGCCCCGGCGACGACCACCGGCTGCTCTGGGTCTACCGCGCTCGCGGCCTGCCGGTGCAGGTGGTGGCTGAGAACACCGAGTGGCGGCGAATCTGCGATCCGGAGCACGGCATGGCCTGGGTTCACCGGCGCACGGTCGACGGCCGGCGCAATGTCATGCTGATCCAGCCCGAACCCCTGGCCCTGCACCGGTCGCCCAAGACCGATTCGCACGTGGTCGCCATGCTGCGCCCCCGGGCGATCGCCGGCCTGGTGCGCTGCGACGACAAGGGCTGGTGCAAGCTCAGGGTCGACAACATCAGCGCCTGGGCGCCGGCCAAGACCCTGTGGGGCACGGATGATAAGCCGCAATGCGGCTGACAAGGCCGCTGTCGGGGCTGTTCACCCCGGAGCCGCAGGGGGCATCGCGGCGTTGAGCCGGAACGGCGGCTCTGCTAGGCCCGTCGTCCAAGGACAAGACAAAGGCGCATCATGACCGTCGGGCCCAAGGCTAAGGACCACTACGACCTCCAGGAGCTGCTGGCCTGCGGCCGCGGCGAGATGTTCGGCCCGGGCAACGCCCAACTGCCGGTCCCGCCGATGCTGATGTTCGACCGCATCAGCAAGATCAACGATGACGGCGGCCTGCACGGCAAGGGCTATGTCGAAGCCGAACTCGACATCAATCCGGACCTCTGGTTCTTCGATTGCCACTTCATCGGCGACCCCGTCATGCCCGGCTGCCTGGGCCTGGACGCCATGTGGCAGCTGGTCGGCTTCTTCCTCGGCTGGTCGGGGGCGCCCGGCAAGGGCCGCGCCCTGGGCGTCGGCGAGGTCAAGTTCACCGGCGAGGTGACGCCGGACGTCAAGAAAGTGGTCTACAAGATCGATCTCAAGCGGGTGATTCTGCGCCGGCTGGTCATGGGCATCGGGGACGGGGTGCTCGAAGCCGACGGCAAGGTCATCTACGAGGCCAAAGACCTTCGCGTCGGCCTCTACGCCAAGAACTAGGCCTTCGGGGGAGGAGCCAGGATGCGCCGCGTCGTTGTCACCGGGATCGGGATCGTCTCCTCGATCGGCAACAATTCCAATGAAGTGCTGGCTTCCTTGCGGGAAGCCAAGTCGGGGATCATCGGAGCCCCGGACTATGCCGAGCTCGGCTTCCGCTGCCAGGTCCACGCCGCGCCCCAGATCGACTGGGAAGCCATGGTCGATCGCCGAGCCGCCCGTTTCCTGGCCCAGGGCACGGCCTTCGGTCACATCGCCATGGAACAGGCCATCGCCGATTCCGGCCTGGGCGAGGCGGAGGTCTCCAACGAGATGACCGGCCTGATCGTCGGCTCCGGCGGCCCGTCGACCCGCGCCATTGTCGAGGCCGCGGCCATCACCCGCGAAAAGGGGCCCAAGCGGATCGGCCCGTTTGCGGTGCCCAAGGCGATGAGCTCGGGCCCGTCGGCGACCCTGGCCACCTGGTTCAAGATCCGCGGCCTGAACTTCTCCATCTCCTCGGCCTGCGCGACCTCGGCCCACTGCATCGGCGTCGGCTACGAGCAGATCGCCATGGGCAAGCAGGACGTGGTGTTCGCCGGCGGCACGGAAGAGCTGGACTGGACCCTGTCCAACCTGTTCGACGCCATGGGCGCCATGAGCTCGAACTTCAACGACCGGCCCGCCGTGGCCAGCCGCGCCTATGACAAGGACCGCGACGGCTTCGTGATCGCCGGCGGAGCCGGGATCGTGGTGCTGGAAGACTATGAGCGCGCCAAGGCCCGCGGGGCCAAGATCTATGGCGAGATCGTTGGCTACGCCGCCAATTCCGATGGCCACGACATGGTCGCCCCGTCGGGCGAGGGCGCCGTGCGCTGCATGCGCCTGGCCATGAAGGGCGCGGGCGACCGCACCATCGACTACCTGAACCCGCACGGCACCTCGACGCCGGTGGGCGATTCCAAGGAAATGGCGGCGGTGCGCGAGGTGTTCGGCGACAAGGCGCCCTTCATCTCCTCGACCAAGTCCCTGACCGGCCACAGCCTGGGCGCGGCCGGGGCGCAGGAGGCGATCTATTCGCTTCTGATGCTCAACAACGGCTTCCTGGCCGAGAGCGCCAATATCGAAAACCTCGACCCCGAGTTCGAGGGCCTGCCGATCCTGCGCAAGCGGGAGGACCGCCAGGTCGAGACGGTGATGTCCAACTCCTTCGGCTTTGGCGGCACCAATGGCTGCCTGGTGATGTCGCGGGTCTGACCGCCCCGCCGGGCTTGGGTGTCATCCCGGAAAGCGCGCAGCGCTTGTCCGGGACCCAGACGCGCGGGGTTGTCCCGGGACATCGGTGTCTATGGGTCCCGGTCCTTCGCTGACGCGAAAACCGGGATGACACTTCAAGGGGTCTCCCATGCGATTCCGCCCCGCCGTCGCCGCCGACCTGCCCGCCATCGTCGCCCTGCTGGCCGATGACGCCCTGGGGGCGGGGCGCGAGTCCCCCCAGGCGCTGGCTGACTATCAACGGGCCTTCGAGAACCTCGACGCCAACACCCTGCTGGCGGTGGCCGAGATCGAGGGCGCTGTCCGCGCGACCCTGCAAATGACCGTGATCCAGGGGCTGTCGAACCGGGGCGCGAAGTTCGCCCTGATCCAGGCGGTTCGGGTGGATTCAGGCCTGCGCGGCCAGGGCGTCGGCGCCGCCTTCATGGCCTGGGCCCTTGATCAGGCCAGGGCTCGCGGCTGTTCCAAGGCCGAGCTGTTCACCCACGAGAGCCGCAAGGACGCCCAGCGGTTCTATGCCCGGCTGGGCTTTGTCGACAGCCATGCGGGGATGCAGCTGCGCCTCTGATCGGTTGCGTCGAAGCGCGCGCCCGTCCACATAGCGGCAAAGGACTGTGTCTAGGGAGATACGCGTGGCCGACGAATACCAGATGCCCAAGGGCGACCTGATGAAGGGCAAGAAGGGCGTGGTGACCGGGGTCGCCAACCACCAGTCCATCGCCTGGGGCATCGCGAGCCAACTGGCCGCCCAGGGCGCCGAGATGTCCTTCCTGCACCTGCCGGGCATGGAGCGCCGGGTTCAGCCCCTGGCCGAGAGCATCGGGGTCAAGTCCCTGGCCGCGGTGGACGTGACCGACGACGCCTCGATGGACGCGGCCTTCGCGACCATCGAGAAGGACCTGGGGACGATCGACTTCTTCGTCCACTCCATCGCCTTTGCGAACAAGGACGAGCTGAAGGGCTCCTTCGTCGACAACACCACCCGCGAGGGCTTTCTGCGGGCCATGGACATCTCGGCCTTCAGCTTCGTGGACTGCACGCGGCGTGCGGCCAAGCTGATGCCCAACGGCGGCTCGGTCATCTGCATGACCTATATGGGCTCCGAGCGCGCTATCCCGAACTACAACACCATGGGCGTGGCCAAGGCCGCCCTGGAAGCCTCCACCCGCTACGCCGCCCGCGACCTGGGGCCCAAGGGCATTCGGGTGAACGCGATCTCGGCCGGCGCCATGCGCACCCTGTCGCTGGCTGGCATCTCCGGCGGCCGCGGCATGCTGGCCCAGGGCCGCGCCATGTCGGCCATGAAGGAGGACACCTCCATGGAAGGCGTCGCCGGCTGCGCCCTGTGGCTCCTGTCCGATCTCGGCCGCTCCACCACCGGCGAGGTGGTGCACGTGGACGCGGGCTTCCACATCATGGGCATCGGCGACGACTCCGAGGGGTGATTTATCGCCCCTAAGGGTCCGCAGCGACTAGACGTCGGCCAGGGTTCGTCGCCATATCCCGGCCATGAGCAATGACGCCGACGTGATCATCGCCGGCGCCGGCATGGCCGGCGCCACCCTGGCCCTGGCCTTGAAGCAGGGGGGGCTAGAGCCCCTCCTCATCGACCCCGTCGTGTTCGACGACCAGCTGGCGCCCAGCTTCGACGGCCGGGCCTCGGCCATCGCCTATGCGAACTTCCGTGGCTGGCGGGCCCTGGGCCTGGCTGAACACTTCGAGCCGCACGCCCAGCGGATCGAGCAGATCCTGGTCACTGACGCGACCACGCCCGGCGCGGCGTCCGGCAAGCCCCTGCCCTTCTTCCTGCGCTTTGATTCCGACGAGATCGCCGACCGTAGCGACGGCGAGCCCCTGGGCTACATGCTGGAAAACCGCCGCACCCGCTCCGGCCTGGCCGCCGGGGTGGCCAAGGCCGGCATCCAGGTGCTGGCCCCCGCCCGCGTGGCCGGCGTCACCACCGGCAGCGCCGGCGCCCATGTCGCCCTGACCGACGGCCGGGTGCTGAACGCGCCCCTGGTGGTCGGCGCCGAGGGTCGCGTGTCGCCGATCCGCGAGGCCGCCGGCATCGGGACCATCGGCTGGGACTACCGCCAGACCGGCGTGGTCGCCACGGTGCGGATGGAGCGCCCCCACGAGGGCGTGGCGCACGAATACTTCCTGCCAGGCGGCCCCTTCGCCATCCTGCCGCTCACCGACAACCGCGCCAGCCTGGTCTGGACCGAGAGCACGGCCCACGCCAAGGCCCTGGTCGCGGCGCGGCCCGAGGTGTTCCACGCCCACCTGATGCGCCGCTTTGGCCCCTTCCTGGGCCAGGTGACCATCGAGGGGCCGGTCTTCTCCTATCCGCTCAGCCTCCAGCTCGCGGAGCGGCTCTACGCCCCGCGCGTGGCCCTGCTGGGCGACGCCGCCCACGGCAACCACCCCATCGCCGGCCAGGGGCTGAACATGGGCCTGAAGGGCGCCGCCGCCCTGGCCGAGGTGCTGACCGACGCCGCCCGCCTGGGCGAGGACATCGGCTCAGAGGCTGTTCTGGAGCGCTACGCCCGCTGGCGCAGGTTCGACACCGTGATGCTGTCGGCCGGCATGGACGCCTTCGTCCACCTGTTCTCCAACGACAACCCCTTGCTGCGCCTGGCGCGCGGGGTCGGCATGGCGGCGGTCAACCGCATCGCGCCGGCGCGGAAGTTCTTCATGCAGGAAGCCGGCGGCGCCATGGGCGATCTGCCCCGGCTGCTGCGCGGCGAGAGCCTCTAGCCCTCCAGCTCGCGCGCCTCTTCCGGCAGCATGATCGGCACGCCGTCGCGGATCGGATAGGCGAGCTTGGCCTGGCGGCTGATCAGCTCGCCGGCGGCGCGGTCATAGTCCAGCGGCCCGTGGGTCACGGGGCAGACCAGGATCTCCAGCAGACGGGGATCGATCTCGGCGGTCAGGGCGGGCGTGTCGGCGCTCATGGGCATGTCCCTACTGCATGCTGTGCGGTTCGTCACCGCCGTCCTCGAGGGCGTCGATCTCCAGGAGGGTGGTCAGGGCCTCGCAACGGGCGGCCAGGCTCTCGGCTTCCAGCAGCGCCTGCTTCTCCTGCGCCGCGAAGGGCAGGCCCATGGACAGGCTGTTGACCAGGCTCTCCAGGGGCGCGCCCTCGGCGGTCTCCCAGTCGATGTCCAGTTCACGGCGGTTCAGATAGGCCTTCAGCGCCTTGGCGAAGCGTTTGCGGTCAAAGGCCTCCACCGCCTCCTCGCCGTCGTCCAGGTCGGCCTCGAAGGGCTCGAACCCGGCCCGCACTTGGCGATAGGGGGTGCGCACGGGCAGCTCTTCCTTGACGGCGAACCGACAGACCCCGGTCAGGGTGATCAGGTAGGTCCCGTCAGCGGTCTCGTTGAAGCTGGTGATCCGCCCGACGCAGCCCACGGCGCAGAGGTTGGGCCTGGACCGCTCCCCGCCCGTGCGGGTCTGGATCATGCCGATGACCCGGTCGCCGGCCATCGCGTCATCGATCATGTTCAGGTAGCGCGGCTCGAAGATGCGCAGGGGCAGTTCGCCGCCGGGCAGCAGCAGCGCCCCGTCCAACGGGAAGATCGGGATCACCTGCGGCAGGTCGGCGAGCCGCCGGTAGGGGGTCATGGCGAGGCCCCCGCGCTTCACGAGAACAGGATCGAGGACAGGCGACGTCGTCCCTGGCGGGCGACGTCCGAGGCCGGGCCCGCGGCCTCGAACACGGTCAGCAGTTGCTTGCGCGCCGCTTCATCGTTCCAGGCGCGGTCCTTCTCGATGATGATCAGCAGGTGGTCGGCCGCGGCGTCCCAGCGCCCGACCCCGGCCAGGGCCTTGGCGATCTCGAAGCGGGCCTCATGGTCATCCGGATCCTGGGCCAGGCGCGCCTCGAAGGCGGCGGTCTCCGACGGGGCCTCGTCGGCCAGGGCCAGGGCGGCGCGGACGCTCTCCAGGTCCGGGTCCTTGGCGTCGGCCGGAGCCATGGCGGCGATCTCGGCCGCCTGGTCGGCGTCGCCGCCCTGCAGGTAGACCTTGGCCAGGCCGCCAATGGCCTTGATGTTCTCCGGATCGGCCTGCAGCACCTGGGCGTAGGCCTGGGCCGCGCCGCCCAAGTCGCCGAGGTCCAGCGACTCCTTGGCCATGGCCAGGAGCTCGTCGGTGGCGTCGGCCGGGGCCTGGCCAGCCATGCGGTCCACGAACTGCTTCACCTGACTGTCCGGCAGGGCGCCCATGAAGCCGTCCACCGGCCGTCCGCCCACAAAGGCGAAGACGGCGGGGATCGACTGGACGCGCAGCTGGCCCGCGAACTGCGGGTTCTTGTCGATGTCGATCTTGACCAGCTTGACCTTGCCCTTGGCCGCGAGGACGGCCTTCTCGATGGACGGTCCCAGCTGACGGCACGGGCCGCACCAGGTGGCCCAGAAGTCGACGATGACCGGAGTGGTCTTCGAGGCCTCGACCACATCAGCCATGAAGCTGGCGTCGGTCCCGTCCTTGATCAGGTCGCCGGGCGGCGGCGGCGCCGAGGTTTCGCCGATCAGAGTCATATGAGGAATTCCCTTGCCCGCAGGCTGAACGTATCGGGCGCTAAAATGGTCCCTTTGGCGTCCGGCTTCAACGGACGCCTGGGCGGAATGCTCAGGCTTCGACGACCGTCAGGGTGGGAAAGTCCACCACGATGGGCGTCCGCCCCAACGCGGCCAGGAACCGGCGCAGGCCCGCCTGGCTGACCGTGGTGGTGGCGGTGTTGGTGAGCGGGTGGAAATTCACCTGGACTGCGTCGGCCAGGGCCTTGTCCAGGACGAAGGTGACGCGGCCCTCGGTGTCGTTGACCAGGCCAAAGGCGGTGACAGAGCCGGGGGTCACGCCCAGGGTCTCCACCATCAGCTCGGCGGGGCCGAAAGACAGGCGGGCCGAACCGATCACCGTGTGCAGGCGCTTCAGGTCGATCACCGTGTCGTCCTTGGCCGAGATCAGCCACAGCCGGCCCTTGGCGTCCTTCAGGAACAGGTTCTTGGTGTGGGCGCCGGGGATGCCGTCCTTGATCCCCTCGCCCTCACCCACCCGGAAGACGGCTTCGTGGTCGGTGGTCGCATGGTCCACCCCATGGGCGTCGAAGAAGGCGATCAGTCCGGCGCGGTCGAGCATGCCGTTCTCTTAGCGGAACTGGACGGGACCGCGCCACGGTCGCTACAGCAGAAGCTCACCTCTTGCCTGAAAGGGACCCGCCATGGAGCTGGAGTGCTATCCCACCGCCCAGAGGCCGCCAGAGATCGTGCCGGGACGGCCGAACCGCGCCTGGATGGACAACTTCATCGCCCGCCACCCCTACCGGTGCCTGCCCTTGTCCATGGCCAACACCACCGGCTGGGAAATCCTGACCCCCACCGCCTTCACCGCCGAGTGGAATGGCGGGGTGATGCAGGAAGACATCAAGCTCACCCCCGACCGGCCCAACCCGGACTTTCATGACCTCGTGAAGTCGCACTTCAGCCATGGGGTCATGACCTTCCATCCCGGCTACCTGTTCCGCACACCGCCCGGCTGGTCGATGATGGTCCAGGGTCCGCCCAACCATGTGAAGGACGGGATCCAGCCCCTGGCCGGCCTGGTGGAGACCGACTGGCTGCCCTTCCCCTTCACGATGAACTGGATCTTCACCCGGCCGGGCAAGGTGCGGTTCGAGAAGGGCGAGCCCTTCTGCTTCATCACCCTGACCAAGGACCGCGAGCTGGACGAGATCCAGCCGGTGATCCGGTCCATGGCGTCAAATCCCGAGCTGCGGGACCAGTACGACATGTGGGAAAAGCACCGCTCGGAGTTCAACAAGAAGATCTTCCAGGCCGATCCCGACGCCACCAAGGAGGCCTGGCAGCGCTTCTATTTCCGCGGCGAGTTCCCTGAGGAGTCCGGCGAGGCGCCCAAGGACCACGTCAACAAGCGCCGCCTGAAGACCCCGCGGTTCCGCTGATGGGCGCCCTGCCCCGGCTCGAGACCAAGCGCCTGGTGCTCCGCGCGCCGGAACAGTCCGACCTGGACGCCTGGGCCGAGATGCTGGGCCACGAGGGAGCGCGGTTCATCGGCGGGCCGATGTCGCGGCCCGAGGCCTGGCGGGTCCTGGCCCTGATGCGCGGCCACTGGGACCTGAAGGGCTTTGGCCTGTTCTCGATCCTGGAGCGGGAGACCGGCGCCTGTGTCGGCCGCGCCGGCTGCTGGTCGCCGGAAGCCTGGCCGGGGACCGAGGTCGGCTGGGCGCTCAAGCCCGCGGCCATGGGCAAGGGCTATGCGACAGAGGCCTCGCGCGCAGCCATCAGCTGGGCCTTCGAGACCCTGGGCTGGACCGAGGTGATCCACTGCATCCACCCGGACAACACCGCCTCCATCGCCACGGCGGAGCGGCTGGGCTCACGCCACCTGCGGACTGCTCGCCTGCCAGCGCCGCTCAATGGCCACGAGACCCTGATCTATGGCCAGACCCGTGAAACCTGGACCGCGCAGGGGGTCTGAAGGCCACCGCGAGATTGAGTCGATTTTCCTGCGCAGACCCGCTTGCAAAGCCGCGGACCCTCTGCCATAAGCCGGCCTCTCGAAATTCGGGGGCGGCCAAACGGTCTTCTCCATGGAATGCGGGCGTAGCTCAGGGGTAGAGCACAACCTTGCCAAGGTTGGGGTCGGGCGTTCGAATCGCCTCGCCCGCTCCAGTTTCGAGACCACGAAGACGCCGGCCGAAAGGCCGGCGTTTTTGTTTTCGCCCAGGCTCTTAACTTGGACTTCAGCGCGGGGCGCCAGGATGGCGTCAGGCCTTGGAGACAGCTTGTCGCAGGCCGCCTTTACGCGCGCTTCGGATGTTCGCGCGAAGGTCGAGCGTCACGGAGTGAAAGCGCCCTTGTTCAACACCGCCATGTCCCTCTCCCCGGCCGACCACGCCGCAGGCTCGCCGGTTCGCCGGCGGCTGGAGGCCGCGCGCCGCACTGTGGAGGGCCGGTTCCTGGAGGCCGGCGAGGTGCTGGGCCAGGCGGTGGAGGGGGTGGGCAAGCTGATCGCCTCCCTGGACCACCTGACCGGGGCGCTGGATCCGGCGACGGTGAGCGCCACCACCGGCGAGCTGACGGCCGCGGCGGATCGGTTGCGCGCCCTGCCCCTGCGCCATGAGACCCGGCGCGGCGCGGTGGAGCGGCTGAACGCCATGGGTGGGCGGCTGGCCGGCTGCATCGACGACATGAAGCGGAACCTGGCCTACCTGCGGGTCTTCGCCATCAACATCAAGATCACCGCCGGCGGCGTCGCCGATGCGACCACCGAGTTCGGGTTGTTCGCCCAGGAGATCTGCGACTGCATCGAGCTGGGCCGCAACCAGCTCAACGATTTCGACCGCGACCTGAGGCTGCTTTCGGGCGAGCTGAAGACGGCGTTCAGCCACGAGCAGGGCCTGGCCGACCGCTGCAGCGCCCTGGTGCCCGCCGTACCAGACGGCCTGTCGGCCAGCGCCGCCGACCTGGTCGAGCATCACGCCCAAGTGTCGCGCGCCGCCGCCGAGGTGGCCGCCCTGGCGCGCGCCGTCCACAAGAAGGTCGGCCAGGCGCTGGGCGCCCTGCAGGCCGGCGACATCGCCCGCCAGCGGATCGAGCATGTGGAACAGGCCCTGGACGCCCTGGCCCAGGTTCCGGACCTGAGGCCCGAGCCGCGCGCCCGCCTGGAAGCCTTCATCCACGGCCTGCTGGCCGAACAGCTGCGCGACGCCAGCGCTGACTTCAGCCGCGACGTGACCCGGATCGGCGAGAACATGGCCGGCATCGCCGCCGACGCCTCCGAGATCCTGCGCCTGCGCGAACTGGCTTTCGGCCAGGCGGATTCGGACGGCGGCGGTTTCCTGCGCCAGATGGAAGGCCATGTGGCCCAGGCGCTGGACCTGGTGGCCGAGGTTGAAGCGGCCGATGCGACCGCCGGGCGGGTCGGCGGCGCCGCGGCCCAGGCCGTGGCCGGCCTGACGGCCCAGATCGCGGGCCTGCAGGCGATCAAGACCGACGTCCAGCAGATGGCCCTGAACACCACGCTGAAGTGCAGCCGGATGGGCGATGTCGGCAAGCCGCTGGCGGTGATCGCCATCGAGCTCCGCAACCAGGCCGGACACCTGGAGACCTCGGCCCAGGAGGCCCTGGACGCCCTCGGCGTGCTGGCCCAGGAGGCCGGCAAGATGGGCGGCGCGGTTCGCGAGGACCCCGCCGACGAGGTCCAGGCGGGCGACGCCCTGTCCGGCGCGGCCGAACGCCTGCGCGACGTGGGGCAGTCCGTGGAGGCCGACCTTCAGGGTCTGGCGCGCCAGGGCGAGGCGGTGGTGGAAGGCCTGCGCCGGGCCACCTCACGCCTGGCCTTTCAGCGCGAGATCGCTGCGGTCATGGACGAGGCGGCGCAGACCCTGGCGAGCCAGGCCGGCGACGAAGCCCCCTGGACCGACGACATCTCCACCCCGCTGGCGACCCTGCTGGACGGGATCGCCCGGACCTACACCATGGCCCAGGAGCGCGAGACCCACCGTCGAATGACCCAGGGGCTCGACCTGGCCGCGGCCATGGCGCCAGACGCCGCCCAGAGCGACGACGACGTCCTGTTCTAAAGGGTAGGGTCAGCGCGCGGCGGCGCGCAGGATTTCCTGGGCGATGGCGTGCAGCGGCACGATGCGGTCGACGCAGCCGCGGGCGATCGCTTCCTTGGGCATGCCGAACACCACGCTGGTCGCCTCGTCCTGGGCGATGGTGCGGGCGCCGGCCTCCTTCATCTCAGCCATGCCGCGGGCGCCGTCGTCGCCCATGCCGGTCATGATGACGCCGACGGCGTTCGACCCCGCCCAGATGGCGGCCGAGCGGAACAGGACATCCACCGACGGCCGGTGCCGCGAAACCAGGGGGCCGGGCTTCACCGAGACGCGATAGTTGGCGCCCGAGCGCTCGATCATGGTGTGCAGGTTGCCCGGCGCGATCAGCACCCGGCCGCGCAGGATGGCGTCGCCGTTCTCGGCCTCCTTGACGTCCACCTCGCACAGGCTGTTCAGGCGCGCGGCGAAGGAGGCGGTGAACTTCTCGGGCATGTGCTGGACGATCACCACCCCCGGCGAATTGGCCGGCAGGGCCTCCAGCACCTCGCGCAGGGACTCGGTGCCGCCGGTGGAGGCGCCGATGCAGACGATGCTTTCCGTCGTCCGCGCCATGGCCCGGCCGCTTGGGGCCGCCAGCATGGCGTCGGCGGTGAGCTTCTTCTCCGGCTCGCGGGCCATGACCGGACCCGGCGCGCCAGGGACCCTGGGGCCGCGCACCCGGGCGCCGGCGGCGGCCTTCACCGCGTCACAGATGCGGATGCTCTGTTCGGCCAGGGCCTCGGCGACGCCCATCTTCGGCTTGAGGATGACATCCACCGCCCCGGCTTCCAGGGCCTGCATCAGGGTCTCGGAGCCGGATTCGGTCAGGGACGAGCACATCACCACCGGGATCGGCCGCTGGGACATCAGCTTCCTCAGGAAGGTGATGCCGTCCATGCGGGGCATCTCGACGTCCAAGGTGATGACGTCGGGCACTTCCTCGGCGATGCGGCGGGCGGCGACATAGGGGTCGGAGGCCACGCCCAGCACCTCGATGGCCGGGTCGCTCTCCAGGATCGAGGCCAGGGTCTGCCGCACGGTGGCGGAGTCATCGACGATCAGGACGCGGATCTTGCGCGCGGCCACGGCCTTACCCCTTCTGGAAGACAGTGTTGGCGATCTGGGTCACCGGCAGGTCGATGCCGACGATCGACTCGGAATGGCCCAGGAACAGATGGCCGCCGGGCCGCAGGTGGGCGCACAGCCGCTTCAGAACCTTCGATTGGGTCTGCTTGTCGAAATAGATCAGGATGTTGCGGCAGAAGATCAGGTCCATCTCGCCGTCGACCGGATAGGCCTCGTCCATCAGGTTGAGCCGCGCGAAGCTGAGCTTGGAGCGCAGGTGCCGCACGATCCGCACCTCGCCGCGGCGCGGATCCTTGGCCCGCATCACATAGCGGCGGCGCAGGTCAGGGCTGACCGGCTCGATCATCGGCTCGGCGTAGACGCCGGCCACCGCCTGGGCCAGGACCTGGGTGCAGAGGTCGGTGCACAGGATGCTGTAGTCCTGTCGGCCAGCCTGGCGCACATGCTCCTCCAGCACCATGGCCAGGGTGTAGGGCTCGGCGCCGATGGAGCAGGCCGCGCTCCAGGCCTTGATGGTGCGGCGCCCGCTGCGCGCCAGCTCCGGCAGGGCCCGCTCCTGCAGGAACTTGAAGTGCGCCGGCTCGCGGAAGAACTCGGTCTTGTTGGTGGTGACCGCGTCGATCAGGTGGACGATCTCGGTGTCGAGCCCGCCCTCCTCGAACAGGTAGTCGCAATAGCCGTTCAGGGTCGGGACGCCGGTCACCCGCATGCGGCGGCGCAGACGCCCCTCCAGCATGGTGCGCTTGTTGCCGGGCATCTTGATGCCGCTGTAGCTCTGGATGAGGTCCGCCAGGCGGTTGAAGTTCTTGCTGCTGAGCTGGTCCGGGGGCGGGGCGGCGAGAGCGGCTTCCATGGGTGTCCGTTACGCGATCAGGCTGCGGCGTCGAGGACGGCGGCGTCCTGGCTGGTGAGCAGGCGGGGAAGGTCGAACAGCACCACGAAGTCGGTGTCCCGCCGCACCACGCCGCGCATGTAGTCGGAGCGCCAACGCACGCCGATATCGGGCGCCGGCTCAATCTCGTCGGGGGTGAAGGCGGCGACCTCGATCACCCGGTCGGCGACCAGGCCCAGGGCCAGCTGGCGGCCCTCGACGGGCACGTCCAGCACCAGGATCCGAGTCGCCAGGGTCGGCGGAACCGCCGCCAGGCCCAGCTTGAGCCTCAGGTCCAGGGTGGGTGTGGCCCGCCCCCGGACGTCGGTCAGGCCGAGCAGGTAGGCCGGCCCCTCAGGCAGGGCCGACGGCGGGGTGTAGTCCAGGATCTCCCGGACGTACTCCACCGGCACGGCGAACACCTCGGCGCCCAGGCCCAGGGTGACGAATTGGATTTCACCGGTCCGCGCGGACATCAGGCGTACTCCCGGAATTCGGCGTCGTCCGCATCCGGGCCGCCCTGGGCCAGGTCGAGGGCGAAGCCCTGGACCCGGGCCTGCTGGGCCTTGACCGGGCTGCGGGCGACGGCGGGCCTGGCGGCGGGCGGGGTCGCAGCGCGGCGCGCGGCGGGCTTGCGGGCCCGGGCGCTGGTCTGGGCGCCGGTCTGGGCGTCCGTGCGGAAGTAGGAGATCGAGGCCTGCAGCTCCTCCGCCTGGGCGGCGAGTTCCTCGGAGGTGGAGCTCATCTGTTGCGACGCCGAGGCGTTCTGCTGGGTGACCTTGTCCAGTTGCTGGATGGCCTGGTTGATCTGGGCCGCGCCGATGTCCTGCTCGCGGCAGGCGGCCGAGATCTCCGTCACCAGCTCGGCGGTGCGCCGGATATTGGGGACCAGCTGGGTCAGCATCTCGCCCGCCGAGGCGGCGGCCTTGACCGTCTCAGAGCTGACAGCGCCGATCTCGGTCGCGGCCGTCTGGCTGCGCTCAGCCAGCTTGCGCACCTCCGAGGCCACCACCGCGAAGCCCTTGCCGTGTTCCCCGGCCCGGGCGGCTTCCACCGCCGCGTTGA
>Ga0116141_10003149_pt1 | contig 13997 bp, 11 predicted proteins | sample AD_UKC097_MetaG_FD_89744 | JGI IMG/M metagenome (GOLD analysis project Ga0116141, IMG submission 89744) | Active sludge microbial communities of municipal wastewater-treating anaerobic digesters from USA - AD_UKC097_MetaG | ecosystem: Engineered > Bioreactor > Anaerobic > Digestate | place: USA...
CACGTGGAGATGGACCGTTCTGCGTCGTGATCCCTGCGTACAACGAAGAACGGTCCATCTCCACGTGTCTGGACGCGGTGTTGGCTCAGACGTGGGACAACCTTGAGGTGCTGGTGCTCGATGGTGGTTCCCAGGACCGAACCCGCGAGATCGTGGCGGAGTACACCGCCGTCGACCCGAGAGTTCGCGTCGTGGCGAATCCGGGGCGGACCCAGCCGGCCGCGTTGAATGCCGCCCGTGCGAGCATCACCTCGGACTGGATGATCCGGATGGACGCCCACAGCACGATTCCCGCCAATTACGTCGAATCGGTGATGGCGCACCTCGGTACCGGAAAGTGGGGTGGGGTCGGCGGTCGCAAAGACGGTGTCGCCACCACCGCCGCCGGCCGTGCCATCGTCGCCGCGCTCGGGTCCAAGTTCGGGGTCGGCAACTCGAAGTACCACCACAGCACCGAGGTGGAAACCGTCGATCACATTCCGTTCGGCGCCTACCCGATGTCGGTCGTCAACGAACTCGGTGGTTGGGATGAGTCGAACGTGTCCAATGAGGATTTCGAGTTCGACTACCGCGTGCGGCAGTCGGGACGCGAGCTGCTTTTCGACCCGGGCATCGTCATCTTCTGGCAGACCCGGGAGACGATCGGGTCGTTCTTCGAGCAGTATCGACGCTATGGCAGAGCCAAGGCTGTCACGCTGCTCACCCACCCGAAATCTGCCTCGCCGCGCCACGTCCTGCCGGCCGTGCTGGCGTTGGCGATGATGTTCGCGGCGGTCATCGGCTGGCGCAAGCCCAAGGTCGCGGCTGCGATCGTCACGCCCTATCTCGGCGGCATCGCGGTGGCGACCGCGTCGATCGCACCTAAGTTGACCGCCCCGGAGTCGCTTCGATTCGTTCCGGGTGCGTTGATGGCGATGCATTTGGGGTACGGCGTGGGATTGTTGGAAGCGTTCGTGCTGGGTCGGCGTAACCGCTGAGGCGCGGTTCGGATTCGCGGCGGGCCACGGTGGTTTCGGTTGTGGAATGACGGGTTCGATCGAATACGCTCAACAGATCCTTCGCGGGTAGTTCAATTGGCAGAACACCGGACTTTGAATCCGGTTGTTGCAGGTTCGAGTCCTGCCCCGCGAGCATTCATCGATTCGTCCGCACGGATGATGCGGACGGTGCCGGGGGCGCCGTGACCACAACAGTCGAGCAGCGACGTCCGCTCTACGCCGTGGTGCTCGCGGCTGGCGAAGGGTCGCGGATGAAATCCGAACGACCCAAACCGTTGCACCGGTTGTGCGGGAAACCGATGCTGGCCTACGTCCTGGAGTCCCTCGAGACGAGTTCGGTCGATGCGATCGCCATCGTCGTGGGTCACAAGGCCGAGGTGGTGACAAAGAAGATCACCGAACATCCGCTGTCGACCGCACTGCATTTCGCTCACCAAGAGGTACAGCGCGGCACCGGAGACGCAGCTCAGATTGGCCTTGCCGGTCTGCCGGAGGATGTCGATGACGACAGCGACGTGATCGTCCTGCCCGGCGATGCGCCGCTATTGCGCGCAGAAACGATGCGCGAGCTCGTCGAGCGGCATCGCAGCAGCGGTGTGGCGGCGACGCTGCTGACCGCGGAGCTCGACGATCCGACCGGGTACGGCCGGATCGTGCGGGCCGCGGGCGGGGCGGTGGTCGACATCGTCGAACAAAAGGATGCGACCCCCGATCAACTCGCCATCCGCGAGGTCAACACGTCGATCTATTGCTTCAAACGTTCGCTCCTCACACCGGCCCTGCGGCGACTCAGCCCGGACAACGCGCAGGGCGAGTACTACCTGACCGATGTCGTGAAGGTGCTTGCCAGTGCGGGCCATAGCGTCGACTCGATGATCGCGCCCAACCCGGAGGAGGCTTCGGGGGTCAATGACCGGTTGCAGCTGTCCCATGCGGAGGCGGAGATGCGTCGCCGCACGAACGAGGCGTTGATGCGGTCGGGTGTTTCGATGCTCGATCCGGCGACGACCTATGTCGAAACGACCGTGAACGTCGGCCGTGACGTGACGCTGTTTCCCGGTGTCGTCCTCCAGGGGCGAACGGTGATCGGCGATGGCGCCGAGATCGGTCCGAACTCGCGCCTCGTCGACAGCGTGGTCGGACGCGACGCGATCATCGAGTCGACGGTCGCTCGAGGAGCGGTGATCGGCGACCGCGCCGTGGTCGGTCCATTCGCCTGGTTGGGCGCTGGGTCCGAGATCCCGTCCGACGCGGTCACCGGAGCGTCCTACAATTCTGACACCGCCCAGCCCTGATCGGGAGTTGCTCATGGAGCTCGTCACCAAGAAGCGTTTGCACCTCGTCGCGGGGCGTAACAATCGCCCGCTCGCAGAGGAGGTGGCGCAACGCCTCGATGTCTCGCTCGGACCGATCTCGGTGTCGGAGTTCGCCAACGGTGAGCTCCACTGCAAGTACGGCGATTCGATCCGCGGCTCCGACGTGTTCATCTTCCAGGGGCATTCCTCGACACCCGAACTGTCCATCAACGACGCGTTGATGGAGCACCTCATCATGGTCGACGCCGCCCGCCGCGCCTCGGCCAAGCGGATCACGGTCGTCGCTCCGCTCTACGGGTATTCGCGTCAGGACCGAAAGGCAGAGGGACGCGAGCCGATCACGGCGAAACTCATCGCCGATCTGTTCAAGGTGGCGGGTGCGAAGCGGCTGGTGTCAGTCGACCTGCATTCAGGGCAGATCCAGGGGTTCTTCGACGGCCCGGTCGATCATCTCACGGCGATGCCGGTTCTGGTGCAGTGGATGCAGGACAACCTCGGCGATACCGATCTGGTCGTGGCATCCCCCGACGCCGGCCGGGTGAAGGTCTCCGAGCGCTACGCGAACCAGTTGCACGCGAACATCGCCATGGTTCACAAGCGTCGCGTGCGCGGTCTGAAGAACACCGTCGAAGCCAAAGATGTCGTCGGTGACGTCGCCGGCAAGGTGTGCGTGCTGATCGACGACATGATCGACACGGGCGGGACGCTGGTGGCCGCCGCCGAACTGCTGGCCGAACGCGGGGCGTCCAAGGTGTACGCGGCTGCGACCCACGGAGTCTTCAGCGGTCCGGCGATCGAACGGATCGAGAATTCCGTGCTCGAGAAGGTCGTGATCACCAACACCGTCTACCAGCCGCCCCAGAACCGGATCGCGAAGATCGAGGTCCTGTCGGCCGCCGGCATCATCGCCGACGCGATCGATGCGGTGTTCGAAGACACGTCGGTGTCGGAGATCTTCCACGGCGAGAACCAGCACTGATCCAAACGTCAGCGCTGACGCAAACCGCCGCGCTCCGGCACGATTTCGGGCCCCACTTGGCCCTCGCCGGGGTGGGCGGATAGTCTCTCAATCCGGCCTTGGCGCGTCCCCGCGCGGCCGTGACGTTCGTTTGAGGAGTAATTGTTATGGCTGAGGTCACCCTGACCGCCACCACCGGCCGCGAACTCGGCACCAGCTCGTCGCGCCGCCTGCGCGCCGAAGGCTTCATTCCCGCGACGGTGTACGGCATGGGCAAAGACGCGAGCTCGGTGCAGGTCGCTCGCCCCGACTTCCGCAAGGCGATGACGACCGACGCCGGTGTCAACGCGCTCATCAAGCTCACGGTCGACGGTGAAACCGAGTACGCGCTCGTCAAGGAGATTCAGCGTCACACGGTTCGTCGTGAGGTGATCCATATCGACCTCCTGCGCATCGATCCCGAGGTTCCGATCGTTCTTGACGTCCCCGTCGTGTTGACCGGCGAGGCGAAGCAGGTCACCGCAGGTGGCGGCATGATCAACCAGCGTCTGCGTAGCCTCCGGGTGACGGTGCGGCCGGACTCGATCCCCACCGAGATCACGATGTCGATCACCAACCTCGATGTCGAACAGACCTTCACCGTCGGCGACCTGGCGTTGCCGGACGGGGTGACCACCGAGTTGGACCCGACGACGGCGGTCGTGTCGGCCCCGCTGACCCGCGCTGCAATCGTCGCTGCCCGCCAGGCGGCCAAGGGCGACGACGCCGCGGAATCCTGATCGCATCCGGTTTGCCCCGGCCCTGCTGATCGATCGTGGTGTTGCGGCGCGGCGGGTCCGCCAGGTCCGGTGCGAAGGAGCACACCACGACCCCGTGGGATCTGATGGTGGTCGGCCTCGGCAATCCGGGGCCGAAATACCGCGGGACCCTGCACAATGTCGGAGTCGAGGCGATCGAGTTGATCGCCGAGCGAACCGGCTCGCGGTTTCGGACCGCCAAGGAATCGGCGCTGGTCGCGGAGACCCGGCTTGGTCCGGCGCGGGTGGCGCTGGTCTTTCCGCAGACCTACATGAACGAGTCGGGCCGAGCCGTGGCCCCGCTGGTGAAGCGTTACGGAATCACCGACCTGTCAACGCTGGTGGTCGTGCACGACGAGCTCGACCTCGAGCCGGGCCGAATGAAGGTGAAATTCGGCGGCGGGCTCGCTGGCCACAACGGTCTTCGTTCCATCAAGGCCCACCTGCATTCCGACGGGTTCACGCGCATCCGCATCGGGGTCGGTAAGCCCCCGGGTGGCAAGGACCGAGGGGTGGATCACGTGCTGGCCCAGCCGACGAAACGCGACCGCGAACTGATTTCGGTGTGCGTGCACGAGGCGGCGGACGCGGTCGAGATGATCCTGACCGATGGGGTGGAGGCTGCGATGGGTCGGTATAACCAGAAATGACCGTGACCGACCCACCGAGGCTCGAAGCGGGCCGCAGCGCATTCGACGGTGCAGGGGCGTTGGGCGCACTCGCTCCGCTCTTGCGGGATGAGCCGGCGCTCACGTCGACCTTTGGTCGGGTCTCGGCGACCATGGCGGTGCCCGAACCCGCTCGGGCCGCGACGATCGCAGCGATCGCCACGTTGTCGGAGCGTGCGCCGATCGTCGTGGCAACGCCGACCGCGCAGGATTGTGAGCGCCTCGCGAGCGATCTGGTGAGCTTCCTTGGACACGACGCGGTCGAGACCTTTCCGGCTTGGGAGACCCTCCCGTTCGAGCGCGTCAGCCCGTCGGTCGAAACGATGGGGCGACGTCTGCGCACGATGTGGCGTCTGCGGACACCCGGACGGTCGCCGAGGGTCGTCGTGGCCTCAGCGCGGGCGCTCGTGCAGCGCCTCGGCCCGCATGCGGATGACGTCGAACCGGTCGTGGTCAGACCCGGCGCGGTGATCGACCAGGAACGGCTCGTGGGCGGCCTAGTCCAGGCCGGCTATCGCCGTGAATACCAGGTGGAACACCGCGGCGAACTGGCGGTGCGCGGTTCGATCGTCGACGTGTGGCCATCGACGGCGGACGGTCCGATTCGAATCGATCTGTGGGGCGATGAGGTCGATCGGCTCACCTCGTTTTCGGTCAACGATCAGCGATCCGATACCGATGTCGACCAGGTTGAGATCTTCCCGTGTCGCGAGCTGATGCTCACCGACGAGGTGCGCGAGCGTGCGGCAGCGCTCGAGACCTCCGAGCCGTGGGGTGCCGAAACGTGGGCGCGCCTTGCCGGCGGAGAAACGTTCGACGGCATGGAGTCGTGGCTTCCGTGGTTGGTGGCCGGCGGGGCGTCTGGCGACGGGGAACGGGTGCTGTTCGATCTCATCGGCGACGACGCGCAGGTGGTCCTCGTCGAACCGCGACGGATGCGCGATCGGGCCGGTGACATCATCGCTGAGGAGGTCGACCTGGCGCGGGTGTTGTCGGGAACGTGGGGGGCGAGTTCGGACGGGGTGCTGCCGCGGCTGCATCTCGATTTCGATCGGTTGCTGAGCCACACACGGGCGCCGAGTTGGTCGATGACGGTCGCTCCCGAAGGGCCCGAGGTCGAGACGATCCAGGCGGCCGGGTGGGCGTCGGCCTCCGGCGACGGTTCGCGCTTGGTTGCACAATTGAAGGATCTCGCCAGCACGGGGTATCGCATCGTCGTCGCGGCGGAGGGTGCAGGATCGGCCGAGCGGCTTGCCCGGCTGCTCACCGAACAGGGTGTGTCCTACCCGCTGCACCTTGAAGGCGGCCCGGCGCTGTGCGAGCCGGGCGGTCATATCGTCGTGGCGCCGCTTCACCGCGGATTCATTCTCACGACCTCGAAGGTCGCGGTGCTGAGTGAAGCAGACCTGACGGGTCGTCGTCGCACTCACCGGGTCGTGCGCGCCCGCAAGCGTCAGTCGGAGAGCTACTTCGACGACCTCAAGGTGGGCAGCTACGTCGTACACCACCACCATGGGGTTGCTCGCTTCGGCGGCATGGTGAAGCGAAGCATCGGCGGGGTCGAGCGGGACTACCTGCTGTTGGAATACCGCGGCGACGACAAGTTGTACGTGCCCTCCGAGCAGATCGACTCGGTGCGGCACTACTCCGGCGGCGAGACGCCGACCCTGTCGAAGATGGGGGGCGCCGATTTCGCCAAGGCCAAGTCCAAGGTCGCGTCAGAGGTGGCGACCATCGCCCAGGAGTTGGTGGTGCTGTACCAGAAGCGGGTGCATACGCCAGGAATCGCGTTCGCGGCCGACACTCCGTGGCAACACGAGATGGAAGACGCGTTCGCGTTTGCCGAAACCCCCGATCAGCTAGCGGCCATCGCCGACGTCAAGGGTGACATGGAAGCCGATCGGCCCATGGATCGACTGGTCATCGGTGATGTGGGGTTCGGCAAGACGGAGGTCGCGATCCGCGCCGCGTTCAAGGCGGTGCAGGACGGATACCAGGTGGCGGTGCTCGTGCCCACGACACTGCTCGCGCAACAGCACTTTGCGACGTTCTCGGAACGCTTTGCCGCCTATCCGGTTCGCGTTGAGGTGATGAGCCGTTTCCTCACCGCGAAGCAGGGCAAAGAGGTCGCCGCCGGGCTGGCCGCGGGCGAGGTCGACATCGTGATCGGGACTCACCGCCTGTTGTCGGGCGACGTCGAGTTCAAACGGCTCGGCCTGTTGGTGGTCGATGAGGAACAGCGCTTCGGGGTCAGCCACAAGGAGGCGATCAAGCAGTTCCGCACCGACGTCGATGTGCTGACGTTGACCGCGACCCCCATCCCTCGAACGATGGAGATGTCGCTCACCGGAATTCGGGACCTGTCGCTGTTGCAGACGCCGCCGGCTCAACGTCAGCCGATCCTCACCTATGTCGGCGAGTACGACGACCGGGCGGTGGCCGAGTCGATCCGCCGTGAGCTGCTGCGCGAGGGGCAGGTGTTCTTCGTGCACAATCGGGTGGCCGACATCGACCAGAAGGCCGAGGAGCTGCGCGACCTGGTGCCCGAGGCTCGCATCGCCGTCGCTCACGGACAGATGGATGAGGGCACGCTCGAACGTGTGGTGGTCGAGTTCTGGGAAGGCGCGTACGACGTGCTCGTGTGTACGACGATCATCGAGTCGGGCATCGACATGCCGACGGTGAACACGCTGGTCGTCGAGCGTGCAGATCTGCTCGGGCTCGGCCAGTTGCATCAGTTGCGCGGACGCGTCGGGCGCTCCGGCAGCCGAGCGTACGCCTATCTGTTCTTCCCGCCCGATCGTGAGCTGTCGGAGGAGGCCTACGAACGCTTGCGCACGATCGGCGAGGCCACCGAGCTCGGGTCGGGGTTCCGGATCGCCATGCGCGACCTCGAGATCCGCGGCGCTGGAAATCTGTTGGGAACGGGCCAGAGCGGCCATATCGCCGCCGTGGGCTATGACCTGTACTGCTCGATGGTCAACGAGGCGATCAACGAGTTGAACGGTGAGACGCCGACCGAACCGGCCGAGATCAAGATCGAGTTGCCGGTGGACGCCAACTTGCCGGCGTCCTATGTCGCCCGTGACGACCTTCGCCTCGAGGCGTATCGCCGGCTGGCGGTGGTGACGACCGACGCCGATGTCGACGACATTGCGAGCGAGTGGACCGACCGCTTTGGGCCGATCCCAGAGCCGGCCCAGTCGTTGTTGGACGTAGCTCGGGTTCGCGTGCAGTGCGTTCGCACCGGAGTCACCGAGATCTCGGTCGCCAAGTCGACCGGGTTCGGCGGTCCCGCGCTCGTCGCCAAGCTCGCTCCGCTCGAGTTGCCGCAATCGAAACAGATGCGTCTCGAGCGCCTGTACAAGGGGGCGCACTATAAGTCCGATCTGCGCCAAGTCCAGCTTCCTGTGAAGTCGGGTCGAGTCGTGATTGAGACCTTGTTGGACGCTTTTGCGAAACTCGTCCCCATCGATGACGTTGTTCCCGCCTCCGAGGTGACCTCCTCGGGCAAACGGGGCATCTGACCAGTACGATCTGAGGTTCTGTGAAACGACTTCTCGCCACCACCACCGCAGCCGCGTTGTCGCTTGCCATGTTCGCCACGGGCTGCGGGGTTGCCGCAGACGAGACGGCGGCCACCGTCGACGGCACCGACATCTCGACCCGCACGATCGGCGAACTCGCCGAGTCGAGCGAGATTCTCAAGAATCTGCAGATTGCCGCTACGTCGCGCGACGGTGTCGTCAACGCCGAAGCGGCGCGCGCTGCGTTGGGGCAGGTGGTCCAGGTTCGAGCGATCGAGGCGTTTGTCGAACGCTTTGGCGACGGGGTGACCGAAGCCGATCGGGCCGCGGCGGAAGCGATCTCCACCGGCGCGACCGACGAGGCCTTCGCCTCGCTCACCACGGACTATCTCGCGGCGAACAACGCGTTGACCAGGTTGTCGGATTCGCTCGCCGACATGGCCCCCGAAGAGGCCCGGTCGGAGCTCTTCCGTTGGACACACCGTTCGATCGGTGCGACCCACTGCATCGAGGCCGCGCTCGTCGACGGCGCGGCGGCCGAGCAGTTCGGCGCCGCGGTCGGCACCGACGCGCCGCTCGCAGATATCGACGCGGAAGCGATCGAGTTCACCCCGCTCACCGATGGTGAGGAGTGCCACGCTGAGGCGGTGCTCACCGGGTTTGTGACGCCCATTCGCAACGCCCCGATCGGTTCGTGGTACTCCGAGGAGATCACCGTGCAGGGGATGACCTACACGATGTTCGTCAAGAAGGGGTCCGAGGAGGCCACCTCGCTCGACAACCCCGCCACCGTCGAGTTGGTCGACGGGATCATGTCGTCGGGGCAGACCACCCAGTTCCTGCAGTTCGCCGCCGTCAGCCAGGCCCGTGTGGCCATCGATCCGCGATACGGAACGTGGAACGTCGACCTGGGAGCCGTCGACTCACCGTTGCGGCCGACGTTTCCGGCGGCTTCCTCGAGCAACGAACCCTCCCTTGAGGACCTGCTCGGAGCAGCGTGAGCCCGCGGGTCATCGTCGTCGGGCTCGGTCCGGGCGGCGCGGATCTCGTCACACAAGGCGCCCTCGACCTGATCGGGGCCAGCGAAGCGGTCTTCGTTCGGACGCAGCGACATCCCGCGTGCGCGATTTTCGCCGACGAGGCCGCACCGGGGCGACGTCAGGTGACCTACTTCGACGACGTCTATGACACAGCGCCGACGATGGACGACGTGTATCGCGAGATCGTCGATCATCTGTGCGCAGCCGCCGTTGAGCACGGCTCGGTGGTCTATGCGGTGCCTGGGTCTCCGGTCGTGGCTGAACGGACCGTGCAGTTGCTGGTGGCCGATGATCGGGTGGAGACGAGGATCGTGGCGGCGTTGTCGTTTCTCGACCTGGCGTGGGCGCGACTCGGGATCGATCCGATCGATCGCGGGGTTCGGGTCGTCGACGGCCACCGATTTGCGACCGACGCCGCGGGCCAGACGGGCCCGTTGCTCGTGTGCCAATGCGACTCGGCGATGATCCTGAGCGACATCAAGCTCTCGCTCGAGGATTGGCCCGCCGAGCCGGTGACGGTCATCCAGCGACTCGGTTTGCCCGACGAGGCGATCTTCGAGGTGCCCTGGCAGGAACTCGACCGCGAGGTCGTGCCCGATCACTTGACGTCGCTGTACATCCCGACCCTCGACGCGCCGGTGGCGGCCGAGTTGGTCGCCTTCGACGAGCTGGTGCACGCGCTTCGCACCGGTTGTCCGTGGGATCGCGAGCAGACCCACGCCTCGCTGAAGCGTTACCTCCTGGAGGAAAGCTATGAGCTGTTGGAGGCGATCGACGACCTCGACCCCGTGACCGGAGACGGCGCCGACGAGTTGTGCGAGGAACTCGGGGACGTGTTGTTTCAGGTGTTCTTCCACGCGACGATCGCCGCCGAAGCGGGGTGGTTCACGCTTGCGGACGTTGCCCGCGACGTGCACGACAAGCTCTACCACCGCCATCCCCACGTCTTCGGCGATGCGGTCGTCTCCTCGACCGAAGAGATGGTGTCGCAGTGAGAGGCGACGAAGGTGGTCGAGAAGCAGCGCGAGTCGATGCTGGACGGAATTCCGCGCGAGCTCCCTGCGCTCGCCACGGCGCTGAAGATGGCGAAGAAGGCCGCGGCGAAGGGGTTCGTCGATGACGGTCCTGGCCCGCAGGTTCGAGCGCTTGCCGCCTCGATCGAGACCGCAGGGCTCGGGGTCGAGGATCTTGGCGATCTGCTGTTTGCGATCGCCGGGTCGGCGCAGGCCTCGGGGATCGACCCGGAGGATGCCTTGCGCCTGAGCAGTCGTCGGTTCCGGGAACGCTTCATCGAGGCCGAACAGGCCGAACAGGCCGAACACACGACTGTGGCGTCGGAGACGTCGGGGCCGCAGCGGTCCTGAGTCGACCGCTGATTCGAGGCGGCCGCTGTATCGCGGCGGCTGCTGTATCGATGCGGCTCAGCGAATGATTCCGGCGCGTCGGTCGCGGGCGATGCCGAGGAGGTAGAGCTCGTCGTGCGCAAGGGTTGCCCCCGCGAGCGCCGTGATTTGCCCGGTCGGGTCGTAGGCCGGTGCCACCTCGACCAGGTCGGCGCCGACGATGTCGAGTCCAGCGAGCCCCATGAGGAGCTGTCGTGCCTGCCACGTCGTTGCACCACCGACGACCGGGGTGCCAGTGCCCGGGGCGTACGCGGGATCGAGGAAGTCGATGTCGACGGTGAGATAGCAGGGTCGAGCCCCGACGATTGCGCGGATCTCCGCGATCGTCGCATCGACGCCGAGTTCGAAGAAGCGATCGGCACCGATGACGTTGAACCCGTGTGTGTCGTTCGGGGTGCGCAGTCCGACTTGCACCGATGTCGTCGGGTCGATCAGTCCCTCGCGGGCGGCCCGCAGAAACATCGTGCCGTGGTTCAGTTCCTCGCCCGCATCCCAGGTGTCGCTGTGGGCATCGAAGTGGATGAGTGACAGCGTTCCATAGCGCTGCGAGGTCGCCTGCAACAGAGGGTAGGAGATGACGTGATCACCGCCGAGTGCGACGACGTTGACCCCGGCGTCGAGCAGGCGGCCGATGTGGTCGCGCACGTTCTGCGCCATTTCGGAGGGAATGCCGGGGTGATAGGCGATGTCGAAGTAGTCGATCGTGCGGTGACGCTCGAACACGTTCCATGTCCACGGCCACAGTCCGTCAGGGAACTCGCTGGAGAGCGTGGACGCCTCGCGAATGGCGCGGGGGCCAAAGCGGGCGCCGGGGCGATTCGTCACGGCGTTGTCGAACGGAACACCGACGATCGCGAGGTCGACCCCGTCGAGGTTCCGGGTCGCAGGCCGTCGGCCGAAGGACAGCTGGCCTCCCCAGGTCATGTCGAATCCTGCGGCGTCGGAGACATCGCCCGACTCGGGCTTGGTGGGGTCCGATTCCATGGGGCCAGCTTTGCAGCTGGATCGGCGTGAGCGGTGGTGGTGCCGGACCGGCGAATCGGTTTGGCGGGCGGGGACTCCCTGTGCTCCCATGAACCTCGAACTATCGTTGATTCGAACCGTTTGTGGAGTAGCCATATGAGCATCATCGAGCACATCCACGGTCGTCAGATTCTTGACTCCCGTGGCAACCCGACCGTCGAGGTGGAAGTCCTCCTGACCACCGGAGCCGCAGGCCGCGCCGCGGTACCCTCCGGCGCCTCCACGGGGCAGTTCGAAGCGGTGGAGCTTCGCGACGGTGGCTCGGACTATCTCGGCAAGGCCGTCACCAAGGCGGTGGAGCACGTCAACGACGACATCGCCGAAGCGATCGTGGGGCTCGATGCGCTCGATCAGCGCCAGATCGACCGGATCCTGTTGGACGTCGACGGAACCCACAACAAGGGCCGACTCGGCGCCAACGCCATCCTCGGTGTTTCGCTTGCGCTCGCCCGCGCTGCGGCCGAAGAGGTCGGTTTGCCGGTGTTTCGCTACGTGGGCGGCGCGAATGCCCACGTGTTGCCGGTGCCGATGATGAACGTGCTCAACGGTGGCGAACACGCCGACAACAACGTCGACCTGCAGGAATTCATGATCATGCCGGTGGGCGCCGGATCCTTTTCCGAGGCGCTTCGATGGGGGACCGAGACCTACCACGTGCTCAAGAACGTGCTTCACGACAAGGGACTCAGCACCGCGATCGGCGATGAGGGTGGATTCGCGCCGAACCTCGCGAGCAACGAGGAGGCGGTGCAGTTGCTCATCGCTGCGATCGAAAAGGCGGGTTACGAGCCGGGTGAGCAGATCGCGATCGCACTGGATGCGGCGAGTTCGGAGTTCTACCGCGACGGCAACTACGTGTTGGCGGGCGAAGGCCGAACGCTGAACCCCTCGGAGTTCGCGGGCTACCTCGCCGAGCTCACCGACAAGTACCCGATCGTGTCGATCGAAGACGGCATGGCGGAAGAGGACTGGGACGGTTGGGCGGAGCTGACCCACCAGATCGGCGACCGAGTGCAGCTCGTCGGCGACGATCTGTTCGTCACCAACGTCGAGCGCCTGTCCCGAGGCATTGAAGCCGGGGTCGCCAACTCGATCCTGGTGAAGGTCAACCAGATCGGTTCGCTCACCGAAACGCTCGAGTCGGTGGAGCTGGCACATCGCAGCGGCTACACCGCGGTGATGTCGCATCGCTCGGGTGAGACCGAGGACACGACGATTTCCGATCTCGCCGTCGCGACCAACTGCGGCCAGATCAAGACCGGAGCTCCGGCTCGTTCGGATCGGGTCGCGAAGTACAACCAGCTGCTGCGTATCGAGGAGTTGCTCGGCGCGGATGCGGCGTTCCGAGGCAGTTCGGCGCTCGCCCGCGGGGCGGCAACGTCGTGACAGGCAGGCGTCGTGTCGTTCGAGTCGGGGTCGTGGTGGCGATGGTCATCGCGGTCTCCGTGCTGATCTCGCCGACGCGACGCCTGATGGCCCAGAGTCGTGACATGGCGGTGGCCGAGCAGCAACTCGTCGAGGTGAAATCGGAGAATCGGCGACTCTCCGAGCGGGTCTCCGCGCTGTCGTCGGATTCGCTCATCGAAATGGAGGCGCGCGAGCGCTTCGGGCGGGTCTATCCGGGCGACGAGTCGTACTCCGTGCCGGAGTCCGGTCCGATCGAGTTGCACCTGCCAGAGGTCTGGCCGTTCACCCGGGTGGACGAGGCGCTCCGCGAGGCAGCGACTGGTTGAACGGCCGTTCAGGAGCGGTGGGTCCCGTGGTAATCTGATGGGACGTCAGAAGGTGGCCGCGACGGCCGGACCGGGGGTTTGTAATGGTTGATGTCCCGAGCTTCGACTCGCTCTTCATCGGCGGCAAGTGGGTCGCCCCCGCGAGCGATCGGCGTTTCGAGCTGCGAAGCCCGTCGACCGGCGAGCTGCTGGCGAGTGCTCCAGAGGCGGTCGAGGCCGATGTCGACGCGGCCATTGCCGCGGCGCGTGACGCGTTCGACAACGGCCCGTGGCCGCGCATGAGTGCGGCCGAACGTGGGGCGATCATGGACCGCTTCTATGACCTGTTCATCGAGCACTCCAACGAGTTGGCCGAACTGATCACCGCCGAGGTCGGCTCACCGTTGTTGTTCAGCCACTTCGGCCAGGTCGGAGCGTCGGGAATGACGCTCGACTTCTTCCGCAACCTCGTCAAGAGCTACGAGTTCGAACAGGTCCGCGACGGGATGTTGGGGCCGGTGCTCGTGCGTCGGGAGCCGGTGGGTGTGTGCGCCG
>Ga0116141_10003151_pt1 | contig 13993 bp, 7 predicted proteins | sample AD_UKC097_MetaG_FD_89744 | JGI IMG/M metagenome (GOLD analysis project Ga0116141, IMG submission 89744) | Active sludge microbial communities of municipal wastewater-treating anaerobic digesters from USA - AD_UKC097_MetaG | ecosystem: Engineered > Bioreactor > Anaerobic > Digestate | place: USA...
GCCAGACCCGCCTGGACCGCCTGGACGAGACCGCGCCGGAGGAGGGCCTGGCCCCCCTGGTCGACCGCCTGGCCAACCGCCTGGGCGCCGACCGGGTCTGGAAGGCGGGCGTCGCCGAAAGCCACCTGCCGGAACGGGCCGTGGTGTCCCGCCCGGCCCTGGCCAAGGTCTGCGTAGGCTGGGACCCGGAACGTCCCCGGCCGCTTCGCCTGTTCCGTCGACCCGAGCCTCTCGACCAGGTCATGGCGCTGACCCCCGATGATCCGCCCCGCCAGTTCCGCTGGCGCAAGCGCCTGCACCGGGTGGCCCGGGCCGAGGGGCCGGAGCGCCTGGCCGCGGAATGGTGGCGCCAGGAGATCGGCGAGGTCCGCACCGACGAGATCCGCGACTACTACCGGGTGGAGGACCAGGACGGCGCCCGCTTCTGGGTGTTCCGCGACGGCCTCTACGGGACCGACCGCGCCCCGCAATGGTGGCTGCACGGGGTGTTCGGATGAGCGCTCACCTGTTGTGGGTTTTGCAGGGTGGATCAGCCCCCTTCGCCTCGCCGGCGGCGAGGCCCCATTTCAACACGAAGGGCGCAAAGGGCACGAAGGACACAAAGGGTTCCAAGTCCTGGAAAGCTTGCGTCACGATCGTATTGCGCGCGCAGCGCGCCTTCGTGTCCTTTGCTTCTCTTCGTGCCCTTTGTGGTCCTCTTGAGCGGCGTGACTGGGCGAGGCGTCTGAGGTCAGGCGCGGCGGCCGCCACCCTCACCCTACCCTCTCCCGCCAGCGGGAGAGGGGGAGCATGACCCGCTACGCCGAGCTGCAGGCGGCCAGCAACTTCTCCTTCCTGCGCGGAGCCTCGCACCCGCACGAGCTGGTGACGACGGCGCAGGCCCTGGGCCTGGAGGCGGTGGGGCTGTGCGACCGCAATTCCCTGGCGGGCGTCGTGCGGGCCTGGTCGCAGGTCCAGAAGATGGGCGAGGCGGCCAAGGTCCGGGCGCTCACCGGCTGCCGGCTGGACTTCGCCGACGGGACGCCCAGCCTGCTCTGCTACCCGTCCGACCGCGAGGCCTATGGCCGGCTGACCCGCCTGCTCACCGTGGGCCAGCGCCGGGCGATCAAGGGCGGCTGCGAGCTGTTCTGGGAGGATTTCCTGGACCACGCCGAGGGTCAGCTGGTGCTGGTGGTTCCGCCGGCCCGGCTTCAGGCGGGGTTCGAGGCCGACCTCGTCCGGATCGCGGGCGAGCTGTCCGGATCGGTCTGGCTGGCGGCGGCGCGCGGCTACGGCGCCCGCGACCTGGAGCGGCTGTCGAAGCTGTCGGCGCTCGCGCAAGCGACCGGCGCGCCGATGGTGGCGGTCAATGACGTGCTCTATCACGGCCCCGAACGCCGGGCCCTGCAGGACGTGCTGACCTGTATCCGCGAGGGCTGCACTGTCGCCGAGGCCGGCTGGCGCCTGGAGGCCAACGCCGAACGTCACTTGAAGACCCCGGAGGAGATGGCGCGCCTGTTCGCCAAGTTCCCGGGCGCGGTGGAGCGCAGCGTCGAGATCGCCCAGCGCATCGGCTTCGACCTGTCCCAGCTGGCCTATGAATATCCCGACGAGCCGGTGCCGCCCGGCAAGACCGCCATCCAGCATCTGCGGGACCTGACCTGGGAAGGCGCGGCCTGGCGCTTCTCCAAGGGCATGGGGGAGCGCGAGCAGCGGACCCTCGAACATGAACTCGCCCTGATCGAAAAGCTGAAGTTCGCCAACTACTTCCTGACCGTCCACGACATCGTCGCCTGGGCCCGCAGCCAGGGAATCCTGTGCCAGGGGCGGGGTTCGGCGGCCAATTCCCTGGTCTGTTTCTGTCTGGGTGTGACCTCGGTGGACCCGACCCGCGAGGGCCAGGAGCTGCTGTTCTCGCGCTTCATCTCGGAGAAGCGGGGCGAGCCGCCGGACATCGACGTCGATTTCGAGCACGAGCGGCGCGAGGAGGTGATGCAGTATGTCTATCGCCGCTATGGCCGGCATCGCGCCGCCATCGTCGCCACCGTCATCCACTATCGGCCGCGCATGGCCATCCGCCAGGTGGGCAAGGCGCTGGGCCTGACCGAGGACGTCACCGGCGCCCTGGCCGGAACGGTCTGGGGCGGCTGGGGCGACATGGTCCCGGAGGAGCACATCCGCCAGGTGGGCCTGGACCCGGACAATCCGGAGATCCGCCGCGCCACGGTGCTGGCGGGTCAGCTGTTGGGCTTTCCGCGCCATCTGTCCCAGCACGTGGGCGGCTATGTGCTCACCCAAAGGCGGCTGGACGAGACCGTGCCCATCGGCAACGCGGCCATGCCCGACCGCACCTTCATTGAGTGGGACAAGGACGACATTGATGCGCTGGGCCTGATGAAGGTCGATGTGCTGGCCCTGGGCATGCTGACGGCCCTGAAGCGGGCCTTCGAGATGATCCCGCCGGAAAACGGCAAGAAAATCATCGAGATCGCCGACGTGCCCCAGGAGGTCCCGGCGGTCTACGCCATGCTGTCCAAGGCCGATTCCATCGGGGTGTTCCAGGTGGAGAGCCGGGCCCAGATGTCCATGCTGCCCCGCCTGAAGCCGGCCAAGTTCTATGACCTGGTGATCGAGGTGGCGATCGTCCGCCCCGGCCCGATCCAGGGCGACATGGTGCATCCCTACCTGAAGCGCCGCAGCGGGGTGGAGCCGGTGACCTATCCCTCGCCGGCCCCGCCGCATGATCCCGACGAACTGAAGACGATTCTGGGCAAGACGCTCGGGGTGCCGCTCTTCCAGGAACAGGCCATGCGTATCGCCATCGAGGGCGCTGACTTCAGTCCCGACGACGCCGACGGTCTGCGCCGGGCCATGGCCACCTTCCGCAACTACGGCCACCTGGAGGACTACGAAGAGAAGTTCATCGGCGGCATGACCGCCAAGGGCTATGAGCTGAAGTTCGCGGAGGATTGCTTCAACCAGATCAAGGGTTTCGGCTCCTACGGCTTCCCGGAGAGCCACGCGATCAGCTTCGCCCTGCTGGTCTACGCCTCGGCCTGGGTGAAGTGGCGCTGGCCGGACGCCTTCTGCGCGGCCCTGATCAACAGCCAGCCCATGGGCTTTTACCAGCCGGCCCAGCTGGTCCGCGACGCCATCGAGCATGGGGTGGAGGTGCGGGCGGCCGATGTCATGGCCTCGGACTGGGACTGCACGCTCGAGCCGATCGAGGGCGAACGCCTGCGGGCCGTGCGCCTGGGTCTGCGCCAGATCAAGGGCTTCCGTCCCGCCGACGCCGAGACCCTGATGCGGCTGCGCGGCGACGGGCCGCTATCGGTGGAGCTGTTGGCGCGCCACCTGCCGCGTCGGGCCATGGAGCTCTTGGCCGAGGCTGACGCCTTCCGTGGTCTCGGCCTGGACCGGCGCCAGGCCCTGTGGGCGGTCAAGGGCTTGGCCGACGCCGCCCGCATCGAGGCCGAAGCCCCTCTGCTCGCCGCCATGACCCGGCAGGAGCCGGAGGTTGAGCTGCCGGCCATGAGCCTGCCGATCCAGGTGACCGAGGACTACCGAACCACCCGCCTGTCCCTGAAGGCCCATCCTTGCGGCTTCTTCCGCGGCGAGCTCGAGGCGGCCGGCGCGGTCCCGGCCGAGGCCCTGAAGCGCATGCGCCACGGCCGGCGCACGGCGGTAGGCGGGCTGGTGCTGGTGCGCCAGCGGCCCGGCACCGCCAAGGGGGTGGTGTTCCTGACCCTGGAGGACGAGACGGGGCCCGCCAACATCGTGGTCTGGCGCGATGTGTTCGAGGCTCATCGCCGGCTGGTGATGGGCGCAGCCTTCATCGTCGTCCACGGCGAACTGCAGGTGCAGGATGGGGTCATCCACCTGGTGGCCAAGCGCTTCACCGACCTGTCTCACCTGCACGCCGCCCTGAAACAGGAGGCGCCGGGGCCGGAGGCGCACGGCCGCATGGCCGGACGCCTGCTGGCCAGCCGCGACTTCCACTGAGGCTTGACCCTGACCCAAGCCCGGTAAAGGGTTCGCGCCAACCACATTGGGGGAGGACGTCATGATCCGCAGGCTCGCCGCTGTTGTCCTGGCCCTCGCCGTTTCAGGTCCCGCCCTCGCCGATCCGGTTCAGGTCAAGGTCGAGACCGGCATGCTCGCCGGAACCCGCACCGGCGCGGTGGACGTCTTCCGCAACATTCCCTTCGCCGCGCCGCCCGTGGGGCCGCTGCGCTGGGCGCCGCCCGCGCCGGCGCCGGCCTGGAGCGGCGTGCGCGACGCGAGCCAGAACGGCCCTTCCTGTCCGCAGATCATGCACGCCGACGGCTCGCCCAACGGCGGCGGCGCCAACGGCCCCATGAGCGAAGACTGCCTGCAGCTGAACGTCTTTGCGCCGGCCGGCGCGAAGAAGGCCCCGGTCATGGTCTGGATCCATGGCGGCTCGCACCGGACGGGGGCCGGCTGGGTCTATGACGGCACGAACTTCGCCCGCGACGGGGTGGTGCTGGTCTCGATCAATTATCGCCTGGGGCCGCTCGGCTATTTCGCCCACCCGGCCCTCGCCGGCGAGGCCGGGCCGAAGGGCAATTACGGCCTGATGGACCAGATCGCCGCCCTGCAATGGGTGAAGCGCAACATCGCCGCTTTCGGGGGCGACCCGGCCAAGGTCACCGTGTTCGGCGAGAGCGCCGGGGGGATGAGCACCCTGGCGATCCTGGCTGCGCCCTCGACCAAGGGGCTCTACGCGCGGGCCATCGTCCAGTCCGGCGGCGGCTGGTTCCCGCCCACCAGCCTCGCCGCCAAGGCCCAGGCCGGCGCCGCGGCCACCAAGGCCATGGGCCTGCCCGACGACGTCACCGCCGCCGCCCTGCGCGCCGTCCCGGCCGACGATCTCGTCAACAAGCTGCCGGGCTCGGACTACGGCCCGTTCCCGGACGGGACCCTGCTGCCGCTCACCGCCAGCCAGGCCTTCGCCTCGGGGGCGGCGGCCGATGTGCCGCTGATCATCGGCTCCAACTCCGGCGAGGACTCGCTGATGGGTCCCAAGGTCGCCGACCCGGCCGCGGCCCTGGCCCGGATCCCGGCCTTTGCCCAGTCGCCCTACGCCGACCAGCCCGATGACGAGACCAGGCTTAGGGCCATGTTCACCGACCGCTATATGGGCGCGCCCGCCCGCTGGACCGCCGCCCAGGCAGCGAGCGGCCAGCCGGCCTGGCTCTATCACTTCTCCTATGTGGGCTCGCGGTTCCGCCCGGCGCTCACCCGCGCCTTCCACGCCGCCGAGATCCAGTACGTGTTCGAATACTGGGGTCGCCGCACGCCGATGAGCGTGGTCTCGGACGAGGATCGGGCCATGGCCACCCTGATGCACTCCTGCTGGGTGGCCTTCGCCAAGACCGGCGTCCCGGCCTGCGCCTCCGGCCCCGCCTGGCCCGCCTACGACCCCAAGGTCGACCAGCTGATGGAGTTCGGGAACGGGAACGGCGTGCACCCATTTCCAGAAGCCGCGCCTGGACGTCCAGGAGAAGGTGGGCTTGCCGACCCTGGGCCTGCCGGCGCGGTAGGCCCCTCAGCCCAGGTCGGCGCCTTGGGCCGCCTGGCGCCGGATCGCCTCGGACAGGGGCCTTTCGGCCTGGTCATAGCCGGCCCAGGCCGTAGAGGCCGCCAGCAGGCCAGGCGCGGTACGCACGGTGTAGCGGCGCGGGTCCAGCCCGGCTTTCACCTCATCCCAGGTCAGGGGCATGGAGACGCACGCGCCGTCGCGGGCGCGGGGCGACAGGGGCGCGACGGCCGTGGCCGTCCGGTCATTGCGCAGATAGTCCAGGAAGATCCGCCCGCCCCGCGCGGCCCTGGACATCCTGATCAGGTAGCGGTCCGGAGCCTCGCCGGCGAGGTCGGCGCAGACCCTGCGGGCGAAGCCCTTGGCCATGGGCCAGCTGATCCGGGGCTCTAGCGTCAGGGGGGTGACCACGTGCAGGCCCTTGCCGCCGGTGGTCTTGCAGAACGGCGTGAGGCCCAGCGCCGTCAGCCGTTCCGCGATGGCCTGGGCGGCCTCGACCACGGCGTCGAAGGCGACCTCGGGGCCGGGGTCCAGGTCGAACACCAGGCGGCCCGGCGTTTCGGGATCGCCTGGCCGACAGTTCCAGGGATGCAGCTCGATCACGCCCAACTGGGCGCTGGCCACCAGGGCCTCAAGGTCGTCGATCTGCAGGTAGGGGGCGTCGTCGCCCCTGATCCTGACCTGACTGAACCGGTCGGACGTTCCGGCCCCGGCATGGCGCTGGAAGAAGGTCTCCCCGCCAACGCCGTCGGGCGCCCTCAGCAGGGAGCAGGGCCGTCCCTGGAGGTGCGGCAGCATCCAGCCGCCGACCGCCTCGAAATAGCGGGCGAGGTCCAGCTTGGTGATCGGAGCGTCCCGGTCGGCGGAGCCGGGCCACAGGACCTTGTCGGGATGCGACAGGGCGACCCCCATCACCTCCGCAGCCGGCTCGCCTCGACCTTCGCGGCGTCTGGACATGATCTCCTGGTCTTCCCCTTATATCGGGTGCGCAGGTTCACCCTCGCCCTAAGACCGCGCCTTGGGCTTGGACAAATGCTGGCGATGTAGACGATCCGGCCGGGGCTCCGCCGTTCGGGAAAAGTCGCGCATCGACCGGTAGCGGGCGAGCTTGTTCGCCATAGGGGCCCTCCGGCGTCGGCGTCTCGCGGGCGCCGGACAGGGCCGCGACAAAAGCGTCGCGCCAGGCCGTGACGTCCTCGGTGACGATGTTGTCGTACAGCACCTTCCAACGCGCGATCCGCTCGTCGCGATCCATGTACAGGGCGCGCTTCAGGGCCTCTGCGATGTCCTCGGGGCTGTTGGGATTGACGATCAGGGCCTGGCGCAGCTGGTCGGCGGCGCCGGCGAAGCGGGACAGGATCAGCACCCCCGGATCCTCCGGGTCCTGGGCGGCGACGAACTCCTTTGCGACCAGGTTCATGCCGTCGCGCTTGGGCGTCACCAAGCCGACCTGGGCGGCGCGGTACAGGCCGGCGAGCTGGTCGCGGCGGTAGGTCTTGTTCACATAGCGGACCGGGGTCCAGTCGATGTCGGCGTACTCGCCGTTGATCCGACCGGACAGGGCGTCGAGCCGGGCGCGGATCTCCTGGTAGGCCTCGACCTGGTCACGGGACAGGGGCGCGATCTGCAGCATCAGCACCTCGCGGCGCAGGTCCGGATTGTCGGCCATGAACCGCTCGAAGCCGGCGAACCGCTCTTCCAAGCCCTTGGAATAGTCCAGCCGGTCGACGCCCACGATCAGCTTCCGAAAGGCTGTGTGGGCCTTCATGACATCGAAGGTGCGCCGGGCCGCCTCGCTGCGGGTGAGCTGGGCGAAGTCCTCGGCGTCGACGCCGATGGGGAAGGCCCCGATGCGGGCCGTGCGGCCATAGGCGCGCATGCCGCCATCCTCCAGGCGCGTGCCGCCCGCCTCGGACAGCACATATTCCTCAAAGGCCTGGACGTGCTCCTGGGTCTGGAAGCCGATCAGGTCGTAGTCGAACAGGGCCTGCACCAGGTCCTTGTGGCCGGGCAGGGTGACCATCAGCTGGTGGGCGGGCCAGGGGATGTGCAGGAAGAAGCCGATCCGGTTCTTCACGCCCAGGGCGCGCAGCTCCCGCGCCAGGGGGATCAGGTGATAGTCGTGGATCCAGACCAGGTCGTCGGCCTCGATCAGCGGGGCCAGGGTCTCGGCGAAGCGGCGATTGACCCGGCCATAGCCTTCGCCGAACGAGCGGTCGTAGGCCGTCAGGTCCTGGCGGTAGTGGAACAGGGGCCACAGGGTCTTGTTGGCGTAGCCGTTATAGTACTCCTGCAGGTCGGCCTCCTCGAGGTCGACGGTGGCCAGGGTCACGCCCTCGGCCCGCTGGACGGTGAGCTGGCCGGTGAACTCCGGCGTCGTGCGGCCGCTCCACCCGAACCACAGGCCTGAGTATTCGCGAAGGGCGGCGGCCAGGGCCATGGCCAGGCCGCCGACGCTCTCGCCGCCGGCGCCGGTCGGGGCGGTGACGCGGTTGGAGACGACGATCAGCCGGGTCACGACAAGGCCTCCAGCCAGGCCAGGGTGGCGGCCACGTCGTCCAGGCGATGGGCCGCGACGGTGTCGCGCCTTGGTCCCACCAACACCCCGAACCCGCCCATGTCGCGGGCGGCGCGAAAGCCGTCCTCGTCGGTCAGATCGTCACCGACGAACACCGGCCTGAACCCGCGGAACGGCGGCTCGGCCATGAAGGCGGCGAGGGCCTCGCCCTTGCGCGGGCCGGGCGTGCGCAGCTCCAGCACACAGTCGCCGGGCTGCAGGGTGAGGCCGGTCTCGCGGGCCAGGGCCTCGGCCTGGAACCGGGCGCGTTCGGCCAGGCCCGGCGCCAGGCGATAGTGCAGGGCGATGCTGAGCCCCTTGTCCTCGACCAGGGCGCCGGCGTGGGCGAAGGCGAACCGGCGCAGCTCCTCGGCGGCGTGGGCCAGGCCGGGATGCGGCGGTGTGCGCACCACCTGGCCGTCGGCGGCGCGCCAGACCAGGCCATGCACGGCGGCCACCGCGCTCGCCCGGCCCTCAAGGATACGGTCCAGGTCTTCCAGGCTGCGGCCGCTGATGATCGCCAGCCGGCCCGCAAGCCGCGCGGCCAGCCGTTCCAGCAGGCGGGTGCGGCGCGGGTCGGGACCCACCAGCTCCGGCCGGTCCATGATCGGCGCCAGGGTGCCGTCCAGATCGAGGAACAGGGCGGTCTCCGCCGCTTTCAGCCGCGGCGCGGCGGCGCTCAGGGTCAAGTCTTCAGTACGCATGCTCTTTTCAGCCCGGTCCCCAGGTTCAGCGGCCTAGAACGTCCGGACCGCGCCGGGCGATCCAACCTGGGCGCGCACTTTGAAGTGAACGGGCCGCCGAGGGTTGACGTTTCCCGGGCGAACCCCGCTATGCGGGACCTGGATCCTCCGCTGCCCCAAGGTGAACCCGTGGCCGACCTGCCCAAGTCCGACGTGATCGTCCTGTTCGGGGGCACCGGCGACCTGGCCCAGCGGATGCTGTTCCCCTCGCTCTACTTCCTGGACGCCGACGGGTTCCTGCCGGAGGGCTTCCGGATCATCGCCACCGCTCGGGCCGACATGGACGCCGAGGATTTCCGCGCCCAGGTGCATGACGCCGTCGCCCGCCGGGCCGGCGGCCACCCGGACCGTACGGTCTGGAACCGCTTCGCCGCCCGGCTGACCTATGTGGGCGCGGACGCCACCACCAAGGCCGGCGCCGCCGAGCTGAAGGCCGCGGTGGGCGATGCGACGGCCCCCATGTTCTTCCTGGCCCTGTCGCCCAGCCTGTTCGGCCGGGTCTGCAAGGCGCTAGGGGATTCAGGTCTCGCCACCCCCGACAGCCGCATCGTGCTGGAAAAGCCGGTGGGCCGTGACCTGGCCTCGTCCAAGGCGATCAACGAGGAAGTGGCCGAGGTCTTCAGCGAGGACCGGGTGTTCCGCATTGACCACTATCTGGGCAAGGAGACGGTCCAGAACCTGATTGCTCTGCGCTTCGCCAACACCCTGTTCGAGCCGCTCTGGAACAACCTGACCATCGACCACGTGCAGATCACCGTGGCCGAGACCGAAGGGGTGGGCGACCGCTGGCCCTATTACGACGAGTATGGGGCCCTGCGGGACATGCTGCAGAACCACATGCTGCAGCTCCTGTGCCTGGTCGCCATGGAGCCGCCAGCCGACATGGACCCGGACTCGGTGCGCAACGAGAAGGTCAAGGTGCTGCGCTCCCTGCGCCCCTTCACCCGCGCCGAGGTGGCGGCCAACAGCGTGCGCGGCCAGTACACGCCGGGCGTCGTCGGCGGCAAGGAGGTCTCGGGCTATGAGGCCGAACGCGGCCAGAAGAGCGACACCGAGACCTTCGCCGCCCTGCGGGTGGATATCGACAACTGGCGCTGGGCCGGCGTGCCCTTCTTCCTGCGCACCGGCAAGCGGCTGCCCGAGCGGCGCACCCAGATCGTCATCCAGTTCAAGGGCGTCCCGCACTCGATCTTCGGCGCCACCGCCCAGGCCGACATGGTCGCCAACCAGCTGATCATCGACCTGCAGCCGGACGAGGACATCGAGCTGGTCCTGATGAACAAGGCGCCGGGCATCAGCCAGGAGGGCATGCGGCTGCAGTCCCTGCCGCTCTCGCTGTCGCTGCTGAAGGCCTATTCGGGGCCGGGCGCGCGGCGGCGCATCGCCTATGAGCGGCTGTTCCTGGACGTGATCAGCGGCAATTCCACCCTGTTCGTCCGCCGCGACGAGGTCGAGCAGGCCTGGACCTGGGTCGACGGCGTCGCCGCCGCCTGGGCCGAAAGCGGCATGGCGCCCAAGCCCTACGCCGCCGGCAGCTGGGGCCCGGCCGGCGCCTTCGCGCTCATCGAGCGGTCAGAACGGGCCTGGAAGGACTGATCATCGCACGCTCGTCCAGGGCCGGCTCAGCATGTTGGCGCAGTTGATCAGGCCGACCAGGGAATAGGTCTGGGGATAGTTGCCCCACAGCTCGGCGCCGTCGAGGGCGATGTCCTCGGACAAGAGGCCCGCGGCGGTGCGCCGGCCCAGCATCTCCTCGAACAGGCCACGCGCTTCTTCGGTGCGGCCCGACAGGTGCAGCACCTCGATGAGCCAGAAGGTGCAGATGTTGAAGGCGGTCTTGGGTTCGCCGAAATCGTCCGGCGCCACATAGCGCATCATGTAGGGGCCGCGCCGCAGGCCCTCTTCCACCGCCGCCAGGGTGGCGATCATGCGCGGATCATCCGGGGCGGCGAACCGCACGTCGACGAGCTGCAGCAGGCAGGCGTCCAGGCCCTGGCCCTCGAAGTCCGCGGCGAACCGGCCGAGCTCGGGGTTGTAGGCCCGAACCTCAATGACCTCGCGGATCTGCGCGGCCCGGACGTTCCAGACATCGGCCCGGTCGCGCAGGCCCAGCTTGGTCGCCGCATTGCCCAGGCGGTCGCAGGCCGCCCAGCACATCATCGAGGAGTAGGTGTGCACCGCCTCCCGGCCGCGGAACTCCCAGAGCCCTGCGTCCGGCTTGTCGTGCAGCTGAAAGGCGCGCTCGCCTACGGCCTCAAGGGCCTGGAAGTCCTCGACGGTCGCGGGCCGCAGCAGGCGCTCGTCGAAGAAGGCCTGGACGGTGGAGAGCACGATCTGGCCGTAGACGTCGTGCTGTAGGTGCTCGTGCGCCTGGTTGCCCACCCGCACCGGCCCCATGCCGCGATAGCCGGGCAGGTCTGGGGCGAAGGTCTCCGGCAGCTCGGCCTCCAGGCCGACGCCATAGAGGGGCTGGATATGGCCGCCCTTGGCCCGGTCGATCAGGTTGCGCAGGAAGCCGAGATAGTTCTCCAGCATGTCCGCCGCGCCCAGCCGGTTCAGGGCCTGAACCACGTAGTAAGCGTCGCGAAGCCAGCAGTAGCGATAGTCCCAGTTGCGCTCAGACCCCTCATGCTCAGGGATCGAGGTGGTGAGCGCGGCGACGATGGCGCCGGTCTCCTCATGGGCGCAGAGCTTGAGGGTGATGGCGGCGCGGATCACCGCCTCCTGCCACTCCAACGGGATCGACAGGGTCCGCACCCAGCTGCGCCAATAGGCGGTGGTCTCGTGCAGCATCCGCTCGGCGGTGGCGGCGAGATCGGCCTCGATTCCCTCGTCGGGGCCCAGGAACATCACCAGCGGCTCCTCCAGGCGGAACAGTCGTTCGCTGGCGATGTGCGAGACCGGCGCATCAGTGGTCAGCCGAAGGGTCATCTCGCCGCCGACATAGCGCAGGCGGTTGGAGCCGGTGGTCACGTTGATCTCCGCCGCGCCCCAACATCCGGTGGGGCGCATACGGATCCGAATGCGCGGCGTTCCGCTGATCGGGCGCACGATCCTGATGAAGGACATGGGGCGATAGACGCGGCCGAACTGGCGATAGCGGGGGGCGAAGTCGATCACCTGGAACACCGCGCCGGAGACGTCGGTCACCTCGGTGGACAGGATGGGCGTATTGCGCAGATAGGCCTCGCGGATGCTGGCGGTCTCCTCCGCCTCCACCGCCCAGAAGCCGCGCTCGGCCTGGGTGTCGCCGCCCAGGAGAGCCGAGAAGGCCGGGTCGCCGTCCACCCGCGGGAAGCAGCTCCAGACGAAGCGCCCGGCCCGGTCGATCAGGGCGCTGGCGGCGCAATTGCCGATCGGGAACAGGTCCAGGCTCTGCGACATCGGCTGGGGATTCCCCGGCTGGGCGGATCGGTCCATGAATAGGCTCCCTGGTGATGGCCGAGGCAGGAACGTCTCTTGATAAGCTTGGATGCCCGACGCGTAACCTTGCCCGTCTCCATGGCCGCAAAGGGGCGCGCATGACCCTGATCCGTCCCCGCCACGCCCGCATCGTCGCCACCCTGGGGCCCGCCAGCCGCGAGGTGGCCAAGGTCCGCGCCCTGGCCGAGGCCGGCGCCGACGTGTTCCGCGTCAATTTCAGCCATGGCGGCCACAAGGACCACGCCCGGACCATCGCCAATGTGCGCGAGGCCGAGCAGCTGGTGGGCCGCCACCTGGCGGTGCTGGCCGACCTGCAGGGGCCAAAGCTGCGCCTGGGCGAATTCGCTGATGGGCGGGTGCGTCTGAAGTCGGGCCAGGACTTCCGCCTGGACCGCGACCCGGCGCCCGGCGACGCCTCGCGGGTGTGCGTGCCGCATGTGGAGATCTTCCAGGCCCTCAAGCCCGAGGCCGACATCCTGCTGGATGATGGCAAGGTGCGGCTGAAGGTCCGCAAGTGCGGCCCCGACTTCGCCGAGTGCGTGGTGACCAGCGGCGAGGCCCTGTCCGACCATAAGGGCCTGAACCTGCCGGGCCTGACCATCCCGATCCCGGCCCTGACGCCCAAGGATCGTGAGGACCTGAACTTCGCCCTGGCCGAGGGGGTCGATTGGGTGGCCCTGTCCTTCGTGCAGCGCGCCGCAGACATGGCGGAACTGCGCCAGATCGTCCAAGGCCGGGCCGGCGTCCTGGCCAAGATCGAAAAGCCCGCGGCCCTCGATGCTCTGGATGAGATCCTCGACCTCTGCGAGGCGGTGATGGTCGCCCGCGGCGACCTGGGCGTCGAGCTGAACCCCGAGGACGTGCCGGTGGTCCAGAAGACCCTGGTCCGCGCCGCGCGCAATCGCGGCATTCCGGTGATCGTCGCGACCCAGATGCTGGAAAGCATGATCCATGCGCCCACGCCGACGCGCGCCGAGGCGTCAGATGTCGCCAACGCGGTCTATGAGGGCGCGGACGCGGTGATGCTGTCGGCGGAGACGGCGGCCGGAGACTACCCGGTCGAGGCCGTGTCGATCATGGACCGCATCCTGACCCGCGTGGAGCAGGACCCCCGCTGGCCCGAGCTGATGGCCGCCGAGCATCCGGTCGATGACGAGGACGCCGACGCCCTGGTGGCCGCCGCCCGACGCGCCGCCGAGGCCGCCTCCACGGCCTGCCTGGTGGCCTTCACCACCACCGGACAGACGGCTCTGCGCCTGTCCCGCGAACGGCCGATCCAGCCGATCCTGGCCCTGACCACCCGGCTGGCCTCGGCCCGGCGGCTGGCGCTCGCCTGGGGGGTCGAGGCCCGGGTGATCGGCGAGATCACCGATCCGGAGGAAATGGCCCGCACGGCGGTCGACAAGGCGGTGGAGTTCGATCTGGCCCCGCCCGGCCAGCGGGTGCTGATCCTGGCCGGCCTGCCTATGGGCTCGCCCGGCGCCGCCAATATCCTGCGTCTGGCCCACACGCCGCTGCGGCGTTAGCGGATCGTCACCGGCACGCCGGAGCCGCCGGCCACATGCACGGCGACGCGGCCCTGGCTGCGTTCAAAGCACAGGTCGACCCGGCGCTCGCCGACCCTCAAGCCATCGATCCGCAGCCGGTCGATCCCGATAGGCAGGCGGGGATCACGGATCCGCACTTCGCCGGCCCAGCCGTCCACGGTCAGGCCCAGGCAGGCCTGCAGCA
>Ga0116141_10003158_pt1 | contig 13975 bp, 11 predicted proteins | sample AD_UKC097_MetaG_FD_89744 | JGI IMG/M metagenome (GOLD analysis project Ga0116141, IMG submission 89744) | Active sludge microbial communities of municipal wastewater-treating anaerobic digesters from USA - AD_UKC097_MetaG | ecosystem: Engineered > Bioreactor > Anaerobic > Digestate | place: USA...
AATATCGCCCTGACGGATCAGGAGGTGCTTAACCTTAGGCGATACCTCGAGAACGGTGGATTTCTCTATGTTGATGATGATTACGGATTCGACAAAGGTTTCAGGCGCGAGATAAAAAAGGTTTTTCCCAACACGGAACTAAAAGAGCTCCCGTTCAGTCATAAGATTTACAATATCAAATATAAATTCCCGGAGGGACCGCCCAAAACCCACAAGCACGATGAGAAACCCCCTCAGGGTTTCGGATTGTTTATAGGTGAGAGAATGGTGGTTTATTACACTTACGAAAGCAACCCGGGTGACGGATGGGCAGACCCTGAGGTCCACAACGACCCTGAAGCCAAAAGGCTGGAAGCGCTCCAATTCGGAACAAACATAGTTTTATTCGCTTTAACGCAGTAGAGAGAGAATTTTGAACAGATCACAACACTATAACGAGATAATTAAAAAGCTCGCCCGTTTTGAAGACAGACGGCTTTTGGCAGAGCTCGCCTTTGGCGGTCAGGCTGTCGTTATAGCCTCCGTGATCCTGTTCGCGATCTTTTCCTTTTTCGAAGCGGTATTCTTTTTCGAGCCGGTAACCCGCTCGGTTCTTTACTACATCTGGCTTGGAATTACCGGCGGATCGCTGGTACACTTCGTTTTCACTCCACTTTACAAGAGATATTTTGTTACTCCCGCCGATCCCCTCAGGTCTGCTGCTCTTGCCGGAAGCATGTTCCCGCAGGTCAAAGACGACCTGATGAACGCGATGCAATTGCTGAACCTCGAGAACGGAAGGGGTTTCAGCGAGAAACTGGTTGCCGCTGCATTCGAGGCTGTATATTCGAGGGTAAGAGAATTGGAGTTTGGAAGCGCGGTCTCCTTTGAGAGGGCGAGGAAGTTGTTGCCGTTCACCCTTGCAACAATTCTTATAACCGGCAGCGCGTTCGGCTTCAGTGGTGGCATGCGTGACGCAGCCGGCAGGCTGATAAATCACAAACTTGCTTATCTGCCACCTCAGAAATACAGTTTTGAAGTGAAGCCCGGTAATGTTGAAGTGGCGCGTGACGATAGCGTTATGATCGAGGTAAAGGTTGAAGGCCCCGGTGCCAAAACCCTTGAACTTTACCACAAGGATGAATCGCAGCCTGCTTTCATCAAAGAAGTAGTCCGCCCTGGAAAAGATGGAATATTCAGGTTTGCCATTCCCTCGATCAGATACACAACCGAATATTATGCCTCGATAGAGGACGCGAAAAGCCTGGTCTATACGATTTCAGTTACCGATAAACCACTGATCCGGACATTCAGACTGGCGATCACCCCTCCGGCATATACAGGTGAAAGAGCGACCGAACAGATCGACAACGGAAACATCTCCGCCATAAAAGGAACGGCAGTCGCGATCTCACTCGAATCCAACAAGGAGCTTTCCTCAGCGAGCCTTGAGTTCATGGAGGGGATGAGCATACCCCTCGAGGTTAACGGAACCACTGCTTCGGGAGGCTTCCGGGTATCGGGCGACAACGAGTATTACATAAAACTGACCGACACTAAAGGGTATAGTAACACTTCGCCTGTGCGGTACAGCATAAGGGCTTCATTCGATGCTTCACCTGATATCACGATGGTTAGTCCCGACTCGAACACGGCGCTTCCCCGCAGCCAAAGGCAAGACCTCTCTCTCCTTATCTCAGACGATTTCGGTTTCAGCGGTCTGAACCTCCACTACAGAATTTCGAAGAGCAAGGATAGGGCGACAGTTCAGCAGGAGTTCACGGCCGTCCCGGTCCAGTTCAACAAGGGGGTCAAGGAGACGGGGGTTGATTATACATGGAGCCTTTCGCGCCTCTACCTCTCACAGGGGGATGAGGTCACATACTTCGTCGAAGTGTTGGATAACGATCAGGTTTCGGGGCCCAAGCGGGCAAGAACCCGTGAATACATTCTCCGGGTTCCCACCCTCGAAGAGCTTTTTGCCACCGGTGAGAAAAAACAGGAAGAGATACAGAAAGAGCTCGCCGAAGTGCTGAAAGAGGCGGAACTCCTCCAAAAAGAGATGGAAAAAGTTTCGAAAGAGATGAAGAGCGACAAGAAGGAGCTCAGTTTCGACGAGAAGGAGAAACTGGAAAAACTGGCTCAGGATTTTGAAAAGCTTCAGGAAAAGGCAGAACAGCTCTCCCAAAAGATGGAAGATGTGCAGGAGAACATGCAGGAAAATAACATGCTCTCGCCTCAGACAATGGAGAAGTTCCAGGAGCTTCAGGAGATGCTAAAGGATATCTCCACTGAAGAGATGAAGAAGCTGATGGAGAAAATGGCTAACAACCTGCAGAACATGCAAAGGAAGGAAGCCCAGCAGAACCTTGAGAACATGAAGATGGATGAAGAGCAGTTCCGGAAAAGCATAGAGCGGACGATGAACCTGTTGAAGAGGATACAGGTGGAGCAGAAGATCGATGAGCTTATGAAGCGCGCTGAAAACCTGAATGAGCAGCTCGAAAAGATGCAAAACGAGACGAAAAATGCCGACAGCAAGCAGATGGAACAGCTCGCTAAAAAGCAGGATGAGATTAAGAAAGAGATGGAATCCCTCGAGAAAGAGATGCAGGACCTCAGGGATAAAATGAAAGACATGAAGGATATGCCCAACGATCAGGCACAAGACCTTCAGAAAGAACTTGAAAAACAGCAAAATCCTGAACTCTCTGACGAAGCCAAGGAGAACCTGAAACAGGGCCAGAAACAGCAGGCAATGCAGAACCAGATGCAGATGTCGAAGAACATGCAAAAGATGCAGAAAGGCCTTCAGGAGCTGCAAAACTCTGTGAATCAGGCAAATCAGATGCAGGCAATGGCTGACATGATGAAGATAATCAGCGACATTGTTGACCTCTCGAAACAGCAGGAAGAACTTAAAAAGAAAACTCAGAACGGAAGTCCGACTGCTCTCATGAACAAAGAGATGCGTGAACAGGATAACCTTCGCCGCAACCTGGATAAAGCACTTAACAAGCTGGGGGATCTGGCTCAGAAGACATTTGCTGTAAGCCCCGAGATGGCCAAGTCGCTTGGCGACGCCAAAAGGGAGATGAATCAGGCCCTTGAAAGTATGCAGAACCGGAACAACCGTCAGGCTTCGAACGATCAGGGGCAGGCAATGGCCTCGCTCAACCAGGCTGCCAACCTGATGCAGGATGCCATGGCGCAGATGATGCAACAGGGTGGTGGTGGCCAGGGTGGTATGATGTCGCTTATGCAGCAGATGGCTCAGATGGCCGGGCAGCAGATGCAGCTCAACCAGAGGATGCAGGAGATGATGAAGGGGAACAGTGGCCAGATGACCCAGGAGCAGATGTCGCAAATGCAGAGATTGAGGCAGGAGCAGGAGACTATAAAGAAATCGCTCGATCAGATGAACAAAGAAGCAAAATCATCCGGGAAAAGCAAAAGCATACCCGCGAATCTCGATAAACTTTCACAGGAGATGCAGGAAGTTATCAGCGATCTGCGTACCGGGAAGTTCAATGACGAGTTAGTGAAAAAGCAGGACAAGATACTCTCAAAGATGCTCGACGCTACAAGGTCGATTAATGAGAGGGATTATGAGAAAGACCGCGAATCGTTCACGGGAACCAATGTAAAGCAAAATTCACCCGGAGCACTGAACCTCCAGAAGGATAAACGCGACCGTGGTTACTCGGAGAACATCAATAAGGCACTTCAGGGCGGGTTCACGAAAGACTTCGAGGATCTCACCCGCAAATACTACAATCTTATCAAGTAACCGTCAGAAACGGTACCACTTCTTTTTCCCACTGTCGTACCAGGTACGGGTCCTTTGGTTATCCCGGTCAACCGATCCCTGAATGGGGATATCCTTGTCCTTTGAGTCGGTAAGGGTGGTAGTAATATAAAAGGTGGCCGTGGTCTTCGTCCCTTTGGTCCTGCCCTTGTTGAAATTCTTGAAAAGAAGTGGATCACTCAAGAGAGACTTTGGCGGGGTCCAATTCGCGAAGGTTTTTCTTCCCCCTCCGCCATTTGCTTCAGGGCGGGAGAAATTGCTTATCGCGTCATCGAATACGAAATCGGTTTTCACCCTGATCTGGTCGACGGTAGAGTTAAATGTGTATTCTTCCCACAGCCCGAGCGCGCCAAAGATCGCGATCCCGACAATTATCACTCCAAGAACAATTAAAAGCATCTGTTGCTGGCCCATATTAACCTCTCACCTGAATAAAAGCAGCCATTTTAAAAATCCGGTTACATAATCGATCGATTCAGGGTTCTCCTCGAGGAGACCCTTTTTAACCTCATCATCCACCGCGGGGAACAGTTCTTCAAGTTTCGAGGCAATCCTCTCCCTGTCGGCACGGGTGGTTTTCCTTATCAGATAGATCAGCGAAAGTGCGTCGTGGTCAGAGGCGTAGAGGATGAATTCGGTTAGCGCGATTCCATAAAGCCCTTTAGTGTTCATGAAATCTATTCTGGCTTTTTGTGCGGAATCAGTCGCCGCGTAAACGGGCACATGCATTTTCAAGCCTGGTGTCATGTCCACCGAGTAACCGGATGCCAGGAAAATAGTTTCCTTGCTGTGATGAACCACTTCACCCCATCCGAAGTGCAGGTCAACTTTTTGCGGGGTTGCTGAAAGGTCGGCTATCTCGGTCTTGATCTCAAAGTCCGGAAGTTTGATCCTGAAAGGCGGGATATCCGAATACTCGAAAAATTTAGCCGTATCGATCCTCGAGACGAAATGAAACTGACTTCCCGTGAACGAAAAGATATTTTCTTCAACATGGCCTTTTACCGGGATGATCTTCGAGTTTTCCAACAGGGTAATTATTCCCTGTTTGCCGACAGCGATCTTCACTGAAGAAGCAGGACCCGTGGTGACCGAATCACCCTCCCTTGCCTCGGTGGCTACTGTTCCGTTCACGCCAACATAACCGTCAACTGCTGAGAGCATCCAAGGCGAATTGAACTTGGAGTAGTAAAGATATCCCCAAATGCCGGCAGTAACAACCGCGATGGCGAGGAGTGTTAACAACAGGTTTCGCCGGTCGATCAAACCCGAGCGCATAACCATCTTCTTCATCAGCTCATCGGCTTTTTGTCCGAGTGGTGAAGCCGCGTGTTTCGCGGTGGTTTCGGCGAGCCGGTTCAGCTCCAAAGCCCTCTCTTCCCGTTTGTTCAATCTCCGGGCCTTGATCTTGTCCTCATTGATCAGTTCATCCCTGATCGTCTCCAAAAGCAGTTCCTTTACGGTCACACCGGAGAAGAGGTTGCAACTTAGATCGATGAATTCAATAAAACGGTCTGAAGTGTCGCCGGGTATTTCCGCGGCATCCTCAGATGGTGCATCGCCGTGCAGCACGATGAGTTTGTGAAAAGCTTCCTTTTGGTCTGTAACAAGTTCCTTAAACCCTGAGAAGAAGGCGAGCCTTTCAAGCTTGGTAAACAGAAGTGAAGTAATGCTTTCTTCAGTTTCACCTGATACAAAGCCTGCTATGTTTGCCGGTGAATAGTCGAACTGCAGGTAAAGCGCGAGCACCACCCTTTCAGTATCCGTCAAAGCGGCATAGACCCTCTCAGTTTCTGTAAAGTCATTCTGAAGAGGGGGGAGTTCTCCATCACCACCGTTATAGAGAGGTTTATCGCGGAGGTCATAGAGTGCTACAATTATTGCAAGCTTTCTAAGCCACTCGAAAACATCACGGTCTTCTTTCACATGCGCGATATTGTCAGCCGCGAGCACAAATATATCGATCAGCACATCTTCAGCCCGCTCACGGTCAGGCATCACTCTGAAAACAAGAGAGTAGATTTCTTTATAGAAACCGGGGATCAGCTTAAAGAATGCGTACTTGTCACCTTTGCGCGCGGCAGAGAAGAGGGCTTCAGCGTTATTGTCGGATCTGTCTTGCATAATTAAAAAATGATTGAAACAAATGTAAGTATACAAAATAAAAATGATCATACAAAGTAATGTTAATCTCGCTATTGTCGTCTTATAATAGCAAAAGTCGAATAATCCAAGGATGAGGGGCTTTAAAGTGAGTAATTTGCCTACCGAATAACGGAAATTCTCCGTTCTAAGGTTGAGGTTCAGCCGGATGATGTCACGCTCATCCGGCTTTTTTTATTTTAAAGTCCTCTCGGGCCCGCCGTCTGACATTTTCCTGAACCGCGCATCAATTTCTGATTGAGAGAAGTCATTTCCTGACTAAATTTTAATTTTGCTTAATTGTTTATTTTATTTTTAATGGAGGTCAGATGAACAGATTCGGGTCGTATATGATCCTGTTTGTTGTTTTGGCGGCCGGAAGTCTGTTCGCGCAGCTTAAGGTCGACTTTGAATATTACAAACTTGACAACGGGCTCAAGGTTGTTTTATCTCAGAACAAGACTGCTCCACTGGTTACGGTGGCAGTTTACTATAACATCGGGTTCAGGATCGAACCTAAAAACCGGACCGGTTTCGCCCACCTGTTCGAGCATATGATGTTCCAGGGCTCAAAGAACCTTGGCAAGATGGAGTTCATTAAACTCGTTCAGTCGAACGGCGGTATCCTGAATGGATCAACCAGGTTCGATTTCACCAACTATTTCGCCATTGTTCCCGCTCACAAGCTCGAGACCATCATCTGGGCGGAAGCCGACAGGATGAGCGGCCTCGACATCACACAGGAAAATTTGACCAACCAACAGGGAGTTGTTACCAACGAAGTGAAGGTTAATGTTCTTAACCAGCCTTACGGCGGCTTCCCCTGGCTCGATCTTCCCCAGGCAGCAAACGAGAACTGGTATAACGCTCATAACTTTTACGGCGACCTGAAAGACCTCGACGCGGCCACTCTTGATGATGTGAAAGACTTCTTCAATAAATACTATATCCCCAACAACGCCGCCCTGGTGGTAACCGGCGATTTTGAAACAGCCGAGGCAAAGGCTTTCATTCAGAAGTATTTCGGAAAACTCCCCGCGGGTAACCTCCAGGCGATGCCCGACATTTCGGAACCGCGACAGGAAAAAGAGAAGATATCGGTCAAGATTGATTCACTGGCCAACAAACCGGCCGTTGCCCTCGGCTACAAGATGCCACAGGTGGGAACCCCTGAGTATTTCGCGATGGGGATACTCGATCAGATCCTCCTTCAGGGGCAGGACAGCCGACTCTACCAGAAACTGGTCTCAGAAAAAGGATATTATTCCGGCGTTTACGGAGGTATTAATTCTGGACTCGGCAATATGTTCAACTATAACGGGCCCATGCTCTGGGATATGTATCTGCTTCACGAGAACAGCGTTAAGCCGGAAGATATTCTCGCTGATATCGATGCAGTTATCGCCGGAGTGATCGAAAAACCCCTTTCAAAAGAGGAGATCGACCGTGCCTTGGTGAAGATGCGCTCGAACCTTTATGATGTGGTCGAAGGAACATTCGGCTTCGGTCTTGCAGACCTTCTCGCTTGCTATGCTCTTTTCAACGATGATCCCGGGAAGATCAATTCACTCGAGGATTCTTTCAAAAAAGTAACCCCTGAGCTTATTCAGAAAACCGCCAAGGAATATCTGAGAAGCACGAACAGGACAGTGATTAAACTCGATGCCAAGGCCGGCAAGTAAGGAGGTTACCAGAATGAAAAAGCAAATATTATCAGTTATATTCGCCGTGGCATTCCTCGGCACAACACTTTTAGCGCAGAAAGAACAACCCCCGCTAGGCGGTTCACCAAAAGATTTTACTGTTCCCGCGTACAAGACGATGACTCTAACGAACGGGATGAAAGTAACCCTGATCCCTTACGGCAAAACCCCCAAGGCATCAGTAAGGCTGATGGTAAGAACCGGTAGCCTCAACGAGCCCGCTGGCCAGGTCTGGATCTCCGATCTCGCGGCCGACATGCTTCTCGAAGGGACGAAGACCCGTTCAGGTCAGGCTCTGGCAGAAGAAGTGGCATCATTCGGTGGTGAGCTCTCTGCCAGCGCGGGAACCGATCAGTCACAGCTTGGTGCAGATGTACTCTCAGAGTTCACACCCAACCTTATTAAGCTTATGGGAGATATCCTGAACAATCCCAGGTTTGACGCGAAAGACTTCGAGCGGATCAAGGGCAACTACCTTACCGATCTCGCGGTGGCTCAAACCACTCCTGATGCCATTGCCGACAAAGAGCTCTACAAGCTTGTTTACGGCGACCACCCTTATGGAGTAACCCAACCAGCGGAAGAAGCCCTAAAAGCCTACACCGTTGATCAGGCCCGGAAGTATCATGAAGACAACTTCGGCGCTAAACGGGCTCATCTTTACATCTCCGGTGTATTTGATGAGAAGGCCGTTGTAAAAGCGATCGAAGAGACATTCAACGGATGGAAGGCCGGTAACGATGTTCTCATCAACCCTGCCAAGATCGATGTTGTGAAGAAATTCTCACTCATCGACAGGCCCGGCGCGAAGCAGTCGAAGATTGTTTACGGCATCGGAACCCTTGATCCATCATCCTCTGACTATGTAAAGTTCATGGTAATGAACTCACTGTTGGGTGGTTCGTTCGGCAGCCGCATCACTTCAAACATTCGTGAGAACAAAGGATACACTTACTCACCGGGAAGTGGTGTGATGACCCGCTATCGCTCCGGTTTCTGGTATGAAGAAGCTGATGTTACAAGTTCAGTTACAGGTCCCGCGCTTAAAGAGATACAGTTCGAGATCAAGCGCCTCGGCGATGAGACCCCTGGCGAAGCCGAACTTCAGGGGATCAAGAATTATGAGGCCGGTGTTTTCGTTCTGAGGAATTCAAGCCGCCCCGGTGTAATTGCCCAGTTGAATTTCATCGACTTCCATGGACTTTCTGACGATTATCTTAAGACTTATGTTAAAAAGATCCTCGAAACCTCACCCGCTGAAGTGTCGGCGATGGTTAAAAAGTACCTCCCGCTCGATAAGTTCACTCTCGTGATCGTGGGTGACAAGGCGGTTGTTGAGCCTCAGCTCAAGGAACTTGGTTATTAGCCGGATTATCAGTAGGTTTAACCTTTGATTACAATCGATTAATAATTCTTGCCGGGCGCCCGCTCAGGCGTCCGGCAGGGTCATATATGAAAGGCTGAGCTAATGGCAACCACCAAATTAAGCAGAAAAGAGATCGAGGACAGGATCGTGCTCCTTCTCCAGATGGCCACAGCCGACAACGATCTTGCCGACTCTGAGGCCGAATTTATAGTATGGAGGGCACAAACCCTTGGTGTTAACGACCTCGATTTTAAAGCACTCCTAAGCAAGGCCACCACTCAGGGGCCACCGCCAATTCCAAAAGACGGTCCGGGGAAGATAATGATGCTCTTCGATATCCTCTACCTCGCCTCCGCCGACGGGAAGATCCTTAATTCGGAAGCCCTCGAGCTCGAAAAGATCGCCAGGACTTTCGGACTCGATATGGAGCAACTCACAAGTCTCTCCGCCGTGTTCTTCATGAACAGCGACCATCCCGAAAAGATGGAGAGCGTAGCGGAGGACCTTGCAAAAAAATTCTACGGTTGAACCAACCGGTTCGTTTGATGGTGGAGCTTCCGGCTCCACCTTTTTTTTGTCAATTTGAAAAATCAGGATGTAAACATGATCTTCGACAAACTCGAACACTACAAAACATACAGCGCGATCAGCGAAAATCTTAAGACAGGTTTCGAATGGCTGGCGAACACATACACCCTCGACACCCCTGAAGGTAAATACGACATCGACGGCGATAAAGTGTATGCCATTATAACTTCTTACAAAACAAAGCCGTACAGCGAAGGGGATTTCGAGTCACACAGGAAATATCTCGATATCCAGTACATCCCCGAAGGGGAAGAGATGATATGTTATACCGGGCTGGAAAACCTGACACCAAAAACAGAGTTTGACTACGAGAAAGATATCGTCTTCTACACCGGTGACGGCGAACCTGTGCGCCTCCCGGAAGGCTACTTCATGGTCCTGTTCCCGCAGGACGGGCACAAGCCCGGCATCATGACGGGCAACGAGCGCCTTCCCGTCAAAAAAGTTGTCGTTAAGGTAGCTGTTTAATACGGCTAAAACTGAAAGTCGATCTGGAATGAGGGCATCATCAGCCAGTCTTCGGCTTTGGTATCGTTGCCGACGATCTTCAGCACCTTAACTCCGAGGAGGGCGTGGGTGTTCTCCATTACCTTCACAATCAGGCCGGGGCTGAACAATATGAATCCAAGGTTCACGCTGCTTCTTTTATCAGACCTTACATAATCCCGGTTGGGGATCCACCAGGGGCGGTTGAGGTAGTTGGTGGGGGTAAAGCCGAGGAGGTTTTGAGAAAAATATCCCGCTCCCACATAAAAATCGAAGAGAGACCCGAAATCAGAGTTCAAGTGAAGTGTAACGAACGGATTTATATTCGTGGTCGATGAGTTGTCGTAATAGATCGATACGAACTCTTTCGAAGTGCCGTTCTCGTATCTTTCCACGGTTTTGATCACTGTCTGCGCCTGAAAGAGGTGGCTCTGTATCAGTATTCCCGCGTCGAACCTTATACCCATTGTACCGTTGTTTGATCCAAAACCAAGCCCGAGTTCACCGCCAATCGAACTTTGGTTGTTCATGTTGGAGAAGTGGAACCCTCCCGTGAAGAAGGTTTTGGACGACATAGGCACTTCTATATCAAATCCGGCCACCACAGAGGGGAACGACCAGTCGAGGTTCTCCTCTCTGAAGTAAGGTTTCAGTGAATCGGTTGACTTAAGACTCGAGTAGAAATTGTTTCCGGTAGCGGTTTTGATGTTTTTGTTGTTGCTGAAGATCAGTTTTGGTGATACTTTAATTTCCGTGGGCGTTTCGCTTCTCATCAGAACGCGAACGGGTGGAGTGTTAACGGGAGCCTGCACATCGATATCTCCCAGGTAGAGGGTTTCTTCAACCTTTACTGTCTCGCAACCCGCGTACGACAGAATGAAGAAAACAGCGACTAAAAGTCGATCGAACGATATTAAATTTTTCATGGCTGTTCCGCCGGTTTTTTCTCACACTTTAGTGAATTACCGTGGGGAATATAATCAATAAATGGAATTATTGAAAGATTATTTCTTCCGGAGTTCTTCTTTCCGTTCTTTCAGCAGGGCAGTTACCCGCTCGTAAACGGGTTGGGGTGAGCGGTTGATGAGGATTGCTTCCAGGAGGCGGGCGTTCTGTATTCTCGCGAAAAAGCCTATCTGGATATCTTTAGCCTCGCTTTCGGCTATCATGATACCGTTGAATTTGCCTGAAAATGTGCCGCCTTTCAAGTTGTCGATCTCTGAATAGAAAAGTTCGACCTTGCGGGAAGAGAGGAAGAAATTGGAGCAGACCAGCCGGTCGTCCAGCGCGTGGATGGTGAACGGGACGGTCTTCCAGATCTTGAAAAAGAATGAATTGAGAATGAGCAGAATGATCACCACCGAAGAGAAGAAGAGGATATCAACCGTCCGGCTTGAGGGATTCACGATAAACGGGATGATATACAGTGCCAGGATCATCGAAACCGGAATATTGCCGTAGCGGTAGACTGCCTTCAACCACCGGTTGTAAGTAAAAATATGATCGATCTTCTCCTGCTGTGCCATCAGAACCTGTTCATTACATCTATCACGCGGCTGACATCATCGGGAGTATGGAAATAAGAGATCGGGAGTGAGAGGGTTGTTTTGTGTATCTCCTCTGAGATTGGGTATTCACCCTCGATTATATCCTTCATCGCGTTTTGTTTGTGTGGTGCCACGGGGTAGTGGATATCGGTTTTAATTTCGTTTTTGAGGAGATACTCCCTCAAAGCGTCCCGTTTCGGGTGCCTGATATTGAAGATATGGTAAACATCGTAATGATCGGGTGAAACCATCGGTTTGATGAAATCCCGCTTCAAACCATCCAGGTAAAGCTTTGCCAGCGCCCGTTTGTGTTCGTTTATCTCATCGAGTTTTCTGAGTTTGATCGATAGGAAACCGGCCTGCATTTCATCCAGACGGGAATTGTAGCCGACCACCTCGTTGTAATATTTAATATCAGAGCCGTAATTCCGGAGGCGGAGTATCTTCTTGTAAAGCTCTTCCGACTGCATCAGCATCGCGCCGGCATCACCGAGGGCGCCAAGATTCTTGGTAGGGTAAAAACTGAAAGCCCCGTACTCACCGAATGTACCGGTCAGGCGATCGCGCCACTTCGCTCCATGGCTTTGCGCGGCGTCTTCTATAAGAACAAGGTTGTGTTTCCTGGTGATCCTGGTTATATAGCCCATCTCGCACGGCTTGCCGTAAAGGTGAACAACCATTATCGCGACGGTTTTGCCGGTTATCTTCTCTTCGATCTTGAATGGATCGATATTGTAAGTCCGGATATCGGGTTCCACCAGAACGGGTTTAAGTCCGGCGTGGATAATCGCGAGAATCGTAGCGATGTAGGTATTGGAAGGTACAATCACCTCCGAATCCTTCGGAAAATCGAATGCTTTCAGGGCAAGAAGGAGGGCATCAAGACCTGAGGCAACGCCGAGGCACCAGGCTACACGGTGGTAGTCGGCGAATTCCTCTTCAAACTTTTTTACATTGTTGCCGAGGATATACCACCCCGAGTTCAGGGTTTCGGCAAACGACTTCTGATACTCTTCGAAGAATGGTTTGTTAAGTTTCCCCAGATTCTCGTATTCTATCACTTGTATTCCTCGTGAATGTAGTCTTCGGTGTCGTATTCAGATGAAGCCAGCACAAGCAGTATGGCATCCTCACTGAATTTGTGCATGATGTGCCAGTCTTGCGGCTCGAGGATCAGGCATTTGGAGGGGGAGTCGAGAACAAAGTTCTGTTTGTGGGTACCATTGTTGTTGTACACCTCAACACTTCCCTTGAGGCAAATGGTGGCCTGTACCGTCTTTTTGTGGCGGTGTTTCGCGCGCGGGAGGTTCTCTTTGTTATCGTATATATAGTACACTCTTTTTATCTCGAAAGGGAGTACCTTTTCAATAACGGTCAGCGATCCTCTGTCGTCGCTATTGGTTTTCAGGTCGATAAAATAAGCCATTATTTCCTCAGAAAAGTATTCTCGTCAAAAACATTGTAAACCCCGGTCAGTTTACGGAAGATGAATATCGCCGGAGTGACAACCCTGAATTTGTTCGCGCGGGTTCCGTTCGGGTCAAAACCCGGCCAGCGCTTGCTGATCTCTTTTTTTAGCTGATCAAGCCTCACAATATACGGTTTATAGAAGATATCCAAAACGGTTTTGGTAAGAACCCTCCGCCCGAGTTCGATCTTTCCCCCCTCAAAGAAGCGGAGATAGTGATAATGATAAAAGATCACATCGAACTGTTGCCCGGTTGTAAGCTCTTGACCGGTTATCTTCCCGTTATTAACAACAAAATCGTACTGCTGTATGTTCCACGCCGCGAGGCCGCCGCCAAGGTGCTTCATAACATGAACTCCTTCGAATCTTTCGGTCCAGTCGTCAAGGTAGAGTTGATCGCCAAACTTGCCGTCTTCGTATCGGTCGTAGCACCATTCGAGGCACCGGTCGCGCCACCAGGTGAGGGCTTTTCTTCCCCGCTCGTCGTTTTTGAAAGTCACGAACTGCACGCAATATTTTCCGCTTTTAACTTCCTTGTTGTACTGCGGACTGTAGCGGTGCTCGGTAAGGAGTATCGAATTGTCGCCCATCTCAGTGAATACCGGCTCAGGTGAGGAATAAAAATAGATATCCGCGTCGATGTAGGTGCAGTGGTCGACCCCGTAGCGGTCGAGAACATAAAGAACAGTTGAAGATGTTGAGGTCCAGCAATATTCGGCAATAGTGCGGGTGGGCTTTACCTCTAGGAGCCGGGGGTATTCAAACTCCTTCAGACTGATAACGGTGGTGTTCTTCAGTTTCATTTCTGTAAGGATCTTGTGCGACCTGTCGTCGAAAGCGAAAATGAAGAGCCTGAAACCGGGGATATGCTTCACCATCGACTCGTGG
>Ga0116141_10003164_pt1 | contig 13969 bp, 10 predicted proteins | sample AD_UKC097_MetaG_FD_89744 | JGI IMG/M metagenome (GOLD analysis project Ga0116141, IMG submission 89744) | Active sludge microbial communities of municipal wastewater-treating anaerobic digesters from USA - AD_UKC097_MetaG | ecosystem: Engineered > Bioreactor > Anaerobic > Digestate | place: USA...
CCTGCGCGGACCGCTTCACCTGGACAATCCGCACGGATACTGTCCCTGTGCCCGCGCGTAGCAGTCGGCCCGAATCCCCAAAAGGTAGATGCCGGAGGACAAAGCACTATGCGGCGATGGACATCCATGTGTCTGGCCTTTTGTTCATGCGTTCTGGTCGGCTCTGTCGGCGCACAGCCCCGCCCCGAGCATGGTCTTCACTACACCGAGCCTGCGCAGGTCTGGGACGAAGCCATGCCCCTTGGCAACGGGCTGCTCGGGGCGCTCGTCTGGGGGGACGGCAAGCCGCTGCGGATCTCCCTGGACCGTACGGACCTCTGGGACCTGCGGCCGGTGCCCGAGTTCCAATCGCCCGACTACGCGTATAAGACGATGCGGCAGTGGGTGAACGAAGGCCGGATTCAGGACCTGCACCGGCTCTATGACGACCCGTACGGCAATCCCGGCCCGACGAAGATCCCCGCCGGGAGGATTGAGCTGATGCTCGGCGACGACTGCCTGTTCCGCGATGCGTCGCTGGACCTGGCGAAGGCCGTCTGCAAGGTGGGATTCGGGAACGACCGCAGCGTGCGAGTCCTGGTGCATGCCGAAGAACCGCTGGGCGTGATCCTCGTCGCATCGCCCGAGCCTGTCTCCGCAACGTTGATTGCGCCGCCCTTCGCCGGCAAGGTCACGGAGGAAGCCGGGGCGGGGAAGATCAGTGCGGGCGACCTGGCTACCCTGCGGTACGAGGCGCCTGTGGAGCAGCGAGGGGATACCTGGACGGGGTACTTGCAGAAAGGCTGGGGAGGGTTCAGTTTCGCGGTGGCTCTTGCGTGGCGGCAGTCGGCGTCCGGCTGGCTCGGCGTTTGGTCCATCGCAACCTCGAAGGAATCGAGCGATCCACTGTCCACCGCCCGAAGGCGATGTGAGGCAGCCGTGCGCGAGGGATTCGACCGCCTCGCGCAGAGCCACGAGCGATGGTGGGCCTTGTATTGGGATCGAGCGTCGATCTCCGTGCCGAACGCGGTGATCGAGCGGCAATGGTATCTGGAGACGTACAAGTTCGGCGCGGCGGCCCGCGCGGACACGCCGCCCATCACGCTCCAGGGGCCGTGGACGGCGGACAACATGAAGATCCCGCCGTGGAAGGGCGACTACCACCACGATCTGAACACGCAACTGAGCTACTGGCCGGCCTACAGCGGCAACCGGCTCGAAGGCGAGTCCGGCTACGTGGGCTGGCTCTGGAACACGAGGGCCACGGCTCGGGAATGGACGAGGCGATTCTTCGATCTGCCCGGCCTGAACGTGCCCATGACCGCCGACCTGGAGCAGCGCCAGATCGGCGGCTGGCACCAGTACACGCACTCGGCGACGACCGCCGCCTGGCTGGCCCATCACTTCTGGCTGCACTGGCGATACGGCATGGACCGTCGGTTCCTCGAAGAGCGGGCCTATCCGTGGCTCAAAGACACGGCGGTCTTCCTGGAGGCCGTGACGGAGAAGGGCCCGGACGGAAAGCGGACGCTGCCGTTGAGTTCCTCGCCGGAGATCAATGACAATCGGCTGGATGCGTGGTTCGGCTCGATCACAAACTATGACCTTTCGCTGATCCGGTGGACGTTCGAAACGACGGCCGAGCTGGCTGAGCTGCTTGGGGAGCAAGGCCAGGCCGATCATTGGCGCATAGTCCTATCGGAAATGCCCGGCCTCGCGATTGATCGCGACACCAGCAAGCTGCTCGTGGCGAAGGACTACCCGCTTCCGGCCTCTCACCGGCATTTCTCGCACCTGATGGCGATTCATCCGCTCGGCATGATCCGCTGGGAAAACGGCGAGCGAGACCGCGCCGTCATCGAGGCGTCCCTTGCCGATCTCGACGAAAGGGGAACGAAGCAATGGTGCGGGTACAGTTTCTCCTGGTTGGCGAATCTCGCCGCCCGGGCACGGGATGGCGAGAAGGCCGAGCGAGCCCTGGAGATCTTCTCAACGGCTTTCTGCCTCCGCAACGGGTTCCACTGCAACGGCGACCAGACCGACAAGGGTTACTCCAACTTCCGCTACCGGCCGTTTACGCTGGAGGGCAATTTCGCCGCCGCGGCCGGCCTGCAGGAAATGCTGCTCCAGAGCTACAGCGGCACGATCCGGCTGTTCCCGGCGATTCCCGCAGGTTGGCGCAACGCATCCTTCAAAGGACTGCGCGCGGAGGGAGCGTTCGTCGTCTCCGCCGTCCGCACGAACGGCGTCGTCCAGTCTGTCCAGATCACCGCCGACGCAGGGGGGCTCCTGAGCCTTGAAGACCCGTTCGGCGACCAGGGCTTTGCAGTAGCGGGCGTCCCCGCCGGTGACGTGAGGCGCAGTGCTGACGACTTGCTGCTCGATATGCGCCCTGGACAGAAGGTGACATTCTCTCGGAAGTGAAACCGTCGTATGCCGAGCGATTCTCGCACGATTGCCGGTGTCCTTCTGGCGGGCCTGGCCATGTCCGTGGGCTGGGGCATTCGCGGGGACTATGGCCACGAGGGCGGCGCGATGATCCCCGGAGCGCTGCTCGGCCTCGCTGTCTGCATAGCGGGCGGACGCGAAGACTGATGGCGAAGAGCGAGCATCCTGGGAATGTGCGGGGCCGTCGGCTGGGCGTTCGGCGGGCAGATGAGCTATGGACGGATCATCGGCTACACCGCGTCAGCGTCGCTGCCCGACGTATTCTACGGCTACGCCTGTCTGTTCGTCGTCGGCGGATTGTGGGCAGGCATCGGTTCGGCCGTTCTGGCGATGGCTGTAACGGAATCCGCGTCCCGTCTTGAACGTTTCGCAAGGCCGCTGGTGGTCCTGGGAGTGCTCTGGTGCGCTCTGTCGGTCAGTGGCATCGCGAGCCATCTGACGGATCGCTGGAGTCTCCACGACACGGACTGGGTGGGCGCTTCGTCGGCGATGCTTGCGGCCGGCCTTTGTGCTGTGCTGATTCCGGCGGATCGCGGTGCGTGTGGTCTGATCGCGGTACTCGCGCTTGGCTGGTGGACCGGGTACCTGGTTCTGACCGCCCTGTTGGATCTGCACATGACGCCGCCGCGAAGCGACAACTGGGCCGGCAGCCTCGGCCTGTTCGTCGCCCTGATCGTGTATCTGCTCAAACGCAGGAACCGCGTGGCCGTCACGGCGGCCGCCTGGGGCGTTCTCGCCGGTGGCATCGGGTTTGTGCTTGGTGATCTTGCGAACATGCTCGGCCGGGCCCGGTGGGGACCCGTCGGTCGATACGGCTTCCTCCAGGGCCTCGACTACTGGAAGTGGATGGAGCAATCGTTCGGCCTGGTCATGGGGCTCGGCGTGGGGGCCGTCTTCCTCTGGCGGATCGCGCCGAGGACCTCCGTTCCAAACGACGACTCGCCGAACCGCCGGCTGCGAACCGTCTCGCTCGTACTGTTGCTGCCCGTCCTGATGTGGCTGAACCTCTCGAAGAACGTCACGAACTGGACGTCGCGCAACCACGTCCCAGACGAGGTCCTCGGCATCGGCTCCACGACGTGGTTTTTCATCATCGGAGTCCTCTTGGCAACGGCTTTGATGATCGCCATCCTCCGGCAGCACCGTGGCGTGCTGGCGATATCGCCGGGGAGTGACTTCGGCCGGGCGCAACTGCTGTTCCTCTCCATCCTGTGGGTATTCACGGTCGGGGCGTCCATGCAGGCGCTGCCCGCGATGTCCGGCAGGGGGACGTTCCTGGTGCAGACGAGTTTCTGGATCACGGCCGGGATCTGCTCGGTGCTGGTGCTTGCCCTGACGGGACAACCGGCAGGCGAACGAGCGGAGTCACAGCCCGCATCCTCCGATGCCTGGCGACTCAGCAGGTGGTACTGGACGACGCTCTGTGCCGTTCCGCTGCTGCTACTCGCCATTGCCTGGATGACGGTCGCGTCTCATAGCGAGCCCCTGCCGGGCAGCCACCTGCGTTTCAGCAACCCCTCCGTCTCTACTTCCCCATGACCCATGATTCCGTGAAGCGGGCGTGCTTGATGGTTTTGCCCGTCTCACCTCGGTAGCTGTAGACCACGTGGAGACTGCCATCGGCGGCCTGGACGACGGACGGATAAGCGGCGGTCGGTGCGGCCTCGCCGGCATCGCTATGCTCCAGGTGCCGCGTATGGGGCCAGGTCTGCCCCTCATCGGTGGACAGAGAGACAGCCAGGCTGTGCCGGCCCTCCTCCGTGTCGTTGTAGGCCAGGACCCAGTGGCCGTTGGCCAGCGTCACGATATCGGCCCCGGAGCCCGGATTCGGCAGTTCGCAGTCCCGGACCGTGCTCCACGTCAGGCCGTTGTCACTCGACGTGCTCACGTGCAGCCGTTGCGGCGGGGGGCCGTTGTCTCGCATGTAGGCGACGAGCGTGCCATCCACCTTGCGGGCGATGCTCGGCTGGATGTTGCCGGCCGCGACCAATGGCTCGCTGAACTCCCACGTCTCGCCGTCGTCGTCCGTGATGGCCATCAGCGAGAAGCTGAATCCGTCGGAGTACAGCGGGACGATCAGCCGCTTGCCTCCGATCAGGACCGCCTTGTTCTTCGTCTGCCATCCCATCCGCCGGAAGTAGGGGTATCCGAGATCCGCCGGCGCGGATTCGCCCGAGGGGGTTTGGAGGATTCCCCTGCGGACCATGTCCTCGCCTCGCGCCTTGGAGAGCAGTTGCGAGCTGTACACCCGCCACAGTCCGACGGCGGCGGTCGCCCGCAACGGCTGCGCCGAGTGGATCTCCTGGAGGTACCGCGCGTACTCCTCGATCTGCCGCGCGACGGACTTGACGAACCGGTCTGTGGGCTGGATACCTCGTTCCGCAGGGTCGCCCGGCTTGACGTGCAACACCTCCTGCCACGTCCATCTCGGCGCCCCGGCCTGACCGGCGTAATCCTCGCTGACGCGGTACTTCAGCAGCGACGTCTCCCACTGGTTCGCGATGACGGCATACCACAGGAGCCAGAGCCGGTCCTTGGAATCCAGGAACAGAATCGGGTTGATGTCCGGAAAGCCCGGCGTATCCGCCATGAGGAAAGGCTTGCTCCAAGCTGCCGCCCGTGCCTTGCGCCGGGCCCCCATGATGACCACGTCGTCGGCCCACCGCTCGCCGGAGCCCTGAAACCAGGCCGCCACCAGGTCGCCGTTCGGGAGCTCGACGATGGTCGAGCCGTGCACGTGTTGCTGCACCGCGGGGAATATCGCCACGGCCTCGTGCGTCGCGGTCTGGGCGTGAGCGATTGTCCCGAGAATGTAAAGAGGATCAGGGTCCCAGGGCCTGTCGTACATCCGATGCGTCGCATGGTGAACTCCTTGCTCGTCTAAATCCGCTCCCCTTTGTCGCGGGCCTCGTTGATCTGTTTCCTGCTGCGGTGCTGGTACTCGCGGAGGGTCTCGATCCCATGTTCTTTCAGGATCTCGCGGACGTGGACGCCCGGCTTGACGGCTCTGAACAGCCACCAAGGGGCCAGATCGTCTTCGCTGAGTTGCCGCTCGACCACGATCTGGCCCTCGCGCTCGGCGAGCATCTTTTTGACCTTCTCCGTGTTGAAATCGTAGTGCGCGAAGGACCGGTCCAGGTCCAGCGTCGCGACGAACTGCTTGGCCCGCGGCTTGTCGACCGGATCGACGGTTTTGCCCGTGATGTCGATGATGTTGCCGGCCCCGACGGGCACGATGTAGTAGTGGTAGAGAATGGCCATGGCGTTCAGGGGCGACCCGCCGCCATAGGCGCTGGGCCAGAACACGAGATCCGCGTCGAGGTCGTCGCATCGCTGCCACAGTTCGGGGTAGTTCAGGTCGAAACACGTGAGGATGCCGATTCGGCCGAAGTCGGTCTCGAAGACCTTCACTCCTTCCGTGCTGCAGTGGGCGCCCTCGCCCCAGAAGACGAAGACCTTGCGATAGTATCCGGCGACCTCGCCCTTGCGGTCGATCAGGACCGCGGTGTTGTACTCCCGTTCGCCGGCCTGCTCCCGGATCGGGCAGATCACGTACATACTGTGCTTTCGGGCCAGCTCGGCAACCGCCTGTGTCGTCGGCCCAGGGACTGGCTCGGCCTTCGTGCCGGCGAACTCCTCCGGCAGGCAGGCGATGTCCACGCCGTTGTCGCCCGCCGTCTGGAGGTGATCGAGTGCGAGCTTGAACTTCTCGTCGTGTTCGCCGCCGAAGCCGATGCAGATCGCAGCCACCTTGACCTGCCGCCCGGGCAGCTTCGCCCGATCCAATTGCGGGACGCCGGCCGCCCCAATCGACGATGAAGCGATCATTCCCACAATCAGCACGAGGACGAGTCGTCTGGACAGGTTCTTCATGGCAGGTCCCTTTATTGTCAATGACTCTGGCCGGCGGCGGGTCGCCAGGTGCAATAATCATAGCGTCGTGGAGCGTCTTGTTCCATACCCACCTCCGAGGGTTGATTCGGTTTGTGAATTGCTCTACACTGGCGCCGGTCTTTTCCTTGAGGGTACAGAGTGATCGGATCGCAGTTCAGATGTCGCTCGTTTGGCAGCGTCGTGAGGGCGGGCAGCCTCGTCTTGCTCGGCGGTCTATGGTCGGCCGTCGCGATGGCAGCGCAAGCGTCGCCCCCAGCGCTCCTGGACCCGCCGGTGCAGGCGTGGTTTCCCAAGGCGCCGGCGCTGCCGCCGGCACCCTCCGACAGCGTCCGGGTCTCGACGGTGGAGGAGCTTGTCGAGGCCATAGAACGTGCCGAGCCGGGCGGGACGATCCTGGTCGCCGACGGTCACTATCTGATGCCCCGCTACATCGAGATCCGGGCGGACCGCGTGACTTTGCGGGGTGCGTCCGGTCATCGCGAACGGGTGATCCTCGACGGGGCCCGGAGCATGCACGGCGAGTTGCTCGGTGTCCGGGGCTGTGCGGATGTGACGATTGCCGATCTGACCATCCAGAACATCCGGTACAACGGGTTCAAGATCAACTCCGAGACCGACGTCCAGAGGCTGACGATCCGTAACTGCATCGTTCACAACATCTGGCAGCGGGGTGTCAAAGGGGTCAAGGTGCCCGAGGGCAACCGCGCGACCGTCCGGCCGAAAGGCTGCCGGGTGCAGTACTGCCTGTTCTACAACGACCGCCCGAAGCGGCTGAGCGACGACCCGGCCGACATCGCCCAGGGCAACTACATCGCAGGCATCGACGTGATGTACGCCAAGGACTGGATCATCAGCGACAACGTGTTCGTCGGGATTCAGGGCAGGACCTTCGAAGGTCGCGGGGCCATCTTCCTGTGGTTCGATTCGCAGAATTGCGTGATCGAGCGAAATATCATCATCGACTGCGACATCGGGCTCCAGCTCGGCAACTCGCACCGGGCGGACAACGTGCAGTATCACTGCGTCGGATGCGTGGCTCGCAACAACTTCATCACGCGAGCCCCCGAGGCGGGCATCGTGACGGTCCACACGAAGGATTGCCGGGTGCTGCACAACACGATCCACGATCCGCAGAGCCGGATGAATCGCCTGATTCGGACGGTCTTCACGAACGACGGACTGATGGTCGCCAACAACCTGCTCAGCGGGCCCGGCATGAGCAACGAGTCTGACAGCGAGATTCAGTTCCTCGGCAATCTGCTTCAGGATACGTCGCCGGCATTCGCCGATCCGGCGCACGGCGATCTCCATCTGACGCGGGCGGTCCCCGGCGTCGCCGACGGCGGGGTCGCCTTGCGCACGCCCCTTACGGAGGATATCGATGGACAACACCGAGACACAAGGCCGGACATCGGCGCCGATGAATTGGCGAGCGGTGGTGACGTTGTGAGGTGATGAAGTGAGGGATCTTTCAAAAACGCGCCTTGTGACACTGATCTCCATTCTCGCATCCGGCTTGCATGGCCAGGAGGTTCGTGTCAGCGATTCGGCCGAACTGCGGACCGTCCTGCGGCACGTATCGCCCGGGTTGAAGGTGCTGCTGAATCCAGGCGTCTACGAGGGCGGCCTGTATCTGTCCGAGGTGAACGGAACGCAGAACGCTCCGGTCGTGATCCAGGGGGCGGAGCCGAACGCCCCGCCCGTGTTCCGAGATGGCGGCGGACAGGCATTCCATTTCGCCGATTGCAGCCACTTCATCCTGAGGAACATCCGCGTCGAGGGCTTCCCAGGAAACGGAATCAATATCGACGACGGAGGCACATTTGAGACCCCGGCGCACGACGTGGTCCTGGAGAGCATCACCATCGCGGGGATCGGGCCGGTGGGGAACTACGACGGGCTGAAGATGTCCGGCGTGGATTGTTTTCGCGTGCGCAACTGCCATTTCGAAGGCTGGGGCGGGTCCGGCATCGACATGGTCGGGTGCCACCACGGCGTCGTGGAGGACTGCTCCTTCGTGGGACGCGAGGGGTTCTCGCAGTCGAACGCGATCCAGCTCAAGGGCGGCACGGAAGACGTGCTCGTGCAATGTTGTCTGTTCCAGAGCGCCGGGCAGCGATCCATCAACCTCGGCGGAAGTACGGGTCTCGAGTTCTTCCGCCCTGAGGTCCGGGACTACGAGGCCAGGCGCATTACGATCGCAGGCAACCGATTCGAGGGAAGCATCTCGCCAGTGGCGTGGGTCACCGCCGACGGCGGCCGCGTCCATTACAATACAATCGTCCTGCCGGACAAGTGGGTGCTGCGAATCCTCCAGGAAACGACCGACCCGCAGTTCCAGCCCTGCCACGGCGGCATCTTTGAAAACAACCTCGTGTTCTACGACTCCCGGGTGCAGGTCTTCGTCAACGTCGGGCCCGGGACGGCCGCCGAGACATTCGTCTTTCGCCACAACGCGTGGTGTGGCATGGAGGGCGAACGGAAACCCTCGCTGCCCGTCGCGGAAGAGGGCGGCGTGTACCTTGCCGGCGCCGGCGCTGAGGCATACAGACGAGTCCCATGATCGATACGAGATTGCAGGGGCACACGATCACTTGAAAAGGAGCAACTATGAGTCGTCAGAGCGGGCAGAATATGCGGGTCACACGCGGCCGGTCTTCGCGTCGCGAATTCCTGGCAGGCAGCGGGCAGGTGTTCACGGGGTCGGTACTGGCCGGGGGGCTGCTGTCACGGGCCTATGCGGGCGAGGATAACACGATCCGGCTGGCCCTGGTCGGGTGCGGCGGGCGAGGCGGTGGGGCGGCGGCCAACGCGATGTCCTCCAAGACCGGGCCCACGAAGCTGATCGCCATGGCCGATGTGTTCGAGGGCCGGCTGGCTCAGTCGCACAAGGCTCTCAGCGAGCAGTTCGGCGGGCAGATCGATGTTCCGCCCGACCGGCGGTTCGTCGGATTCAACGCCTATCGCAAGGCGATCGACTGCCTGCGGCCGGGCGACGTGATGATCCAGGCCACGCATTCGGCCTTCCGGCCGACCCACCTCAAGTACGCAGTCCGGAAGGGCGTCAACGCGTTTATCGAGAAGTCGTTTGCCCCGGACCCGGCCGGCACGAAGGAAATCCTCCAGCTCGGCGAAGAGGCCAAAAAGAAGGACCTCAAGGTCAGTTGCGGGCTCATGTGCCGGCACTCCTCGGCCCGGCAGGCAATGATCCGGAGGATTCGGGAGGGCGCCCTGGGCCAGATCCAGTTGATCCGGGCCTATCGCATGGACCCCGGCGCGCGGATGGGGCCGTTCCCGGGTGGCGAGAGCGAGTTGCTCTGGCAGATCCGCCGGCCGTACTTCTTCGTCTGGGTCTCCTCCGCCTGGTTCATCGAGATGATGATCCACCAGGTAGACGAGTGCTGCTGGATCAAGGACGCTTGGCCGGTATCGGCCGAGGGACTGGGCGGGCGCGAGCCGGGCACCGACGATTGCAGCCAGAACCTGCACACTTACGCCATCGAATACACCTTCCCGGACGGGACGAAGGCCCTGGTCAACAGCCGTAACCAGGCGAATTGCCACAACGAGTTCGCCACGTGGGTCCACGGGACCAAGTGCGCCGGGCAATTCTCGGGCAACGTGCACGCCCCCACCGTGCACACGTATCAGGACCAGCGGTGTGCGAAAGACAACATCGCATGGCAGCCGGAGAGCGAGAAAATGAGTCCTTACCAAGTGGAGTGGGACGTGCTGTTGACCGCGATTCGCAAGAACCAGCCGCACAACGAGGTCGAGCGGGCGGCGTACACGAACCTCGCTTCGATCATGGGCCGCGCCGCGATCCATATGGGGCGAATCATCACGTGGGACGAGATGCTGGCCTCCGATTTCAAGTTCTGCCCGAGCGTGGACTTCACGATGGACAGCCCCTCGCCCGTGCAGGCGGACGCCGATGGCCGCTACCGGCTCCCGATCCCCGGAAAGTGGACCGAGATCTAATGGTCAGGGCTGCCGTTTGTCCCGCTCGGCTCGAACGGCTTCGATGAAGCCCGGTGGATTGACGATGGGACCGGCGTCGGTATTGGTGGCGGTCGCGGTCCATAACTCCACGATCTGTGCCGGCTCAATCTCGGGATCGACCTGAAGGGCCAGGGCCGCCTTTCATCTCCCGATCTCCGTGCTTCCAGGCCGTCGGCTTTCGGTTCGCCGCGACGAAGGGCCCCAAGGGCTCTTGCACATTACCTGCAATAGATGGACGGTTATCGAGCGTCTTTCTTACGCCTCGGCGCGCCGGTTGGCTGTGGCCGACACGGACCAAATCGTATAAGATGCCCGGCGTGCGGCCGGGTCCGTGGAACTATCTGGAGAGTCGTGAATGAGCAGTTCGAAGCATCTTGCGTTGTCGCTCGCCGGGGTTCTGGTTTTCTCGACGGCCGCCGGCGCGACAGATTGGCCGCAGTGGCGGGGGCCGTTTTTCGATGGGGCGACCGACGAGCGGGGCGTCCCGGCGTCGTGGAGTCAGGAGGAAGGGATCGCGTGGGTGAGTCCGCTGCCGGGTCCGAGCGGGGCCACGCCGGTGATCTCGAAGGGCAGGGTGTTCGTCACCTCGACGGTGAAAGGATCAGGGGACTTCGTCGCGATCTGCCTGGATGCGGCGACAGGCAAGCCACTCTGGCAAAAGACGGCGGGCACTGATTCTCGCAGATTCCCGCGGAACAACATGGCCTCGCCATCCCCTGCCGCCGACGGGGACCGCGTGTTCTTCCTTTACGGGGAGGGGACGCTGGTCGGGTACGACTACGGGGGCAACCAGCTCTGGTCACGCGCGATCGAGAAGGAATACGGCAACCTGGCCCTGCAGTTCGGCTACAGCAGCAGCCCACTGCTCTATGACGACAAGCTCTTCATCACCCTGATCCGGCGGGACAAGCCCTATCGCGACCCGCCGGCCGACGCCCCCCTGGATTCGCTCCTGCTGGCCCTCGATCCCAAGACGGGACGAGACCTGTGGAAGCACGTCCGCAAGACGAACGCGTTCGACGAGGGGATGGAGACGTACTCGACCCCGATGCCGTTCCTTCACAACGGCAAGGCCGAACTGCTTTTCACCGGTGGTGATTTCGTGACGGCCCACGACCCTGCGACCGGACAGGAACTCTGGCGGATGGAATACTGGCCGGACAAGGTCCGCGATTCGCGGATCATCCCGTCGCTGGTGACGGGCCAGGGGCTCATCTTCGGCACGCGCCACAAGCACAACGGGGTCTTCGCCGTGGAACCGCCGCCAAGCGAAGGGGAGGCCGCCAAGATCCTCTGGGAGTTCGACGACGCAGCCCCGGACTGTAGCACACCGCTGTACTACGACGGCAGGCTGTATGTCTTCGACGGCCTGCGGCGCAAGACCGTCACCTGCCTCGACCCCAAGACGGGCCGGACATTCTGGCAGGGCCGAGTCGGCGGCCGAAGTCCCTGGTGGTCCTCCCCAACGGCAGCCGACGGCAAGCTCTACCTCATCAGTGAGGCGGGCGAGATCGTCGTCCTCCAGGCCGGCGGCGACGAGTTCAAAGTGCTCTTCCATACGCAGATCGCCGAGCCGGACATCCAGTCGTCCATCGCGATTTCCGGAGGCCGTCTATTCATCCGGACCGCACGGAACCTGTACTGTATCGGCAAGTAGGCCCCCTTCGCAGATCGTCAGGATATCACCGTTCCATAGCGAGCAGCCGGGCCACGCGTTCCTCGGTTGGGGGATGCGTGCTCATGAGTTTCGCGAATCCGCTGCCCGTCAGCGGCTGAACGATGAACAGGCTGCCCTGGGCGTCCGGCACCCGCAGAGGTATCCGCCGGCTCGCGGCGTCCAGCTTCTGGAGCGAGCGGGCCAGCCCACGTCCGCTGCCGGCCAGTTCGGCGCCCATGCGGTCCGCCTCGAACTCGCGGGACCGGCTGATCGCCATGCGGATCAAGCCGGCGCCCAACGGTGCGAACAGCAGGAGCAGGAGTCCGACGAGCGGGTTGGATCGCCGGTTGTCGCCGCCCCAGAAGGCCAAGTACGCAATCCAGGTGATCGCGCCGGCCACGATGGCCGCGATCGTACTGATCAGGACGTCTCGGTGCTTGATGTGCGACAGCTCATGTGCGATGACGCCTTCGAGCTCCGCCGGGGCGAGGATCTGCCGCAGTCCGTCGGTCACGCACACGGCGCTGTGACGCGGATTGCGGCCGGTCGCAAAGGCATTCGGCGCGGACGCGGGGGAGATGTACACGCGGGGCATCGGCAGGCCGGCCCTTTGTGCGAGCCGCTCGACGGTATTCCAGAGCTCCGGATCGTCGGCCTCGGTGATCTGCGTCGCTCGCATCGTCGCCAAGGCGATCTTGTCGCTGAAGAAATAAGCGAAGAGGTTCATCACGCCGCCGAGGACCAGTGCGGGCAGCAAGGCCCCCTGGCCGCCGATCAGATACCCTACAGCCAGACACAGGCCCATCAGCGAGCCCATCAGCACAGTCGTTTTGACGTTGTTCACCAATCGATACATAGCATACCTCCTTGTGGCCCTACGCCCACGTTCTCTGTCTTGTTCTGCCGTGGAGACGATAGTGCAAGATGTGTGCCAGCAACAGAGGGCAAACTCTAAATCCTTTTGGCGCAAGAACATAGAGCGGATGGCCGTCCGACTCACGTCGGCGTACCTGTCGTTTTGACAGCAACAGACTCGCCTGCCGGGGCAGCTCTTTGTATAATGCGCCGGCCCTGGAGGCCATTGGAGACGGCGGAATTTGACCGAACGACTCGCAACAGCTTTGGAGAAATACTGGGGACACAGGGAGTTTCGCCCCTTGCAGAAGGAGGCCATGGACTGCCTTTGCGCGGGCCGGGATGTGGTCGTCGTTCTGCCGACCGGCGGCGGCAAGTCCCTGTGCTTCCAGGCGCCGGCGGTCCTGTCGCCGGGGTTGGCGGTGGTGGTGTCCCCGTTGATTTCGCTGATGAAAGACTAGGTGGACGCCCTGACCGAGCGCGGCGTGCCGGCGGCCCGAATCGACAGTTCCGTGACGCCCGAGGAGCGGCAAGACGCCCTGGAGCAGATCCGCACGCGCCGGCTCAAGCTGCTCTACATCTCGCCCGAGCGGCTCGTATCCGAGTCGTTCAGCGGGTTCCTGCAAAAGCTGGAGCTGTCGTTCATCGCCATCGACGAGGCCCACTGCATCAGCATGTGGGGGCACGATTTCCGGCCCGAGTACCGCCAGCTTGGCTCGCTTCGCCAGATCTTCCCGAGTGTGACCATCGGCGCCTACACAGCCACGGCGACCGAGCACGTCCGGCATGATATCGCCGAGCAATTGTCGCTCAAGGACCCTGCCATTCTGGTCGGCTCGTTCGACCGGCCCAACCTGATCTACAAGGTCCGGCCGCGGAACCGGATCGTCAAACAGGTCTGCGAGGTCATCGACCGCCATCGCAACGAGTCCGGCATCGTCTACTGCCTCACCCGCAAGACCGTCGACGAGGTCTGCGAGAGGCTCTGCGACGCGGGGTACTCTGCGACGCGCTACCATGCCGGACTGACTCAGGAAGAGCGCCGGGAAAACCAGGACCGCTTCCAGGCCGACGACGCGCGGATCATGGTGGCGACGAACGCCTTCGGCATGGGGATCGACAAGTCGAACGTCG
>Ga0116141_10003167_pt1 | contig 13953 bp, 12 predicted proteins | sample AD_UKC097_MetaG_FD_89744 | JGI IMG/M metagenome (GOLD analysis project Ga0116141, IMG submission 89744) | Active sludge microbial communities of municipal wastewater-treating anaerobic digesters from USA - AD_UKC097_MetaG | ecosystem: Engineered > Bioreactor > Anaerobic > Digestate | place: USA...
CCATTCGATTTGCGGCGACCGTTGGGGAAACCTGTATGCCATGGTCCGTGGGCAGCGGGGATTTGGCGGCGAGGTCGAGGTCAGCAAGGGAAAGCTGGTGAGTCTGGAAAAGTATAACAACAACGGCGATTACATTGCGGGCATCACGCTGACCGTAAAGGCTCACGCGGAGAATTGGGCGCATGTGGATGACAAGGATAATCTCTACTTTATCTATCGGGGCGAGGATACCGCCGGATTCGAGATCTTCGCGCATCGCTGAGACTTGGAGAACAGTACACGAAACGTGAAACGAATACATTGGCTCTACCTGCTTTGCACGCTGTCGACGATCCATGCCGCGCTGCACGCCGATCCGCCGGTTCGAGACGGGGACCCGGATTCAATGAACCGGGCGAGAATCAAACCCTCCATGGCGGACATACAGCCGGGCGGAACGCAGCAGTTTTATCTTGTCAAAGAAGCGGGCCGCTTAGCCGCCGCTCATGTGCTTCCGAAGGTGCGTTGGTCGGTGAATGGCGTGCCGGGCGGGAATCGCGTCGTCGGCACGATTACCTCGGACGGCTTGTACCAGGCTCCCGATACCGTGCCGGAGTCGCCGGAAATCATCGTGTCCGGAGAAGTCGAGACCGCCGTGAATCGGCTCCACTGGGCCACGGTGCTGCTGGATGGGCATCGCCCCGAATACCGGACCGTCCGGTCGTGGACCGGGATGATGGACGATCCCATTACGGTTTACTATGCTCCGCCATCCATGACATTGGAAAATGACGGCAGCATCCTGATCGCGCACATGTCGCGTATCCATCGCTACGCCGACGGGATTGAACCGGTGAGCAAGACCTTGACTCTCACCGGAGATTCCATAAAGGGAATCAGCGAGGCACGCAATATCGCCGTGGATGCATCCGACCGAATCTTCGTCAGCGATTCGGTAACCGGCCCCCCACGCATCAAGGTGTTCTCAAAGGATGGGGCCTGCCTGTTCGGATTCGGCATGAAAGGAATCGGCGACGGCAGAGTCATGGAAACTCGGGGGATGGCCTTTGACAGCAAACAAAATGTGTATATTGGCGATATCGACAGTATGCGCGTAAGCGTTTTCGATTCGTCTGGTGGATTTCTGTGCAATCTCGGTGAAAAGGGTGCGTTGCCGGGCAAATTGAATGTGCCGTATGGAATCGCCATCGACGCCAATGACGAATTATTCGTGACGAGCTATTACGGGCCTTGCCAGAAACTGACCCGGGAAGGTCGGTTCATTCTGGATTTTGCCTATCCGGATCCACCGGATGGACCGATTCTGTTTACCGATACCGCCATTGACCGATGGGGGAACATCTACCTGGTTGTCAATGGAAATGGCGATCCCAAGGGGGGATACGAGCCTGTCCTGGACACCGATGGCCACCGGATCAGCGTCATGAAGTACAACAACCAGGGCGATTGGGTGTGCAACCTGCGGATGAGCCGCGCGGACCATCAGCCGCTGCGCGTGGTAGTCGATCGGAATGACCGGGTGTTGGTGCTTTACAAAGAAGACGGCAAGGTCGGCATGGAGTTCATGGTTCGCTAGTGTCCTGTAACTGAATAGTCTTTACCATCTCGTCAAGTTCTCTATCCTGATTCCCGAATCACTCAATATGCGATGCACGCTCATCCAAGTAAGGTGGGCTTCAATCCCGTCTGCGGGCTAACTCACCAATTCGTCTGATGATGAGATTTCTCCCTTCGGTCGGAATGACAGGCGCATTGTCATCATGAGAAGCCTCTTGTCATTCCGAACGAATGTGAGGAATCTCATCATATCCAAGTCCGGCGGGCTGATATCTCACTGTGCTGCGGGGGTCGGTTCGGCGTACACTTCCTGTGGACCGATGAGGATTTCAATGGTGGCTTTTTCGCGCGCCTCGTTCATCCATTTGGCGAAGGCTTCGATGACCATTTGATCTTCGATCTGTTTTTTCGCTTCTTCAAAATCCTGTTCATCATCGGTAATCATGAAAATCCAGTATCCTATGGTGGTTTGAAGAACAGGGCTGATGTCGCCTTTCTTCAGACCGAAGATCGAGTCGGCGACACCGGCGGGAAACGATTCCCGCGCCGAACGGAGTGGGATGAAGCCCAAATCGCCACCATTGGGGGCAGTCGGAGTGTCTTCGGAGATTTCTCTGGCGGTTGTGGCGAAGGTTTCTTCATCCGCGCCGGTCAGGTTCTGTCGGATATGTTCGGCTTTTTCTTTGACTGCGACGCGTTGTTCCGGGGAGGCTCCATGGGGAATCTGAAAGAGGATCGTTCGAATCCGGAGCATGTTCGGGGCGCGGAACTGATCCTGATGCTGATCGTACCACTGGCGAACCGCCTCTTCCGTGAGGTTCTTGCGGGCCTCTTCCAGTTTGCCGAGTTGAAACCGTTCCGAGAGAAGTTTGTTTTTGAAACTCAGGCGGAATTCGGAGACAGGCAGGCCGGTCATTTCTACGAATTTTTCATATTCGGCGGCATCCGGGAACTCGTTCTTGAACGCCCCGATGGCTTTGTCGATCTCTTCTTCGGAAGGTTCTGCCTGGGTGGCCTGTGCGGATTGCTGGATCAGATAAAGGCTGATCAGAGAATCATACATATTATCCAGTTGTGCTTTCAGGTATTGGCGTCCCTCTTCCGACCCCGGTTGGATACCGGCTTTGACCAGGACATTGCGTCCCAGGAGATCCAACTCGCTTTTGCGGACTTCCTCCCCGTTGATTCTCATGATCACGGGGTCTTTTGTTCTTTGTCCGCAGCCGACCAGGAATCCAGCCAAGACAAATGCCCAGAGACAGACGCCGATTGCTCGAACTGTTCGATTCACCTATCATTCCTCCATCAGAAGCGATTGCTGGGAATACTATACAAGATTGAGAGACGGTGGACATGGTGGACAGAGTGGACGGGGAACAATTACGAATTAGGAATTACGAATTACGAATTGAAGAGCAGGAACGAGCCGGGTGGATAGAGAAGATATGAGTGCATCGAAAATCCTGGTTTTTTTGCCGACCTATAACGAAAAGGGGAACCTGGACCGTCTTGCCGAGCAGCTTCTTTCTCTGGGGCCGGAGTTTTCCCTGTTGATTGTGGACGACCAATCCCCGGATGGAACGGGGGAGATTGCGGATCAGCTGGCGCGAGAATATCCGGGGCGGGTGGAAGTGATTCATCGTGCACCGCCACGCGGACGTGGGCTGGCGGGCCGGGATGGGCTGAAGCGGGCCTCGGAGACGGATTGCGGGATTGTGGTGGAGATGGACGCCGATCTTTCACACCGCCCGGAGGACATCCCGAAACTGATCGCCGCGATCCAGGATGCGGATGTTGTGCTCGGGTCCCGGTACATGCCGGGTGGTGGGACGGAAGGATTCGGCCCCCGGCGGCGGCTGAACAGTCGGGTTGCCGGGTTGTTGTCGGAGTATGTGTTGGGATTGCGGTATTCGGATCCCACGTCGGGATTCCGGGCATTTAGGCGTGAGGCGCTGGCCTCGCTTCCCTGGGACCGATTCATTTCGGATGGTCCCTCCATCGTCGGCGAGACACTGTACGCTCTCCGCAAAAGAGGATACCGTATCGCCGAAGTTCCGATATTCTTTGTGGAGCGGCGTGTCGGAGAGTCGAAGATATCTCCAAAGTTGATTTTGAAATGGATCCTCAATCTCATTCGAATTCGGTTGAATGGTCATCGTCTGTAGGTCCGGACAACCGTGCAGCCCTGCCGTTTCCCGCCGGTCGTGGCGAGTCCGGGTTCCTGCCGATGTTCCTGAAGGTCCTGGTCACCGGAGGATTCCTGCTTTATGCGGGATTGTTCGGCTATCACGCCTACGTGTTGTTGATGTTTCCCTACGATGTGGATAACAGCGAGGGATTCCTGATTTACGGGGGTCACCGACTGGCATCGGGTGGCGGCCTGTATCGGACGCTCGATGAGCCGCCGTATCTGGTGGACAACTATCCCCCCGTGTATCCGGTTCTGCTCGCCGTCGGGGACCGCCTTCTGGGAACCGGGTTCTTGTGGGGCAGGGGATTGTGTGTGGCGGCGACCTTCGGCATCGCGGGGCTGATCTACTTGTGGATGAAGGGACTTGCGGGGCGTCGTTGGCACGCATTGCTTTCGGCATTGTGCTTTTTATCGTTCTTTCATGTTTATGACTGGGGTGCGTTGGCGCGGGTGGATATGCCCGCCATCTTTCTTTCGGTGCTGGGGCTTGTGCTGGTGGAACGGGGTAAGTCGGTGGGACTGGCGGCGGCCTGTTTTGTCCTGGCCCTGTGCACCAAACAGACCATGTTTGCCGCACCGATCGCCGCGTTTCTATTCTTGTATTACCGGGAAGAAAGACGTGCAGCCTTCACACTGTTGATCTCTGTCGGAGCGGCAACCTGCATCCTGTATGGTCTCGTTCAACTCCTTTCGGGAGGGACTTTCTTTCGACATGTTTTTCTTTACAACGCCAACGAATACCGCCTGGGCGACTTGCTGATCTATTTCCGTCATTGGTGGACGACCTATTCGGTCCTGGGCGGAATCGCGGTGTTCTTCTTTCTCCATCGCTGGATTCATAGACGCAGAGACCTGGTGGTTTACTATCTGCTGATGTCATGGATTTCGGCGCTTCTGTGCGGCAAGATCGGTTCCGCGCCGAATTACCTGCTGGAGATGGTGGCGGCGACTTCCCTGGCGCTGGGATTCTTGCTCGCGGAAGTGGAAGTGGCAGAGCGTCCCACCCGTGCGGTGCTCAATCTCCTGCTGCCTGTATTGTTGCTGGCACAATTGCTCGGAACCATACACTGGCCCTACAAGCGGGATTTTGCTTATACGCCCACGCGGGAGGACCTGTATGAAGCGCGGAATGTGGAGCGGATTGTCAGGGATTCGCCGGGGCCGGTTCTGGCGGAACGTGCGGGGCTTCCGCTTCTGGCGGGGCATGATCCCATCTATGAGCCGTTTATCTGCACCCAGCTGGTTCGGCAGGGATTGTGGGATGAGACCCCCCTGGTCGAGCGCATTGCCGCAAGAGAATTCCCCCTGATTCTGCTGTCGCGGGACTTGTCTAAGGAACCTGTGGATCGCGAGCGATTCACGGGGAGATTCGTCGTCACGGTCAGGGAATCCTATGAAATCGAGCAGGTATTTCGACGATTTGTTTTGTATCGGCCAAAATCGAAATCCGCATCGGCGACGACTCGTCGCTCTCGCACTCCACCCTTGTTGGATCTTCGGGAGCCGTCCTACGAGCCTGCGCTGAAAACGGATACCATCTTCGGAGAGTCGACAGACCACCAGGAGATTCCGGAGTCGATCCATGGAACCACCGAAATTCCCATCCGAACTGCGCCGTGACCCGCACCATGGCGGATGGTGCGTGACCACCTACCATCCCGAACGGGAGGCGGCGCTGAATATTCCGCTGGCGGATGACCCGGACAGCGTTCCATGCGCTTTTTGCGAAGGATATGAGACCTACACGCCACCGGAGCTTGCCGTGGTGTCTCCGGACAGCCGACGGAAGCCGGACAGTTCGGGTTGGCAGATCCGTGTGGTTCCGAACCGTCTTCCAACTCTTACGGTGGAAGGCGTGGAAGAACGGGAAGGAGTGGGAATGTTCGACCGGATGCGAGGGGTCGGCGCTCATGAAATCGTGATCGAAAGCCCTCGTCACAGCGATCGATTCTCCTCTTTTTCAATAGACCGTCTCTCCAAGATTCTTTCTGTGGTTCAGAATCGTCTTCTCGATCTTCGGAAAGACATTCGAATGCGGTATATCTCCGCGTGTCGTCTGGAGTCTCCCGATTCGCGGGGACATCTGGCTCATCCCCACAGCCAGGTGGTCGGTTCCGGTGCGACACCGCCTTCCCTGAAAACCGAGCTGGCCTCGGCGAGAGAGTACTACAACTACAAGGAACGCTGTCTGTTCTGCGATATCCTTCGGGAAGAGGAACGATCCAAGGATCGCCTGGTGGCCTCCTACGAGACGTGCGTAACCGTTGCCCCGTTTGCCAGCCGATTTCCATTCGAGGTCCATATTCTCCCGCGTCGTCATTTGCATGACTTCGGCCTGGTACCCATTGAGGACCTTCCGGGCATTGCAGAGAGTCTTCTGGATACGTGTCGTCGCCTCGATGTCGTGCTTCCCGGTTGGGGGCGCGGATTGTCGCTCCACACAAGTCCGAACACGGTTCCCCGACATGAGTATTGGAGAACCATTCAGCAGGATTATCATTGGCACATTGAGATCATGCCGATTCCACCTCGGCGACAGGATTGGGCGGAATTGATGGGATTGCCGCTCTGTTCGGTCGCGCCCGAGCGGGCAGCCTCCGCATTGCGGAATGCTCCCGGTTTGTCGTAGGGATGCTTACCAGACGCCGGATTCTTCTCGTTCTCTCCTATCTCATTACCGTTACGCTTTGCTTCCTGTTGGGACATTGGGATCGGATCGGGGCTGATTGCTATTATTTTGAGCGGCTCATCACCGAACCGATTGTCCGGTGTTTCTACCGATCCTGCCTGACAGTCTTTATTCACCAGGCGATCTACCATGTTCTTCGTCCGTTCGATGTGATTCCCTGGTATGCCATCGCGATTTCGAGCAGTCTGGCCGGTGCGGGATACCTGTTCGTTTTGTGGCGATTCTCCACTTCTCCGTTATTCTGGGTTTTGAATGTATCCGCCGGTTGTGTCTGGGTATTCTTCGGTCATGTGGAGAATTACGCCTGGGTGAATTTTTTTCTGATTTTGTCGGTGTATGAATTGCGCGAATATCACCTGGGTCGTCAACCGATCTGGAAAGCCTCTGCGGCCTATTTCGCGGCCATTGCCTCCCACCATCTCGCGATTTTCTACCTGCCTGGATATCTCTACTACTTTCGCGGGCGTTCTCTGGATGATCGAGACCGTGTCGGCATTTTTCTCCCCCTGACTGTTGCATCCTTGTTTCTCGTGGTCACACCCCTGGTTCTGAAAACGGAAGGGATTGATGTGGGATTCGACCGATTGGTCCCATGGATCAGTCTCTGGGCCAAGAATCACTATTTCCTGATCTTCTCCGTGGACCATCTGCGGATGCTGGCTTTCTTTCACGGTGTTGCTGCCCCGTTTGGTGTCCCGTTTCTATCGCTGGTGTTGATTCTGCTTTATCGGTGGTACCTGCGAGACCGATACCTGGGCGCGCTTGCGGTCATGGTTGGTTGTGGTGTTTTCTGGATGACCTTCTGGCACCCGGACTGGGGATATCGGGACTGGGATCTTTTCAGCCAGTTCGGTCTGCTTGCGAATCTACTCGCCGGTCTGGTCCTTGTCCAAGAAGAACTCCAGGGGCAGGACCTCAAGCAGAAATCGCTTTGCGAGAGTCCTGGCGATGATTGCGCCGGCCAGCAAGCCGCCCAGGCAGAATAAGTACATAGGAATGCCCTGAACGGCACACCACCGGGCCGTGACCAGGCCACATAGTACTCCCAAACTCATTCCCGAAACCAGATACAGGAAGTGAATCATCACCTGGAATCGCTTTGCGTGTTTTCTTCGGGCCGGGTCCAATAACCTTTCCCTTGTTTTTGCGCGGATTTCCGGGCTTCTTCGAGCAGCGTCCGGTATTTGAGCGGTGCAGATTTCTCCTCCAATAACGCCAGACCGTTCTCAAGCAGAATCCGGTTCAGAAATCTTCCGTCCTTGAGAAAAAGATATGCCGGGATCCGCCCATCGATCGGGCGGGAATCGACATCATATTCCACAATTACCGTTTCACGTTCGACCAGGCTTTTCACAAGGATATATGCAAGATGTCCGTATTCCGCAAACTCAGGATCTTCCTCGCGTTTCGAGAAGCCATGTATGCCAAGCAGAGAGAATAGTCTCGCCTTTGGTCCGTCGATCCGTTCCGTGTCCCAGACTTTTGTAATACGCACAATCTCGGTTGTGCCCGGAGGAATCGGTGCAACGGCTTCCGGCGTAGCGGATTTGACGGTTTGGGATGGCTGAGATGCAGGACGAGAGGGCCGCTCCGAACGGATCGGTGGACCGTCCCGGATCTCGATATGGCGGTCGGGTCGGGAGGTCGGGGTAGAGAGTTCTTTCCCATCGGCACGCTGCACGACAAGACTCAACGCGACCAGGAACACAAGCCGGATCATGGTTCGATTCCCCAAGACCTTTCGGATCGTCTTTCTTGAGGATACGGCTACTTCCCACCGGCATCAAGATCAAAAACAAGGATGGAGTCCAGACCCTCACTCAAAAAGACGGTAGGATACGGAACCATGAGTGCGAATCCTGATGGCCTTGTTGTCAAACGCCTGTTGATTGCATTCGGCGTGGCGATTCTCTTCACGCTGGCGGCGATCCTGTTTGCCGCTCGGTCGTCGCACTGGTCCGTCTTGATGAAAGGCGAACCCCGGATAGACGCGACCCCGACGGCAGCGGGATCGGACCACGATATGAGCGATCTTTCCAATACCTCTCGATTTTTCGGGGAACTGAGCCGGATCGACCCTGATTTGCGTCATCGGAATACCGCGGCCAATGCGGAGTTTCGAATAGGGGATCTCCTTGAAAAAACCGAACCGGAGGAGGCACTGAAGCATTTTAAGGCCTGCACGGATCTTCTGGAGAACTACCTGCATGGATGGCCCTGGTTCCGAATGGGGCAGATTCAAGTCACTCGGGGACAAATGATCGAAGCGGACCGGGATTTCGAACGAACCATGCAGATCGACGATGGGAGACTTGCTCTCAGGGCGGCCTACGAACGCGGTAAGATCGCGCTGAACAACGACCATATCGAGCAGGCCTGGGTGTATTTCTATGAATTTCTCCGGTTCTCTCCCGAACCTCTGGCGGACTATCATTTTCTGAACATGCTAAGGAACGATGTGCACCCGGCGGGACTCGGATTGTACGTTGTCGGCAGAGCCTTGTTGGGGACCGGGCAGACGGAACAGGCCGGGGGGTTGCTTGGCGAGTATGTCGCTCTCTATCCGAACGATCTCAGCGGGCGATTCTATGCAAAGCAGGCGGGAGTTCCGGTGTCCCTTCCCGTTTATTCTCCCCAGGATGTTCTGCAAGGCGATGTGAGGCAGTCGTCCGGTTTGCATAAGAACAGCACGGGATTGATCTTCTACTCCGATGGTCGGCTGATGGCGGATCTTTATGTGAACGGCGAGGATCTTCCGGGAAGTCTGCGGGCGGTCTTGCAGCCGATGACCGAGGGATTCAGGGGGCGATTGTCGGTTCTGCTGAACGGCGAATCCGTTGACGATTTTGAGATCGCACCCGATCCCCGGATCGAATGGAAGCGGGAGATCCCATTTCAACCGGGACGGAACCTGGTGGAGATCGCCTTTCAGAACATGGGACCACGGGGGGATTCCGGCGGTCCGATTCTTCGAATTGAATCCATGATGCTGGAATGCGGCGGGAGTTCCTGATGCGACGGATTATTCGCAACACCATCTTCATGTCTCTTTTCGGGATCATTGCCCGTGGCGCAGGCCTGATTCGCTACGTGTTTCTGGTCACGTTTCTCTCCAATGAAGCATTTGGCATTCTGAAGTTGGCGACGGATATCGGGGGGGTGGCCCGTGCGTTTATGGATGGCGGGCTGGACCAGCTGGTTTCGCGGGACGGTGCTCGTCGTCCCGACCAGCTGGCGCGGTTTTTCTGGACTGCCTGTTTCCTGAAGATTCTATTGGCGATCTTGTTCTTTGCGGTTGCACCGTTTTTGTTGCTCCGATTCATGACCCCTTCCTCGGTATGGGTCGCCATGATTTATTCGGGATTTGTGGTCGCCTTGAGCCTCGCAGGGATTGCCCGTTCGGCGTTCACTGCATTGGAGCGGATGGAGTACATTTTTTACACAAATACGCCCAGTCGAATCATCGGGCTGGGAGTGACGTTTGTCTGTCTTCTGGTGGGAGCGCCTCTGGGAATTGTCGCATCGGCAATGGGATCTGAAAATGTTCTCTGGCTGGTCCTGCTGATGGTCTACATGGTTCGTCTTGTTTCCTTGGCGCGTCCTCGAATCGACTTGCGTGAGGCAGGATGGATGATGTCGGAATCCTGGCCGATGGCGTTGTATGGATTCTTCACGACACTGTATCTGCGGCTGGATACCCTGATGTTGAAGTGGCTCCTGCCTCAAGGAACGGCGTTGGAAAATATTGGTATCTATGGGAAAGCCCAGTATCCGGTGGAGGGGCTTAGTCTTCTTCTGACGGGATATATCATCGCGGTTTTCCCGGTGTTTTCCCGTCTTCAGGTGGAGGATCGTCAGGCATTCGCTTCTTTGTTTCGACGCTCCACCGTGTTGTTGATGGGGATCACGATCCCCGTGTCGATCATGATGGCCGGATGGGCGGACGGATGGTTGTCGTTGTTTCCGAACAAGGCGGAAGGGTCGGTTCCCATCCTGGCGATTCTTGCGATGACCCTGAACTTTTCCCTGTTGAATGTATTCATCATCACGGTGTTCACGGCCTGCGATCGTCAGCGGTGGCTGGTGCTTTTTACCTGTCTCACGGTAGCGGTTTCTTTCATCAGCAATTACGTGATGATTCCCATCCTGGGGAACCTGGGCGCAGCATTTGCCTCGCTCGGTTCGCAGGTTTTTCTTTTTGCGGTGATGCTGACCATCCTGTGGACGGAGGTGGGCATCGCCCCGCCGGTGGGTCGGTGGCTGGGATTGCTGGTTTCGGGGAATCTGGCGGGACTGTTTTGCGATTGGTTGCTGCCGCCCGGATGGGTGTTGGTGCTTCCCGTTCCCTACCTGGGATCGTTTCTCCTGATCGCGTTTGTCTTGCGAGTTATTCGCCGGGAGGATATCGAGTGGCTCCGGCGGACCCTCCGTCGAACCTGACTGTCCACGCCTGTCTGTCTTCTCATCTTGTGCAACCGGAATACGAGCCTGTATCATAGTGTTGACATTGGGTAGATTGGAGTGTGTGCGGAGGGTGAGATGACGAGCGAAAGACTGGCTTCCGAGAATCCCGATCTGGATCTGAAACGTCTCCGTCAGGAGTTCGACAAGATCATTCTGCCCAGTAAGGCCAAAGAGCTGGGCGTGACCGGCGATGAACTTGTCGTCACTGTCCGTGGCGGGAGACGCATTTTTACCACACGCCAGAAGGTGAACCTGGATCTTCAACGCACCCGGACGTTTGCGGCTGCTCCGAAGAAGCAGGAAGCGATGAAACGGGCGATCCGGGATGGCGAGAACAGCGTGATCGGCGATATCGAATCGCGCCTGGAAGATTGTTCCCGGCTGGTGGACGCACTCAAGCAATCCGAACGAATGAATTCCCTGGAAGAACGCGATACGAAGGTTCTTCTGAAATCCGCCGCGGACAATGCTCTTCGATTCGGCACGGAGTTGCAACGAATCGAGGAGGAGATTGAAAAAAAGAAGGAAGCGGATCCCCTTCTCAGTCAGCTGGATCAGCTGGCCCGCACCCTTCAGACGGCCAAGGAACGCGGCGATATGGAGGCTGCCGCCAAACTGCTGGAAGAGAATCGAGAGGCCCTGGCACAATATGAATCGCGCCGTCGCGCATTGGAACCCGATATCCAAAGCGCCCTTCATGCACGGCTCGGTATTCTGCGGGAACAACGGCGCGTGATGAAAGCCCAGCTCCAGCTGTATGTTGAATGGTCCCAAGTTTTGCGGAAACAAGCCCAGGAAGTGGTTGGCGGCTCCGCTCCCCGCGAACAGAGAATGAAAATCATGACCTGTGCGCAGACGCTCGGAAGCGAATGCAGAAAGGCTGAGGATCTCTATACCTTCAAAGTGCCGGCGGAGTCGTCCTCGGACAAGAGCATCCGAGATCAGAACGCCCTTATGGAGCAAGATACCCGGAATTTCGATACGGCCATCCGAAGCATGGGGGAGAACACACGTCACCTGGAAGAACTGTTGAGTCAGAATGCGCCGGACGCCAAGGGCACCCACCGAATGGTTCTTCGAGAACGAGACCGGTAAAAGCCTGCCGAGTACGAGTTCAGATCCCCGAATTCATTAACACCTTGCGAATCCGAAACGCAGGGGGCAGAATGGGGCAATCCTGAAGTCGGAGAAGCAGCGATGACGCGCATCGAACAGATCGAGGTTATCCCCGTCCGATATCCCACAGTCGGATTTTTCAAGTTCTTCAAGGACGGACGGACGGCGGTGATTATCAAAATCACGGCAGACGATGGGGCTGTGGGCTGGGGGCAGAGCGTTCCGATTCCGACCTGGAGCTATGAGACGCTGGAATCGTGCGTGACGACGCTCAAACAATACATCGTTCCCAAGCTGATCGGTCTGGACCCGTTCGATCTCGACAGCATTCATCGGGCAATGGACGCCGCCATTTCCCCCTCGTTCTCGACGGGAATGCCGATTGCCAAGGCGGGCGTGGATATTGCCCTGCACGACCTGGCGGGGAAACTCCTGGGCGTGAACCTTGCGCAGCGTTGGGGCAAGCGAAGCGGCGGAGAGATCCGGCTCAGCTGGACACTGAATCCGCGATCCCTGGACGAAATCGAATCTCTCATTGACGAAGGCTGGCAGAGGGGCTATCGGAATTTCAATGTCAAAGTCGCGCCCGATCCAACGTTCGATCTCGAATTATGCAGGCGCGTGAAAGAGCGTGTGCCGGATGGGTTTCTCTGGGCGGATGCGAACGGTGGATACGATCCGGCGACGGCGTTGTGGGTGGCCCCGAAACTGGCCGACATCGGCGTATCAGTATTGGAACAGCCGGTGAAGGCGAACCGACTGGCCGCATACCGGGATCTGAGACGGCAGGGAGCATTGCCGATCATCCTGGATGAAGGGGTAGTCTCCCCATCGGATCTGATCGAGTTTCTGCGTCTGGATATTCTGGACGGCGTGGCCATGAAACCGGCGCGATGCGGGGGATTGCTCTCCGCGCGGCGACAGGTGGAGATCCTTCTGGATGCCGGTCTGATGTTCCTAGGCAGCGGCCTGACCGATCCCGATATCTCCCTTTCCGCCAGCGTGGCCCTGTATGCTGCGTATGACTTGAAATTCCCGGCGGCGCTGAACGGGCCGCAGTTCCTGGGGTATTCGGTTCTGGCCTCATCCGACCAGCAACCGATGGATGGGAAGATCTCCGCACCTACCGGCCCGGGTTTGGGGATTGAACCGGATGAAAGCCGAATTGAGGCCATTCGTGTCTGATTGCAGCGATGGATATGTCCTTGCCGGCGTGCGACCGGCGGGGTACATTTTCGTTCAGTCTCTTGATGAAATTCTTCCGCACCGTGCGGAAGAAGGAATCGATATAAACCAATCGGAGGTCCGTAGAAGATGTACAGAAAATGGATGACAAGCCTGGTGGTGGTATTGGTGGCCTGCGGGTTGCTCGGACTGGGAATGGGGTGCGCATCGGCATCAAAGACGAAATGCTGTGCGGCGATGGAAAAAACATGTCCGATGGAAAAGACATGCCCCATGCAGAAGGTGGTTCGGCACGTGGTCTGCTTCAAGTACAGGAGTTCCGCCACCCCGGAAGACATCGAGAAGATCAGTGCGGCATTCGCCAATCTCAAGAATGAGATGCCGTTCATTATCGGTTTCGAAATGGGACCGAATATCAGCACGGAAGGATTGAGCAAGGGATTTACGCATTGCTATGTCGTCACGTTCAAGGATCAGCAGGGCCGCGATGAGTACCTGCCGCATCCGGCACATAAGGCATTCGTAGAAAAATTACGCCCCGTTCTGGAAGAGGCTTTTGTAGTCGATTACGAATCTGTTCCCGCGTGCTGCTGCAAGGGCCAATGCGGCAAGCAATGTGCCGAATGCGCGAAGTGTGAAAAGTGCGCCAAGTGCCCGAAGAAGTAGAGATCGGGAGCGGGGGATGTTCTGAAGCGATATTAGAACGACCCTCTCCCTCCGGGAGAGGGAAGGGTGAGGGGCTTGCGCCGAA
>Ga0116141_10003169_pt1 | contig 13952 bp, 13 predicted proteins | sample AD_UKC097_MetaG_FD_89744 | JGI IMG/M metagenome (GOLD analysis project Ga0116141, IMG submission 89744) | Active sludge microbial communities of municipal wastewater-treating anaerobic digesters from USA - AD_UKC097_MetaG | ecosystem: Engineered > Bioreactor > Anaerobic > Digestate | place: USA...
GATGATTTTAACGCCATTAAGCTGGCTGGCCGCACCGTCAAAATCATTCCGGATGATGACTGGAAGCAACCAAATATCCACGGATACAAAACGAACCTGGAGAAGGCTGTTTATGGACTGGCCGGAAAGCTCAAGGAAAGAGGCGCGCGAGTATTCATAGTAAATTTGGAGACAAAACGAAAATGAAAACGAAAATCGGACTGGACGACTTTTTAGAGAACAACTCAATAGAAGATTTTTACAAACTGCCTGAAGAAGAAGTGGATTCGCAAATCTCCGATAGCGGCATGTATTACATAACCGACGACAACGCAACCGGACGATGGAAACAAACAAAGGATGGCAGAGTTCATGCTCCATTGGCAAACTTTTCCGCGAGAATAATTGAAGAGGTTCAGGAAGATGACGGAGCGGAAGTTAAGCACGTTTATAAAATCATCGGCGCATCCGGAAACCGGCGATTTCCGGCTATCGATGTTCCGGCGGCACAGTTCGAGAAAATGAACTGGATTCATTCCTTTGGAAGCGGCGCAATTCTTGAGCCTGGACCAAGCAACAAGGATTACCTTCGCTATCAAATTCAAACCATGAGTAAAGATAAAATCGTAAAGACGGTTTGCTTTGCTCATACCGGATGGCGCAATGATGGCGCAGATTGGTTTTATCTTTCCGCATCCGGCGCAATCGGCAAGGAATGCATTAATGTTAGGCTTTCCAGAGAAAACGCTAGGTATGAACTGCCGCTATATCCGGAGAATGAACAGGAAGCCATCAAAGCATCGTTGAGCTTTCTGAACATCGGCAAAAAAGAAATCACGATTCCGCTTTTTGCAATAACGTATCTTTCGCCACTTACAACGCTGTTAAATCCGCAACCGAATTTCGTCAGTTACATTTACGGCCAAACAGGCACATTCAAGACAACGCTTTCCTTGCTTCAGTTAAGCCATTTCGGAAAGTTCAACAGCATTGCCAATCTGAACAATTTTGATGATACGGCCAACAGCGTCGAGCGGAAAGGTTTTGTTCTTAAAGATGTTTTGACTGTTCTTGATGACTTTCATCCGTCGAGCCAGAAGAAAGATGCACAATCAAAGGAAAGTTTAGCGCAACGGCTTATCCGTAGTTACAGCAACCGCACAGCGCGAGGCCGCTTAAATTCTGATGCCAGTGATAAAGGCCGTTACGAGCCAAGAGGTTTTCTCCAGATTACCGGCGAAGAGCTTCCTACTTTGCCTTCCACGCAGGCGCGAACGTTTATTGTTGAGATTGAACCTGGCGATATTGACAGAGATAAGTTGACAGCCATCCAGAATCAAGCAGATTTGTTGCCTCATGCAATGTGCAGTTACATTCTTTGGACAAAAGAACACATGGCTGACATTCAGGCCGAATTTCCGGCAAGGTTCAGAGAATTGCGCACAATGGCCACCAGAGAAGGCCAGCATAAGAAGTTGCCAGAGCAGACGGCCTTCCTTCTTTTCACTCTAAATCTTGTTTGCCAGTGGTTGATGAATAAGAACATCTTTACGCAGGCGCAGTCTGAATCTTTCCTAGAAGAAGCTCAAACAATTTTTGACTCAATATCTGAAAAACAAAGCAAACGACTTGCTGAAGAAGATCCGACAAGACGTTTCCTAGAAATTATTGATGCTATGCTGATGAACGGCAGTGCCAGGCTGGACGCAATGAAAACCGGCCAGTTCAGTATCGGCGGCGGCAATCTCATCGGACACTATGACGAGGACTTTGTTTATCTGCATCCAACATCGCTTTGGCATGAATTGTTGAGCTATTGCCGGCGCGAAGGCAGCCATTATCCGTTTAGGAAGAATACCACGTACAAACTTTTAAAAACGGCCAAAATCCTAATTCCTGGCAACCATGACGAAAATACGGTTCTCGTCAGAATTAACAACCAGATTCACCGATGCGTAAAAATACATAGAGCGTATATCAAAAATGGCGTTACAAGTGTTACGGATAGTTAATTATCTGATATTATAGACAAAACAGCAGCAAGCCACATGTTACAAGGCGTTACAAAATCCGTTACAAGAAACAGGTTGTAACGGAAATGGAGGGTTCTGTAACGGCTTTGTAACGGAAAGCATGGACAAGAACAATGAATAAAAACAAAAGCTTATGTTGCTGTAACACTTGTAACGTCAAATTTAAACAACGGTCATAGATATTTTTAAAAGGAAACGAAAATGGCACTCCTCTGGCTAATAAAGACGAACACAGGCAACAGCGCACCGGTTAATGCGCAACCGGAAAAATGCTCCACAGAACAACAGGCTGAAAAAGATGTTCTGCAATTGGATCACAATATTCCACCACTGGTGGAAAAGCAGATGGCCGACAACAGGCTGAAAAAGCATCTGCCTTCTGGCGATTGGTTCTATGACTTTGCATGTGGACAGGCGAAAGAGCTTTTTATGTCAAAAGCCAATTTCCAGCGACAGTATAACGGTGAGGCAGTGGTTATCAATCCGATGGACTTCCTAACAGTTCCAGACAACGAAATCCAAGGACTGCTGCAATCCGGTTACATCAAAGTGGACAGGCTTTTCGACTATCAGGAGCAGTAAGATGGAAATGCCTTTCGGGAAGTATCGCGGCTGTTACATTGGAGACATAGAAACAGGTTATCTCCAGTGGCTTTGGCATAACGCTGAATTATACGGCGAACTCCGCGACGCCGTTTATCGAGAACTGAAGAATAGAGAAGCACGAGCAGAGTTTTTTGAGTCTTGCGGCGCATCCGGCGCATCTGGCGCAGGTATTGATGCAAGGCAGGTTCAGAGAATCTTCAGGACGTTGGCTTTCAAATGGCATCCGGACAGAGGCGGCAGCACCAGCGCGCAGCAGGCTCTAAATGAATTTTATGAACGGTTAAAACAAATTTAGGGAGATTGATTTTAACTTTTTAACCAACACAAGCGAGGAAACTGAAAGATGAAAAAGATTGACGATAATATTCTCCAGCAAATGCTTTCCGAAGGCAAAACCCAAACAGAGATGGCGAAATATTTTGGTGTGTCCTGTGCGGCGATCTGCAAGAAGATAAAACGCCTTCAGAAGAGCGCACCGCCGGAATCATTCGCGCAGCTTACGGATAAGCAAAAACGGTTTGTCCTTGCAAGGGCACAGGGCAAGACGAACACACAGGCGGCATTGGAAAGTTTCGACGTCACCAGTCGGGAATCAGCGAAAGCCATCGGCCAACGCCTTCAACATGATCCTGATGTGAACACGGCCCTTGCTGACCTTCTGGCACAGGAAGGCATTGGCAGGCGGCGAAGGGTTCAGCGTTTGAAGGACGTTATAGAGGCGGCTGACTTGGGTGTCTGTGTTAGAGGGTTGGATTTGGCCGCGAAGTTGACCGGAGAGACCGCACCTGTTCAAAACGTAACCAATCTGAATATTCTCATTGCTCAAATCGAACAGCTTCAGCGGGAGCAGCAGGCCGACAATTAACCTGTTTTGGAGGGGGAAAATATTTGGCACACCTACCCATAAAAACCGACGGCGGCACCCCACCACCGCCGTCATCCATACCGGGCGGCTTTTTTATTTCATGCAGTGGATACCATTGACCTGCGGCTGCTCGTTCGACCTACGGCATTCTGACGCGCCATATCCGACGCATGGCAAGGAAAGACCTTCCTTCCTGCAATGTGAAAGACCACTTCACGACCGCCGACCGCACCCGATTTAATGGGGAGAAAATAAAAAGTGGGGAGAGAATGGGGAGAGAATGAACAAGGCAAGAAAAAAGGATTTAAGCGATACCACTTAAGTCCTTGTTTTTATTGGTGCCCCTGGCGTGAGTCGAACACGCGGCACACGGATTAGGAATCCGTTGCTCTATCCTACTGAGCTACAGGGGCGTCCGTTTCTTTATTCCCATTGTAACGTGACGCGGTTTAACATTCTTTCATCTGACTGTCAACAAAGGGACTCGTGTTTTTGTCATGATTGACAATGTAAAAAAAATTTTTGATGTCATCATGCCAAGTTCCATCATAATTGAAATGCTCGTCTTCCCGCTTTACAAATATGCGAGTGCGATAACCGGAAGCCCAGACACAGAACGCGGAAATATCGATAAAATCGTTCAAGTGTTAGATGTCGCTTCCGCTTGAGTTTTGGCGGATCTTGCCGGTATCATTCAGATGGGCTAATTGCGTCTGCGATAGCGCCTGCCAGTCCGCGTACCTCCTCCTTCTACATTAATTGCCGCAATAGCGCTTGGTGTCAAAATAGTCAGTTTTGGACCCATTGTCCCGGTTGACTCACCTCAAATTAGTCTTGGTATCCAGGACGGTTCCGCTTGGATGAGCCACAAAGGTTCCTCCCTCAGGATTTTGCCGACCGCGGGAGCTGACGGCTGCTGTTCCATGGTCAGGTTTTGTATTCGTGCTTGTTCGGCTTGTTCTCGCGTCTTCTGATCGGTGTCTATTTCGGTTTTTTAGGCACAAAAGGCTTTTCGGGCGCCAGCAAAGCATTGCTTGCCTTTCGATTGTTTTTCCGCCATTACCGCCGGTAAAAATAAAAAGTTGCCCTGCAACAAAGACGATTCCCAAGGCCATGTTTCTATAAATCGGCCCATGGAATGTCGCAATAATTCCAATGCCTCACGATTGCGGGGATGACGGTCATGAAAAAAGGGCGTCTTATCCCTCCGGTCAGTTCTCAAAAAGTGCCGAACGGAGATAACGGGGCAGTCTGAAAACGATCAGTGCATGATTTCGGGTAAGCCGGGCCAGTTTTCATTGTTGATTGGTTTGGGATAACCAGAATCAGTTCTGTCTGCTCCGATATCGTAACGAATATATGCGTTACCTGTGAAGAAATAGGCTTTTCCGTTGCCCCAGTTCACGGCGGTATCGATTCCGTCCATCCAGGGGATGCCGGGCCAGGTTTTGTTGTTGATCGGTTTGGGATAACCAGGGTCAGCTCTGTCGGTTCTGATGTCGTAACGGATATACTGGGGCCCCTTAAAGAAGAAAGCTTTTCCGTTTCCCCAGTTTACGACGGCGTCGATTTCGTTCCAGGGGATGCCGGGCCACGTTTCGTTGTTGATCGGCTGGGGATAACCGGGATCTATTCTGTCGGCGCTGATATCATAGCGGATATACTGGTTAGCCTTGAAGAAATAGGCTTTTCCGTTGTCCCAGTTTACGGCAGCGTCGATTTCATTCCAAGGGATGCCGGGCCAGGTTTCTTTATTAATCGGTTTGGGATAACCGGGATCCATTCTGTCGGCCTTGATATCGTAGCGGATATACTGGTTAGCCTTGAAGAAATAGGCTTTTCCGTTATCCCAGAGCACGACGGCGTCAATGGATTTTCCGTTGCCGAAACTTTCGGCAAAAGCGGGTACTCCCCATACGATACTTAACAGCATAAGTATCAGGAACAAATGGGTGTAGATCGATCTTTTCATAGCAGGCCCTCCTGGTTAGTTTATGCATCTTCGATGCAGATGCGAGGAATGATAATCAATCATCATATGTAAATACGAAGCCTTAACCTCCAAGGTACGCTTCTCGGACTCGGGGATTTCCCGTCAGCTCTTTGCCTGTTCCGGAAAGCACGATGTGCCCGTTTTCCAAAACGTATCCCCGCGAGGCGATATGCAAGGACATGTTGGCGTTTTGTTCAACCAGCAGGAGGGTTTTTCCAGCAGCGTTGATGTCCTGGATGATCTTGAAAATATCCCGTACCAAAACGGGCGAGAGGCCCATGGAAGGTTCATCCAGCAGGAGCATCTGTGCATCCGTCATGAGTGCGCGCCCCACAGCCAGCATTTGCTGCTCGCCGCCGGAAAGCATGCCGCCTTGCTGTCTGCTTCTTTCTTTGAGGCGGGGAAACAGGTCATAGACGTGCAGGAGATCATCTCGGATCTTTGCCTTATCTTTACGTTGCCATGTAGCCAGTAGCAGATTTTCCCTGACGGTGAGGTTGCCAAAAATCCCTCGACCTTCCGGGACATGAGCGATACCTGCGGCGACAATTTGATCGGTGGTTCGGTTCTTCAAATTTTGTCCTGTATACGTGATGGTTCCGGAAAAAGGAATCAGGCCGGAGATGGCTCTCAGAATGGATGATTTGCCCGCGCCGTTGGCACCGATGAGAGTAACGATTTCTCCATGTGCGACGTCGAACGAGAGATGGTCCACGGCCTTAATGTTGTCGTAAGAGACCTGAAGATCGATGACGGACAGCAGACATTTGGAGAGAATCATGATGTAACCTCCTCGCCCAGATAAGCTTCCATTACTTTGGGATTGGTTTGGATTTCAGCCGGTAGCCCGGCGGCAATGTTCGCGCCGAAATCCAATACAACGAGGCGTTCACAGATTCCCATCACGAGGCGCATCTGATGTTCGATTAGAATAATGGTGACAGAAAATGTTTTACGAATCCAGTGAATCAAATCCATCAGTTGCAGGATTTCATTGGGATTCATGCCGGCGGCCGGTTCATCGAGCAAGAGCAGTTTGGGTTTTGTGGCCAAAGCCCGGGCCATTTCCAGGCGACGCTGTAAACCGTATGGCAGATTCTTAGCCTTTTCGCCTGATGCGTCATCAAGATTGAAAATCGACAGTAGGTCGAGCGACTGGGTGGTGATACGGTTTTCCTCAGTGCGGAATCGACCGATATGCAAAAGTGCTTCGATGGGTGTGTAGGCAATCTGGCCGTAATGCGCAATGCGGATGTTGTCCAGAACGGAGAGCTCACGAAAGAGGCGGATGTTTTGAAACGTCCGGGCAATGCCTAAGGAAGTAATCTGGTGTGGGGTCAGGCCGACCAGTTCCCGGCCGCTAAGTTTGATGTTGCCTTCGCTTGCGCGATAGACGCCGGTGATTAAGTTGAAGACGGTGGTTTTGCCCGCGCCGTTGGGGCCGATGATGCCGATCAGCTCCTGCGGTTTTACGGTAAAGCTAAAATCGGATACTGCGCAAAGGCCGGCAAAGCGGTGTGTGAGGTTGATGATTTCAAGGAGCGGCATCCGGAGCCTCCTTTTTCTTCTGACGCCAGCGTTTTTCCGTAATCAGGTCGCGAAGCGGCTCAAACAGCCGGACTTCTTTTAAACCCAGAATGCCGTGCGGGCGGTAAATCATCAGAAGAACCAGCATAAGCGGCATAAAAACCATTCGCCAGACACCCAGCGGGCGCAGGATTTCCAGCAGGATGGTGTAGATTACAGCACCGACGATCGATCCGGAGATAGAAGCGATACCGCCTAAGTAAACCATAATCAGAATATCGGTGGACTTGATTATGTCGAACATGCGTGGGTTGATGAACTGCAGGGCGTGTGCAAACAGGCCCCCGGCAATGCCTGCGAAAAAAGACGAAACGACGAACGCAATCATTTTTACCTGGCGCGTATTGACACTCATCAGGTCGCTCGCGATTTCATCCTCGCGGATAGACAAAACACCGCGTCCGAAATTCGAATAAACCAGGTTACGGATGACCCAAACGGAAAGGGCCGCCCAGAAAAAAACCCAGGGCAGCGTAGTGAGCTTTTCCATACCTAACAATCCGCGCGGTCCGCCGACAGCATCGATATTTTCCAGCACGGATTTCACAATCATGCAAAAGGCCAGCGTGACGATGGCGAGATAATCGCCGCGCGTTTTGAAGGAAGGGATGGCTACAAGAAATCCGATCAGTCCTGCGCCCAAACCGCCTGCCAGAATCGCCAACGGAAAAAGGAAGTCGGATGCTCCGACGGGGAAAACGTGCACCGTGAGGAGCGAGGCGAGATAAGCGCCCACGGCCATGAAGCCGGCATGGCCGACGGAAAATTCGCCCATATAGCCGTTGATCAGATTCAGGCTGACGGTGAGAATAATGTTGATACCGACATAAATTAAAATCAGTTGAAGGTATAAATCCAGAAAATCGTAGATGTTGATGGCGACGCAAAACGAAAGCCCCGCGATCATGAAACTAGGCCAGAAAAAGGTGTGTCCGGTCAGCGTGTGCCAGCGTTTCAGCAGTGCCTGATAAATGGAAAGAACAGTTGCCATGATTATACCTTTTGCGGCTGGGGTTTTCCCAGGATGCCGTAAGGCCGGAAAATGAGAAGAATCAAAAGCAGGGTGAAAGCCACAAAGTCGCGATAAGTGGAGGGGAAAAACGCGGCCACCAGAATTTCCACACCGCCCAGGATAAAGCCGCCGATCATAGCGCCGCGGATGTTGCCGATGCCGCCGACAACCGCGGAAATAAAGGCTTTCCAGCCGACCATGATGCCCATATACGGATCAATGACCGGATAAGCGAGTCCATACATCATTCCGGCTGCGCCTCCCAGGCCCGTACCGATGGCAAAGGTCAGCGAGATGATTTTATTGACCGGCACGCCCATCAGCGGAACAATGGTCTTGTCCCAGGATATGGCGCGCATGGCCATGCCGGCCTTGGTATGCTGGACGACAAAGTCCAGAATCAGCATCAGAATGAGAGAAAGGAGGATGACAATGACTTGCAGAGACGAGATGGAAAGCGAGCCGACGGTCCAAGTGGTGTTGGTCAAAAGCGCCGGGATGTGTTTGGGGTAGGGAGACAAAGCCAGTGTAAAGTTTTCCAGAAAGAGACCGACGCCCAGGGCCGTGATGATGGCGGAGACCCGCGGGGCGTTGCGCAAGGGCTTGTAGGCCATCCTTTCAATGATGACGCCCAGAAAGGCCACGCCCAGCATGGACAATAAAAGCGTCGGAATAAAGGCTAGGTTCAAATATACGGCCAGAAGGAAGCAGAAGAATGCGCCAACCATGAACAAGTCGCCATGGGCAAAATTGATCATGGTCAGAATGCCGTAAACCATTGTATAGCCCAGGGCAATCAGGGCGTAGATGCTGCCCAACTGTAGGGCATTGAGTGCTTGCTGAAAAAAATAGGCCATAAATGTTTAGGGTTTGGCGTTGGCAAACCACGTAAATTTGCCATCCCTAATTTTTAAAATGACCGCACTTTTCACCGGGTCGCCTGAGCCTTCCTGAAACTGCATATTGCCCGTCACACCTTCATGCTGCGGAATTTTGGCAAGGGTGTCACGCACTGCCTGACGGTTGTTCTTTCCGGCGGTTTTGATGGCTTTCCAAAGCAATCCGAAAGAGTCATACGTCAAAGCGGCAACGTCATCCGGTGTCGTACCGTATTTGGCTTTATAGTTGGCGATGAATTTCTTGGTGACATCTGTCGCCGCGTCGGCGGCGTAATGGGTGCTGAAATAGTAATCATTGCAATCGGCGCCGCAGAGCTTGACCAGATCGGAGCTTCCCCAGGCGTCGGCGCCGATGAACGGCACGGTGATGCCCAATCGTTTGGCCTGCTGGATTTGCAGAGGGATTTCGCTGTAGTAGTTGGGCAGAAAAATGATTTCCGGCCCGGCCTTTTTAATTTTGGTGAGCTGCGAGGAAAAATCCTTGTCATTGGTGGTGTAGGTTTCAAAAGAGACCACTTTGCCGCCGTTTTTTTCGTAAACGTCTCTGAAAATCTCGGCAATGCCCTTGTTGTATTCGGATGCAACGTCATAAAGCACGGCTGCTTTTTTCAGATTCAAATGATTCAGGGTAAATTTGGCCAGAACGCCGCCCTGGAAGGGATCGATAAAGCAGGAGCGGAAAACAAATTTTTTAGGAGCCCCTGTCTTAGAATCCAGCGTTGTTTTGGGAGCGGTTGACCAGGGGGTGATCAGCACGACTTTACTGGATTCGGCAATTTCTGCTGCGGGCAGAGCGTAACGGCTGGCGTTTGGACCGATGATGGCGAGGACCTTGTTTTGTGTGATCAACTTCTGAGCCGCCGAGACCGACTGATCAGCTTTTCCTGCATTGTCCTCGATGATCAGTTTAACTTTATATTTCTTATCACCCAATAGAATGCCGCCTGCGTCGTTGATTTCGGCGGCGGCCATTTCCGCCGCATTTTTACAGGATGCGCCGACAGCGGGTATATCGCCCGTCAGTTCAGCAATGACGCCGACTTTGATTTGGGAAGAATCCTCTTTGCCGCAACTGCAAAGACCAAGAGAGCAAATCACCAAAAGGATTATTGAAACAATCGTTTTTTTCATGAACTGTCTCCTTACCGGACCAGATGTTTTGTCGACCGCTTATAGGGGAAGGTCAACGCTCTGTCAACGAAAAAGAAGGATTTGCCCATGACACAGCGCAGGGGGGCCGAGGCGGATGGGACCTCACTAACCCAAAATGATCATCATGATCATGGATAAGAAGGATCAAGATGACAAAGGCTATATTATTCAATAATTTATAGTGGAAGATGGTTATTCCGTCTCTTAAGCAAAACCAGTATTGATTTTTCGATTGTTTTTTTATAAGTTTATAAAAAATATTGAGTAGTACTTCTGATGACCCCGGAAAAAAAAGATCCCTTTGTTGCCGCCTGCAAAAAAATTCTGGTTCCCTCAAAAACGGTTTATAAGAAAGAGTTTACATATTCAGGGTATACTTATGAAGACATTTTTGAGCTGGCTGCCGGTTTAAAACAGACACTGGGAAACGGTGGAATGGAAAAATCAGTTTGTCTTTGCACGGAAAACAAAGCGGTGCTTGCAGCTTCCATTATCGCTTCCCTTCACGGCGCCTGCAATCTGATTCTTCCGTATGCTTATTCAATTCCTGCTCTGATGGAGTTGCGTGATGCGGCTGGTTTTGACATCGCAATTGCCGACCATCCTGAAGACGTGCCCGGTGTGGAAATAATCAATCCGCATGCCGGAGATTTGCGCTACTTGAATTCTGGAGACATTCGCGATCCCGATCAGCCTTTTTTGAGACTTTTCACGGGCGGATCAACGGGTAAACCCAGAGTGTGGTCCAAAACGCCGCGCAATCTGCTTAGCGAGGCCTTGTATCTTTGCACAAAATTCAATATAAAGTCGCAAGATGTATTTCTTTCCACTGTTCCGCCTTATCATATTTACGGACTGCTATTTTCCATTCTGCTGCCTTTTGTGGCCCGCGCGAGAGTCCTGCCGGAAATTTACACTTTTCCCCAGGAAATTATTTCCACGATTAATCGGCACCAAGCCACCGTGCTGGTGAGTATCCCGATTCATTACCGGTCTTTGCATGTTGAGGACTTGTCCGTTTTTTCACTGAAAAAGGCTTTTTCATCCGCCGGCTTTTTAGATCGGTCCGACGCTTCTCATTTCCTGGAGAAAACGGGTATCGGTATCAGTGAAATTTACGGCTCCACTGAAACGGGTGGGATTGCCTTCCGCAGTGTTACAGAAAAGAAAGAGAGCTGGCAACCAGCGGATTCGGTTCAATGGCGTTTATCCGGCAGTCGACTGGCCGTTAAATCCGATTTTACCTCTTGCGAAATGGAAAGAGACGCTGACGGCTTTTGTATTACCGGAGATGAAGTCTGTCCCGAAGATAACAACCGGTTTGTGCTGCTAGGTCGTTCAGACGGCATTGTCAAAATTGCTGGCAAGCGGGTGGATCTTCTTGATATTCAGAATAAAATCAAGACATTACCTTGTGTGCGGGATGTGGTGGTCATGGCGCTTCCGACTGAAACAGGTCGCGACAATATTGTTGTGGCGCTCATAGCCGGCGATCTGTCCGAAGTCGAGCTTCGCAAAATGATGATGGAAAAGCTTGATCCGTATGCTGTGCCGAGACGAATAAAAGTTGTGCAGGCCATCAAACGAAGCGCCACAGGTAAAATTGAATACCGGCGAGTGGAACAGATGTTTCGGGATCAGGAAAAGTAGATAAAGGTATGCCATAATGCAAATGAAGATAAAGAAAAAACGGGATACAGGGACTTCCTGTTTTTTGGGCAAGACTTCCGGTGCTATTTCGAGGTCCCCTGTTGCATCATGAAATGAAATTTACTGAAGGGAGGGGTATCGTGGGTTCCAAGAAAAACTCTTGACAGAGGCTAATGATTCATATAGCATGATTACCAACTTGTCAGAGGCCTTATTGGCCCTGCCCTTTGGAGCGTTTTCAAGTATTCAAACAAACTAATCGATATTTATCCGTAGCTGCTGTAAAATCGTGAGTATCCCCACGTATTTTTTGAAAAAATGCAGTCAATCTCTCTGCAACTTCATTATCGATCATTGACTAACCCAAATTAAGGAAACATTTATGAACATCGAAGACATCAAACGGTTGCCCATTAGCGAACTCAACAACATGGCCAAAAACCTGGAGGTGCCGGGTGCAAGCGGAATGCGCCGTCAGGATCTCATTTTTGCAATTCTGCAAACACAGGCTGAACAAAACGGTGTGATCTCCGGGTCCGGCGTTCTGGAAATCCTTCCGGACGGGTTCGGTTTTTTGCGTGCTGTCGATTATAATTATCTGCCCAGTCCGGATGATATTTACATTTCACCCTCGCAGATTCGACGTTTTAATTTACGAACCGGCGACACCATTTCGGGTGAGGTGCGTCCTCCCAAGGAAGGAGAAAAATATTTTGCCCTGCTCAAAGTGGATGAGGTCAATTTTGAAAGCCCGGAACAGGCACGCGATAAAATCTTGTTTGACAATCTGACGCCTCTTTATCCTGATGAAAAGCTAAACCTTGAATTTGAATCAGAAAATTATTCAACCCGCATGCTGGATTTATTTGCTCCCATCGGTAAGGGGCAGCGTGCTCTGATCGTCTCGCCGCCAAGAGCTGGAAAGACAGTCCTTTTGCAGGATATTGCACACAGTATAACAGCCAATCATAAAGAAGTGGTTTTGATGGTGCTTTTAATCGACGAGCGGCCCGAAGAAGTTACCGATATGCAACGCAGCGTCAAAGGCGAGGTCATCTCATCTACCTTTGATGAACCAGCCACGCGCCACGTCCAGGTAGCCGAGATGGTCATTGAAAAAGCCAAGCGTCTGGTGGAGCATAAGAAAGATGTGGTTATTCTTCTGGATTCGATTACACGTCTGGCGCGTGCCTACAACACGGTCGTTCCCCCCTCTGGAAAAGTGCTTTCCGGAGGGGTGGATTCCAATGCCCTGCATAAACCCAAACGTTTCTTCGGCGCAGCCCGAAATATTGAAAATGGTGGAAGTCTGACGATTATTTCCACAGCGCTGATTGACACAGGCAGTCGCATGGACGAGGTGATTTTTGAAGAATTCAAAGGAACCGGCAACATGGAACTGCATCTGGATCGCCGCATTGCCGACCGACGCATTTTCCCCGCATTTGACCTTATTCGGTCCGGTACACGTAAGGAAGAACTTCTGATTCCTAAAGCCATTCTCAACCGTGTCTGGATTTTGCGTCGCCTTTTACAGGAAATGAATCCAGTCGATGCGATGGAATTCATTACCGGGAAGATCAGAAAAACCGAAACCAATAAGGAATTTCTGGAATCCATGAATTCCTAGCGAAATCATGGATTCAGTTCAGAAAAATCCTTTTTCATGTTGAGAGGATAAGAATAAGCGCAGGAGGAAGAAGAAAAAATGAAAGAAGGTATTCATCCGGACTACAAGGAAACCACCATCACATGTGTTTGCGGCAATGTGATTGAAACCAAGTCTACGAAAAAAGACATAAAGATTGAAATCTGTTCCAACTGCCATCCGTTCATGACCGGGAAACAGAAAATTATCGATACGGCGGGACGAGTGGAAAAGTTCAAGAAAAAATACGCAAGCCAAGGCGATACTGTACCGTCAAAAAAGGAATCTAAAAAGAAATAAAACGCACGGATGCCGGAAATTACTGGAAGTATGAAATTATATCAAGCAATGTTTTCGTACAGGAAAAGAGCCATGATGATTTCACGCCTGGCCTGATTGGAAAGCGAAGCGATACCTCATCATGGCTTGGGTTCAATTTTTTTTGATGGTTAATTGGCGATAGCGGTTCCTACGGCCTTTCCGTCCTTGAAAAGGATGACATACATCATATCCATGGTGTTTGAAGAC
>Ga0116141_10003170_pt1 | contig 13950 bp, 17 predicted proteins | sample AD_UKC097_MetaG_FD_89744 | JGI IMG/M metagenome (GOLD analysis project Ga0116141, IMG submission 89744) | Active sludge microbial communities of municipal wastewater-treating anaerobic digesters from USA - AD_UKC097_MetaG | ecosystem: Engineered > Bioreactor > Anaerobic > Digestate | place: USA...
AAAGCTCGCGTTCTGCAGATTCGCGTACATAATGAGACTCCCTTGCAGATTAGCACCCGAAAGGCTGACCCTCTGAAGATCCCCGCCCACCAAATAAGCTCCCTGCAGATTGACGTCGTGGAGGCGAGATTTATGGAGGTAAGCATTTGGTATCATTATCGGCCCAATCTCAATCGTCATCTGAAGCCGGTCCAAGCGCGGACCTCTTGCTCGATATGGCCAGAACAAAGGAAAGGAGACGGTTCCCCGACCTGTTATTCTCCAGAACACAAATCTCGAAGGAATCCGAAAGGTAAACCACCCCAAACGCTTCCAGTCCCATGATCCTTTCCACGCCATAATCCCCAACGCATCCTCAATTGCTTTCTTCACCTGTTCATGATCGCTTGCCTCAACCTTCTTGATTTCGTTTCCTGATTCCGCCTCGCTATTGGCTCTTTCCAGCAACTTGTGTTCTCTCGCCCATCGGCTGACCAGCCAGATTGCCTCTTTCGGATATTTCGACAGACTCATGGCAGCGGCAATGCGAGCGCTGGAATCTTCCGAAAAGAGCCGTTCGCGGTAGGAAGCCAATTCCTGTTCCTTGGCCTGCTTCGCCATAATGACTACGCGCCAGCCGAGAAAAACCAGCGCACCAAAACCGCTGACGGCGGCAAACCACGACAGCAAAAGGCTCTTTCTTTCGACGTTGTATCGTTCCCGCTCAAGGCTATGCTTTTCCCTTTCCAACTCATACATCCGGCTGCGGTATTCCGGTTCCGACATACCGGAAACTTCGTTCGGAGCGATGGTCGAGGGAATCGGTGTAGCCGGAAGGATCAGACTGGCGGATGCGGAAGGAACCGGAGCCAAATCGGAAATGGAGCCGGTTGCCGATCCGGGAATGCCGGGCGCAAAGCCCGGCACGGCAACAGTCCCAAGAATGAATACAATAAGAATCTTCATGGCATCGCCGCCCGACTACGGGATGAGGGCATGAAATCACGAGATTAGTATGATCCTTTCTCTTACAGCCTGATAGAGCATCTCCCCTATCTTGCTCTTGTTCCCCATTTGGGATACAATATTGGGTGTACCATGGAGATGTCTGATGAGCAGAACCGCAACCATACGTGCCCGTGTGCAACCCGATCTGAAAGACAAGGCAGAGGATGTATTCCGAAAACTCGGATTGACCACAACCCAGGCCATTACCTTGTTCTATAAACAGGTCGAGTTACGCAACGGGCTCCCCTTCGATGTCGCCATCCCGAACGAGACCACCCGTCGAACGTTCGCGGACACCGATGCCGGACGCAATCTCGTCGCCTGTGAAGACGCAAAAGACATGTTTCAGAAACTCGGTATCTGATGCTCACACCGGTATTCACCCGCCAATTTGCGAGAGACTTGAAGCGGATGCAGAAACGCGGGAAAGATCGAGAGAGGATCAAATCGGTCATCCGAGCCCTGATCGAGACAGGACATCTCGATCCGATTCACCGAGACCATGCTTTGCTTGGAGGCTGGCAGGGGCGACGGGAATGCCATATTGAATCCGACTGGCTCTTGATTTACAAAAGGGAGGAGAATCGCATAGTTTTTGAACGGACAGGAACGCATGCCGATTTGTTCTGATAGCGGATAGGGTGATCTCAATGCCTGGAAAGAAACTCGAACCGATTCACCCCGGCGAGATTCTGCTTGAGGAGTTTCTCAAGCCCATGAATCTCAGCCAGACCCGTGTGGCCCGTAACCTCGGAGTTCCACCCCGCCGCATCAACGAGATCGTTCTCGGCAAACGAGGGATCACCGCCGACACCGCTCTTCGTCTGGCGCGGTATTTCGGCATGTCCCCGGAGTTCTGGCTCGGCTTGCAGATGGACTATGAACTGGACATCGAAACCGACCGCCTCGGAAATCGCCTGACCAGCGAGATCACTCCCTGCCAAAGAGCAAGCTGAAAGACCGCCCGGAGACCTCTCCAATCCCCCCACAGGACCAGGTAACTCGTGCAACGGAATGAACAACAAAGGGTTGATATTCGGTATTTGCGCGGTATAATTTCTATACCATGCAATTTGAGTTCGATCCGGACAAAAGCGCGATCAACAAGGAAAAGCACGGTATCGACTTTGTCGAGGCCCAATCCTTGTGGGACGACTTCAACCTGATCGAGATTCCGGCAAAGGTCATTGACGAACCAAGATTCCTTATTGTCGGGAAGATTTCCGGGAGGCACTGGTCGGCTGTAGTCACTTACAGAGGAAACGTGACGCGAATCATCTCCGTCCGTCGATCCCGGAAGGAAGAGGTGGATTTCTATGAAAGCTAAAGAGTTTGACCGAAGGTTCGAGGCCGGTGAGGATCTCACAGGGCATCTGGATCTCTCCGGGACGCGTCGACTAAACCTGGAACAGCGGCGCGTGAATGTCGATTTCCCGATTTGGATGATTCAGTCGCTAGACAAAGAAGCCGAACGTCTCGGCATCCCCCGCCAATCCCTGATCAAGATGCTGGTCGCGGAACATATCAAGAACACCCGCGCCTGATCGGGATTCACGCGGGTATTTACTCCGTCCGACAGACACAAATCATCATCGGCGACTCTGGTCCATATCCCTATTGAAAGACGCCTCTCAAGACGATAATTTCTCTGAAGACTCGATCGGGCACGCGAGGTGCAACTATGAAGTACCATGTGATTGTCGAACAGGATGAGGACGGCATCTATGTGGGGCGAGTTCCGGAACTCCGGGGGTGTGTCAGCCAGGGCGACAGTCTGGAAGAACTGCTTGCGAATATGAAAGAGGCCATCGATCTCTATCTTGAGGTCCATCCCGAATACAGGGATCGGGAAGAACCGAATGTGTTCGTCGGCGTGGAGACCGTGGAGGTTTCATAAATGCGGCTGCCGTTGCTGTCACCCCGACAGATCTGCTCCATCCTGGAGAAGGAAGGCTTTGCTCTCATTCGTCAGAAGGGAAGCCATCGTATCTATCATCACCCGGACGGGCGAGTGGCTGTCATTCCGGTGCATACGGGGAAGATGATCGGACGTGGATTGCTAAAGGCCATTTTGGAGGAGATCGAGATGGACCGTGCCGAGTTCCTGGAAAAGTATGTGAAATAAGGCAACGGCGGAACAAAGGCAGAATCCCATGCAAACTTAGGAATTTGATCGAAGCTCGGGAACAACGGCAGTACAAGGGAATAGCATGAAAACCGAATATGACTTCAGCCAAGGCAAGCGTGGCGCAGTGCTCAAGACACCGCCCAACAAGACCCGAATCACCATCCGTATCGACGATGACATCCTGGAATGGTTCCGCGAGCAGGTCCACAAAGCAGGCGGCGGCAGCTATCAGACCCTCATCAACAGCGCTCTTCGCCGCGTCACCGAATCCCAGGAATCCTCTCTGGAAGACACTCTCAGGCGTGTTCTGCGAGAGGAATTGCCGCGATACTCCGGCAGGAAGGCTTCCTCCCTAGTCAGCCGCTAGATCGCAAGGTCGACTCAATCTATAACAGGACTGTCGTCAACCTGTCCTCTCTTGTCACTGTCATCCCTCCCCGCCCGTTTCTCCCACAGTAACATGGTTAAAACGAGCCACTTCGGATATACTTTGAGAAAATGAAAAATCATTCGGAATTCGCCGGTGTGCCGATCAGGAGCAGCATGGTCAGGTGTTTTTTTGTTTGTGCCTTGTTGGCGTGGCTGGTTCTGGCCGGGGCTATGCTGTCTTATGCCGGAACCGAGACATGCTACCTGTGCGGTCAGGAAATCACCGGCAAGTACTGGCAACACCAGGGTCCGGGCGGCCTGCGGGTGTTCTGCGACCGCTGCTACCGGAGTTCTCCGAAATGTTCCGCCTGCGAGATCCCGTGCAGCCGGGAGAACCTCGCCAAGGTAGGGAAAGAGCTGCTTTGCCCCGATTGCATGGCCCAGGCGAAATTCTGCAATCTGTGCGGGAACCGGGTCTCCGGGAAGTTCTTCACCAGCGGCGAAACGAGTGAGATCTATTGCGAAAACTGCTACCGGACCTATCCCCGCTGCCGGGCCTGCGACCGGCCCATGCGACGGTCCAGCCTCACAGCCGATGGCGTGTGTCCGACGTGCGAGGCGAAACTGCCGAAGTGCAAAGCCTGCGGGAAATCCATCGTGGGCGCCTATTTTTCCAACAAGTATAACGGAGATTACTGCGCCGACTGTATCCGGTCCCGCCCCGAATGCTACGCCTGCGGCGCTCCGGTCTCGGACGTTTATTGGGTCTTGCCGGATAAGCGTTGTTTATGCGATACCTGCAAAAAGCAGAGCATTTTCCGCGAAGACCAGGCACGGGAGATCATGAACGAGGTGGTGAAACTGGTTGCGGAGCGCCTGGGGCTTGTCGTCGAGCGTCCCTGGCAGCTGCGGCTGGACAAACTGAATACCGAGGGCCGCGCCTCCGCGCTTGCCGCGCGCCAGGGACTGAAAATGGCCAGTCCCATTTCCGGCAATGAAATGGGGATCTATATCGAACGTGGGGACCAGCGTGAAATTGTCCTGCTGTACGCTCTGCCGATTTCCATGATCTACGAAACCGCGGCGCATGAGCTGGCCCATGCCTGGCAGGCAGAGAATTGCCCGCCGAAACAATCCCAGGAGATCCGAGAGGGTTTCGCCCAATGGGTCGCCGCAAAGGTACTGAAAATGAAAGATTTTTCCGTCACGCTTGAAAAACTGCAGGATCGAACCGACTCCCCGTACGGGACTGGCTATCACAGAATGGCTAAAATTGAAGATCGTCAGGGAAAAGCCGGCGTCATCCAATATGTCCGCACTGCAATCAGGTAAATTGAGAATGCCCACGCGTCCTGGTACTCCATCCGGCCCCATCAGAAACATCCTCTTCGACTTCGGAAGCGTCCTGGTCCATTTCGATTACGATATCATGTTCCGGCGTTTCGCGCAGAAATCGCCCCTGACCGTTTTGGAAATCCGCCGAAGGCTCTTCGACAATGCGGATCATCGCGCATTCGAGCGTGGAGAAATCCCGGCGCCGCGCTACTACCAGATCGTACGAAATCAAATCCAGATTCGGATGGATTACCGCACTTTTTACGAGGCGTGGGCGGACATTTTCTGGCCGGATGAGGCGATGCTGGACCTGGCGGAACGGCTGAAAAAGAATTACCAACTCTATCTGCTGTCCAATACCAATGAAATTCATTACACGGAATTCCTGCGCATTCCACGACTCATGAAGGCGATTCCACGTCAGGGGCTTTCGTTTGAATATGGCGTGATGAAACCCGACCCGGAGATTTACCGGAGGTTTCTGGATGAATTTGACCTTCACGCCGGGGAGAGCGTGCTCATTGACGATGTTTTAGAAAATGTCCAAAGCGCGCGGGAAATGGGAATGCACGGGATCCCGCATCGCAACCTGAAATCGACCTGCCGGATGCTGGAGGAAATGGGAGTCTTGATACCGGGGGACTGAGATAGGATATAATAGGAGACAGGAGCGAATTTGGTTATCATTGTCCGACCGTCGGAGGCCGAAAATGTCACCGGATCAGGAAATTATCAATATCCTGCGTAGGGAATACCCCCATCTTATTTCCGAGTATGGGGTCAAACGACTCGGTCTGTTCGGTTCTTACGCACAAGGTCATCCCACAGAATCCAGCGACATCGATATCCTTGTTGAATTCGACCGGCCCCTCGGTTTTCGATTTGTCGGCTTTACCGAATATCTGGAAACCTTACTCGGTAAGCCGGTCGATGTATTGACCCCTGCCGGTGTGCAATCCATTCGAATTGATGGGGTTGCAGAAAGCATCGAGGAGCATATCGTGTATGTCTGAGCGAACAGATAGAGACTTCCTGGAAGATATTCTTCAAGCCATGCATCGCATCAGCACTTACATAGCCGATGCGTCCTATGAGATCTTCCTGAAAGATACAAAGACCCAAGATGCAGTTATTCGAAATCTGCAGGTTATCGGTGAAGCCACAAAGAACCTATCGCCGGAAATGCGCTCGAAATATGTTCATGTCCCATGGAAAGATATGGCGGCGGTTCGTGATCGCGTAATTCATCGCTATTTCGGCGTCAACCTGGACATTGTATGGCAGATTGCCGCCGATGAATTGCCGAAGGTCGCGGAGCAAATCAAACAGATCCTTCCGAAATAGTATACGCACCAGTCCCGCCTACCTCACCGTCACAACAATCCTCACCCCCGTGTCCTTTTTCAATTCGATTTCTGCACCTTGATGCATCTGTTCTCCCGTAAGCGTGCTTCCCTGCCCGTCAACGGATAGTTGATATTCCTTGTCCTTCTCCACAGTGAACCATTCGGGGAATTGATTCAGTCGCGGGTAATCGAATGGAAGGTGAAGATATTCCTTATGGCGCGGGATATCGAATTTCAGTTTTCCTTTCCAGGGCCACTCGGCGCGCATATAGATTCTCAGCGAACCGTTCTCTCCGGGAACCGCGCCGAATACCAGGTCGCCTCTCCACGGTTCCACGGAAAGGCCCTGGGTTTTCCAGAGGGCGTACATAATCGCCGTGCGGGCGTAGTTACCATCCCCATGCCACCCGGCGACGATTCCGTAGTCTTTCTGAAGATTCAGCATGATCTCGCTCGAGGCATCGACCCACTGGAATCCATCTTCCACCGGAACACGATTGAGCAGATTCAGACCGCCTTCGATGGAATCCGCATAGCCGTCCGCAATGCCGTTCTCCCAACGGTAATCCAGATTCTTGAGGATGTTTTGAAGTACATGACGAACCGCATCGCAGTACTTTTGCGCGTTGTCCAGTTCTGCCACGGTCAGAAATGCATTGTAGTTATATCCCCAGTTATCGGTAAATGCCTGGCTGAGGATCTCGCCGCTAACGGGATTGACTGTCTCATACAAAAGGCCGTCCGCATTCGCACCGACTTCCAGCACACGGTCCAGGATGGCATGCATCGGTTCGCGGTAGCGATTCCGGCGTTCCGGGTCGGTTTGCGCGGCAAGGAAATAAACCTCCGAGAGGCCGCCGATGACTTCGCAGCCGTGGTCGTCCAGGCGCAACTTCTCGGCCTGTATAGGCGAGTGGTGCACAAGAAAATAATCGGCTACTCGAAAGGCCCACTCCCGATATTTGTCATCCTTGGTCCACCAGTACGCCCGCGACAGGCTCTGCATCAGATTGCCACAGACTTCGTGATCGTTTGCTGGAAGCATTCCGACTTCGGTTTCAATGGCTGCATGTTCCAGCATCCCATCCAGGAGGGAAATCAGCCGGTCAAACCACGGACTCGGTCCCAGCCATTCCGTGAGGGGAAGCAACCCATCCTTTACATATTCCGACGCGCCGAAAATCACCTGTTTCATGTCGACTTCCGGTGTGCGAAATGCCTGTGTTGTGAACAGGAAATCATCCGGCAGTGCGCCGACACGGCTGGTCAAGCGGATTTCGGTGCGCAGAATATCTTTCATGCGCCCCTCGAAAAGCGGCCGGTCGGTTAATGCTGCGGTCAGCACCATGAATGGGTAATTATCGGCTGCGGAATCGCGCGCGTTCCAGAAGGCATCCTTTGACAGATTGCGCGGGATCAATCCGGTTGTCGGATCGGCATGGTCCAGCCAGGCGTACACGAATTGCCTGCAATGAAGAAGCGCTTTCCGCGCCTGTTCGCCGTTCTGTTCGGCTTTCGCCCAGTCATCGGTTCCCTGCCCTGGGACAGGAATGACAGGCATCACACAAAGGCTAATTGTAAGGAGTAATGTTCTGAATATTGTCATTGTACGGTCACCTTTCTTGTTCTCTACTCAATTGTTCTGGAGCATCAGGGCAGGCACGTAGGGCCTGCCCCTACGGCGTCCCAATCCGCTCGTAGGGGCAATCCCCTGTGGTTGCCCATTTGTCCCGCCCATTCCAACGTACCGGCAATCATACCGGTTCCTGCCATGGAACCGGACTGTCCAATCTCCAATTCTCTAACGATTGAATCCACTTCTTCCGTCGTGTGCGTAACCGATCGAGAATCTGGCAATGAGAAATACTCCCAACCAGGTTATGTTCCTCTACCGGATCGTTATCCAGGTCGTACAGTTCTTCGCAAATTGGGTCCTGCGCAATGTAACGGATGTATTTCCAGCGTTCCGTGCGCACACCCTCATTCTTCGGAATCGTTGGGTGTTTGAACAGATGCTCGTAAAACCATTCCTCGCGCCAGGGCGCGGGATCGCCGGACGCGAGCGGCATCAGGCTCCGTCCCTGCATCCAGGGAGGAATCTCCAATCCAGCAAGGTCCAAGATGGTCGGCGCAATGTCGATATTCAATGTCATTTTGTCGATACTCTGTCCCCGTCGAGATTGCGGAAGACATGGATGCCACAAAATCATGGGAACACGGATGGATTCTTCATGCATCAGCCACTTTCCCGCAAGGCCGTGTTCGCCCAGGAAAAAACCGTTATCGGATGTAAAGAGGATCGCCGTGTTGTCGAGTGCACCCCTTCGTTTCAGGCATTCAAGAATCTGTCCGACCGCACGATCCACGCCGGTAATGAGGCGCAGATAGTCTTTCACCGACTCCTGGTACATCTCCGGCGTAGCGAATCGATGTCCCCAGCGTACCCGGCCCTCGGAGATCCGTATGAACTCGGGTAGCGCCTCAAAATGCGCTTCCGTGGCCGTTCGCGGGACAGGGATCTGTTCGTCTTCATAGAAATCCGCCAAGGCACGGTCGAACTGGAACGGTGGAAATCCGCCATCCTGCACATGCGGAGATTTGAAACTCACCGATAGGCAGAATGGTTGATTGGGAGAGCAGCCTTGAACAAACTCCTCGGCCTGGTCGGCCATGATGCGGGTTAAATGAACCCGCTGGCCATTGATCTCATGGAAATACTTACCCTGGCCCGGGAATCCTTTGAAATAGTCGAAGTCCTTTTCGGGAAGGTCTCCGCCCAATCCCCATTTCCCGATGAATCCGGTGCGATACCCCGCACTGCGCAGGGCCATCGGATACGACATGGGAAACAACGACTCGGGCAATGACAGGTTGAAACTGTGGATGGTGTGGCAGCGGGAATACAGCCCGGTGAAAATCGTGGCCCGGCTGGTCATGCAAATTGAGGTGGTGCAGAAATGATTGGTGAACAGGACCCCGTCATTCGCAAGACGGTCCAGGTTCGGCGTCCGCAGGATGGGATGGCCCATACATCCAAGGCAGTCCCAGCGGTGATCGTCCGTAACCAGAACAATCAGGTTGATCCGCCTGGACCCGCCGTTGCCCCAGACCGGCATCGCCGCTGCGCCCAGCATTGCCGCCGATGTGTTCTGAAGAAACCGACGGCGGGATTGCCTGGCGAGATCGGGTCGGTCCATTTCGAACTCTCTTTCTGCTGCTTTGGCGGCGGGAGTCTGTTCCATGCAGCCTATTGTGCACAGAACCGGGGGAATGTCCATTCGGGTGCTCCGCCTGATCTCCAATGGGGTCTCATTTGACAGGATGAATCTTGTGCTAGCATTTCAGGGCGACCACAGGGGGTTGCCCCTACGGTTAATTCATGACGGCGTGCCCCATATGATCTGACCATCGCGCCGTAGGGGCAGGCCCCCGTGCCTGCCCGATATCAAAAAGGAGCGTTCACCCAATGCACTCGATTTTTATCAAGTTCCCAAGATCTCCCCTCTTCCTTTGCCTTCTTCTCCTCATCCCCTCATTCCACACAGATGCAGCCCGTTTGTGGAAGGACGGCAAGAATCTGACCAACAATGACGGGCCGTTCGCGCTATGGGCCATTGACATCTCCGCAGCGGCACTGTCGGATGAACGTGCGCAAGAGGCCACCGGCGCAATCAATGTATACGCAAAATACGGGATCGGGACCATCGCGTTGTCTCTTCAACCGTCCGGCACGGGACGCGGGGTGTTTGCAGAGGACGGCTCCATTGGCGATCCGGCATTGTTCGACCGAATCCTTCGTATCCAGAGGACGGCGGAAGGACGGTGGCTGCCTACGGTGATCCGTGTCTTCTCCGGCGATCCCGCTGCGGCGCTGTCTCCGGCGGCCTGCGAGCGCGCCCTGACCGAGTTGGGAAAGACCTTCAAAGGAACCAGAGCCGTCGCACTGAACCTTGGAACCGTCCCTGACCCAAATAATCTGAAAAAATACGTCGATCTTCTTCGCCAGGGCAAAGAAGGATTCCCCGGAGTGATCGGGGCGGATGTGGGCCAGATCCTGGAAACAGCCAAAATCCGCATCCGGTCGCCCCAATTCGCTACAATCACCGAGCCAGTCGATGCGCTGTTCTGGGATCGCTCACTCACCGCACCTATTCCAAGCGAGTATATCGAGAAACCGCTTATTGTCTCGTGCGTGGCGGAAGACCCAAGCACACCCGGCAAACCTCACCCTCGGCTCAACCTCGTCACGGAAAAAATCGCGGGAATGAAAGGCACCTATCTCATCGGCCGGTTTCCGAGTATCTGCGAAGGGAATTCGCCCCGGTTCGATATCGGCGGGCAGTCAGCTGAGTCGGGAACCGGAATCGCCTGGTTTCTGAAAGCCGTATGCGCGGCCCAACTGGCGCTGCACGGGCCGATTCCTGAAGAGGCCGAGGCGACGCGGGCGGAAGACGCCACCGGCATACTGGAACCCGGCGAAAAGGAAGACGGGTTCGTGCCTCTGTTCGACGGCAAAACCCTGAAAGGTTGGACAACATTGTCGGATTCCTGGCAGAGTTTCTCCGTTCAGAACGGGGAGATTGCCTGCGACGGGAGCGCGCCGAACACCTATCTCCGGACGCAGCGACAGTACAAAGACTTCATCCTGCGTCTGGAGGTCAAAATTTCCGAGGGCGGCAATAGCGGGATTTTTGTCCGTGCGCCGCTGTGGGGACGATCCTCCCGAATCGCCTTTGAAACCCAGATCTTGGGCGATTCCACGTCCGATCCCACAAATCCATTCGGTGCGGTCTATGACGTTCTTGCGCCAAAAGAAGACGCATCGAAAGGGCCGGGGGAATGGAATGCGTTCGAGATCGACTGCCGTGGTCCGCTGGTCCGAATCATGGTGAACGGAAAAGAAATCCACAATTTCAGCATGGACGATGTTCCCAAAATGAAAGACCGCATCCGGGAAGGCGTGATCGGCCTGCAGGACCATCGGTGCAAAGTCTGGTTCCGCAAAATCCGAATGAAGGAATTGTAATACTTTTGGGGTGGATTTTGTGTCAACGCCGTCCATGTGGTTCGCTGAGTCCACTCCGCCCGCAGCCCAAAAAAAACAAAAGAGGCTGAAAAAAAACTGCGGAACCACATAGACATGAAAGTACATCTGTGCTAGAAATATGTTCCGACGTGTGTGGTGTGGCTGTGTTTGACGTGAATACAGCAAATCAGGCAAGTCGATTCTGATAAAAGGGAGGTGATCCTTGAATAGGATGCAGCGAGAAGCGAGTCTCGTGCTGCTCATTGTAGTTGTAACAAGGCAAGGCAATTGTGCAGAGTTCTGCACACAAATTTACGTACGGAGGAACTCCTAGATGAAAAAAGTGTTACTTTTGACGTTGATCTGCGTAATGTGCTTCGGGATGCTGGCCTATGCCGCTCCGAAGAAAATCGCCCTGATCGGTCGAATCTCCTGGGCACCGGGCAGCACTGGCTCGACTCACGACCGGGACTTCGACATCATGCACCACTTCTCCATGCCGGATGAAGTTCTGAGCAAGATGCTGGACAGCTGGGGATATTTCTCCCTGTTGATGACGGATTATGTTGTCCAATATATGTGCAACGGTGGTGAATGCCCGTTCCCGCCGGGGGATGATGCGGATTATTTCGGCTATGTGAACGACGGTGAATACATGGTTCAGCCGCAATTCCTGGGGAATGACGGTTACAGCCTGGCGTGGGTAACGGGAACCGTCTGGTCGAACATTTGTCCCCAGCTCAGGGGCGTAGGTGGTGTCCCGATCATCATGGGCGAGCATAGCTGCACCGCCTCCAACACAGGCAAGCTCGGCACGATCTTCATGTTCTACGGCACCGGTAATGGCGATATGAACGGTGACACGACCATTCAGTTGACGGCTGCTGGCAAGACCCACCCGCTGACTGCCGGATTGCCCGATGAAATCCAGATCTGGGATCCCAAGGAACTGGATGCAGGTGCTGTGGCCGCCGGAATCAAGGACGTTGCCGCTGACGCCGCCCCCGGAACGGTCGTTCTGGCTGTCTGGAAGTCAGATCCAACCCTTTCCGCTTTGTCGGTGATTGAGGCGGGTGGCGATCTGGCCGACGGAACAAAGGCCCCCGCCCGCATGGTGGTTCCGTTCGGCAACGGTGGTAATGTTCGACCGACCCCCGATGCCGATTTGCCTCCAACTTGGATCGTCACGTACGATTATATGACCCCGACTGGTGTTGACCTGACTCGTCGCATGGTCCGCTGGGCGATGGGCGAAGATCCGACCGGAGTCGGCAAATGGGATATGAAATAAGATCGCTTCGGTGATCGTTGAATACCCGAAGGGGACATGGTTTCATGTCCCCTTCTTCTTTTATGCCCCCCCTCAATCCCCCCGTGAACGGGGGGAAGAACTCCCTCCCCGCTCGCGGGGAGGGCAGGGGTGGGGGTTCTGGCGGTGCGGGGTTCTGCATGGGGGGGCCGGGCGTTCTGCCACAAACCTTCTCATCCCTCATCGCACAGGGTAATTTCCAACGAATCAACAAAAGACTTGGAGGAACACCATGACCCTGCAGCGACTGACCGTTTTAAGCCTGTGCATTCCGGCCATTCTCTCCGGGACTGCGGGACAGGCGGAGGAACCCATCCGGATCGGGATGATCGGGTTGGATACCTCTCACGTGATTGCATTTACGCAGATCCTCAACGACCCGGCAAACCCGGAGCATGTTCCCGGCGCGAAAGTCGTGGCCGGATTCAAGGGCGGCAGCCCGGATCTCGAATCCAGCTGGAGCCGCGTAGAAGAATACACCACGAAGCTGCAGAAGGATTTCGGGGTGGAGATTGTCGACAGCATCGCCGAACTGTGCGGCATGGTGGATGCCGTCCTGATTGAAAGCGTCGATGGAAGACCCCACCTGGAGCAGGCCAAACGGGTGATCGAGGAAAAAGTCCCCTTCTTTATTGACAAACCAATGACTGCAAGTCTGAAAGACGCGGTTGAAATCGCGCGCCTCGCAAAGAAGTCGAATATCCCCTGGTTCAGCTCCTCCAGCCTTCGATTTGCGCAGGCCATTCGGAAGGCGGTAAACCCGGAAACGGTCGGGAAAATCGTCGGCTGCAGCGCGTATTCCCCCTGCCACCTGGAACCGCACCACCCGGACCTGTTCTGGTACGGCATTCACGGCGTGGAGATTCTTTACGCAGCCATGGGGCCGGGATGCGAGTCGGTAACACGCATTTCCACACCGGACACCGATTTTGTCGTGGGCCGATGGAAAGACGGGCGAGTCGGAACGTTCCGTGGGACCCGTTCCGGCAACGGACAATACGGATGCACGGTATTCGGCGAGAAAGCCGTGATCAACAGCCAGGGGCACGATTACGGCAGCCTGGTGGCGGAGATCGTGAAGTTCTTCAAGACCGGCATTCCCCCCGTAGCCCCGGAGGAAACCCTGGAGCTGCTGGCATTCATGGAGGCGGCGGATACCAGCAAAGCCCAGGGCGGCGTTCCGGTTCCTTTGCCCGATTTCTCCACGGAATGAGCGAAAAGTGCCTTTTGTCCGGGTGTCGCGTGACCGTGGAGCGGGATATGGGTATGATGGGTTTGTTGCCGTAGGGCCGACGCATGAGTCGCTTCCCGGGAGCCGTGCCCGTTCCGTCATCGCGAGCGGCACTCCGGCGGAGCCGGTGATTGGGATCAAGAAAGCATGGCCTCACGGAACCGCGATGACCCGTCATCGCGAGGAGCCGCCCGGAGTCTGCGAAGGGCGGCGACGTGG
>Ga0116141_10003171_pt1 | contig 13947 bp, 7 predicted proteins | sample AD_UKC097_MetaG_FD_89744 | JGI IMG/M metagenome (GOLD analysis project Ga0116141, IMG submission 89744) | Active sludge microbial communities of municipal wastewater-treating anaerobic digesters from USA - AD_UKC097_MetaG | ecosystem: Engineered > Bioreactor > Anaerobic > Digestate | place: USA...
CACGCGAAGGGCGGTCCCTCGACGGGGTCGGGCGTAGGGGCGAATCACATTCGCCCTTCTGGTCAGGATCAGGGTCGGGGACGGGGTCAGGGACGGGTTTCGTAGGCCGGCCCGCAGGGCCGCCCGTTCATGTATCGCCCTGGGCGCCAGCCCGGGGATCGGCAATGGTATTGGGCGCCCCTCCCAGGGCTTGTACCCGGGGATTCGTATGGACGGGCCTCGCTCCGCTCGGGCCTATATCCCTTGGGGGTGCCGGGATCCCACGGCTGGCGCCGTGGGCTATGGATGGAAGGCCCCTCGATGGACGAGGGGCCTGGGACAGGGTCGGGCGTAGGGGCGAATCACATTCGCCCTTCTGGTCAGGATCAGGGACAGGGTCGGGATCAGGGACAGGGTCGGGATCAGGCGTGGGGTCGGACCGCCTCCGCCAAGGCTTCGGCGTGTCAGGGGATGGCAATTCGCCCTTCTGCGACTGGGGCACGCGGCTGACAAGGTCTCGGATTCACAGTCGATCTTCATTTCCAACGGATATTTTCGGGCATCGACAGGTCAAAATGTACAATAATCCATGCGGCCGCAGGGTTCGGCCCCATGGGGTCCGATCGATGCCGGCGGCGGATGAGGGCCATGCGGTTATCCAGTCTCCTTCGCATTTTCCGAGTCGTTCCAGCGATAACCGTCGCGACGCTGTTCTGCGTCCTTCTCGCGGTGCCCGTCGGGTCCCAGGCACAGGACAAGACGGCCCCGGCGCCCGCTGCAGCCAAGGCTAAGAAGCCGACGCGGAAGACGGCGAAGACATCCCGGAAGAAAGAGAAGCCGGCAACCCGTTTCACCTACTCGATCTGTCACAACGACACGGTTAAAACGGTTGCTGAGCTTCTTGGCGTGTCCGAAGAGGATCTGCGTCGCTGGAACCGCAACACCGTTCGCGGCGGCAAGTTCGTGAAGGGCACCCGCCGAGTCACCTATTACGCGCAGAAGGGATACCAGCAGGAGTCGATCGGGCGCGCCAGCAGTGGCCGGCTGGTTGGTGGAGTCAACCTGGACTGCGACGGGGACGACAGGGGTTCGGGCTGGGTCGTGCTGGCACGAAGAGTGAATACATACGGCACGCCTGAGACGATCCATAACATTCAGCAGGCCGGGAAGGCTTATCGTTCCTACTTTCGGTCACGCAAGCAGAAGTACCCTCCCCTTGCGATCGGAGACCTTTCGCGCCGCGACGGCGGTCCGTTACCTCCGCATCTGTCGCATCAGAGCGGCCGCGACGTGGATGTCGGCGTGATCAATGTCGGCAACAGGACTCCCGGCGCATTCATCCACACGACCCCGAAGACGATGGACACGCTCAAGACATGGGTGATGCTGAAGTCCTTCCTCGACACAGGCGAAGTACAGTACATCTTCATGGCCCGATCGCTGGCCGGCGAAATCAAAACCTACGTCAGCCGCATCTACGCGAAGGATCAGCGAAAGCGCCGGCATTACCTGAAATTCTTCGATACCCATGTAATATCGGGCGACGGCGAGCACTATTCGCACGTACACATCCGATTCAAGTGTCCGAAGGGCGACAAGCAGTGTATCCCCTGAATCGGCTTGACCCTGGCCCGGCCCGGGGTTAACTTTCCGAAATGGGCATGAACCGTATCCCTGCGATTCAAGGCTCTTATCATCCTTAACCCGCCGCGGAGGGCTTTCATGAACAACGACGTGCTCGAATATGTAAAACAGAACCAGGATCGCTTCCTTGCCGAACTGTTCGACTGGTTGCGGATACCCAGCGTCTCGGCGCTTCCCGAGCACAACGACGACGTTCGGAAGGCGGGCCTCTGGGTGGTCGACAAACTGAATTCCATCGGCTTTGAAAACGTGGGTCTGAAGGAAACGACCGGACACCCGGCAGTCTACGGTGAATGGCTGCACGCACCCGGCAAGCCGACCATCCTGGTGTACGGCCACTACGACGTGCAGCCGGTCGACCCGATTGACAAGTGGGTGGCGCAGCCGTTCGAACCGGTCATCAAGAACGGCTTCATCTATGGACGCGGAACCGCCGACGACAAGGGTCAGGTCGCCACGCACCTGTTCGCCCTTGAATCGATCCTGAAGGTTCACGGCAGCCTGCCATGCAACGTAAAGGTCTTCATCGAGGGCGAGGAAGAAGGCGGAACCGGCGGGACCGAGGCGTTCGTCGTCGCGAATCGCGATCTGCTGGCCTGTGACGCGGTCGCAATCTCGGACACCGGCTGGTACGCGCCTGATCTGCCCACAATCGTCTACGCACTGCGCGGAATGGCGTACTTCCAGGTCGATGTCTACGGTCCGAACCGGGATCTGCACTCCGGCAGCTACGGCGGCATGGTCCAGAACCCGCTCAACGCCATCGGCAAACTTATCGCGGCGCTGCAGGATGCCGACGGTCGCATCACCGTGCCCGGATACTACGACGATGTCGCGACTCTTTCCGAAGTCGAGAAGGCGGAATTTCGAAAGGTCGAAACACCCGAGAGCGAGGTCGCCGCGGATCTCGGGGTGCCGGCGCTGTGGGGCGAGAAGGGATTCTCGGCCGTCGAGCGCAACTGGGCCAGACCGAGTTTCGACGTACACGGCATCTGGGGTGGTTTCTCGGGCGAAGGGGCCAAGACCGTAATCGCGTCGTCCGGCGGGTTTAAATTCAGCTCAAGGATCGTCGCCAACCAGAACCCCGAACACGTGGCCAGGGCATTCAAGGCCCACCTAGAGAAACTCTGTCCCCCAGGCGTGACCATTGACGTCAAGTACCTTCATGGCGCGACGCCCGTGATGGTTCCGGTCGACAGTCCGTTCATCGTCGCCGGTCAGAACGCCATCGAGCAGGTTTTCGGCAAGCGACCGGTGCTGGTCAGGGAAGGCGCCTCGATACCGATCACTGCGACGTTCCTGACCGCGTTGAACGCGCCTTCAATCATGGTCGGCTACGGACTTCTCGAGGACAACATCCACAGCCCCAACGAGAAGTTCAAGCTGGATCACTTCCAGAAAGGTATCGAATGCGGCGTGGTGCTCTACGACGAGTTCTCCAGAGTCGGCTGATCGAACGGGCGGTGAAGCATGAACAGGGTTTTCTGGTTGCTGACAATCATCGTGGTCGCGGGTGCCGGGTGCGGGACCAGCACTCCCGAGCCGGTCGAGACCGCCGAACAGCTCGAACCGGCGCTGGTCGCGGACTTCGTGCGTCTGGTGTCCCTGCAGAAGGACTGCTCGGACATCCCGGCGTTCATCGACCTTCACACGAAGCAGGCCAGGTCTGCGTTGGCCGACCTTGACACGATGGTCGAGCCGGGACTGCTCGAACCGTCAAAGGCGGCAGCAACCGGGAATCTCGGCGCGCTCTGGGTCTGTCTGGTGGCGCGCAACTCCGGGTTCACTCCGGATCGCGTGAAGGTCGAACGAACCGCGATAGACCCCAGGGTCAAACTGGCCAGGGTGATCTTTTCGATCGACGGCGGGATGTACGCGTTTCCCATGGCAAGACAGGACGGTGTGTGGCGCTCGCCATATCCTGGACAGGTGATGCTTGCGACCTACTACGCCGAATGGCTTGACCTGCTGAACGCGTCAGTGCCCGAGGCGAACAGGGCGAAGCTTTACGCGATGCTGGAGCGCTCGAAAAAGGCCCTGGAAGGCTTCTCTCCCAATTGGCAGATGTACCCGGATCTCGGTCGCGAGGAGACAGATCAGGTGCAGTTGATGCTGAAGGAACGCCTGCGAAGGGAGACTGCCGAAGAGATGCGCCAGCAAGAGGCAGCGAAGGCGGCGGGAACAGCGCCGGCCGTTGAACAGGTCTCACCGTAAAAAGCCCGGTCCGGCGCAGACTCAGTTCGTGCGTCCGACCACTTCACCCTGAACGATGTTGAATTTGATGCCAATCGTGGACGACTCCGCGCCACCGACCCCGTCGACATCCACGTCCATGGGCAGGTTCTGGTCAACGTTCAGGATGACCTCCGAACGGCTGTAATGAATGAAATTCGCTTCCGGAACCGCGGCAAGCGCGTTCTTGAATGCCAGCTTGTTGATCGCGCCGGCAAGAATACCGGTGCCGCTGGTCACGTTGTTGCCGCTGATCGTCACGTCGGCCTCGACCCTGGCCCACTTCAGGGCGACCGGCATCGGATAGGTGCCGATCATGAAGTAAACGACTGCCTCGGAGTTCTGGCCACCGGCGGAGATGTGCGACATCGAGGTGTTCGCGGTCACGGCATACTTGGCCGTGCATGTGCCGATCGTGTCGCCCTTGAACGCCAGGTACTTGCAACCGCTGGTCGCGGGGTTGCATGACAGCGGGAGCGTCTGCTCGCCGAAAATGACCTTCATCTCGAAGGGCGACCCTACGGGACCGGGCGACTCGGGTTCAAGGAACATCGCCAGATCACCGGCGGCGACACCGGTGACAAGATCCGGATTGAACTGGTCCTTGACCATCAGTGTCATTGCCGCGAACGCGTTATCGATGCCGGATGCGCACTTGTTGGCTGGCGAACAGGTATCGGATTTGAAATCAACATCAAGACCGTTGCCGGCGTTTCCGTCGGTCCCGATCAAATATGTCCCAGCCTTCATCAACGGGGAGCGGAACACATTCTGGCCCTGGCACGTGCCGCCGCCGCACTGGTCGGCGTTGGTGCAGGGATTGCCGTCGTCACACATCAACGCGTTGTTCTCCCAGTAACAACCGTTCAATTCGTGGCACAGATCGTTAGTGCAGAAATTGCCGTCGCTGCAGTCCAGGACATCCCCGACGCACAAGCCCTCTGAACAGCGGTCGTTCAGGGTGCAGGTGGTACCGTCGTCGCAGGATCCGGAGATCGGTGTGTTGACGCAGCCGAGAGCCGGATCGCAGGAATCGGTCGTGCAGTCACTGAAATCGTAGCAATCGACAGGCTGACCGTTCGTGCAGACATTGTCCCAGCATCGTTCACCCGTGGTGCAGGCGTTGCCGTCGTCGCATTCTCCATTATTCGGCGGGTTCACGCACAGGCCGTTGACGCACTGGTCAATCGTGCACGGATCTCCGTCGTAACAGTCGAGCGGAGTCCCGGCGCAGACCGAATCAGAGCAAATATCGGCTTCGGTGCAGGGATCTTCGTCGTTGCACAGTGACGCATTGGCCGTATAGATGCATCCGATGCCCGACTGACACTCGTCATCGGTGCAGAGATTATTGTCGTCGCAGTCATGCGGCGCCGTGTAGCAACCGGTCAACGGGTCACAGAGGTCGTCGGTGCACGGATCGGAGTCGGAACAATCAAGATTGGCTGAGGACTGGCAATTCCCGGTCTTGCATGTTCCGCCGATGGTGCAGATGTCTCCATCATCGCATGGAAGGCTGTCGGGCTCGTTGTCGTGATGACAATTTCCCAGGAAGCAGTAATCGCGGGTGCAATCATTGCCGTCGTCGCAATCCTTGGGCGTGCCGGCGCAGACACCGTCAGCATCGCACATGTCTTCAACGGTGCATGGATTGGTGTCGTCGCAGTAATCGAAAGTCGACTCGTACACGCAACCGATCGAGGGCTCGCAATAGTCCTCGGTGCAGTTGTTGTAATCGTTGCATTCAAAGGTTGTGCCGCCCTGACAGATGCCCAGGGCGTTGCATGTTTCGCCTCTGGTGCAGAGGTCGCCGTCCTCGCATGCGCCAAGAACCGGCGGGTGGTCGCATTCACCGACCGGGCCATCGATGCAGTTGTCGAACGTGCACGGATCCCCATCGTTGCAGTCCCGCCTGTCGCCGGTGCACGCGCCGTCGCGGCAACCGTCGTTAAGGGTGCACCCGTTGTAATCCTCGCATGGACGCTGGTCATCGTGCTTCGTCATCGCGCACTGGCCAGTAGCCGGGTCGCAGAAGTTGTCGGTGCAGATGTTTCCATCGTCCGGACAGTTTTTCGGGGTCCCCACGCACCTCGCCTGGGAATCGCAGGAGTCACCCTGCGTGCAGAGGTCGCCGTCGTTGCACGCCGCGGCCATCTTGACCGTGTGGGTGCAGACCCCTCCCTGACAACGGTCATATGTGCAATCGTTTCCTTCGTCCAGACAGGACGAGCCATTGTTAAGTGTGGTGGTGCGGCATGTACCGTCGCTTTCCTGACACGACTCGACAGTGCATGATTCTCCGTCATCAGGACAGATCACCGGCGCACCGGAACAAACCGCGGAGGCGTCACATGCGTCATCGATGGTACAGTTGATTCCGTCGTCACACTCCTTCGCCAGAATCGTGGTCCAGTCGGTCGTCTGCTGTTCGGGAAGACATTCCTGACAGATATTGGCCGGGTTGACGGTGCCCCCTTCAACGCAGACATCGGAAATCACGCACCAGCCCTGAATGATGGTGAAGGAACACTGGCCGTCATCGCCACGCGCCTCGACCGTGCAGGCGAGACCGTCGTCATCGCAGGGAGCGGGTCCATCATCCTGGATCACGTCGGCCGTGTCGGACACGTCAGCGACATCGGACACGTCAACGGCCGCGTCATTGAGGTCGTCAGCGACATCAGCGACGTCGGACACGTCGGAAACGTCCACCTGGACATCCTGCCCCGCGTCGAAAACATCGACAACCGAGATTCCGTCATCCTCGTCGCGGGCATCCAGCGCGTCCTGGACATCCTGAACAAGGACATCGGGCTCGTCCACGTCGGCCACTGGCAGATCGGACGCGACGTCGGACCCGTTGTCCACAGGTCCGCCCGACGGACCGCAGGCGGTCAGTAACGCGACGGACAGAACCAGGAACCCAAGGCCGTGATTTGAACGGATTAATCTTTGCATTGGCGGTACCAGACTGAGGCCGGCGATATTTTACACACTTTGCGCGCGCGATGCAGGGTTAATTGGGGATACTGGTGGGGGTACGGGACGCGATCCCCTGGACCGGACGTCGAGGGGCACGAACGGACGGCATCTCATTCCGCGTAGGTGATCAGCCCCTTTCCCTGTTCGATTGTCAGAAGGTAGTTCGCGCGGACATTGCCGAAGACCTCAACAGTGCCCTTCGCATCGGGCCACCTGACTTCGACAAACTCCGCGTTACATGCGTTGCCCAGACCGAAGTGCTGAGTCAGTTCGTGCTGGATTCCCACATGTCCGTATCCGCCGCCGACCTCGCGCATCTGGGTGACGCCTCCGGCAGTGACCCTGACGACCGCGCCGATCGCGGAACGGTTCGAGCCCTCGCCACCGACCAGTTTGATCCTCATCCAGTTTCCATCCTGGCCGATATCGTTTCTGAAAGCGTGCACCTCGCGCCTGAAGACCGGCTTGCCACCGACAAGCTCGTGATAGCACTCGTCGAGTTGTTCGGAATCGCATCTGCTTGAACTGTGCCCCATAACGACATCAAGATCGCCGTCTCCGTCGTAATCGGCAACCGCGACTCCGTGGGCATGTGGATGTTCGATGCCGACGTCGACCGGAACTTCCTCGAACCTTCCATCCGCCTTCTGGTGGAAAAGGAACGCCCTGGTTCCCGGATAGTCCGAGCTGGCAATCAGAACGTCCAGCCGTCCGTCGTTGTCGAAATCGAACAGTGCGCCGGTCATATCGCCGGCGTTCCAACCATCAATCTCCCAGTCACGGGTCAGTCCCATCACGTCGTTGCCCGGACGCGAAAACACCGGCCGTTCGCCTCCGTCGTTAACCAGAAGCTCCGCGGGATCCGAGGTCTCGCCAACATCCCAGTGGACGATCTCGAAGTTGAACAGATCCATGTCACCATCGTTATCCACATCGCCCGAGGCGGTGGAGAAGGTGTTGCCGCCAAGACGGTACGGCATCCGGTCGATGTCATGGCTCCACCTGAGGTTGTTCACGCTTGTGCAGGTGAACCATCCCGGAGGTGCCGGGACTCCCGCGCAGTCCTGAGCATCAGGCATCAGCTTGCAGTAGCACTGCGCGTTCAGATTCGTGGTCCAGTCGTCACGGTCGTCCGACGCATACCCGGAGTCCATCGACCAGTCGGTGTAACCATCCGGGCCGCCCAGCCACAGGGCATTGAAGTATCTTCCGTATACCGAGGACATGATATCCGGCCATCCGTCGTTGTTCAGATCCGTGACGGTCGTGCCCCATGTGTTGCGGATCGCCGTGCCGGCGATGTAGTTCGCATCGCTGTATGGAGAAACGATGACCGGCTTCAGACTGAGCCCTGCCGATGCAGTCACGTTCAAGAAACCGCCGGCGCCATCGCCCCGGAAGAGCCCGTCCTGCACGAAAATTCCGCTCATGTACGTCGAATACCCGACAAAGATGTCCAGATTGCCGTCGCGGTCGTAATCCAGGAAGGAGGCACCCAGGGCCGGGTCATAGATCTGCTTTTCGTCGGCCTTGGCGGGATCGTATGTGGCCCACCAGAAGTCGGTCTTCGGCGCCAGTGAGAAGGTGCCGTCCCCGTCATTCAGGAGCAGTTCGGCGCGATCGTTAAGATTGTCTGTCTCGGCGTTCGGTTTCGAGGTCATGCTGCGCCCGGAAAAGGCGTCCAGATCGCCATCGTTGTCCACATCGCCCCATACGACCACGTGACTGACCCGTCCCTGGACCCCGCCCTCGTCCCTGGTAGCTGTGAACCCGCTGGATTCGGTGACGTCCTCGAAGACAAAACCACCCTTGTTCCTGAGGAGCCAGGTTCGCCTGACCCCGCCAGCATCGAACGAATCCCGAACCTGCTCCGCGTTTCGAATAACCAGATCCGCCAGACCGTCGCCGTCGAAATCCACGGTCCCGGCCCGAATCCCGGTAACACCCAGAACGGACAGCCCGCTGGTCGCAGTCACGTCCTCGAAGATGGGCTCGGCCTTTTCGGGACTCCAGGCAGTTCCGGTGCGGCAGACTTCCGGAGGCAATTCCTGCGTGTACACTTCACGGGTGTCGGAAGATGCGTCAAAGGCATCACCCTGGATCGCGTCATCGCCAGAATCCCGTAATGTATCGATCAAGACATCAGTTCCGGCGATGTCGGGTTGATTCGTTTCCCCAATGATGTCCGCCACGTCGTACAGCACATCCTCGCGAACCGGCGTGGAACCGCATGCCACGAGCGTTGCGACAAAACAGAAGGAACCTGCGATTACCCAGTTTTTCATGTGTAAGAACCCTGTTGTTTCCAATGATGCTGGATATTACATGAACAGCGATTAGTAAAGAAATCAGTCCCGATGAAATCCAAGATCGGCCGGGTTGACCCCTCCCGGAACGTGCATCAACACCCCCCCGGCAGCCTCGTACTTGCGCCGGAGCTCGGCAGTGCGCCTTGCCAGCAGCGCCAGATCGGCGTCCTGAGCCACCGCGTCCGCACTCACGCGCCCCCTGGACCAGTAATCCAGGACTAGCTTGCTGTCGCCGCAGACGATCTTAATGCCCTGCTTGATGGCAATCTTCATCGCCAGGTAGCACCCCATCAACTCGCCGTAGTTGTTCGTCCGACCTGGTGTCAGTCTGACGGTCCCGAACTCGGTGATCACGTCCGCCGGTGCGGCCATGAATGCCATCGGAGTACCTTCGCGATCGGTGACGTTCACCTCGGTACCGGCGCCTCGGCCGGTTCCGGAATCGAAAAAGATCGCGTCCTGCGGAAGCTCCTGTCGCAGCCCCGCCTTCTTCGCCTTACGGTCCTCGTACATGGCGCCGCCGTCAAGCCAGCGGACCGCCTCCTCGCGGCTTGGGAACCCACGGTATCGAGCATTCCGACCGGCGGTGGCCGCGGCACACTCATCCCATGATCCGACGATGCCGCGCGTCTGCTCCTCAACGAGGTAGTAAGCGTAGAAAGAGGACTTAGCCAACTGTTCCTCCGGATGCGCTGAAACAATGTTACGGGAATCAGGCCAGTCGGCGGCGCAAAGCGAAGACCGCTGCCGCCAGGGCGAGAATCATGAAGAAGGCGCCGGATCCGCCGGGCGTCCTGCCGGCAGAGCAGCCATCGCCATCATCGCCATCGACCTCACCGGTATCCCCCGTGGCCGAGGCGTCCACTTCAATCACGTCTTCCGTGACGCTGCCGCAGCCTTCGTCCTTCTGACCGTCACAATCATTGTCGATGCCGTCGTCGCACTTCTCGACGGCAGCCGGACTGATTCGGTAGTCGCGATCGTTGCAGTCGCGATCTGAACAATACCCGTCCTTGTCCAGATCGATGCATCCCTCGCAACCCTCGTCGGTATCGCCGTCGCAGTCGTTGTCCAGTCGATCGTCGCAATCCTCGATGGCGCCGGGGTACACGTTATTGCGCTCATCGTCGCAATCATCCTCGTCGCACGAGTTGTCCGAATCCGCGTCCGGACATGTGGTCGTGCAGCCCTCGTCGGTCTCGCCGTCGCAGTCGTTGTCAATCCCCTCGCAGAACTCGCGGGCACCCGGAAACACGTTGTCCCGGGAATCGTCACAGTCGTTCTCGGCACAAACGGCGTCCTCGTCCATGTCCTGACAGCCGCACCACCCATATTCGGCCAGGTTCGGGAACGGCTGTCCCTGGCAGATCAGATCGCCATCACAGCCCTCGGACTTCAGACACACCTGACGGCAGAGGCGCCCTCCTTCACCGGAAACGCATACCAGGCCGTCGCCGCAGGGATCAGCCTTGCCCACCTCGACCTTGCAGGTCTCCCCCAGGCCCTTTCCCTGGCTTTCGACACAGTCGGTCGTATGCGTCATGAACTGACGGCACTTGAATCCGTCGGGGCAGTCACCACCGACCGGATTGCACTCGGCGGGCTTAAAGCAGCCCGTTGTCTGCGAAGGGCACTTCTCGGACAGGCAGATCGTCAGTTCCGAACCGGTCTTACCGTCGCATTGGGCCAGGTAACACGATTTCATCGCCGCCCATTCCGCCTCGTTTCCGGGCAGGGCCAGATACTCGCAGCCATTCTCGCACATGGAGTAGAAGCAGCCGGAATAGCACTCGAAGACCCCCCGGCAATCCAGCTTGTCACGGCCCGCCAGGTAGCACTCGTTATACCGGGAATTGCACGAACCGCTCATACAGGTTTCCCAGGCAGTCTGGGAGGAGTAACAACTGGAGGCATAACACCCCATGATGGCGTCAAAAGACTGACGAGCACTGTCGTCGCCTGAGTTGAAGCAGGCGTTCGCGCATTTGTCGTAATTGGACGCGGAAGCGCATTCAAAGACGCAGTCAACCATTTCACCGCAGTCTTTCGTCCAGCATGCGCTGGCATCGCATTCACCGGTCGCCTGACATGCCGCGCCACACAGACATGCGCTGGATGTGGTGTTGCAGTTCGGTGGGGTGTCAGCCATCCGATCGGAGATCCAGGTCTTGTGCGCGTCAGCGCGGACATGAATTCCCACACCGACGCACGGATCCTGTCCCCATCCCATTACGGCCGAATTGACGCCGATCACCTTCCACACGCCGCTGAACTGGTAAAGAGCCGGCCCCCCCGAGTCGCCGAAGCAGACCGCGGTGTTGTAGGCGTCGGTACCAAAAGTTCTGGTGCTGACGTTCGAGATCGGAATGTAGGCTGAACGTTTCAGGCCGCCGCCAGTCTCGGTGGCGCCGTTATCGACCCCGAAGCCGACGAAGAACGCCTGCTTTCCATCAAGAGTTCCCATCGAAGATGTATTGATCGGCAACGGCGTGACTTCGGTGACGTCTCGGGACAGATGCGCCAACGCGATATCCCAGTCGTTGTTCTGGCCGTCGTAGCTCGCGTGTGGCACGAAATAGTCGACCTGTACCAGAGTTCCCTCGGGGCGTGAACCGTCGGATGCGGGTCTGGCGTCGTTGGTGAACATGAAGGACACGATGCCAGGCGCGATCGGGAAATCTCTGGAAGGCGTCACGCAGTGCGCCGCGGTAAGCACCCATCTCTTGTCGATCAGGGTTCCGGAACAGAACGAACCTGTGAACCCGTATCCGGGATAGGACATGACCAGGGAACCGACCGCCGGCCAACCTGTCTGAACCTCGCCATTGATGATCGGGGAAGAGACACCTCCGACTTCGCCAGCGACATCCTCGAATTCGCAGCCCGCGAACGTGACGCACGACAGAAGCACAACCAGCGCCACCCCCACCGAACCAGGAACACCCAACAGCCGCTTCATCGATACCACCTGGCAATTTCAGTCAAATTCGCGAGGCCCCAGAAATGGGAACAGCCAAACCGGTGAATCATGCGACAAATGAGCCCCCCCAGTCAACTGCGGCGGCAACGCCCGACAGACAAATAGTTTGAACACAATCCTCGTGATTTCCGAAACATTCGCGAGGCTTCCATTCGGACTCCCGGGATGTCTGGGTTTCGTCACGCGCTGGCCGCAACGTTACTGGCGACGCTGTTTTCCAGCTCGCGAGTCGTGGCGCAGACCTCGTGGCCCGAGGGTGCCGATCCATCGGGACTCGGGCTTGACGAACAGACGCGCGACGCCATCGAGACCGCCGAGAGCATCGGACTTGACCTCAACACCGCCGGCATCGGCGAGCTCGTCGAGCTCCCGGGAGTCTCCCTGTCCGATGCAAGACTGATCGTCGCGCGGCGCTCTGTGGCCGGCCGATTCGGCTCCATCCTTGAAGTAGCGAAAACACCGGGCCTGTCGCCGGCAGCTGCCGAGGCACTGACACGTTACGCACGGGTGGACAAAAAGCCCCCGTCTGACTGGAGGGTCGAGGCTCGCATGGCGTCTACATGGCATTCGGATCGCCTGGACAGAGTGGCGCCGGTCAATCGATTGCCCGACAACGCGCTCATGTTCGAGGCTGCCTGGCTCGACTCCTGGGAGGCAGGAGCGACACTTCTGATTCTGCCGGGACTGACATCCGTCCGCTTCGGCGAGGCCGGAGGTGTCAAAACGCTCATCGGAAAAGGACCGGCCATCAACGTCGATCCCGGAGGTTTCTACCTGGCGTGGCACAATCCCGGAATCAGCGTGATTGCTGGGACTTTCCAGGTCGGCTTCGCTTCGGGTCTGACCATGGATATTACAGGTCTTCGACGTCCCGATGGTGCCCGCGTCTCGAATTCGTTCACCCACTCAGCCGACACCGGCTCTTTCGGCGTGCGTAACCGCTTCTCGGGTGTCGCGGTCCAGTTCAAGGCACCCGTCGGCAGTTCTGGCCATACCGTGAACGGCACGGTGTTCGCTTCGTACAGGTTTGCCGATCCGTCCCGACGCGACGTCGTCTGGGATAGATGCGCAAATATGGATATCGACTGCGGTGACGCAGACATGGCGCCATACATGCTCTTCGATGACGAGGCCGCCGCCGGCGAATCGACATCGGGTGTAACGTTGACAAACGTCCTGCGCGAGGGAACGGCTGGCGCCAGCATCGGCTTCGGCAACGACGTATGGCGCGTCCAGGCCATCGGGTGGGCGACCGGGTTGAGATACAGGCCGGACGCACCCGGGATCGGTCCATCCACATCGTCCAGGATGCCCGAGGACCGAAAAATCTTCGGTGCCGCGGGTGTTGCCGGAAGCGCCGTCCTGCCGAACGACGGGATCTTCATGGCGGAGCTTGCCGTCAACGACGTCGGCGCCGTGGCGGCGGTCGCAGAGGCTTCATACTCGCCGCTGCCCGGCCTCGATATCGAACCTTCGTTCAGGTGGTATCCGGCAACTTGGGACAATCCCTGGACCGGTTCCACCGCGGACGCGTCACGATATCGTGGGAATCGCGCGCGGGATGAGACTGGCGGACGATTCGATCTGACATGGAGATCATCTGGATTCACGCGCAACCGTCTGAGGCTGGACGCCGCCTGGCATGAACAGGACGATACGCCAGACTCGACTCCGCACCTGGACATCGAAACCGCGACTGGCCTGGAGGTCTTCGCGTCCAGTCATGAGACGCTGCGATTTGAATTCCGATATCAGGACCGAGACGTCACAAGAAGTGGACGCGCGTTCTCCTTCGAGCCGTACCACTCCGCTTCCACAGGC
>Ga0116141_10003173_pt1 | contig 13939 bp, 7 predicted proteins | sample AD_UKC097_MetaG_FD_89744 | JGI IMG/M metagenome (GOLD analysis project Ga0116141, IMG submission 89744) | Active sludge microbial communities of municipal wastewater-treating anaerobic digesters from USA - AD_UKC097_MetaG | ecosystem: Engineered > Bioreactor > Anaerobic > Digestate | place: USA...
AAACTCATGACTGTAGTCTACACTATCTTTTGACAACATCCTCCAAATTATATAAACCCAGCTTGAAGAATAGGAATTAAATTCAAAGAACATTTCATTTTTACTAGCTAAAAGAACTTTTTCCCATTCTTTTAGAACATAAACAGATGGTGATTGCTTTAACCACGCTTCAATCTCTTTAAATAGCTGTTCGCTTGTCTGTATAGAATTTTTTTGCTTTATGAAAACTCTATTTTCATTTTCTTCATCTAAAACTTTTGTACCCTCAAGCATTTCTATAATACTGTCCTCGGAATGATAAGAGAATATAAAAACTGGCACAAAAATCTTTTGAAGTGCTTCTTCTATAAAAGCAATTAAATCCCTTACCAATGATTTCTCTAACTCTGATCCAAGAAGAACTCTCTCTGTACCGGTCTCTAAGCTAGAACTCGAAAAATCCCAATCAAGAATAATAAAAGAAGCATTGGCGAGTGAAGGAATCAATTCTTTGCGAGGCAAATCTTTATACGTAGCTACCGGGATATTATTTTCTTCGATGGATTTCTTGATTGCAAAAATGTTTGAACTAGATTTATCGATTTCGTCATCGAAAATTACCGCAACTCCACGAAACAATTTCTCCACTCTATCCATTGTTACTCTCCCCTCATAAACTCCAACACAAAGTTTGCACCCGGTAAAACTCTATCTTTTGAGATTTCCGCTAAATTGATTGTATAGTCATATCTGTCTAAAAGTTGTCTGGCTATATACAAGCCAAGTCCTCGCCCCTCTTCTCCTTTACCCGAATAAAAAGCTTCGAATATATAGTTTTTATCATCATCTTTGATTCCAGGTCCATTATCCGAAAAAATCAATCGTTGATTGTCCCCATCTATCTTTATATGAATTTCTTTTTCTCCTTCTATGGTTTTTAACCAATATAAAGCATTATCGAATAAATTAATGAACACTTGAAGAAGTACAGCATCTGTTGTCCTTGCTATCAAAGGGTTTCTTGCGACATCAAAACTAACTGAAATGTTTTCCTTACTAAAAGTCTTTCCATATAAAGTATAGACTTTATCAATTATTTCCTTAACATTTATGTTTTTCGTTCTAGATTTAGTAGAAGGAAATAAAATCTGAATGTCTTTCATTTGCATTTCTATCATCGATATGTTGCCAACAATAAGCATCAATTGAGAAGATAATAAATTTTTATCTAACTTTCCCTCCATATTTACATTTCTTACTAAAGAACTTACTTGCTCCTTTGTCTTGTCAATAAGAAGCATGACATCGTGTGAAGCAGTTTCAATAGAAAGACCCACCGCTGCAAGATTTTCTGTTTTAATAATACGATCTTCTAAAACTTTCTTCTCCCTAACATAGCTCTTTTCAAAAGAATTAAGAAATTTTGTAACGTTTTTATTATCCACATACTTTTCTTTGGCGCTTTGAATTAGCACTAAAGGTCGCCCCTGTTTAATGCTATTAACTTCCTTTTTCCTTTGTTTTTCAATTCGGTATTGTTCAAAAGGCTTTTTTCTTAAATATTGCAAGACAAGCCTTATTACCGTAATAAAATCCTCTAAAGCACGACCATCCTCTATTAATCCTTCTCGATTGGTTTTATCAATCAGCTTCGGATTTTCTTTTTGCGTAATGTAGACGCATCCAACTATCTGATCATTGCTTAGAAATTGACCTGCTTTAACAGTCCCTCTATCCATATCGACTCGCAACCAATCGTCTGTTGGATCTCCGTAGGGCATTACACGTATACCGTCACGATAAAGATATGTTCGATGCTCCTTAATCGTTTGTTTTTCTTCTCTGCTAAGATAATATTTTGTCGGATTTTGAGAATCTCCTTCAAAATCAAAGATATAGAATTCAAAACGAAAACTTCCACACTCCGTTTTATAATTATGCTCTCCAAAATTTGTTGCAAATTCCTTCAATCCGTTTATGTCCGGATCAGTAAAGCTTAAATTAACTTGTCTATCATTTAGCTTAAATCTAATCTGATTGTCTGAAGAGCAATATTTCCCATCTGTTACTTTAAAAACCGATTTGTTGTCAAGACAATTTATCAATCTTTCTCTATATTTATCTTGACTTTCTTCTATCTCGAGATCCTTATAAATCCATACGGAAAAATCGCTATTGTCTAATTCTGAAAAAATCGGTTGTAACTTCCCAATTTCTTTTTGAATTTGAGATACTTTTATTTTTGTCCATTTAGTTTTTAAATCGCTTATTTCTATAATAGTTCCGTGTGGTTTCCTGACTCGTTTTGTAGCTCCTAAAATTATTTCTTTTTCAACAATTCTTGAGGGTTTGCTTTGTGATAATATTACCTTGAGATCTTCAAGGTAAAGTTCTTTCTCTTCACCATCCTCCTCTAGGAAATTATCATCATATTTGGAAAAATTGTATATCAATGTGTTTTCGACATGTTCACCCCCACAAGTAAATCTACATGAAGAATTATTTTCCTGCCTTCGTGTTGTTATTTGTATTTTTTTACCTAACTTAAAAACCGCAAATCTACCAATGCCTTTCTCCCCTTGCAAAATTCTTCCTTTTTGCGTCTTTTCGTTTTCTTTTTTCTGGTTCAGTTTTTGTGGAGTTGCAGGATTAAGCCAATGTTTTCGAAGAATCTCTTCGTTCATTCCACAACCATCGTCTTCAATAACGATCTTTGAAGTTTTTGTTAATGAGTAATCTGGCTGAAAATCAATAAAGCTTACCTTTACCCATGAAGCATCTGCATCATATGAGTTTTTTATCAGTTCTATTAGCGCAATCAATTCGTTCTTTATCAGCTGATCCCCTAACATAGTTATCAGCCGTGCATAAGGCTTAATTTGCAATACTTCGGCCATCTTATTGTATCCTTCCGCTAATCACATATTCCTCGTGGTAAACCTTTCGCTTTGCCTTATCTGAAGTAAATTTCCCAAATTTGTCACGGTATGGAGTAAGCCTTTTTTGTGATATTTTTCTTTTTTCCTTTTCAATATTAATAAAACCAGCATCTTGCATTGAATGAATCAAGTGTTCTGAGTTTTTAATTTTTACACTCTTGTATTCTGTATCTCCAACAACAAAAAGCGCCATACCGCCTTGATTTAACATGCCAGCGCATTTCTCGATTGAGTCCTGAATGTCACTATAATACCTAGCAATTGAACGAACTTTCGAGTTTGTTTTTTGTTTTTTCCCAAGGGCAAAAATTATATCTCTTCCAGTTTGATTTAATTTACTCAAGTCTATAGTATACTCCTCACTGTTGTACATGCTTCCTATTGAACCTTTTCTAAGACTACGGTAATCGTCAGTATATTGCAACCAAAGAGACGAAAGTTGATGCAAGTCAGCATACTCATAGGAAGTAACATAGGGCGGGCTTGTTATAATTAAATCAACAAATGGGATGTTCCGCATCTCTAAAAAGTTTCCTGTTACGATATTAATGTCCACAGCTTTTGGATTTTGTAGATTAACCTGCTCAATTGCTAGCTTAAACTTTTTACATTGAGAATGAAAAACATCCCACACCGCAATATGCTTTTTGTTCGGATCGATTTGTGGCTTAATAGACTTTGCTAACCATCTAGATACGGCTTTTAGTAACGAAGAAAAAATACAAAGAAAGGCATCTAAATATTTCTCACTAAAAACAACTCTTTCTATAGACATCTTTAATCTAAACAAATCCAGATAAGTTGACTCATCAAACCAATATTTTAAACGTTCGTTAGCTTGCTCATATTGAGCAGAAGATATTTCAGAATTTTTAAAGAAGCTCTCTATCTTCTTGCAAAAGCTTGAGAATTTTTCTGTATCATAAGTAGCACTTTTGGCTCTAGTAATCAAAGTAGCTACCGGATTAATATCACAGCCCCAAAATTTTATCCCGTGCATTTTTGCTTCAAGAGAAACAGTACCACACCCACAGAATACATCTGCTACAGAATTAACTTTAACGCCCTTGCTACTTGCAAAATCAAAAGCTTTTGTCGCAATAAAAGCAGGAAATTTGGCAGGATAGGCATGGACAGAGTGCATCTGTAATTCTTTGTTGTTACTAAAATCCCAACTGTTCTTATCAGTATTTTTCATTTTCCCCATTTATGTTGCCTTTCATAATCCTCTCTCCTTGAGAATAGTCTTATGTACTGTACAGTATATCAATCCAAAGCAAAATGAGCTACTCCCATTTTAAAATACGAAACTTATTCTTTCAATTGTTTGACTAAGCAACATAGATTTTATAAAGCATTCAACAAAAACTAAAATCACCCCGCCCCTCCGCTCCCTTCCCCTCAAAAAAGCCCGCGATAACATCCGCGCGCCCGGGCCGCCCCAGCCGCCGTCCGGCATCCTCAGGCATGAACCCCACCCATCACCTCCAGGGGCACGCCCTTCATCGCATGCTTTCCAAACAGGGAACGGATAAAATCCGTGCCCGAATCAACCGGGGGGCTGCGCGCAGCAATCCGCGCATTGCGCGCAGGCGGGTCTCAGGCCAGCGGCTCACACCTGCTCAAACTGGCTCTCGTATAGCTCCTTGTAGCGCCCGCCCAGGGCCATGAGCTGCTCGTGGTTGCCGTGCTCGGCGATGCCGCCCTCGTGCATGACCAGGATGACGTCGGCCTCGCGGATGGTGGACAGGCGGTGGGCGATCACGAAGCTGGTGCGCCCGGCCATCAGCGTGCTCATGGCGCGCTGGATGCGGTGCTCGGTCAGGGTATCCACGTTGGAGGTGGCCTCGTCCAGGATCAGCACCGGCTTGTCGGCCAGCATGGCCCGGGCGATGGTCAGCAGCTGCTTCTGCCCGGAGGAGATGTTGTCGGCCTCCTCGTTGATCTGCATCCCATAGCCGCCCGGCTGGGTCAGGATGAAGTGGTCGGCGTGCGCGTGGCGCGCGGCCTGCATGACCTGCTCGTCCGTGGCGTCCGGGCGCCCGTAGCGGATGTTCTCCATGATGCTGCCCGAGAACAGCCAGGTGTCCTGCAGCACCATGCCGAAGGCGGAGCGCGCCTGCTGCCGGCTCAGGCTCTTCAGGTCCACGCCGTCCAGGGTGATGCGCCCGGACTGCGGGTCATAAAAGCGCATCAGCAGCTTGACCAGCGTGGTCTTGCCCGAGCCGGTCTCGCCCACGATGGCGCAGGTCTGCCCGGGCAGCACGCACATGGAGAAATCGTGGATGACCACCTTGTCCGGGTCATAGCCGAAGCGCACGTTCTCAAAGCACACGCGGCCCCTGACCGGGGGCAGGGCGGACGCGCCCTCAGGCTCCTGCTCCTCCTCTACGTCCAGGAAGGCGAACACCCGCTCGGCCGCGGCCGTCATGGTCTGGATCTGCCCGGACACCTGCGAGAACTGCGTCAGCGGCTGCATGAAGTTGCGCGCGTACTGGATAAAGGCCTGGATGTCGCCCACGGTGATGCGGCCCATGGCCGCCTGCGCCGCGCCGAAGACCACCACCAGCAGGTAGCTCAGGTTGCCCACAAAGCTCATCAGCGGGTGCATGAGCCCGGTAAAGAACTGGCTTTTCCAGGCGCTGTCATACAGCCTGTCGTTGGTCCGGTTGAAGCGCTCCAGCACGGCCTCCTCCTGGCGGAAGGCCTGCACCACCAGGTGGCCGGAGAAGGTCTCCTCCACCAGGCCGGAGACCTCGCCCAGACCTTCCTGCTGCCTTTTGAAAAACTTCTGGCTGCGCGAGAAAATCAGGCCCATCATCCCCATGGACAGCGGCACCACCAGCACCACCAGCCCGGTCATCAGCGGGGAGATGGACAGCATCATGACCAGCACGCCGATCAGCGTGGCGATGCCGGAGATGGTCTGGGTGAAGATGTTGCTGATGTTCTGGGAGATGCTGTCCACGTCGTTGGTGACGCGCGAGAGGATATCGCCCACGCTGGTCTTCTCATAGTAACCCACGCTGATGCGGTGGATCTTGCGCCCGATCTGCCCGCGCAGGCTGCGGCTGTACTCCGCGGTGATCCCCGCCACCAGGCGGTTCATGGCAAAGCTGACCAGGCTGGAGGCCAGATACAGCCCCAGCAGGAAGAGCAGCACCCGCCCCACCCGGGCAAAGTCGATGCCGCCGGTGCCGCGCACCCGGGCTACCAGGCCCTCAAAGATGGCGGTGGTGGCCTGGCCGGTGATCCGGGGGCCGAAGATGCCCATGACAGCGCTGAGCACGCTCAGCGCCGCGCAGACGAGCAGCCTGCCGCGCCAGGGGCGCAGGGCCTGAAGCAGCCGGCGAAAGGACGCCTTGAAGTTCTGGGGCTTTTCCACAATGCGGCCCCTGGGGCCGCCGCCATGCCCGCGCGGGGCGTGGCTTTGACGTTGTTTCTGATCAGCCATGCTGCACGCTCCCTTCCCCGGACAGCTCCTCATCCGACAGCTGGCTGCGCGCGATCTGCTGGTACTCCGGTGAGTTCTTCATCAGCTCGCTGTGCGTGCCCTGGGCCGCCAGGCGGCCTTCCGTGATGACCAGGATCTTGTCCGCCTGCATCACCGTGGCGATGCGCTGGGCCACGATCAGCACCGTGGCGCCGCCCAGGCGTTCGCGCAGCGCCTGGCGGACCTTCAGGTCGGTGCGGTAGTCCAGCGCCGAGAAGGAATCGTCAAACAGCAGGATCTCAGGCCGCGCGGCGATCGCGCGCGCGATGGACAGGCGCTGCTTTTGCCCGCCGGAGAAATTGCTGGCGTCCTGGGCCACCTCGCTTTGGTAGCCATCCTCCTTTTGGGCGATGAAGTCGCTTGCCTGGGCGATCCCGGCCGCCTCCTCCAGCTGCTCAAGGCTCAGGCCGTCCCCGGCAAAGCGCAGATTGTGCTCGATGGTGCCGGAAAACAGCTGCGCCTGCTGGGGCACCAGGCCGATGCGCCCGCGCAGGTCAGGCAGGGCAAGCTGCCGGATGTCCACGCCGTCCAGGGTGATGCGGCCGGAGGTCACGTCGAAAAAGCGCGGGATCAGGTTGAGCAGCGTGGATTTTCCGCTGCCCGTGGCGCCGATGACCGCGGTGGTCTGGCCGGGCAGCGCCTCAAAGCTCAGCTCATGCAGCACATCCTCCCGGCTGTCGGGATAACGGAAGGAAACCCTATCAAACACCAGGCGCCCGCGGCCTGTCTCCGGCAGCGCCTGCGGCTGTCCGGGCGAGGACACGGAGGGTTCGGTGTCAAGCACCTCCCTGATGCGCTGGGCGGCTACCTCGGCCCGGGGCATCATCACAGCGGACACCATGGCGATCATCATGAAGGACATGGCGATTTGCATGGTGTAGGTGATAAAGGCGATCATGTCTCCCACCTGGATGCGCCCGGCATCCACGCCCTGCGCGCCAAACCAAATAATCATCAGGCTCACGCCGTTGATGATGATCATCATCAGCGGCATCATGTAGGCGAAGGTCCGGTTGATGAACAGCATCACGCCGGTCAGGTCGGCATTGGCCTTGTCATAGCGGGCGATCTCATGCTCCTGCCGCGAGAAGGCGCGCACCACCTGGATGCCGGTCAGGTTTTCCCGGGCCACCAGGTTCATGCGGTCGGTCAGCTTCTGCAGCGTTTTGAACTTCGGGATGACCACGCGCGAGATGGACAGGACCAGCGTCAGCATGACGCCCACCGTCAGCGCGATGATCCAGCCCATGCCGGTCCTGGCCCGGATGACCCGGAGGATGCCCCCGGAAGCCATGATGGGCGCGTACAGCAGCATGCGCAGCATCATGATGCCGGCATGCTGCACCTGGTTGATGTCGTTGGTGGAGCGGGTGATCAGGGAGGCGGTGGAAAACCGGTCGACCTCGGCCTTGGAAAAGGACAGCACCCGCGCGAACACCTGGCTGCGCAGCCTGCGCCCCACCCGCGCGCCCGCGCGCGAGCCCAGAAAGCTGCTGCCCACGGCAAACAGGCCCATCAGCAGGGTGATGCCCAGCATCCTCAGCCCCTGGTCCCATAAGAACGCGTTGCGCACGCCGCCGATATCAATCCCCAGGCGCCCGTACTCCGCGCGCACGAACTGCGCCGCGGCCTGGGCGGCCATCTGCTCGGGCAGCATGCTTGCCGACAGCTGCCTGTCCTTCATCTGCTGCCTGATCATCTCCAGCGTCATCAGCCCGCTGTCCAGCATCTGCAGCATGGCCTCTCCCTGCGGATACTGGGACAGGCTGAACAGCGCCGCCATGGGCAGTTCCAGCGCCTCGCGCGCGGCCGCCCGCTGCGCCGCGTCCAGATCCCCCCGCAGGACAAAGGCCCCTTCGGATTCCCGGTAGGCGGCCCGGACCGCAGCCTGGTCCTTTTCATCCATCAGCCGGCCCAGGCGGCGGTAGGAGACGGCGGAGATCCGCTGCGCCAGGGCGTCGGGGATGCCGTCCTGCTGCACGCCTATGTTGACCAAGCTGGAGGTAAAGCCGGGCAGCGCCAGCTCACAGGCGGCCTGGCCCACCAGCAGCAGGCAGATCAGCAGGATGGCCTTCCATTCCGGGCGCATAAAACGAAATATTTTCAAGTCGTGTTCCTTTCACAGCACACGGGCCCGCCTGGGCGGACCCGCGCAGATACAGGGAGCGGCGTTCAGCCCGCGCTGTCCTCATCAGCATCCGCCGGCCCGGCGGGAGGCTCGGGCAGCGTCAGGCGGACGAGCTCGATGCGCGTGTTTTTCGTGCGCAGGACCCGCAGGGTGAAATCGTCCCTGGCCACCTCGGGCTCCTCGCCGGGTTTGGGAAGATAACCCAGCTTCTCGATGACGTACCCGGCGATGGTATCCGCGTCCTGGGACTCAATGTTCAGGTTGAAGGTCCGGTTGACGTCGGTCAGCGGCAGGCTGCCCAGCAGGATGGCTTCCCGGTCGCTGATGATCTGCAGGGGCTGGCCCTCATCGTCATCATACTCGTCCTTAATGTCGCCGACGATCTCCTCGATCAGGTCCTCCAGCGTGACGATGCCGGAGACGCCGCCAAACTCGTCCACCAGCACGGCCAGGTGCTGCTTGGACTGCTGAAACTGCACCAGCAGCTCGTCCGTGTACATGGTATCGGGGATGAACATGGCCGGGCGGGCGATCTCGCGCAGGGTGATCCGGTGCTCGTTGAGCGCGGCCAGGTTGAGCAGCACGTCCTTGAGGTGGACAATGCCGATGATATTGTCCTTGTCCTCCTCATACAGCGGGATGCGCGACCTGAGCAGGGTGAGCATCAGATCCATGTTCTTCTCGATCGGGTCCTCCGCGTCCAGCATGTCGGTGTCCACGCGCGGCACCATGATTTCGCGCACCAGGCGGGTGTCCAGGGAAAGCACCCCGCGCATCATGTTGAATTCCTCGGCGTCTATCGCGCCGTCATTGCGGCTGGAATTGAGCAGCACGCGGATCTCATGGCGGGTCAGCTTCTCCTCCTTCTTTGAGAAGTCAATGGGCGTCAGCTTCTTCACCAGCCCCACGGACACCGTCAGCAGCCAGACAAAGGGCTTGAAGGCGCCTCGGATGAACAGGATGGTGCCCGCGCAGACGCGCGCGTACTGCTCGGGCATCTGCAGCGCCAGCTGCTTGGGATACAGCTCGCCCAGCACCAGCGTCACATAGGAGATGATCAGCGTCACAATCAGGCTGGCCACCGTCTCCGCCGCCGGAATGCCGCCCAGGGCCGGCATGATCAGGTCCACGAAGGTTCGCGCCGCGGACGCGGAATTGAAAAAACCCGCGAAGGTGATGCCGACCTGAATCGCGGACAGGAAGGCGTCAGGCGTCGCGAGCAGCTTTTGTACCTTGGTGGCGCGCTTGTCCCCGTTGTCCGCCATCTCTTTGATCTTGGCGGGGTTCAGGGAAACAAAGGCCATTTCCGCGCCGGCCAGGAACGCGTTGACAGCTGTCAGGGTCAAAATCAGGATGATCGATCCGAAAAGCGGCGAACCAGGGTCATCCATGCCGGAAACCACACTCCTTCAAACTAAATTTTCCATGATTATACAGGGATTGTGCCCTGTTTGCAAACAGGAGCCCGAGGCCAGCGCATTCAGGGCGCATTCGCGCTTGCCCGTCCGGCCCTGACCCTGTACAATCAGGGCATCATGGGGCACGGCGGCAGGCTGTCCGGGCGCCCCTGCGAGCAATCGGAATCACAGGAGGCAACGGCATGGACATCGTAGCCTATGTGGAGCGTTCCAGCGGCACCGGCTTTTCCACGCGCCCCCTCAACGCCCTGGACGCGCTGGTGTTCTCTCAGCTGGTCTACCTGCCCCTGGAAAGGATCGGCGCCGGGCAGCGGGCCGTGCCCATCCAGGAGCTGCCGGAAACGCTCAATTACATGGAGCTGCAGTCACAGCCCCAGTTCATGACGCGCCATCATCTGCGCCTGATGCGCGCGGCGGCCGAAAGCCGGCGCTTTGGGCAGGTGACGCTGTCCCATTTTGTCGATGAGGTGGACGCGGCGGCCGTCACGCAGTTTTCAGCGGTCTGCGCCTCCTTGCCCCACGGCCTCACGGTCGTGGCCTACCGCGGGACCGACCTGAGCCTTGCCGGCTGGCAGGAAAACCTGCGCCTCTCCTATGACAGCCCGGTTCCCGCCCAGCGCCGGGCCGTGGACTACCTGCGCCAACGCGCGCAGGAAAGCGCGAACCGGCTGGCGCTGTGCGGCCATTCCAAGGGCGGCAACCTGGCGGTCTACGCCGCCTCCTTCTGCGGCGCCGAGATCCAGCAGCGCATCACCCGCATCTTCGCCTTTGACGCGCCCGGGCAGCATGAGGGCGTGCTGTCTACCCTGGAGTATCAGGCCATCCGCAGGCGCATCCGCTCCTTCCTGCCCGAGCGCGCGGTGGTGGGCGTCCTGCTGGAGCAGACGCGGCCCTACACCGTGGTCGCCTGCCGCGCCTTCGGCCTGCTGCAGCACAACCCCTACAACTGGATCATTGAGGGCGGCGCCTTCAAAAAGCGCCAATCCCTGTCCGCCGGCAGCCTGTTCCTGGACAAGTCGCTGGACGCCTGGGTCGCCGCCATGACGCGGGACGAGCGCCAGCTGCTGACCGAGGCCATCTTCTCCGTCCTGCAGTCGCCCGGCGGGGACAGCTTTGACGATCTCAGCGAGGACTGGCTGGGCAACCTCAGGACCATGCAGCAGGCCGCGGACAAACTGCCCAGGCATGTCCGGCAGGCCATGCGCCGCTCCCTGCAACTGCTGCTGTCCGGCGCCGCCGAGGTCATCGCCGAAGATGTCAGGGGCCGCGCCTCCGGCCTGGTCCGCGGCCTTCAGCAGCGCCTGCGCGAATTCCTCAGCGAGCAGGATGCCGGCGGGCAGGAGGATGAGCTGTCGAAGCACCCCTGACGCGCGCCGGTCGGGTAACAGAGCAATTTAACATTCTTGGCTTTATTTCTTTAATATCATAGCTGTGACAATGAGCCCACCAAACATATTGACGAAGTGAATTAATCTCTAAAAATGTGAAATTATCAGTGTGTTATGTCGGATACTTGTCGTCAATCTTTTTTATTTAACGGCAAGACGGATACTTTGGCTAAACTCAGGAATAGGTATTCTGAGAAAACTACTCAACGATTTGATATCTAAATTTCCTGTATAACCTAATTTAACAGCCAACATTTTGGTCAGTTTGACTGCACTGTCCATACTGGCATAATTAACAAAACTGATTTGTCCGGCAAGACGGTTGAACTTCTCTATAACTTCCTCATCACACAATGCTGCACGATTTTCCTTCAATTCCCCCGCAAGTAAGCTAATCTTGCGAAGATAACGGTCACTGACAGTGATTCGGTTTGGCTTTCCGTCCTGCCGAACCAGGTTCAGCCCCAGCACATGGATGGCATCCCCGGGGATTGCCATAGTGCGATAATAGGTTTTTTTGCGGTTTGTTTCCAAACCCAACTCTTGCAAAGCGCCAACTAACTGAACCAGCGCTTCCTCCAATACTAGCTTTTGATCAGGGCGCTGGACTGAGAGCAGAAAGTCATCCGCATAACGTGTATACACCATCCCTTCAATGGTCGACATCTTTCTGTCCAGTTTCACCAGATACAAGTCTGACAGCACCGGGGAAGACACAAAGCCAATGGGAAGCCTTCCCTCATAGAAACAAGCTGACAGCAGCGTGCGCATCATGTCGCTATGATGGCGCAAAACCGGTGACCGGAAGGCGGCGGTCAACAAGTCTTCAAACCGTACACTATCAAAATAAGAATGAATATCCGTTTTAAGGAAACATGTGGAATCAAGATGCCTGTAAAGACAGTCCAGAATTCCGCGGTTTTTCTTGTACGCGTATGAATTGTCGCAAGATTGGTAGCGGTACTGGATAACTGCCGCAATCCGTTGGTGAAACAAGCGCAGCTGCGCGCCCTTTTTGTCAATCCGATACGTAACAATCCTGCGTCGCCGCCCTTGTATTATCACTGCATGTTCCCGCACATATTCATCTGGTTTTGCAGCATATGCTTCTGCAAGGGGTAAATAGATGGAGAGCATTTCCGGACTTCTGTTGAATCTGTTGATTTTGTTACGCTTATAATTTTTCCATTGACCAGTCATTATCCATTCCCCTTTATATAAGACATCTCTGTTTTAGATTGTTCGGACACATACACATACAATGCGCTCTTAGCCCTTGTTGCTCCCACATACAGCAAGCGCTGGTTAACCTCCCAGCCCAGCCTGTCCATTTCTATTAACATAATAACTTGACTCTCAAGACCCTTGTAGCTGGCAATGGTGCTGAACAAAGCGCTGTCTTTCTTCTTAGCTTCCTGGGAAACCTTGCAAGCTGATATTTCTTGAGCGACAGATTGTTCGAAACGATAGGGCGAGAGGATGGTGAGCTGGGATGGCAGCAAGCCTTCCTCCAGCAGGCACGAAATTTGCTTGTTCACCTTGGAAAGCAAATCCTTACGGTTTTTATAAAATTGCTCAGACACGTCCGGTCCCAGTTCTTCCCGGTTCCTGTACACGGTCTGCAATCCGAACACCTCATCTACATATTGAATGATGGCCGGTGTATTGCGGCAATTGTCCTTCAAGGGATATCTGGTATAGTATGGACTGATCTCTTTGATCATCGATTGAATATCATCGTAGTTCAGACTGCTCTGGTACAGATTTTGCAACTCGGCATCCAGGAACATGCGCCAACGTCCATTCTTCAAACCACCTTTCAACATCAGATCCAAAGCGTCAAGATAACCGGGGGTCAACAGGTCTTGCGCCTCGTCAACAATCAGCACATCAACAGCTTCCTGGCCGCTTTCAAGGAAGGCCTCCATGAACAGTTCCGGCAGCTGCGAACTGTAAAACCGGTTGATGTTCTCCTTTTTGACTTTCTTACACTGTTCAGGAAATATGGCTCCTGCTACTTCCTCCATATATTCAGTGAAGGAGTCACACACGCTGGGTTTTTGAGCTTGTACACGATCCTTCAGGTACTCCGCCAGACGCAGGTTGTAGCAGAAAAAAGCAAAGCTTCGTCCTTCTTCTGCCAAGGCAGCAACAAAATTGAGTGCAAGGATGGTCTTTCCTGTCCCTGCGCTGCCGCGAATCAGGCAGCGTTCATTCTCCAACAGGCCATTGAAAGTATCCTGTTGGTTTTCTGTCAGTGTGATGGCTTCCCGGTCAAAATTCCGGATGTAGGCAGGCAAGGATACCTTTGCATCAAATTTGGGGCGCAGGATACTCAAAGCTTGGTCAATTTGACGCTTGTCAGGCGGAAACACTTTTAGGTTTTGACTGTGCCGGCTGCGCCAGAACCGGGCAAGCCGTTCAATATAAGCTTTAAAATCCAACAAATCAGTCTTATCCGCAACCTGTTCACGGGAAAAATCAGGCATGGAAATCGCTTCTGTGAAACTGGCGTCCGGGAAAACCAGCCCGCGGCGTACCTTATATAAAATGAGCGCGAAGAGACAGTGTTGCCTCAAATAAGAATGAGCGCG
>Ga0116141_10003174_pt1 | contig 13937 bp, 5 predicted proteins | sample AD_UKC097_MetaG_FD_89744 | JGI IMG/M metagenome (GOLD analysis project Ga0116141, IMG submission 89744) | Active sludge microbial communities of municipal wastewater-treating anaerobic digesters from USA - AD_UKC097_MetaG | ecosystem: Engineered > Bioreactor > Anaerobic > Digestate | place: USA...
GTTCTTCTCGGCATCGGCGGCTCCTTCTCCCGTTCCCCAACGGGCTGTTACGCACCGGCCATTTTCGGCCGGCAAGGAGCCGCCCCTCTTCATTCGAAATTCAACAGCGCCCGGGACACGCCCCTATTCCGGACTCAAGGCAGACTCCCGTCCGCGCCTTGGGACATCTACGAGCGGGGCTGCAGGGAACTCTGCAGAGAGGTGGACGAGCGGATCGAGACGGAGGCCGCCGGGGAGCTCGGTGTCGAGCAACGAATAGATCTTGCGGGGCGGATAGCAGCCATGATGCTGCTATCGGGCCGGATGGTATTCGCGCAGGCAGGCTCGTCACGACTGGACCCCGCCGCAGATCTATCCGTAGCGGATCTCGCGCGGGGTGCGATGAGTCTCGGCGGGGGCCCGATCGTTCAGATCTCCGAGACATTCATCCGCGAACTCGCGGGTTCGGGCCTCTTCACGTCGCGCGGCCAGGGGCTGCTTGGCTGGGCGCAGCAAGCCCATGCGCAGTTCCTCTGTGCTCGGTACCTGCTCTCTTCAGGCATCCCCACCACGCAGATGCTCAGGCTCTTGCGATCAACAGATCCGGATCACGCACGGCGGGTCGTCCCGCAGTTGCGCGGCGTCGCAGCTTGGCTAGCATCACAGAAGCGCGAGTTCTTCGAGGCCTTCGTCGAGTCCGATCCTGAGGTGCTGCTGACCCTTGGTGGAGACTCGGTACCTCCGGAACGAAAGGACGCACTCGCGCTCTCGTATCTGACCCACGTCGAGAAGCGACTCGTCAACCCTGTCCGGCCTACCATCCGGCCACGCTTCGACGGCCTAGTACACCCCGGAATTGGAGCAGCGCTCGGTGCGGTCATTCGGGACCGGACGCGAGCTCCGTTGACGCGACGGACTGCAGTCGAGATGGCTCTCGCCGCGAAGGCTGAAGAGCTCGTGGATGTGGTACTCCCCATCGCAACGGACCCATCGGAGGATCGGTACCTAAGGCACGAGGCCATTGAGCTGGTCGCAGGTCTCGGATCCCCGGAAGAGCGGGCCGTGCTCGTCCCGCTACTGAACCTTGGACGAGAAGACGACCCGGATGATGAGTTCCGCGGCCTCGCCCTGTGGACGGTTTGGCCCTCGCTTATCAGCGCCAGGGAACTGTTCGCCGCCCTCGTGCCGCCTAACCGGCCGAACTTCTATGGCCGATACAAGTCCTTCCTCAGGAACCAGCCGATTCGGACCCTCGCCGTCAATGACGTCCCGATAGCACTCGAATGGGCGGCGAGAGTCCTGCGATCGGAAGAGGCGTCGCCTCTCCTGCAACTGGTCGGTCCGATTGCGACCATCGCCTGGCGTGCATCCGACGACGCGGCTGTCAGCCAATCGCTGGTCGACTTTCTGACGATGCAGTTTCAGGGACACCTTCTGATCAGTGGCCAAAGAATCGGGAAGGAGGTGGCTGAAGCTGTCGAGGAGGACCCGGAGCGTCGACAGAAGATCGCCTTCCATCTTCTCCGCACACTCGAGCCTCGCCACTGGTGGAAGCTTGTCGCCTCTGAACCTCCCCTCCTTCGGCCGTCCGATTTGCGGGAACTGCTCGCTCTCGCTCGGGACAGCAAGGGGACCGACCGGAGAACGGCCATCGTGGGATTGATCTCCCGAGTCCTCGACCCCAGCCTTTCTGACCACGTTGACGCCCTCCTTGAGACGGGAGAGTCGATCCCGGAACTCTCCGAGACGATTCTCTGGACGTTCGGCCCGGTTCCGCTCAAGTCCGATACGGCGACCGCGATGAGGGCGCAATGGGAGTCCTCCGAGAATCAGCGAACAACAGCACCGGTTCTCCCGCGCTCGACTCCGCAGGACATAGTTTCTCGCCTCATGAATGAAAGGGAACGGCTCGGAGCAGAAGCGACATTCCCGGCGATTCTCGACGCACTTGCGGGCGCGGAAGGCGGCGGTTCATCTCACGGTCGCCTCACGTTCGATCTGCGGGCGCTCGGAACCTGGCGCGCACTCCCAGCTGACCTTCGGCGCGAAGCGGAATGTGCGGCGGAAGCCTATCTCTCGGCCGCGACGACGCATCAGGAAGTCTGGCTCGGTCGGGACTCCGCTCCAATGTCCGCATGGGTCGCACTCGCAGCCCTGAGACTCGTCGCCACCACAGACCTTGCCACCGATCAGCTGTGGAAGAAGTGGGCAGCCGTCACGGTAGGACTTCCGTATTACCCTACAGAGGACTCGGAGGCTCTCTCAGAGCTGCGGCGACTGGCGCTAGCGAAGGCTCGGGAGGAAACCCGCGCAGCAATCAGAGCGCTCCTTTCTGACCTTGGCAAAGTGCGCGCAGGCTACGACTTCGAGTCACGCGTCGGACCGATCTGGGACGAGTGGGTCACAGCAGAAGTTGTGGCTGTGCTGAAGAGGCCCGAGACCGGCCCGGCGACCTTCCAGGCACTGCTGGAAGCGCTCGCGGCACAAATGCCGGTGGAGGCGGTGGCGCTCAGTCGGGCCATGCTGACGGATTCGGAGCCGACTGGGCCGCTTCCCGCGAAGGAAGCGTCGTGCGCGACAATCTTGCTTTCTACGGAACCGGCGGAAAGCTGGGGGCTCGTCTGGCCGCGACTGGTCGGGGCGCCAGCCTCGCTTGAGGACGTGCTCCTGTCGGCCAAGCGGGCCACCTTCCGTGGCGGGAAGCCGTTCTATCAGCGTCTCGAAGCACGGCAGGTGGGCGAGATCTATCGATGGCTTGTCGCGAATACCCCGTATTCTGGAGATGTTGAGCACCTCGGCGTGTTCACCCCATCCCGGCGGGATGAGCTGCAAGACCTTCGGGACGAGGTCCTCCGGTTCCTCAGCAGCGGGGGAGAAGTGGCGACTCTCCGAGAGTTTGAGGCCATTCGTGTGGAGCAGCCAGAGCTCGCCTTCTTGGCCTACTACGCCGTGGATGCGCGAGAGCGGTACCTCGAACGTTCATGGATACCTGCCGCGCCGACGGAGCTCGGCGAGCTGTTCGCAAGCCCGGCGAGATGCCTGGTCCGTACAGGTCAGGAGCTCTCGGATCTGATTCTCGAGCTATGCGTGGACATCCAAAACGCCCTCGGCGGTGAAACGCCGGACGTCGACGCTCTCTGGAATGAGAATGCGGGTGGAGACCTACGGCCGAAGTCGGAGCGGGCCCTAACTAACTACCTTGCGAATCGGCTACGCGAGCGGCTCGGCCGCTGGGGATCGGTCATCTTGCACCGCGAGGTCGAGATCAAGGGCGGTCTCAGCGGCGCCGAGAAGACCGACATCTATGTCGATGCAGTCGGCGACGCCGCCGTCAGCGGTAGCAAGACCGTCTCGCTCGTGATTGAGGCGAAAGGCTGCTGGCATCAGGAACTTCTCTCGGCGATGGAGACGCAGCTGGTGAACGGCTATATGAAGACAGCGAGGCAGGCACACGGTCTCTACGCCGTATTCTGGTTCGACCCCACTTGCTGGGAAGCGCAAGATCGGACGCGTAGGATGAAGACGGGTGCGATGACGTTTGCCGAACTGAGGGAGGTCCTGGCGTCGCAGGCTTCGGATCTGGCGCGGTCAGGAGCTCAAGTCCGCTCCTTTGTTTTCGATGGCTCTGTACGGCGAGCGGGACCGGCGCTCTCAGAACGGAAGGCACTTCGTCGAACCGGCCCCCGTCGCGGCCCTACCCCGGCCGCAGCATCCCCTTCGCGAACCTGACCAGGTTCTTCGCCATCCTCTCCATCGTCGAGCCGAAGGGCTGGTCGTTGACCAGGTAGGTCCAGGTGGAGGAAGGGCTCGCGAGTCCCTCGCGGCCGAGGTCGACTCCGTCAGCGGTGATCTCCGCCGTCTCGAACGTCGCGGCGACTCGTGCGTCGAGCTCGCGGAGGAGGTCGGCGAAGAGGGCGACGAGCGCCCGCTGGTACTCGGCGAGAGGGTCCTGCGTCCCGAGCGTCCGGAGCGAGATTCCCTCCCGCAGCTCGGCGACGTTCTCGAGGTGATCGGACCAGAGGCTGTCGATCCAGGCGATCGTCAGGTCGCGCTCGACGCGGCTCGCGAGCTCTTCGCCGAAATCGTCCCGAACGGCCACCCACCGGTCGGGGGCGGCGAGCTCGAGGAAGCCGGTGGGCGCCTCGTCCCGCCGCGCCGCGAAGATCTGCCGCTGGCTCTCGAGGAGCCGGTCGTAGCGAAGCAGGGTCCTTCGGATCTCGAGGTCCTGCCCCTCGATGACGCGCTGGGCGTGGGCGATCGCCTTGCCCGCGGCCGGATCGCGGACGGGGCCGCTCTCCGCCCACTCCCGGAGGCGACGCGGCAACGAGTCGGCCGCGCCGTGCTTCACGAAGAGGTCGTCCTCGAGGCTCACGAAGAAGCGCGATTCACCCGGGTCTCCCTGCCTCCCCGCGCGGCCGCGCAGCTGGTCGTCGATGCGGCGCGCCTCGTGCCGGTTCGTCCCGAGGACGAAGAGGCCGCCGAGCGCCCGAACCGCGTCCGCCCTTGCCTCGCGCGCCCCGCCGAGGCGGATGTCGACGCCGCGCCCGGCCATGTTCGTCGAGATCGTGACGGCGCCGACGTCGCCCGCCTCCGCGATGACGGCGGCTTCCTCCTCGTCGTTCTTCGCGTTGAGGACCCGGCACGGGGCGCCGGCGCCGCGGACGAGCGCCGCGAGTCTCTCCGACTCCTCGACGCTCGCCGTACCGACGAGGACCGGGCGCCCCGAGGCGTGGAGGCGCCGGATCTCCTCGACGACGGCCTGCTCCTTGTCGCCGCGCCTCGCGAAGACGAGGTCCGACCGGTCCAGGCGAATGCGGGGCCGGTTCGGGGGAACGACGACGACGGAAAGGCCGTAGATCGAGCGAAGCTCCTCGGCCTGCGTCGCGGCCGTTCCGGTCATCCCCGAGAGCTTCGGATAGAGGGCGGCGAAAGCCTGGAGCGTGATGGAGCCGAGGACTCGCCCCTCCCGCGTCAGAGGGAGCCCTTCCTTCGCCTCGAGGGCCGTATGGATGCCGTCCGGCCAGCGCCGGCGATCGGCGATCCGCCCCTTCAGCTCGTCCACGAGGCGAACGGCCCGGTCTTTCACGACGTAGTCGACGTCCCGGGCGAGAAGCGCCCGCGCGTGGAGGGCGACGTTCGCCGCGGCGAGGAGCGGCGTGTTCTCGGCGTCGTAGAGGCTCCCCGACCCGAGGCGCCTCTCGAGCTCCACGACTCCGGCGTCGGTGAGCCTCACGTTCCGGGCCTCGGGGTCGCGCTCGAAGTGGAGGCCGTCCTTCAGCTCTCTCACCTCCGCCGCGAGGCGAACGGCGGAGCCGTCGGGAATGCCCGTTCCCCCGGCGATGACGAGCGGGATGCGCGCCTCGTCGATGAGGATGGAGTCGGCCTCGTCGAAGAGCGCGAAGTGGTACGGCCGCTGGGCGACGTCGTCCGGTGGCCGCGCGAGCCGGTCGCGCAGGAGGTCGAAGCCGGCCTCGTTCGCTCCGAGGTAGGTGACGTCGGCCGCGTACGCGGCGCGGCGTTCGTCGCGCGACGAGCCCTGGGTGATCGCCGCCACGGTGAGCCCGAGCGCCCGGTAGAGCGGCCCCATCCACGCGGCGTCGCGGCGCGCGAGATAGTCGTTCGCGGTCAGGACGTGGGCGCCGCGCCCGGCGAGCGCCTCGAGGCTGACCGGGAGGACGGCGGCGAGCGTCTTTCCCTCGCCGGTCTCCATCTCCACGATCCGCCCGGCGTGAAGCGCGGCGGCGCCGAGGACCTGGACGTCGAACGGGCGCATCCCGAGGACGCGCCGCGCCGCCTCCCGGGCCAGCGCGAACCAGGGAACGAGGAGGTCCTCCGTGGGCTCGCCCTGCTTCACGCGCTCGCGCAGGACGACGGCGCGCGTTCGAAGCTCCGCGTCGGTCAGCCAGGCGGTGTCTTCCTCGAGCGCGCCGATCGCCCGGACGACCGGGGCGAAGTCGTCGGCCGGCTCCGCGGACGTCTCGCCGCGGAGGCGGGCCAGAAGCCGTCGGAATCCTGCCGCCGTCATCGGGTCGATTGTCCCAGCCGCGCCTCCCTGCGTCCGTCAGGAGGACCTCGAGCTCGGCTACCTGTGGCGGGATGGCGCGCGCCGAAGGGCGAGGAATTCAGCCGGAGTCAGGACGAGGACTCCCGCCACGGTCTGGCCAAGGAAGCGCCCGAAGTCGCGGCGATCGCCCGTGACGAGATGGGTGGCGCGCGCGCCGAGCGCCGCGGCGAGGACAGGTCGTTCCTTCTCGCGGAGCTCGAGCCCCGCCGGGAGGAGCCCTTCGAGCTGCTCGGGTACGACGCGGAGGCGTTGAACGAGCCCCTGGAGGCGCAGGCGGGCCTCGACGGCTTCGAGGTTCCGTCGGGCCTCCTCGATGACGTACTCCGACGCGAGGAGATCTGCTCCTTCGACCTCCCAAAGGAGCTTCAGGCGTGACGCTTCGCTCCAGGCCGCCGAGAAGAGGACGTTGGCGTCCAGGAACGGGCGAGTCCGCTTCATTTCGGCGGTCGGGAGTGAGGGACGGCGTCAGGGTCGATGCCGAGCCGCTCGCGGACCTCCTTGCGAGCCCTGCGGTAGTCCGCGGCATCGACGGCCGTGTCGAGGATGAGCGCCGCCTTCCGCTCCGGGGAGTAGGTCTCCACGGGGACGGCGATGGCGGGACGAATGAGGACCCCGTCCGGCCCCTCGTCGAAGACGACGAGCGTGCCGTCGCCCATGCCGAAACGCTTTCGAAGCGGGGCGGGGATGACGACCGCGCCGCGCTTGCCCACCCGGGCGGGCTCACCCATGGCTGCCTCCCGCGCCCGAATATCAGAGAATCGGGCGCCTGGCGCGAGGATACCCGAATCCCCGCCGAGGGGTATCGGCGGCTCCCGCCAGCCCATTCAGAGAGGCTGCCTGCTGCTTGGAGTCAAGTAGAGTGCGACCGTGGATGTGGGAGCGATGGCCCGTGCGATGGGGCGGCGCCGCGGACGCGCCCGGGCGAGACGTGTCTCCCCCGAGCGGCGTGGCCAGATCGCGTCGCTCGGCGGAGAGGCGCGCCAGCGCTCGCTTCTCGCGACGAGGCGCCTCGTCGAGAACCTCCTCTACGCCGCGGCGGTCCGGGAGCTTCGCGGGGAGGCGCGGGAGGTCGTGAGAATGAAGACGTTCCACGGACGGCTGCCCGGCCTCTAAGAGCGAAAACGCTCACAGGTCCCCGAGAACGGGCCTGCGCGTGGACCTGCTGTTCGACCTCCCGCCGCCCGCGGCAGCGCTCGCCCGGCGAGCGACCACCGTCAAGATCCGAGCGAAAGCCTGGAGGGTCGCCTCGGAAGCGGATCTCCTGCGACTGAAGAAGCTCGCGCAGGCCAGCCGTTCCTCTCTGGGCGACGCGGAGGACATCGTCTTCCTCGAGGCTCGCGGGGCGAGAAGCGGGAAGTGAGCGTTCGGGACCGCGAGCTGAGGCTTCAGCAGCATCAGGCCTCGAAGACGTCGAGCGACGACGCGACGAATCGGCGATGATTCCGCCGAACCGACTTGAGCTGCACGACGCCTCCGGTCCCATCGCCCGGGTTCCCGGTCCGCGTGGCCATGGCTTGGCCGCGGCATCGACCCGGATCGGCGGACGACCCTCCCGCAGGCGTGAGGCGCAGCGCAGTCGACGGAGGACGCGTGATCAGAAGGGCCCTTCTTCTCTCGTTCCTCGCTCCCCAGCTCCTCGCCGCCGACGACGTCCGCGTTGCCCCCGCCGCCGTACCGGCGGCGGGGCGGCAGACGGCGGTCGTCACGGTGCCGCGCTTCGGCCGGTACTCGCTCGCGGTCGCGAGCAAGAGCGGCGTGGCGCTGACGGTCGTCGACCGGATGTCGGGCCCCGGCGAGCGAAACGGGACGCCGGGGGAGACGGACGGGCGGGCCGACGTCTTCCTCGACCGCGGGGAGGTCAGACTCGTCCTGAACGGCGACCCGAAGGCGAAGGGGCGGGCGACGCTCTCGGCCCGGCCGTTCGTCGAGGGGAACGGCGCGACGCCGCTGCGCCTCGTCGAGGGGAAGCCGGTCGAGACGACGCTCGGCGACGTCGAGCAGCGCTCATGGTGGATCTCCGTCGAGGCTCGGCGATACGTGGCGTTCGAGGCGGCCGGCCGCCGCCTCACCGACCTGCGGCTCTGGCGCGACGGGTCGTGGCTCCACGCCGCCGAGCCCGAGAGCGAGGTCACGATGCCGCAGCCGGGGCGTCCGCTCCGGGTGATCCGCCTCGCGGCCGACCTCGCTCCCGGTCTGTATCTCCTTTCCGCCTACGGCGGCCCCGGCGAGCCGTGGGCCGAGGAGAGCGACGCGAGCCCGCTCCACCTACGGTGGGGGCTTCCGCGGGTCGGAATCGCCGGGCGCGCGCGCCACGTCGTGGGGCCCTCCGGCATCGACCGCTATCTCGTCGGCGGTGGTGCGACGTACTTCAACCTCGAGGTGCCGGAAGCGCGAGCCATCTCCTTCAGCGCGAGCGATTGGACGGAGTCGAGGCCCTTCGTCGAAGGGGGCGAGCGGGGAGCGATCGACAAGAAGACGAACCCGCCGGAAGCCGCGATCCGCACCGGAGGGCGGACGGACGGGCTCACGCTCGTCACCGTACGCGGCGAGGCGGGGCAGCCCTACGTCCTCACGCACTTCGAGCTACGCGACCGGTATCCCATCCGCGGGAGCGGCGATTACTGGGTCGGCACGATCCCGTCCTCCGACCCGCGCGACGCCGTCGACCAGACCGGCCTCCTCCTCGACGACGTCTCGCGGACGCCGATCCGAACGGCCGCGGCCGAGATCGACCTCGGGAAGCCATGGGCCGGTCGCGGGAATCTCGACGGCGAGCTGACGCTCTTCTTCCAGGTCGGCTCGGCCGGCAGGTACGTGATCGACGCGGCAGGGGTCGACGCGAAGATCCGGGTCCTCCCCGCGCTCGGGGAGGGAACGCCGGAGCTGAAGCCGTTCGAGCTGCGCGGGCGCGGCACCGTCGACCTCGACCCGGGCTACTGGCAGCTCACGGCGCAGCCGGTGAAGAAGGGAATCGTCACGCTCTCGCTCCACGCGGAGAAGGAGAAGGCGCCCGCTCCCGCCGCGCCGCGGGGAGGAATCCTCTTCCCCTCGGTCGCCCTCTCGGACCGGCACGGCTACACCCTCGTCGTGGGGACGAGGCCGCGCGTCGTCTCGGGCCTCGTTCTCCGCTCGCTCCCGATGGACCTGACCGAGCCCGTCCCGGTCGCGGTCCGCCCGGGCCAGACGATCAGCGTCCCGTTCGAGGCGACCGAAGAACAGACCCTCATCGCCGAGACGGAGGACGGCGGCGCGCTCCCGATCTCGGTCGACGGGGCGCCCCCCGTACCCCGACCGCGCGTGGCGAAAGGACGCCACGAAGCGAGGGTGACGCTCGGGGGAGACGCGCCGCGGGTCGTCTCGCTCGCCGCGCGGCCCCGCGCCTTCGAGAAGGACGTCCCTCTCCCGCCGCTTCCCGACGGCGCGCTCGCGGCGCTGCCGAAGTTCCCGGCGCTCCTCGAAGGAGTCGCCCAGGGGCTCGACCTCGCGAAGGACGAGACGGCTACCTTCAACGTCACCGTCCCGCAGCCGGCGCTCTACCGGATCGAGACGACCGGGCTCCTCGCGACGGGCGCCCTCCTCCGGACCCGGACGGTCACCCAGTTCCGGAGCGAGGCGGAGAACGGCGTGGGCCGGAACGCGCTCGTCGCCGACTTCCTGCGCGAGGGGGACTACCAGGTGACGGTGCAGCCGCGCGGCCTCTCGGCGGGGCACCTCGGCGTCGGCCTCACGAAGACCCGGGTCGTGGACGGCGGCGCCGTGACCGACGGCGTCCCGGCGCGCCTCTCGCTCGACGCGGGCGAGGCGGCGTCGCTCGTCCTCGACGTGAAGCGCGCGGGGAGCTACCGGATCCGCGCCCGGGGCTTCAAGCGGACGTTCGCGGTCCGGCTCGAAGACGCGGAAGGGTGGCCCCTCCTGAAGCCGGGGATCGACGGCGACCTCCGCCGGACGCTTCCGAAGGGGACGTACCGGCTCGTCGTCCTCCCGACGGCGGTGCCGGCGCGCGTCGTCGTCTCGCTCGACCGGTCGGCGTCGGCGCTCGCGTTCCGCGGGCACGGGCCGCACGCGCTTCCCCTCGACAAGAAGGCCGCCGCACGGTGGATGGAGCCGGCGGCGGGCGCCGAGCGCGTTCCCGACCGTTTCACGTTCACGATGCCGGCGGAGGCGGCCGTGAAGGTCGTCCTGACGGCCGGCATGGAAGGGACGCTGCGCTCGGGCGCGGCGAGCCTGCGGGTCCCGGCGCGGCGGCCCTTCCGCGGGACGCTCGAGGCGGGTGTGTGGACGCTCGAGGCGGTCTCGGAGCGGAAGGACAGCCGCGTCGAGTACGAAGTCGCGATCGTGCCCGACCCGCTCGTCGCGGGGCTCGCGCGCCCGGTGACAGCGCCGGCGGAGTTCACGCTGGCCGTCGGCGAGGCGGGGCTCTACGAGGTCGCCTCCACCGGCGGCGAGGACGTCCGCGCACGCCTACGCGACGAATCGGGCGCTCTCGTCGCCCAGAACGACGACCGGACGGACGACTGGAACTTCGCCCTCACGACGCCGCTCTCCCCCGGCCGGTACAAGCTCCGCGTCGACCCCGCGGGGGCGCCGCGCGCCTCGTGCCGGGTCGCGCTCCGCCGCCTCGAGAAGAGCGTGGGCCCCGAGGAGCCGCTGCCGATCGCGCGCGAGCTTTCGCCCGGTCGCGGCGTCCTGGAGATCCCGGTGAACGTCCCGGAGGGGACGCTCCTCGAGGTCGCGGCCGAGGCGCCGGAGAGCGTCGGGATCGGCATCTCGGGAGAGGACGGGACGCTCCTCGGGCAGGCCGTCGGGCGCGCGCCGCGTGTCGCGGTGCCCGCCTTCAAGGCGGGCCTCGCTCGCCTCTCCCTCTTCTCGGCCGACGGACGCGGCGGGAAGGTCCGCCTCACTGCGAAGGCGATTCCGATGGCGGCCTGGAGCGAGCGGCAGCTCGCGGCCGGCGGCTCGACCGCAGGCGGCGCGGTCGCCGTCGCGCTCGAGGCGCCCGGAGTCTTGCGCTTCGACGGCCCGGTCCGGGTGAGCGCCGCACCGGCGGCCCCGGCGCTTCCGGTCGAAGGGCTCGTGGCGGCGGGGGGCGAGAAGCTCGTCGTCGCCGCCGAGAGGCCGGTGCGCGCCGTGCGCGTCCGCCTCGACGAGAACGACGTCCATCTCGAGGCGCGGAGCGCCCGCGTCGACCTCGCCCCGGCGAAGGGGCCGGTCCTCGTCCGTGCCCGGGCCGCGCTGGGGCAACCCGGTCTTGCGCTCGCGCGGGGCGCCGCCACGGCGGGCGAGCGGAGCGGCCTCGCGGCTGCGCTCGAGGCGCCGAAGGCCGTGAGCCTCGAAGGGGACGACGCGCTCTCCGACGTCGTCCTCGCGCGCCTGGCCTTCGCCGCGCCCCGCGTCGAGAAGCTCGCGACGCTCTCGACGGAGGGGGCTATCCCGTCGCGCGGCGCGCGCGCCTTCTCGCTCCCGCCGGGGGCGAAGCGCCTCCGTGTGGCGCTCGGCGCGGGGCTCTTCGCGCTCGTCACCCGCTCGGGGGAGGGGCTCGCGCTCCTGGGCGGGCTCGAGGCGCCCTCCGACGAGACGCTCGACACCGACGGCGACCGGATCACGTTCCTGGAGGCGAACGGCGTCGAGGCGCGGTTTGCCCTCGACGTCTTCGAGAAGGCGGTGCCGATGGCGCCGCTCGCTCCGGGCGCGCCGCTCGACGCTTCGCTCCCCGACGCCGGGGTCCTGCGCGTTCCCCTCGCGCCGCCGGCCGCGGGTGAGAGCCGGATGCTCCACGTCCGCGGCGCGTCGGGTCCGGCGACGCTCCTCGCCTCCGACGGCCGGAGCGCTCGCGGCGCCGATCTCGCGGTCCCGACGGGCGGAGGCACGCTCCTCCTCCCGCACGCGCCGGGGCTCGTCCTCGCGTGGGTGGATCGCCCCGGGCGGGAGGCCGAGGACCTCATCGGCGCGGCGTTCGACGTCAAGAGCGTCTCGCTCCATCCCCCCGCGGCGCCGATGCTCTCGGGTGCCGTCGCGGCGTTCGATGTCGACGCCGCCGGGCCGGCGCTCGTCGCCCTCCGGGCCGCGGGACCCGCCCTGACGCTCGTGGCGCGCGAGGGAACGAAGCCCGAGGTGGCGATCCACAAGGCGGGCGTGAGCCTCGACGCCTACGCGCCGGATGGCAAGGCGCGCGTCGTCGTCCGCGCGCTCGGTGGCGGCGCCCTCTCGGGGCTGGCCGCCTTCACGGCGACACCCGTGACGAAGATCGGCGAGGGGCTCGGTCCGGAGACGCTCCTCGGCGCGGGGCAGACGCGCCTCTACGGCTTCCACGCCGCGCGCGCGGGGGCGATCGGCCTCGGCGTGCGCGCCGACTCGGACGTCGTTTCTGCGACCCTCCTCGCGCCGGACGGCTCGCGGCTCGGCGAGGGCCTCGTCCAGATGCCCGACCTCGCGGCGGGCGACTACCTTCTCGCGGTCCGCGCGCCGGGCGACGCCGCGCCGGTGAGGATCCGCCCGGCGCTCGCCGGCATCGAGCCGCCGGGGACCGGCCCGCCCCCCGAGGTGATCCGGACGTACGTGATGAAGGGGCCCGAGGTGCAGGGGATGAGCGCGACGCGGCTCGAGGAGAGCGACGCGGAGACCTCCTCGCCCGAGGAAGAGACGGAAGCGGACGGCGAGGAAGAGTCCTCCGAAGACGAGGACGAGGACGGAGAAGGAGGTCCGCAGTGAAGCGCGGGACGGTTCCGATCGCTCTTCTCTCCCTGGCGCTCTCCACCGTGGGCGTCAAGGCCTCGGCGGCCGGTTCCCGCGCGAATTCCGCGGAGCCCGCCGCGCGGGTCGTCCCCGACCGGTTGCTCCGCCGCTGGGACCCGGTGACCGTCTTCTTCTCTGCCGACACAGGCCCGAAGGCCGGCGGCCCCGAGGACGACGCCGGGCGTTTCGCCACGATCGACCCGGCGCAGCCGGGCGCCTTCCGCTGGCTCGACGCGAAGACGCTGCAGTTCCGTCCCGCCGAGCCGTGGCCGGCGCTCTCGCGCTTCCGCGTGACGCCCGCCGGGTCGAAGGCGACGACGCTCGCGACGCTCCTCGATGCGCCGGCGTCGACCGTGCCTCCCGACGGCGCCGAAGGGCTCGAGCCGTTCGACGAGATCACGCTGACCTTCGCCGAGCCGCTTCCTCCGGCCGCGCTCGCGAAGATGATCGCCCTCGAGCTGCGCCCGCTTCCGGGAACGTCGGGCGGCCGGCGCGTTCCGCCGGACGAGATCCGGATCAAGCCGCTCGAGCGGATGAGCCGGACCGACGCCGCCTCCTACGCCCTGTCGCTCGCGCACGCGGTCCCGGCCGGCACGCGCGCCGTCCTCACGCTGAAGCTCTCGGCCGACGAGGCGGCGGCCGGAGCCGCCCGGGAGCTCTCGTTCTCGACGGGCGAGCCGTTCCGGGTCGTCTCCTTCGGCTGCCGCGAGCGGCAGCTCCCGGTCACCCCCGCGGGCACGCTCTACGAGAAGGACCAGGCGCTGAGGTGCGGCTCCGAGGCGCCGGCGGTCCTCGTCGAGTTCTCGTCGAGCCCGCGCCCGATCTCGCCGGTCGAGGCGAGGAACCTCGTCCGCTTCACCCCCGCGGTGGACGACCTGAAGTTCGAGACCTCGGCCCGCACGCTCGTCGCCACCGGGAAGTTCCGGCGCGACACGCTCTACGCCGTGACCCTCCTCTCGACGAAGATGAGCGACGCCCGCGGGCGGGCGCTCGAGCCGGCCGGAAGGAGCGAGCTCTTCGTCGTCTTCCCGCAGCGCGCCTCGTTCGTGAAGTGGGGCGCCGGGCAGGGCGTCGTGGAGCGCCTCGGCGCGCAGATGGTCCCGGTGGAAGGGCGCGGCGCGGAGAAGCTGGACGTGAGGGTCCAGAAGATCGACCCGCTCGA
>Ga0116141_10003180_pt1 | contig 13925 bp, 9 predicted proteins | sample AD_UKC097_MetaG_FD_89744 | JGI IMG/M metagenome (GOLD analysis project Ga0116141, IMG submission 89744) | Active sludge microbial communities of municipal wastewater-treating anaerobic digesters from USA - AD_UKC097_MetaG | ecosystem: Engineered > Bioreactor > Anaerobic > Digestate | place: USA...
GCCGGAGGGACGGATCAAGAATGTGTTTTGTGCGGAGCAAAGTCGGGAGCGCGGGCGTCCCCGCCCGCATTCTGAATGGCAGGTAGCGAACCGCTTCTTTTCCGCCGTCCTGCTTCTGTTCTTTCTCGCTTTTCCCGCCTTCGCCGATGTCTCTCTGAAGGTGTCGCCCAGCCGGCAGAACATCTATCTGGGCGAAAGCTTCAATCTTACGATCGAGGTCGAGGGTGCCGATCGCGGGTTGGACGCGCCCGATCTCTCCGGTCTGCCGCCGGCCGAGATCCAATTCCTCGGGCAGCACAGCAACAGCCGTTCCAGTATCTCGATCATCAACGGCCGCATGACGCGCGAAACCTATGAAGGCCGTGTTTTCGCCTATCAGATCAAACCCGGTGCCGAGGGCGTTTACCGCGCCGGACCGGTGCGCGTGACTGTCGCCGGCAAGAGCTACACCGAGCCCGGCCCCTCGGTGCAGGTCAAAGGCATCGAGCGGCAGGATCGCGTGATCGCCTCGCTCAGCGCCTCGTCCACCTCGGTGCTGGTCGAAGAGCCCTTCACGGTCACCCTGTCCGTCGCGGTCGCCGAACTGCCCGATCCCTACGCCGAAAGCAACGAACCGCTCCACCCCAATCTGCTGCCCCAGCTCACCGCCGATTTCCTGGAGATCCGACAAGACTCGCCCGGCCTCAAAAGCCCCGACCTGAACCAGATCCTCAACAACCTGATCGATCAGAGCGGACGCCAGCCGGGCTTCGCGATCAACGACTATAAGACGCGCGACATGAGCAGCGGTTTCGGACGTCTCTTCGGCGACGACGATCCTTTCCGTCCGCGCCCGATCCGCTTCCGCCTGCCGGCCTCGCGCGTCACCATCGATGGCAAGAAGTACCGCGCCTATACGCTCGCCCTTGAGTACACGCCCACCAAAGAGGGGGAGTTCACCTTCGGCCCGCTCTCTTTCAAAGGCACTGTCATCAGCGACGTCACCGCCGACCGCCAGGCCGTGACCCGCGACATCTACACCATCGGCCCGGCCGTCACCGTGCGGGTCGTGCCGCCGCCCGACGAGGGACGGCCCGAGACGTTCATCGGCTCGGTCGGCAAAGAGATGCAGGCCACCGCCGCCTTCGACACCACCGTCTGCAAAGTCGGAGATCCCCTCACGCTCACCCTGGAGATCACCGGCGCGATCAGCGTCTCCAACCTGCGCACGCCGCTGTTGAGCCTCCAGCCCGAACTCACGCGCGACTTCCGCATCTACGACGACAACGTGAGCGCGGACACCCTGCCCAACGGCAAGCGCTTCAAATACCGCGTGCGCCCAACGCGCGAGGGCACGCTGGAGTTCCCGCCGATCCGCCTGGCCTACTACGACACCGCCGTGCGCGCCTACCGCACCGTCGCCACCGCGCCGGTTCCCATCCAGGCGCGCGCCACCACGCAGATCGCCACGGCCGATCCCGCAGACGGCACCGACGCTTTGACCGGCGTGCTCGACAGCCGCACGCGCCCGTTGCCGGCCGGCATCACACTCGACGCGCGCGGCGCACACCCCGTTTCCCTGCTGCCGCGTCACCGCCTGGTCCTGCCGCTGCTCGCGGCCGGCCCGCTGCTCGCGCTGCTGACCGCGCTGGCCGCGCCGTTCGCGGCGCTCGCCGCCCATCTGCGCGCCCGCCGCCGTCACGCCGGCGCGCTGCGGCGTGCGCTCGCCGCGCTGCGGCGCACAGACAATCCGGCGCGCGCCGCGCAAGCCGTGCGCAGTTATCTGGCTGAACGCTGCGATGTGGCCGGCGGCGCGCTGACGCCGTCCGACGCGGCCGAACTGCTGAACCGGCGCGGCGTTCCGGATGCGTCGGCGCACGCATGCCGCACCTTGCTGGCGCGCCTTGACGAAGCCCTCTACCGGCCCGATGCCGCGACGCCCGTCTCCGAGACCGTTCGGCAGATTCAATCGCTGCTGCCCGAACTGGACGCAGCGCTCTCGAAGAAGCCAAGTGTGAATAACGAAGAGTAAATAACGATGAGACTTTTTGCCATAAGAGCATGTGAACGCGCGGGTGCAGAAGCCGGCATGCGTCGCCTCGCGCTTGTGGCGATCAGTTTGTTCCTGCTTGCGAGTCATCGTTCGTTCGCCGCTTCCAACGACGATTCCGCCCGAACCTTCCTCTGGGAGCAGGCCGGCGCGCAGGCTGCGGCCGCCACGACGCCCGAAGCCTATCTCCAGGCCGCCGCTACCTATAACCGGCTGGTTGCCGACGGTGTGCGCAACGGACCGCTTTTCCAGAATCTTGGCAGCGTGCTGGTCATGGCCGGCGACGGTGCCAACGCGGCTGCCGCCTTCGCGCGCGCCGAGCGTTATCTCGGCGCCACGCCCGAAACGCGCCAGGGGCTCGCCGCCGCGATTGCGCTCCAGACCGGACGCGCGCAGGCCGATCTGCCTTGGTCGCGCACCGCCTTTTTCTGGCACTACGCCTTTCCTTGTTCCGTGCGCGCCAGCACCGCCTTAGCCGGTTGGGCCCTCTTCTGGCTGGGCGTGTTCTGTCAGCTCCTGCGCCGCCGCGGTGCGGGCCGCGCCTTCCTGCGCAGCCTTGCTGAAACCTGCCTGCTCACCGGCGGGTTGATCACCGTGGTCTTTGCCGCCTCCACCCTGATGACGCTCGCGCATGAACGGCACGACGAAGCGACCTGGGGCGCACGTGTCTTCGCCGCCTCGGCCAGCGAAACGGAGGTCGCGCCATGAAATGTAAAGGAGGAAGGAGGAGGGAAGAGGGAAGAGGGAGAGCCGGCTGGTGGCAAGGAAGCGCGAGCAAAAAACCTTTTGATGAAACGCTGTTGCGGGCTGGGACGCCCGCGCTCCCGACTCGCCTGCCCTCCTTTTCATCCGCGACGCAGAATCTTCGCGCTCCCCAGCCGCAAACCGACTGCGAAAAAGGGTGGCGGTGCAAGGCGGGGCGCTGGCTGTGTCTGCTGCTGCTGCTCGCGCCGCAAGCGCGGGCGGGTGAAATTCTGGGCGGACGTTTCAAGACGGTGCCCGACTCGCTCTATGTGAACCAGGCGTTCGAGATTCATTTTGAGCTTGAGGTCACGTTCGGCAGCGAGGTGGAGGATGTGCGGATCACCGACTTCCCCAACAATCCCGAGCTGATCACCGTCGGACGGCTTGAACCCGCAGCCGGCAGCCGCGTCACGCGCGGCACGCAGACCTTCACGGTGCACCGCTTTATCGCCAAGGCGCGCGGCCACCAGCCGATCGACCGCGTTTTTCAGCCGCACGTGCACTGCATGCTGGTCGAGCGGCGCAACGCCGGCTTCTTCTCACACTGGCAGTCGTTTCCCAAGCAGAAGCCGCTCGAGCCGTTCACGCTGCGCGTCAGGCCGTTGCCCGAGGCCGGGCGTCCGGCCGACTTCTCCGGCGCGATCGGCCATTTCCGCATCAACGGACGGCTCTCGCAGCATAGCGTGCAGCCCGGCGACATCGTTACGCTCTCCCTCGACTTGATCGGCGAGGGCTGGCTCGGAGACCGGGCGGCCATGCCCGCGCCGCCCGCATCGCCGCTCTTCAAGAGCTACCCGCCGAAAGAACTGCTGCGCGAAGCGACGCATCTGAAGAGCGAGCAGGTCTTCATTCCGCAGAGCACCAACGCCACCGAGATCGCGGCGGCGCGTTTCAGCTTCTTCAATCCCGCGACTGAACGGTATGAAGAGTGCGTGACGGGGCCGTTCCGCCTGACGTTCGGCGCGACCCCGGCTGCGGCCGCAGCCGAAGAGGTGCGGGTGATCGACACTGCGCGTCCCGTGGCATCCCCCCCCCAGACGCAGCTCATCACGCGCGAGCAGGTGGGCCAGACCCTGCGCCACAGCGTGCCGCTGCTGGTGGCGGGCGGTGGCGTTCTGGTGGCGTTTTTTGTCTTCTTCCTGCTGGCCGGCACGCACCGGTTGCTCGCGGCGAGCGTCGGACTGCTGATTCTGGCGGGTGGCCTAGGCATGGGCTACCGGCTGCGCAGCAAGACGACGCTGGCTACGCGCCATCTCGCGCGGCGCGCGGAAGTGCGATTCGCGCCTTCGCAGGAGGGTGCGACGCTCTTTACGCTCAATCCCGGCAGTACGGTCGTGCCGCTTGAACAGGCCGGCCCCTGGGTGCGCATCGACGCCGCAGGCCGCCGCGGCTGGCTCCATGCCGACACCCTTGAACACGACGCGGCACCGTAGCGAGTCATTGCGGCGCGGCCGACAGCGCCTGCTCGACCGCCGCGACCAGAGCGGGATCATCGGGCGTCGTGCGCGAGCCGAATCGCGCCAGCAGGCTGCCATCACGGCCGACCAGAAACTTAGTGAAGTTCCAAGCCACCTCGCCGCCCAGACCGGGATGGCGCGTGCCGTCGGTCAGCCAAGCGAAGAGCGGATGCTTCTCCGCGCCCTTGACGTGGATCTTGGCGTAGAGCGGAAAGGTCACCCCGAAGTTCACCGAGCAGAACGCGCGGATCTCCTCGTGCGTGCCGGGCTCTTGTCCCATGAAGTCATTACATGGAAACCCAAGCACCGCAAAGCCGCGCGCGCGGTAGCTCTCGTACAGTTTTTGCAGGCCCGCGTACTGTTTTGTGAAACCGCAGCGACTGGCCACATTCACCACGAGTGCGACCTGCCCCCGGTACGGGGCGAGATTGGTGCGCACGCCGTCGATCGTCTCCACAGCAAAGCCATAGAACGGCGGCAGCGCGGCCGACGCTGCGGCGGGCCGCACCGGAAGGTGGATCTCCGATTTGCGCAGGAAGACCGGCATGAAGGGCGAATTCCAATACACGGCATACGGCTCGCCCTCCGCCTGCCACCCCGGCTGCGCAGCCAGCCAGGCGCGCAGGCGCGCCAGCCCCTTCTCATAATTCTTGCGCGAGTAGCCGCCGCGCAGGCCGATGCTGGCCACCGTCACCTCCGGCAGCGTGCGCACGGTGACGCCTTTGCCGGAGGCGAGCGCGCGCCCGCTGTCGTCGCTGCCGACCAGGAAAAGCATCTCGTTGGTGGAGGCCGAGGCCTCGACCGGCACGCTCATCGCGACCTTGTTCGCGTTGATGTACGCGAAAAGCTGCCGGAACGCTGCGCCGCGGTCCTTGAACGCATCCCCCGGCGCCGACGCGATCAGCGTGGTGCGGGCTGGCAGCGTCTTGATCTCCAGTGTGCCGACCGCCGTTCGCGGATAGATCGATTCATATGCCATGACGCTCCCTCCTGCCGCCATAATGGCTACACATACAGTTGCGCTTCTGATCCTCTGCATCGCACACCGCCTCTCTGTTTTTTCATGGACGTACATCAGACACGCATGGTCGGGCACGTTTCCGGTTCACAGTGGGACGCCCCAGCCATCACGCACAGCCGTCGCGACCAGGCGGTTGGCCTCGTCGCTGCCGTCAAACCGCCTCTTGCGGCTGTTCCACGCCAGCCGGCCCGGCACGCGCTGGGCGACACAGCCTGTGAGCACGGTCTCCATCAGCGCGCGCATGTGGGAAGCGTCGGCGGGCTCCGGCGCACCGGCGCGCAGTGCGTCGAGAAAACAGGCGTGCGTGTCCGCGCCTTTCGGCGGCAGCGGTGCCAGCGCGCAGGCCTCATGCTTCTCGGCATCCACCAACCGTTTCTCGCCGGCCAAGGCCACGCGATGCCGTTCTCCCGTCTCATCAGCCATCAGCCACACGCCGTCTTCGCCCACCAGCAGGCAGCCGCCGCCGGGGAACGTTCCGAGCGACTGAACCACCTCCGGCAGACGGATCGCCGCCGGCCGCCGGCCGCCATCATACCACGAGAGCGTGACCGGCAGCCGACGTCGGGCCGGTGCGTCAAAAACCGCTTGCACATGGCTCGCGCGCGGATACATTTCGGCTGTCGCTCCGTCGACCTCCTCCGTTGTCACCATGCGCGGCGCTCGCACGTCCAGCGCACGGAACGGCAGGCTCAAAAGCTGACAGCCCACGTCGCCCAGGGCTCCGGTCCCAAAATCGTGCCAGCCGCGCCAGTTGTAGCGGTGGTAGACGCGCTCTTTGAACGGCCGCAGCGGCGCGCCGCACAGCCACAGCTCCCAGTCCAGCGCGGGCGGCACCGGATCGCTGCCCTCCGGCCGGCGTCCGCCTTGCGGCCATACCGGCCGCGCGGTCCAGGCGTGTATCTCGGTGACTGCGCCGATGATGCCGGCGCGCAGCAACGTGACCGCGCGGCGGAACTCCGGCCGCGCACCCGCCTCGTCACCCATCCAGAGCGCCACGCCGTGACGTCGCGCATCCCGCGCGAGCGTCTCGGTCTCGGCGAGCGTGCGGGCCAGAGGCGGCTCGATAAACACATGGCACCCTTGCGCCATCGCCCAGGCCGCCTGCAGGGCGTGCCCGTGGTCTGGCGTGGCGATCAGCACTGCATCGAGCCCGCGCTCAGTTTCGAACAGCACGCGAAAATCTTTGTAAAGCGCCAGGCCCGGCTGCGTGTCGGCAACCGCGTCGCGCGCCGCGAGCAGTGCGCGTTCGTCCACATCGCACAGCGCCGCCAGCCGGTCGCCTGACGCGCAGACCGCGCGCCAGCACGCTTCGCCGCGCCCTGCTGCGCCGAGCACGGCGACATTCAGCCGACTGCCGGCAGAGCGCCGCCGCGCCGCACCGCCTCGTCCCGCAGGACTGCGGCAGCCGCCCGCCATCGCCGCCCCTGCGAGGGCCGTTTCGAGAAAGCGTCTGCGTGTTGTCTTGCTCATGTGTCGTTCCTTCGCCGTGTGCGCATCACTCCGCATCCGCTAACTCACGCCGCCGCAACACCGCGCAGCCCGCCGCTGCCAGCAGCAGCGGGAGCAGCAGGGCATTCCAGCCCACCGACGCGCGCAGCATGCCGGCATCGAGCCGTTCGCCGTTTGTCAAGGCCGCCAGCGGCTCAGCCTGCAGGGCGTGGCGCGTGGCGCCATGCACTGTGCGCGACACCAGTACGCCCGCGCGGTTGCTCCATTTTTTTGCATCCTCTTCCGACACCACCTGTACCACAGAATTCCCCACCATCGTAAGCACCAGCAGCACGGTCGCCACAAAGGCAGCCACCGGCAGCGAGAAGCAGACGCTCAGCGTCAAGCCGAAGGCCGCCAGCAGCGCCAGCACACTCCCATGCACCGCCGCCGCGCGCAGCAGGTTCATCCAAAAACTGCCCCCCGGCGTCAGCAGCGCCACATCCTTGCGGAAGCGCAGCAGGAGGCCCGGCGCGTGCTGGGCGTCGCCGGTGTGTTCAAAGCTCAATTCAAAGGTGCGCAGGCCAGCCTCCGGCGCTTGGCCGAACGCCCGCGCGTCCACGGCGAACTCGATCTCCTTCAGCGTGAAATCGTCCAGCGGCACTTCCACCGCACGCGCCGTCTCGACGCAGCCCAGCCGGCAGATGCCGGTCACCTGCGCCCGCGTGTTGTATTCGGTCTCGAAGCGCAGACGCACAGTGACCGTCTCGCTGGTGCGCAGCGGGCGAGACAGGCGGAAACGCCACGCCTGCTGCCGTCCCGGGGGAATCTCGGTGTACTTCTCATGCGCCTTTTCCTCCAGTACGCGCAGGATAGTTCGCTCGCTGTAACCGTGCGGTAACTCGTTGCGCGCACGCAGCTCGTCAAGGGTCTCGCGCGCCTCCTGGCGCGGGGTGGGCAGCAGCGGATGCGCCACACGCCGGCTGACCGGTTGTTCGACCGCCTCCCACCCGTCGCGGTGCGTGCGCCAGCGCACCTGCGCATAGACGCCGGCGTAGACGGCCAGCAGAGCCACCCCGTTGAGCGCCAGCAAGGCCAGCCATTTGCCGGCCCAGAATTCGGCCGCGCGCACCGGCTTGACGGCCGAAAGCTGCATGCGGGCGCTGTCGATTTCCGCCGCAAAAAGGGCGCAGGCCGCCCAGAGCGTCGCCAGGCAGAGAATGCCGAAAGCAAAGCCCAGCGTGTAGGTGAGCAGGATATGCAGTTCGCCCTCCGGCGTGCCGTCACCCTTTACAACGCCGGGCAGCACCAGCACGCAGGCCGCCAGCAGCGCGAGCAGCGCACCGACTGTTCGCGTCCGCAACGCGGCCCGCACGGCAAGCACGGCCACGCCGCCGATGCGGCGCGCAGTTGCGCGAGTCCGTTCTGTGCGTCATTCGCCATGCGTATCATCAAGGAAAAGTTAGGAATTAGGAATTGGGAGTTGGGAGTTGGGGGTTAGGCGTTCCGTGTCGGCGGGTGCCGTGCCGAGGAACGGAGCCAAGGCGAACGTGCGCTGCCGTCCGTCTTGTGCCACCACCTGGAGAAAGTAGCGCTCAAGGCTCATCGCCGGATACTCCTGCCGCACGCGCCGCCCCGTATGCGCCTCCAGCTCGGCTCGCACCGCCGCAGCGGCCGGCTCGTCCAAGCCCTCCACCTCAAAACGCACCGCATCCGGCTGGCGCAGCAGGTCGGCGATCATGCCCTCTGCGCGCAGTGCGCCGCGTTCAAGGATCGCCACGCGGTCGCAGACATCCTCGACATCCGCCAGCAGGTGCGAGGTCATCAGCACCGACACGCCGCCTTGGGCCAGCGCGCGGACCAGATCCTTCACTTCGCGGCTGCCGATCGGATCGAGTCCCGATGTCGGCTCGTCGAGGATCAGCAAGTCGGGCGCGTTCACCAGCGCCTGAGCCAGGCCCACGCGGCGCGCCATGCCCTTTGAAAAACCGCCCACCGCACGGTCGGCGGCATGCTCGAGATCCACCATGACCAGCAATTCATGCGTGCGGCGCACAGCCTCCTTGCGCGGCATGCCGAAAAGGCTGGCGTAGTACATCAGCGTCTCGCGCGGCGTGAGGAAGGGATGCAGGTGCGAGACCTCGGGCAGGTAGCCGATGCGCGCCTTGGCGCGCGTGTCGTCGGGGGCCGCGCCCAGCACGCGGACCAGGCCGGCCGTCGGGCGCAGCAGGCCGAGCAGCATCTTGATCGTGGTGCTCTTGCCGGAGCCGTTCGGCCCCAGCAGGCCGAAGACCTCGCCGTCATTGACCGTGAGGTCCAGCCCCTTGACCGCCTCCACCGTAGGCCGCCGCCAAAAATCGCGGAAGACTTTGCGCAGCCCGCGCGTTTCGATAACCGGTTGTTTGCTTTCAGGCACGTTCCCCTCCCTCCTGCGCGTCGCCGCGCGCGTCATCCCAGATCCCGTTCCCGGAACGCCAGGCAGCCGGCGACGAGGAAGAGCGCGCAGCAGGTCAGCGCGTAGAGCGCGGCCTCGCCGACGTAGCGCCAGGCGATGCGTCCGCCGCGCGCGACCGCGTCGCACAGCCAGAAATTCTGAAGGTCCGGCAGCAGGCCCGCCGCCAGACCGCGCCCCGACCAGAACGGCGCGCCGGTCAGCAGCGAGTCGCCGGCCAGTCCCAGCAGCAGCACGCCGGCACAGACCGCGAGGGTCGAACCGGTCGACAGGCGCGTGGCCAACGCGGTGGCCAGCGCCGTGAAGACCGCCAGCGCGAAGAGCACCAACAGTGCCGCAGGGACCACGCGCAGGTTCAATTCCGGATGATAGAACACCCAGCCCGCGGCATGGGCGTGGTCCGCGCCGCAGCCGGCGCAGGCCGCCTCGCCGTGCAACGGATAGAGCTGGCCCAAGCGATTGTAAAAGCCGGTGGCGAGCGCCACCAGCACCTGCGAAAGCGCCACGCCGATAAAGGCCGACACGCCAAACCGCCGCCGGCCGAAATAGTGCCGCGCCGCGGCAATGAGCAGCGCCGCCGCCACGCCCGCCGCGCTCAGCGCCAGCGTGATCACATCGGTCACGTAGCCGGAATAATCCTCGTGCGTGATGAAACGAGCCGAACCGCGTTCCGCCAACAGCGTCGCGGAGAGCACGCCCAGCCAGAAAAAGGCGGCGACCGCGAACACGCCCAGCGCCTTCGCCAGCAGGAACGTCACGCGCCGCACCGGCTTGCCCAGCGCGGCGGCGGCCGTGCCGCGCGCGATCTCGCCCCACACCGTGCGGCCGGCCGTGCCGGCGGCGAGCACCAAGCCGAACACCAGCATGCACGACAAGCCGCTGTCGCGCGCGAGCCGTCCGTCCTCGCCGAACCGGTGGAACTGAAAGACCGGCACCAGCAGCGTCGTCACCACCGCCGAAAGCAGAATCAGGAAGGCGACCGGCTGCTGGATCGCTTCGACCAGCGTGGCCCGCGCGATGGCCGCCACCTGTTTCAGCGCAAGGCCTCGCGCACCGCATTGACCGTCATGGGGAAACATGACGGAGAGTGTAGCGGATCGCCCCTGCCCCGTCAAAGACCGCGTGCGCCTCGCGGGCAGCCAGCCGATAACGCCCCTTGCTTTTGTCGAAGTGCACCCGCGTTACGTGGATTGGTGGTGCGATGCCACGAATGGCCCTGTCAGCCATGTGCCCCGTCCGGTCTCGTACGATTTTGGCTTTCAAAGTGTCTTTACCACACATCGCGTGGACGTATACGGCAGTACTGTGGCAGGCTCGCTGACGCCATCATCTCTCATAGGCGGGCGTATCTTGATGCCAGACATGGTTTATTACTATTCGTTGTCGGCGCTGGTCCCCTGCCCTGCATCGGAAGCGGACGGCTCGCCTCCCGTTCACTCAAAAACGTTCGAAATGTTTTCGAGTCTCAAGATCGAGGCGTTTTACTCTAAGAACCGCCGTCCGCACGGACTCAAGGTAAGATATAATTGCTCAGATTACATTGCGGCCGTCAAAGCGCGGCGCACTTTGTCGGACGAATGGACAGAAGTCGCGCGCTTCACGGGCACCTCCGAACTGACCACCTGGATTGCGGATCAGCCGCTCGCCGCGTATGGCAACTTTTTCTGCGTGGCGCTGGTCTATGTCCCCAGCCTTTATTCGTCCGCAACGCCGGAACAGGCAACCCTCCCTTTCAAGCTCACCCGACTTCAAGACGGCCGCGTGCGCGTCATGTTTGATACCGAAGCCGGAACGGCGTACTGCGTAACATGCTGTGCCCTGCCGCGCGGTCCGTCCAAGGAACTGCGCGTCGACGGCACCGGGGCACGCATGGAGGCGATGTTTGATCACGCGCCCGAAGCCGCCACGGTGCACGTCTCCAAAATTCAATAAGCCCCCTTGCTGGATCTGCTTCTTTCGCATAGCAAGCGAGGCCGCAAAAGGCACATTGAAGGGCGTTCTATCATTCTGTTGTTCCAAATATTCTAATAGTCGCGTTTTCTTTTTTCGCGCAGCGCACCGGCCGCGCGGTTCAGCTTGCCGCGCAACAGCAGCGCGGCGCTGTCCGGCGCCGGCGCCGCGACCGGCGGATCCCAGTCGCGCGTCACGGTTTGGATGTCGGGCACCGCGACCGTGCCGTCCAGCAGCGCATCCAGCAGGCTCAGCGTGCAGACGCGCACGGCGTTGGACTCTACCAAAAAAAGTTCCAGGTCCTCGTCGTTCACCCCCGGCGGCAGCGGCGGCACGCAGGCCGGGCAGCCGTTTTCGCAGGGACATTCGCGGATCATCCGGCGGCAGAGGCTCAGCGTGTCTTCGATCTTCTCGAACACCTTCTCCGCATAACCCGCCCCGCCTTCCAGCCGGTCGTACAGAAAGAGTGCGCTCTCGAACGCCATGTCCGCCCAGACGGGGGGCGGCAGCGGCTCGAAGCCCTCGGCGTCGGGCCCTGCCGGCACGCGCGGCGGCTCTTCCCGTTCTTCGTTGAGCGTTGGGCGCTCCTCTCTGCTTTCACCTTCGCGGTCGAGCGGCGCGAGATCGGTCTCGAGGTCGCCCGGGTCGGCCATGCTCACGCTCGCGGCCGCGTGACGCAAGATATAGCGCAGGCCGAACAACGCGGCCGGCACGAGCCGCTTGTCGCGCGCGTCCAGCGCGCGGCCCCAAGGTTCAGGAACGCGCAGCGCGAACCCGACGGTATCGTACTCAAACGGCGGCAGCGTGATCGGCCCGTAACCCACGTTTTCGAGCGAGCGTTCGCGCACTTTTTTGAAAAGCTTGGGCTGCCTGTTCACGTGCAGCGCGCCGAAGCGCAGGTCCGCGCCGTGCACCGCCTTGCGGCCCTCTTCCGCCGTCAGGTCCAGCCGGCTTTCCCACTCCGATTCGGTGTAGTAGTCCACCTCCACCGGCTCAACCGTGCAGAGCTTCTTGTCGAGGTCCAGTTCCATGGACATGTAGCGGCGGCCGAGATGCTGGTAGATCGCGTCCTTGTACAGCTCGGCGCGCGCGCCGATCGGATCGATCTCGCCAATCACCTCGCCGTTGCAGACGATTTCCACGTTGTAGTCGGTCATGCCGCGCAGGTTGACGCCGCGGGCCGGATAGTCGGGCAGGGCGTAGCGCCAGCAGCCTTTGTAGGGTTTAAGCGTGCCGTCCTCTTTGAGGATGTCGAGCGCGAAACCGTAGGCGGGCGTGTCGAAGAGCGGTTCCGCGTCGCGAAGCGGATGTTCGTGCGCGGCGCACGGCAGGTGCTGCAGCATGATATACGGGTTGTCGGCATGCAGCCACGCCTGTTCGATCGGCGTGCCGGTGAGGAAGTCGGGATGATTCACCAGATACTGGTCCACTGGCGCGTCCTGCGCCACATAGAGGATCAGCGCGCGGTTGCCTTTGCGCCCGACACGCCCGGCCTGCTGCCAGAAGCTGGCCAGCGAGCCCGGATGGCCGGAGAGGATGCAGACATCGAGATCGCCGATGTCGATGCCCAGCTCCAGCGCGTTGGTCGAGAGGATGGCGGTGATGCGCCCCTCGAAAAGATCCTTCTCGAGCTGGCGCCGTTCGGCCGGCAGCAGGCCGCCGCGATACGGCTTGACCCGCTCTTTCAGTTCGGGGTGGCCGTCGGTGACCGCGCGCCAGAGGCGCTCGACCTGCTGCCGCGAGCGGCAGAAGCAGATGGTGCGGACGCCGGCGGCCGCGGCGGCGCGGATAACCGGAATCGAGACCGAGGCGGGCCCCTTGCGGAAACGTGCGGAACCGGCGCTCTCCACGAGCGGCGGATTAATCAGGTAGAGATCGCGGCGCGGACGCGGCGAGCCGTCGCGGTCAATGACCGTGAACGGACGGTGGAACAGCGCCTGCACATGCTCACCGGGGTTGCCGACCGTCGCCGAGCAGCAAACGAAGCGGGGCGACGAGCCATGCATGGCGCAGACGCGCAGCAGGCGGCGGAAGACATTCGAGACATGCGAGCCGAAAGCGCCGCGGTAGGCGTGCACCTCGTCCACCACGATGTATTTCAGGCGCCCCAAAAAATCGCTCCAGCCGCGGTGGTGGTTGGGCAGGATCCCTGCGTGCAGCATGTCGGGATTGGTGATCACGAAGTCTGCCCCCTTCATGATCTTGCTGCGTTCCTCGCGCGGGGTGTCGCCGTCAAAGGTGCCGAGTTTGCGGGTGTCGAGCGCGGCTTTGAGCAGTGCGCCGAGCGTGCCCTCCTGATCGCGCGAAAGCGCCTTGGTGGGGTAGAGCAGCAGCACGCCGAAGGGCGCGTCGCTGCGACAGTAGTCGCTCAGGATCGGCAGCAGGAAGGCCAGGGTTTTGCCCGATGCCGTGCGCGAGACCAGCACGGTGTCACGTCCGGCCGAGACCGATTCAAAGGCTTCGGCCTGGTGGGCGTAGAGCTGGTCGATGCCGCGCTCGCGCAGCACGGCGGCGAGGCGCGGGTCAAGGCCATCGGGGAAGGGCAGGCAGGCCGCCGCCTCGGCCGGCATCACCTGGTGCGCGCGGATCTGCCGTTCAAACCGCGTGCGCAGCACCGTTTCCACGGCGTCGATATGGGAGTGTGCGTGTTTCATGTCAGAATGTGGACAGCGTTACTGTAGCGCCGGCGGCGCACGGGGTCAAGGCGGCGAGGGGGCGGGGGGCAATCGGTGGGGGTCCGGGGGCGTACGAGTCGAGTGCGTGCTTGGTGCGGAGCACAGTCGGGAGTCAACTGTCTTCGTTCCCGGTTCGGCTTTCGACGTTCGTTGCCAAATACCCTTTCAA
>Ga0116141_10003183_pt1 | contig 13922 bp, 10 predicted proteins | sample AD_UKC097_MetaG_FD_89744 | JGI IMG/M metagenome (GOLD analysis project Ga0116141, IMG submission 89744) | Active sludge microbial communities of municipal wastewater-treating anaerobic digesters from USA - AD_UKC097_MetaG | ecosystem: Engineered > Bioreactor > Anaerobic > Digestate | place: USA...
GAGATATTTATTGAGAATCCCGTAAATCGATGAAAATCTGACCGGAAAAATTTAGAGGTTTGAAAAAAATGTCAATTCATTGCTCCGGATCGATCCGAAAATTCACCTTTTTATACCGGACTCATTTCACATTTTCCATGTGCCTTTGTGGTAAACTAAACTACTTCAACCCCAGTTCCTTCATCATACGGTAGTAGTTCGGAGGGGCGAGGCCCATTTTCTTTGCTGCGTCAGAGTCGGAAACACTGTACATTCGCACAAAGGTGAAATAACGCTCACGGAATATTTTTTCAGCATCCTTAAGATCCATGATATTGTCGGGATTGAAGAGGTCTTTAAGGTTGTCGTCATTGCTGCCGGAGTCGATGCTCAGACCGAGCGCCCGTGTGGCTTCGACCGGTGAGACTGTAGTGTCGGAGTGGAAGAGAACGCGCTGAACCACGTTCTTAAGTTCGCGGACATTTCCCGGCCAGTCGTACCCCGTGAATACCTTCATCGTATCCCCTGGAATGGACGGTTTTTCCTTCCCCATGTCAACGCTGATGTTGTGGAGAAAATGATCGATGAGAAGTGGAATATCGTCACCCCTCTTCTTAAGGTCGGGTACAACCACAGGGAGAACGTTCAACCTGTAGTAAAGGTCTTCCCTGAAGCGGCGTTCCTTCACTTCCTGCTCGATATTGCGGTTTGTGGCGGCAATAACCCTCACATCAACCTTAACGGTCTCGGTTCTGCCGATCTTCTCTATTTCACCTTCCTGGATCACCCTCAGCAGTTTTACCTGAGCCGAAAGGGGAAGTTCAGTGATCTCGTCGAGGAATATTGTGCCGTGATTCGCTATTTCGAACAGCCCGGGCTTCTTCTTGTCGGCCCCCGTAAAAGCACCTTTTTCGTAGCCGAAAAGCTCACTTTCAACCAGCTGCTCGGGAAGGCTGCCGCAGTTGACCACTACAAAGTTTTCATACTTCCTACCGCTCCTGTAGTGAATGTTATGCGCCACCAGTTCCTTGCCGGTTCCGGAAGATCCCTTGATCAAAATGTTGATGTTGCTCTGCGCCAGGCGTTCGATGTCTGATTTCAGACTGAGCATGAGAGGTGATTCACCGATTATCCTCTTTTGAGTGAGTATGTCTTCAACATTCCGCTTGATCTTCTGCAGCGAGCGGCTCCGCTCCCTCTCCAGGATCGATTTCTCGTGGGCATTGAAGATACTGAGGATAAAATCGGTCGGCTGATAGATATAGTCGTCGATGTCACCGGGGTATTTGGTGCAGTACCAGAACGCGCCTGCCTTTATCAGTTTGTTCGCGAAATGGTAATCGGAGAGATTGATCGTCATTTTGGTGATAACGATGATCTGGATGGTGGAATCGATCTCTTTTATCTTGCGGATCAGATCCTCACCCATAAGTCCGCCCGATATCTGATAGTCCATTATCACGATATCGATGGTATCTTTGTGATCTGCCAGATAGTCAAGCGCGGCCTTGCCGTTGGATACAAAATTGACTATCTGCATCTTATCCTCGAAGGGGGCAACCGTGTTCTTCACCCTTCTTACATCAAACTCTTCATCTTCTATCAGGAGGATGCTGATGTTCTTGTCCTGGTAGATCATTTAATACTCTCCAAATCTTAATGTTTTATCGTAATAGTGAATCTGCAACCTTTTTCAGGAAGGTTTGCGGCATCGAGTTCCCAACCGCATCTTTTCGTCATTTCATAAGCGATGTAACAGCCGTAACCGGCGTTTCTGAGGCCTTGGGTCTTGGTTGTGGTACTCTCCATAAAAAGTTTTTTTATCCCCTCTTCCCCGGTTTCGAGAAGTTCGGGATCGATACCACTGCCGTTGTCGCTTATCATCAACCGGGAGCAGCCTTCCTCCTTTTCGTGTTCTGTGGACACGGTAACCACCAACCCGGGATCGCTTCCGTGATCGATACTGTTCTGGATCAGTGGCTCAAGAATTTCCCACACGACGAACTCATTTACATTAACCACAGGCAAATTCTGTTCCAACTCACATTCGATCCTGAAATCTTCACTCGTGGTTGAGGTGCGGCGAAAGATATTATCGACAATAAAAATTACAACTTCGTTCAGGTTCGTCCGGAAAATCTGGTTTCTGATGGTCTGGATCGGGGGATCGTACCACTTCATATCGTAGATAACGCGGGAGACGAAATTTGAGTATTTGGTTACCCTGTACTTAATTTCATCAATATTCCCTGCTTCGAGGGTTCTGAGGTCCTCCTTGATAAAGCCCATTACCTTCTCCGCCTTGTGGTGGGTATGGTATATCCTCTTAGTGAAGGTCAGTTCATTCTCATAGTTGATCTGCTTCTTAAGGTTCTGTTCGTGCTCTTCAAAGAAGAGTTTCTGGGTCTCATCCCTTTCCTTTACAGTGTAGGATGAAATGAAATACATGGCGAGCAGACCAAGGGTGATAAGCGATAGATAGATAACCGAGGTCTCGTCATACGAGCTGATAACCTGGTTGCTGATGGAACTGAAGTCGGGTTGGATAAGCATGTATATCGCCCCTATAAACTCACCTTTTATTACGAAAGGAACAAAGATATGGAACGTCTCCTTGCCGGGGATAATGCTCTTTATCCTCTCGGTTGCCTTCAGATCGGTCTCAACAGTACGGTAGAGTTCTTCAACTTCACTGTCAGAGGAGGCCTTGCTTCCGGGGGTTACCTTCCGCACCAGAGCGCTGTAAAGGGCCGAGCCGTCGTTCAGGACTGCGATGCTGTCCCCCTTCTGGAAAATGAGAACCAGTTTCTGAACGTTGTGAGTGAGCTGCTGCTGACTGTATATTATATCAAAAGCCTGGATTATCTGCCTCTCACGTTCGGGTGAAGTACGCTCACCGGGATTGATCGACTCGATTCCCAGCTCGAAGGCCGTGGCGGTAAGATTGGCTATCTCCTCGGCGGATTCCTTCTGATACCAGTCCTGCGTTGTCTCGAGGAACTCCCTTATCGACGATTTGTTGATGAATGAGACCAGTAGCTGGAACGAGAAGAGTATAATGAAGAGAACGGTTACATGCCGGAACTCAAAATGGTATTCCTTGATCTTGTCAACAATGTTCTTTTTCATTTCAATTCCCCCTGAAGTGCGCGTTTATCTCTTCCAGCACAGCGGCAGGAGCCATATTTTCCCTGATCGCCCTGTTCAGATACTGAACGATCAGATCAGAGACCAACGTGTAGTTCTCAAACATCGGACGGTAAACACCGGCCTCAAAAAGTTTTTCATAAAACGAAAGTTCGGGATGCCTGGCGACAAAGGCAGCATCGGCGTAAACGCTTCTCTTGACAGGGAGTATGTTCCCCTCCTCATAATGGAGTTTCTGTATATCGTCTGAGAGGAGGAACCCGACAAACTTTAAGGCTTCCGGTACATTAACGGAGAGGTTTGATATCATCAGATTCCATCCTCCGAACACCTGAGCGGGCTTCGACCCATTGAGGTGCGGAAGTGGTGCCGCTTTCACTTTTCCCCTGAACTCATCCCTGAAAGATGTATTCGTTTTTCCCATGAATCCGGGCCAGCCCCTTACAGCGAATCCGTCGTTCGCGAAGAAAAACTCATAACTCTGGTTTTCCTTCATTCCGGCAACTTCAGGCGGGGAAAGGCTTTTGCGGTGTACAAGATCTGTTATAAACTCGATCGCCGCGGTGGTTTTGGCGTCATCCTTCCCCAGTCGCCCCTTCTCCACAACCACGGGATTGTGCAGGTTGGCCATCACTTCAACGAAGCTGCACATCAACCCTTCGTAGGCCTCGGCCTGGAAGACATAGAACGGTTTATTCACCCGGTTGTTTGCCGCGTCAACGGCCGATCTTAACTCCGCGAACCTCTCCCATGTGATCGATCCTGCCAGTTCCTTCTCATACTGACCGTATCCTGGCACTTTTTTTAGAAGATCGTCACGGTAGAACATCAGGGCAATATCGATATAGTGCGGAATGGCAACGAGGGAGTCTTTATAGTAACTTGTCGGAAGGAAATGGGGAATAATACTGCCGACCGTGCTGCTGTCGATCAAAGCATTCAGGGGCCTCGCCCACCTGGAAAACCTCGGTACCCAGATGATATCAACGCTGAAAACATCGATCCTGTTGCTCTTGCTCCGAAGGTAACGGGCCAGCAGTTCCTTCCTCTCGTTGGTGCTGAACTTTTCGAAAGGAAGGTCGATAGTTTCAACCCTGATCTTCCCCCTGTTTTCATCATTGAACCGGGCGATGATCTTCTTCATCACGGGGGAGATGTTGTCGGCATAGTAGATCACCTTCTCGCGCGCCGTCATGTTCTCTTCATAAGAGACGGGAGAGAATATGAATACTATCAGCACGAACACCGTAACAAGCACCGTGCTGGCGACAAGGTAGAAGATCTTTTCGAGGTTCATTAAAAATTTCCGGAATGAATAATTGCAAATATAGATTTTTCACTTCACCATATCGGTGAAAATTTAATTCTATACTTTATTAAAGACTTATTATTTTAATAACTGAAAATTATCAAAATGATAAAAGACAGGGCCTTTTCCATCGATCCCGGCCGCTGCAATGATCGATTAATAAAAGGCACAATTATTGAATGATAATTAGTTCATTGATCAAAACAGTTTCACTTTCGGAGAACCAATGGCTACCACAGCTACCAATACCGGCAATCTTAAAGCCGGCGGGACCAACAGAAATTATACTCCCGAGTTGACGATCCTCACCTCGCTCTTCTTCATGTGGGGATTCCTGACATGTCTTAATGATATCCTGATTCCACACCTGAAAAGTGTCTTTTCGCTGAACTACACCGAATCGATGCTGGTGCAGTTCACTTTTTTTGTTGCCTACTTCCTCGTGTCGCTTCCGGCGGGTACACTCGTTGAAAAGGTCGGCTACAAGAAAGGCATCGTGATCGGTCTTCTGATCGCGGGTATTGGCACTCTCATTTTCTACCCTGCAGCAGGCATGCGCTCGTATCCTGTTTTTCTGTTCGCCTTCTTTATTCTGGCGGCGGGTATCACGATACTTCAGGTTGCGGCGAATCCGTATGTGACCATCCTCGGGAAACCTGAAACAGCCTCATCACGGCTCAACCTGACACAGGCTTTCAATTCCCTCGGTACAACGGTGGCCCCTTACTTCGGTTCACTTCTTATCCTTTCGACAGCGGTAAAGACCACCGAAGAGATGGCAAAGATGACACCGGCCGACCTCGAGCTCTACAAAGCCGCAGAAGCTGCAGCAGTTCAGCTCCCTTATCTCGGACTCGCGGCAGTTCTCCTGATCCTCTCTGCGGTTTTTGCTTTCATAAAACTTCCGCAGATCGAGGCGGAGAGTGTTGAGTCAACCGATGGAAGCAAAACCACCTACGATGATCTCCACCCCTCAGCATGGGGATACAAACACCTGATCCTCGGCGCGGTCGGTATTTTCGTTTATGTAGGTGCCGAAGTGGCCATTGGCAGCTTCCTCGTGAATTACTTCCTCACACTCGACCCCTCGATGCTCGAGGTTGACGCAGGAAAGCTTGTTTCATTCTATTGGGGCGGCGCGATGGTCGGAAGATTTGTCGGCTCGGCCATTCAGAGAATGATCAAACCGGGGACTGTGCTCGGCTTCAATGCTGTTATGGCTGCAATTCTTGTGGTTATTTCAATGCTTACTGATGGAAATGTCGCGATGTGGTCGATACTGCTCGTTGGACTTTTCAATTCTATCATGTTCCCGACCATCTTTTCGCTCGCGATCAAAGGCCTCGGCAAACACACCGGACAGGCTTCCGGCATCCTCTGCATGGCTATCGTGGGTGGCGCGCTCATTCCTGTTGTTCAGGGTGTTATCGCTGACAGTATAGGAATTCACCATGCATTTATTCTTCCAGTGATCTGCTATATCTTCATTGCCTATTACGGAATGATAGGGAGTACCCCTTCATTCGAGAAGAAAGCAGCATAAAAGAGAACAATAATGATATTAGCGCGGCTTGTAATTTTTCTGCTTCTGACAGTTCAGCTTTTTCCGCAGACAACAGGGTTCTTTTCCGTAAAAGGGAAAGAGATCGTTGACCCGGAAGGGAAACCCGTTCTCCTGAAAGGGATAGGGCTCGGCAACTGGCTCGTGCCCGAAGGATACATGTTCAAGTTCGACAAGGTCAGCTCCCCGAGACTGATCACCGACCTTTTCAACATCCTCCTCGGTGAAGCGGAAGCCAACAGATTCTGGCAGAAGTTCAGAGAAGACTACATCACCCGCGATGACATTAAATTCATCAGGGAACGCGGATTCAACTCGGTCCGCGTTCCTTTCAATTATCGCCTTTTTGTCGGCAATGCCCCTGAATACCGCCTCGAGGGTCCCGGCTATGCCCTCCTCGACAGTGCAGTGAAGTGGTGCCGTGAAGTTAACCTCCCCGTGGTGCTCGACATGCACTGCTCCCCCGGTGGACAGACAGGTGACAATATTGACGACAGTTACGGCTATCCTTTCCTCTTTGAGTCGGAAGAAAATATCGCCCTGACGGTCAAGATCTGGAAGCACCTCGCTGAAAGGTATGCCAACGAAACCATTGTGATCGGCTACGATATCCTCAACGAGCCCATAGCTCACTATTTCGACAAGGAAAAGCTGAACCCGCTGCTCGAACCCTTCTACAAAAGGGTGACAGAAGAGATAAGAAAAGTTGACAGGAACCACATCATAATCCTCGGCGGCGCTCAGTGGGACAGCGATTTCTCTGTTTTCGGACCCCCGTTCGATGACAAACTGGTTTACACCTTCCATAAATACTGGACCCCCGCGACCCGCGACGTGATAATGCACTACATCGAGTTCCGCGACAGGCACAATGCCGCGATCTGGATGGGGGAATCGGGTGAAAATACCAATGAATGGATCTCTGAATTCAGACAAACCCTTGAAAATGACAACGTTGGCTGGGCTTTCTGGCCCTATAAGAAGCTCGACAGCCCCCGCGGCATCCTTTCGGTCTCTCCCCCCGAAGGTTATGAGACTATCATAAATTTTGCCAAAAATTTTGACGTCTCCTATGGTTATATTCGCGACAGCAAACTCGATTATCCCAAAGTGAAAGAGATACTTTGGAATTATCTCGAGAATATCAAACTTAAGAATTGCACAGTAAACAGCGAATACCTGAAAGCCCTCGGACTTAAATGATCAAAAAGAAACAGCTAATCCCACTTCTCTCCCTCCTTCTTTTTTCAACAATTTTCGCGCAGGACCCCAACACGGTCCTCGCCGAGGCCGGCCGGGCCAAAATTACCGCACGCGATTTTAAGTCCAGGTTCGAACTCTCCCCCTTCGTCTCCAAAAGGGCGGGCACCAATATCGATTCCCTCAAGGCTGACTTCCTCTACTCGATGGTCACGGAAAAACTGTGGTACCTCGAGGGGCTCGACCGAGGGCTCGACCGGAATGAAGAGTTCAGATTCTATTTTAACCCCGTGGAGGATATTTTCCTCCGTGATGCCCTCTTTAAAAAAGAAGTACAGGCTAAGATACTACTCTCAGCACAAGATGTTACGAACACTATCTTCAAAGCCGGCAGAACACTTAAAACAACATCCCTTGTCTCTCAGGATTCGGCGGCTATCAATGATCTTGTAGGTTCACTGAAAGCATCCGCCACGGCAAAACTTGATTCCCTTCTTAAACTTCCGCGTTTCGCGGGCATTAAAGGGAGTCCGGTGGATATCAACCTCGGTACACTGATGGATGAGGAAGTGGAAGACCACCTTTTCAAACTTAATCCGGGTGAGGTTTCCATTCCGGTCAGGAGTGAAATAGGCTGGGTGATTTTCCGGATCGACAACATTGTAACCACCGCCTTCGACCTCACCGACAAGAAACAGACCGATCAGGCGAAGCAGACCGTAAAGGACCGCAGGGCAATGCACGCCACACGTGCTTTCCTCAAACAGCTCGCTGGCGGCAGAACGATCAATATCGACGAAACCGCTTTCAAAGCAGCGGCAGCTAAAATTTATGAGGCGATCTCAAATGCACCGTTTCCTCCTGCGGGAACGGGTGACTCCGCGGTCGTGCTGAACGATTCTGACTGGCGAAGGATCCGCACAGGGTTGGGCGAACCGGTACTTCAACAGAAGCTCTTTTTTATCGATAATGAAACGGTAACTGTTTGGGACTTCCTTGCGAACCTTACGTTCGAGGAGCACCGGTTCACCTCACGAGACCGTGCCGCGATATACCAAAAGTTGAGCAGACTGGCGAAGGACTTCGTACAGCAGCAGATCCTTACTTTTGAAGCAAAACGGCAGGCCCTTCAGAGTTCACCGGAAGTGATCCGTGACCTCGAAGAGTGGAAACAGAATATGATGGCTCAGATGCTGAAGGTTTCGTTCCTCGATTCTGTGCGCGTAAGCGAAAAGGATATTGAAAACTACTACCGCGATGAGGTTCTCAAGGACAAGGACTTCCTCCTCGTTAACATCCTCCTTCTCACCGTTAGTGATCTCGGGATAATGGAAAAAGTGATCAATGAAACTTCCGCGGGAAAAACGTTCGAGTCTGTTATCAAAGAGTACGGCAAGACCGATACTCTCGTTAATGCCAATGGAGAGACAGGACTCAAGCCCGCAGTTTTCCTCGGTGACATCGGTATTATCGCCTCAAAACTCAATCCTGGTGAACTCTATGGACCGATAAAAAGGGGCGACGGCTATTCCCTTCTGATGGTAAAGGAAAAGCGTGAGATGAACGACTCGCTGAAAAAGGAATTCGAAAACTCCAAATCCCTACTTGCAAACTACCTTTTCCAAAAGAGGCTGAACACCTTCATGGCGAAAAAGACACTCGACCTGACTGCCAAGTTCAACGCGAAAGTCTACGAAAACCGCCTAAAGGATGTAAAAACCACCGGGATAATGATGTTCGTCCACCGACTCATGGGCTTTGGAGGACGCGTCACCGGCACCCCCCTCCTCGACAACTGGACCGACCATGTCGACATGGAGCAGTTCAAAAAGGTGTTGTTGCCGTAGTAATATCCACTTCCTTTTGCTGAACCGATTTATTTTGTTAAAATTCGGAATTCAATAACAGGTTTTACGGTGAAACTTCTCCCTCTGGGAATTCAGACATTCTCTGATATCATCAACGGCGGCTATCTTTATATTGACAAGACAGGCTACATCCCTGATCTGGTCACGACTCACCGTTATGCCTTCCTTTCCCGTCCGAGAAGATTCGGGAAATCACTCTTTCTCTCAACACTTCACGAGTTTTTTAGCGGAAACAGGGAGTTGTTTAAAGGACTCGCCCTGTATGACCATGCAGATTGGCAGAAATACCCTGTTTTGCACCTGGACCTGTCTGATATGTCAACGAATGGATTTGAGGCTTTTCGTAAATCCTTGTTAAGGACCATTTCTTCAATCTATGAAGAGCATGGTCTTACACCGGATACAGATGACGTTGCCGATCTTTTCTCGACCCTTATTGCCGGGTTATCGAAAAAACATGATAAAAGAGTGGTTATACTGATCGATGAATACGATAAACCGATCACGGATAATATTGATCAGCCTGAGACAGCATTATTGATACGGGACCTGCTTCGTTCATTCTTCGGACGAATGAAAGGGAACGATCGCCACATCCGTTTCGCCCTTATGACGGGTGTCAGTAAATTTGCCAAGGTATCTCTTTTTTCAGGGCTGAATCAGATATCAGATATTTCTCTTGATCCCAGATACTCCACCTTGCTTGGTTACACACAGGACGATCTTGAGTCTTCATTCTCTGAAAGAATACCGGAATTGGCGCAGACGATCGATATGCCCAAGGATGCACTCCTGTCGGAGATCCGGTCATGGTATAATGGATATTCCTGGGATGGTAAGGTCAGCCTCTATAACCCTTACTCAATATTAAGTCTCTTCAATCTTGGAAGGTTTGAGAACTTCTGGTACCAAACAGGATCACCGTCATTCCTTTACAATGCTCTTAAAACACAGAATTACACCCCGGAGGATCTGGAAGGCCTGAGAGTTGAAAGTGCTGTGCTTGACAATATCGAGATCAGTGAACTGAATACTGCCGCTCTCTTTTTCCAGACCGGTTATCTTTCGATCAAAGAGATAGAGTATGATGGAGTCACACCTCTTTACCGTCTCGGTTACCCCAACCGTGAGGTAAAACAATCATTTTTCAGAAGTCTTTTCATCGAACTTCTCGACCTAAAAACAGTCTCTGTGATGAGCGCGGCTTCTGCCATCCGGGATTCTCTAAGAAATGGGAAAACAGGGAAATTTGAAACGATTCTCCAGTCTCTCTTCGCAAGGATACCTTCCATTTTATATATCGAAGAAGAAAGATATTTTCATTCCCTCTTCATGATGACAATGTATCTGTGTGGAATAGAGTCATCAGCCGAGGTAAGTACAAATGTCGGCAGGATCGATGGTGTACTCGAATTTGATGACCTCCTCTATATAATCGAGTTTAAATATTCACAGCCCCCTGAAAAAGGATTGGATCAGATACTCAGGAAAAAGTATTATGAACGCTTCCTGAATTCGGGTAAAAGAATTGTGCTTCTTGGAGTCGGAATAACGAGAGATACAGTTAAAATTGCATCTATTGAAATAAAATAAGAGCCGTTTACTTCATAAAAATAATCTTTAATCCAACCTTAACCCTTAAGGCTTACCATGCCCCGTAAAATTTTTGTTAACCTTCCGGTAAAAGACCTTCAGAGATCGATCGATTTCTTCACCGCGCTCGGTTTTACCTTCAATCAGCAGTTTACCGATGAAAAAGCGACCTGTATGGTGATCAGCGACGACATTTACGCCATGCTCCTGACCGAGGAGCGGTTCCTAAATTTCACCAATAAGAAGATCGCGGACGCTTTCACCTCAACTGAAGTGCTGCTATCCCTCACATGCGAAAGCCGGGAGGAAGTGGATGAAATGGTTGCAAAGGCAGTTGCCGCGGGTGGCACGGCACCGAACCCGAAACAGGAGTACGATTTCATGTACGCCCACGGCTTCCAGGACCTGGATGGCCACATATGGGAGGTTTTCTGGATGGACCCTGATTATGTTCAGCCGGAGGAATAGCCCGGGATCAATCTTTCTTTTGAACGACCAGGATCGTAAGATCATCACGGAGGGGTTCATCGCCCCGCCATGTTCCGGCATTCGAACGGATTGAAGCCAGTACGTCACCGGCTGATGACGCGGGCGCTGATGCCAGCCATTCCGCCACACGGTCTATTCCGGCGGTCTCTCCATTTGAATTGAACAGCTCCGTCAATCCGTCGCTCATCACAACGAGAGTGTCACCCTTCCGGAATGGTATTTCAGACCCTGCGTAGGTGAATCCGGTGAAGGCACCGAGAGGCATCGCCTTCAGGATGTGTTGCTCAACAATCCCCGTATCACCTCTGCGGATAAGCAGATGCGGCATCCCCGCCGATGCATATTCAAGGACGTTGCCTCTGATTCGAACAAGCGCGAGACACATGGTGAGCATCTTGAGGTTCATTTTTTTGATCGACCCGTTTGCGCTCATCAGTATCTCCGGCAGAACGGTACTGCCCGAAAGCGAATTTAACAGTGCTTTTGTGGCTATCACCATGTTTCCGGCCTTCAGACCGTGACCTGTGGCATCACCCACGGCGATCATGAGTGAACCATCTTCCCCCCTGAAGAAATCGTAATAGTCTCCACCCACTTCAGTCGCTGTCTCGATGTGTGAGGCCAGTCCTAGTCCAGGTATATCGGGAAGTTTCGCTGGCAAAAGCGAAAGTTGCAGATCGCGGGCTGCCTCAAGCTCGGCTTTCCGGCGCTCATTCTCCGCTTCCACCAATCTTCTCTCCATTTCAAGAGAGGCGGCAATTCTTTCCTGCTCGAGTGTCTTGTCGGAAAGCTCCTTCACGGTTTGCAACTGCTTCTTCAGGTCTTTGTTCAGAAATGCAAAATTGTAGGAAATGTAAAGCGACATGGATATCACCAACCCCAGAAGACCGTAGACGTAAACCTGAGTGGTACCGAAAAAGGGAGTGACTATCACGGCATAATCGAGGAGAATCTGATAAACCACAAAGAAGATCAGAAGTCCAAACCCGGCGAGAGCAAGCCAGCCGCCGTGCCGCGCCTCCTTTTTGTCTGTTCTTAACACCGATATCACCAGATCACTCATGGCTGTAATGAAGTAGACGTAGTTCAGGCTCGCCAGCCACCACGAGGTCGTGAGAATATTCAGAATGATCATCAGCACGAATCCGGCAACGTAGAACCACAACCGTTTTGGGATCGTTCTCTTGACCAGACTCCACGCCGTCAGCTGGCCGAACATTGTGGCGAAAGGCACCGCGATGTTACCGAGAATATGAGCTACAAGCAGATCTCCGGTACCCGTGGCCGTCGCGCGTCCGTAATTGAACCAGACCACCCCCGCGAATCCTGTAAGACAGAGCGCGTAGTAAAGATTGTGTTTCTGCTCAGGGTAGAAAACGAAAAGAAAAAAGTGGATCATTATCAAAACCGCCGGCACTACAGAAAACAGGGTCTTGTTAAAGGTCAGAAAACGGGTGTTTTCTGCCAATGCCTGGTAGGCCGATTCCGTGTTCATCAGGAGTATCGCGAAACCTGTGTTGAATCTGCTGTTACGGAAATCTGCGATGTCATTGTTACTGTACCTTACACTAAGGAGGTGATTCCGTTGCTGAGCGAATTTCAGATTGAAAACCACGGGCATATTGGCGTCCCCGTTTCCTTCATCAGAGAAGATCAGACGTCCATTATACCAGATCGAAATGCTGCCAAGATCCCAGACCGATAAAGCGACCTCTTCCCCCCACAGGGTTGAGTCGAGAATGAACGGCATCCTGAACCAGCCTGTTCCTTTCCATCCTAATGTGACCGAGCTGTCGGAATGCATTCTGGGAGCGGTGGTTACAAGTTTTGAGTCGTCAGTCAGGGGGTCAGCCCACTTGATGTCGTCACCGGGGGAGTAACGCCAGCCCCCGTGCAGATCGAGCCCGGGAGCCTCTTTAGACACTCTTCCCGGTTATGACCAAGGTATCCGAAGCATAATTATTGAACCACGCCGGGATGGAAAACTGAAGTGTTGAATCGCCTGAAACCCTGTGAGTCAAGTTGTCCCTGATCCGCCCCGTGCTGTCGGCTGCCTCGAGCAACCAGTTTCCTCCCGTGAACTTGAACTCAAGCTCCTGACCCTTGAGAAAGGTGAAAGATTTTGCCCAGACCGAGTCGCTTATCCTCTCAAGCTTTATTCTGCCGGGGTCCCAGTCACCCATTGAAGGGTCATTTCCGGTGATAAAAACACCATTTTCAGTAAGCGCGGGTGGAACGGTAACACGGAATGTGATCGTCGAAGTGTCGCCACTCCCACAACCTTCAAACAAGATCAGCAGCAGTAATGCCGGTACAAGGATTCGCATTGAGGTTCTTATTAAATCTTTCCGCAAATATAATGATCCGGCGTAAGAGAGCACAAACAGTTCCGGATAACAGGGGAAAATCGACCATAATTGGGTAAATTTGGTTTTGATAATCCCATTTTTACGGTAAAATTGTGACTTACGACTATATAATAATCGGTGGCGGAATTGTCGGTGCTGCGACCGCTTACTCGATACTTATGAAGAAACCCGGCAGCAAACTTATTCTTATCGAGAAGGGTGATGCCCTCTCCCAACACCAGACGGGCAACAACAGCGGCGTGATCCACTCGGGCCTCTACTATAAACCCGGCTCGCTGAAGGCGAAGAACTGCACCACCGGCCGGGAAATGATGTATCGTTTCTGTGAGGAGCACGATATCTATCATGAGAAGTGCGGCAAGATAGTTGTGGCCACATCGAAGGATGAGATCCCCCGCCTGAACAAC
>Ga0116141_10003184_pt1 | contig 13920 bp, 11 predicted proteins | sample AD_UKC097_MetaG_FD_89744 | JGI IMG/M metagenome (GOLD analysis project Ga0116141, IMG submission 89744) | Active sludge microbial communities of municipal wastewater-treating anaerobic digesters from USA - AD_UKC097_MetaG | ecosystem: Engineered > Bioreactor > Anaerobic > Digestate | place: USA...
CGCCCCAGGTTTCGCCGTTGGTGCCGCGGAAGAACTCGCGGACGCCGCCGTCGGTGCCGTTGATCTGGCGGCACATGCTGTGGATGCGGCAGCCGTCGCCGTAGTCGAAGTCGACGCTGAAGAAGTCGAACTGGTTGCCGGTCTTGCGACGGGCGCGGCCGCCGAAGCCGAGGGCCGAGGTCGGCGGATGCCCGATGTACCAGTTGGCGACGTCGATGTTGTGTACGTGCTGCTCGATGAGGTGGTCGCCCGACATCTCGGTGAAGCTCACCCAGTTGCGGACCATGTAGTCGGCGTCGCTCTCGCCCGGCTTTCTGTTTTGGTACCATAGGGCGCCGCCGCACCACCAGACGCACCCGCCCACGATCTGGCCGATGGCGCCTCGCTCGACCGCGTACTGCGTCCGCAGGTAGGCCGCTTCATGCCGCCGCTGGGTGCCGGCCACGACGGCCAGGCCCTTCTGCTTGGCGATTTCGCCGGCCGCGATGATCTTGCGGCCGCCCGGCGGGTCCACCGCCACGGGTTTCTCCATGAACACATGCTTGCCGGCCTTGACCGCCGCCTCGAAGTGCGCCGGCCGGAAGTTGGGCGACGTGGCGATGAGCACCACTTCGACATTCGTGTCGAGCAGCTTCTTGTAGGCGTCGCCGCCGCTGAAGCACCGCGACGTCGGCACGTTGTGTTTCTTTCCAGTGTCCTCCGCTCGCTCCTTGAACCAGTCGGCCGTCGCGACGACCTCCAGCTCGGCCCCGATGATCTTGGCGGCTTCGAGACAGTTCTCCAGGGCGCCGTTTCCGCGACCGCCGCAGCCGATCAGGCCGACGCGGAATTTCCGCGGCGCCGATGCCGCGAAGATCACGTTTTGGGCGGCCAGCACCCCGGCCACGCCCGCCGCCGAGGTCCGGATGAAGTCCCTGCGCGAGACGCCGGGACTACGGATAAATGACTGCTGTTCCATGAGTCGTTCCTTTCGATTATGCGGCTCACGCCGCGGTTGGGCCTCACAGAGGCGCTATGCTTCAAAGCTGTCGCAGGCTCGGTAGGCGTCGATCACGGCCCGTTCGCCTTCTTTCGAGTTGCCTTTGCTCTTGCCGTGCTCCATGCAGAGCACGCCTTGGTAGCCCTTGCGATAGATGTGCCGGAAGATGTTCTTGTAGTTGATTTCCCCGGTGCCGGGCTCGTTTCGCCCGGGGTTGTCGCCCAGATGGAATGCGCCGATCTCGCTCCAGGCCATGTCGATGTTCGGGATCAGGTTGCCTTCGGTGATCTGCTGGTGGTACAGGTCGTCGACGATCTTGCAGGACGGGCTGTTGACGGCCTTGCAGATCTCGTAGGCCTGCGGGATCTTCTGGAGGAACAGGCCCGGATGGTCTCGCCACCAGTTCAGCGGCTCCAGCACGATCACGACGCCGGCCGGCTCGGCGATCTCGACGCATCGTCGCACGTTCTCGATGAGATTGGCCGTCTGGTACCCCCATTCCATCCGCTGGCTCACGCACCCAGGTGCGATCAGGGTCCATTTCGTGTTCGTTCGCTTGGCAACCTCGACCGCTTCCTTCGTGCGGCCCACGATGTAATCCTGGAACTCCTTGTCCTGGGTGACGAAGGTGGGCTTGCCGAACTCGGCGTACATCACGTACGGGCCCATCGTCATCCCGAGCCGGTCCATCTCCTGGGCGATTCTCTCCTGCTGCTCCGGGGGCCTGCCCATCAGGCCGTTGTCGAACATCGCGGAAAAGCCCTCATCGGCCATGAACTTGATCTGGTCGATCGGGTCGCCGCCGGCGTGCTTCGTGAAGGCCCCGAGGCTCGGCGCATACTTGAGCTTGAATTTCCTCGGCGCTTCGGCTCCCCGAGTGACCGTCGGTGCGACGGATGCGGCGAGAGCCGCGGTCGCGGCCGCACTCGAAATGAAGCTGCGGCGGGAGACGTAGCTGTTGTGGTCGTTGTTCATGGAAATGCTCCTGTCTTTGGGACTCGTACTGATCCGCTCCTCCACACACCTCTACGCGAGCTGTGGTTTGTCCTGCCCCCGGGATGGCACACAGTTCGGCGCACGCGGACTCGTGCGCCGAACCGTGCATACTTGCGACCGGCCGGTGCCGGGTGACTCTACTGTTTCATGGGTGTCCACTTCTGGTCGCTCTTGGAACTGGCGACGACCGTCTCGATGAAGAGCATGCCGCGCACGCCCGCATCGACGCTCGGGAAGTCCAGGGCCAATTCACTGGGCTTCTCGCCCGCGATGGCGCACTTGACCGTCTCGGCAAAATTGGCGTAGTTGTTCGCGAAGGCCTCGAGGAAGGCCTCCGGGTGGCCGGAGGGGATTCGGGTGTGACGGGCGGCCGCCGGACTGTACGCCGCGACGTAGTCATTGCCGCGTTTCCAGACCTCCTCTGGCTTACTCGGCCGTCGGACGTGCAGGTAATTCGGGTCTTCCTGGTGCCATTCGAGGCTGGCCTTCTCGCCATAAACCCAGATCGCGATATTGTTCTCTTCGCCGATGCCGATCTGAGTGGCGTGCAGGACGCCCTTGGCACCGCTGTCAAACTTCAGCAGGCAGCTACAGTCGTCATCGAGAAGTCGTCCCGCCACGAACGTCGTCAGGTCGGCGCAGACGTGGGTGATTTTCAGGCCCGAGATGTATTCGGCTAAGTTGGCGGCGTGGGTGCCGATGTCGCCGAGGCAGCCGCCGGCGCCGCTCTGTTTCGGATCGGTCCGCCAGCTTGCCTGCATCTGGCCGGTCTTCTCGATGGCGGTCGCGAGCCAGCCCTGCGGGTACTGGACGAATATCTTGCGGATTTTGCCCAGATCACCTTTCTTGACCATGTCGCGGGCGAGCTTGGCCATGGGATAGCCAGTGTAGTTGTGCATCAGGCCGAAGACCAGCTTCTTGTCCTTCACGAGCTTCTGGAGTTCCTTGGCCTCGTCGGAGGTCAGGGTCATGGGCTTTTCGCACATGACGTGGAAACCCGCCTTCAGGAAATCACGGGCAATCGGGAAGTGCCAGTTGTTCGGGGTGGTCACCGCGACGAAGTCGATGCGATCCCCCTGTGGCAGGCCGGATTCCGCCTTGATCATCTCCTTGTAGTCGCTGTAGACCCGCTTGGAGTCGAGGGCCAGGTTCTTGCCCATTTCCTTGGACTTCGCGGGATCGATATCGAATGCGCCGGCCACAAGCTCGATCTCCCCGTCCAGGCGGGAGGCCTTGCGATGCACCTCGCCGATGAACGCCCCGGGGCCTCCGCCAATCAAACCCATTCTCAACTTCCGGTCGAGTCTCATACCTGTTTCCTTTCAATTCAACTGTGGACGACGTTGTCTTTATGATGTTGTTCGCCGGACTTTTTCTGCCCGAGTCGTGTTACCTCCAATAACAAAAACCTTCGGCGATTATAGGCGTTTGGACGGGCAACGCAACCCCCAATGCTCTTTTGCACGGGCTGACGGTTGACAATGCGGGGCCCACGGCTTAAACCTTCCTGTGCGCGGGTTTGGCTCGGCGACGACGCGCTGGAACAGAAGTGAGGGGACATGAAGACGCGGATTCGTCCAACGGCGGTTGATCTGTATTTCATCCCGGTCACGACCCGGGTGCCGCTGAAGTTCGGCCCTGAGACGCTCACGTCCGTGATCTGCGCCCGGGTGTGCATGACCGTCGAGGACGGGCGGGGCAAGCGGGCGCAGGGGTGGGGTGAGACGCCGCTGAGCGTGCAGTGGACCTGGCCCGGCGGCCTGAGCTACCAGGAACGCTGCGATGCGATGATGGCCTTCTGCGGGAAGCTGGCACGGGCCTGGGCCGATCTGACGTGTGAAGGGCATCCGGTCGAGGTCGGCCATCACTTCATCGAGTCTGTGCTTGGGGGTCTGCTGGCTGATCTGAATGGCGAGCGGGGCGATGGAGCAGAGCCGATGCCCTGGCTGGCGGCTTTGGTCTGTTGTTCGGCGTTCGACATCGCCCTGCACGACGCATATGGGCAGCTTCTGGGCCGGCCGGTCTACGAGACCTATAATTCCGAGTTCATGAGCGTCGATCTGGGTCATTTTCTGGAGCCTGCGCCGGGGGCTGCCGTGTCCTTCGCGGGCAAGTACCCGGCCGATTTCCTCCAGTCGCCACCGTCGCGATTGCCGGCGTGGCATCTGGTCGGGGGCAAGGACCTGCTCGATGGCTCGGAACTGACCGGCAGCGAGCCTCAGGACGGCTACCCGGTCCTGCTGCCGGATTGGATCGAGCGGGACGGACTGACTTGTCTGAAGGTCAAGCTCCGGGGCAACGACGCCCAATGGGATTACGACCGGCTCGTCAACGTAGGGCGGATCGCGATCGAGCACGGCGTCTTGTGGCTGACGAGCGACTTCAACTGCACCGTGACCGATCCAGCCTACGTCAACGACATCCTGGACCGGCTGATGAAGGACTATCCTCGTATCTACCAGATGATCCTGTACGTTGAGCAGCCGTTCCCGTACGATCTGGAGGCCAACCAGATCGACGTGCACAGTGTCTCGGCCCGCAAGCCGCTGTTTATGGACGAGAGCGCCCACGATTGGAGATTGATCCGCCTGGGTCGCCAACTGGGCTGGACCGGCGTGGCCCTCAAGACCTGCAAGACCCAGACGGGGGCCTTGCTGAGCCTGTGCTGGGCCAGGGCCCACGGCATGACGCTCATGGTCCAGGACCTGACCAATCCGATGCTGGCCCAGGTTCCGCACGTGCTGCTGGCGGCGCACGCCGGGACGATCATGGGCGTGGAGACGAACGCGATGCAGTTCTACCCGGCGGCCTCGGCCCCGGAGGAGGCAGTGCATCCAGGGCTTTATCGCCGGCGTGAGGGCCGGGTGGACCTCTCCACGTTGCGAGGTCCGGGATTCGGCTACCGGCTCGACGAAATCAAGCGGCAACTGCCCGACAAGGCCGCGAGTTTTGGGAAATGACGAACTGTGGCAACGGATTGTCATGCTGAACGTAGTGAAGCACCTGGCGCCCGAAGGGCATTGGCGATTCGATGCCCGGATCCTTCGCTCCGCTCAGGGTGACAACCGACGTTGGAGATTCACGACGGTTTTGGAGTGATAGAGATGGCCAAGCTGAGTGCCTTTGCAGATGAAGTGACGGAGAGTTTTCGCGGACAGGTCGAGTTCCTGGCGAAGGAGAAGGTGGGGTACATCGAGCTGCGATTCATCGACAAGAAGAACATCATGGACCTGAACGCCGACGAGCTCAAGCAAACGAAGAAACTGATCCTGGACCACGGCTTGAAGGTCAGTGCGATTGGCTCGCCCATCGGCAAGGTCAAGCTCGACCAGCCCTTCAAGCCGCACCTGGACAAGTTCAAGCACGCGGTGGAACTGGCTCAGTACTTCGAGACGCCGTTCATTCGCATGTTCAGCTACTATGCCCCCGACGGCAAGAGCATCGACGACTACCGCAACCAGGTGATGGATCGCATGGTGGCCAAAGTCGAGGCACTCCAAGGCACGGATGTCATCATGGTTCACGAGAATGAGGCCCACATTTACGGTCACACCGCGGCCAACTGTGTAGACCTTGTCAAGACGGTTGATTCTCCCCAATTCCGGCTGGCCTACGACCCGGCCAACTTCGTTTGGGGCGAGCAGATCACCAACAACGTCGAGGTCGCCTGGCCCCTGATGAAGCCCTACGTCGTGCACATTCACATCAAGGACTGGAAGCTCGGGGCCGAGGATGTCGGCAGCATGCCCGGCCAGGGCGACGGCCAGATCCAGCCACTCCTGGCCGAGCTGGCGGCCATGCACTACGACGGCTGCATGACGATGGAGCCGCACCTGATGACAGGGGGGCAGTTCGGCGGCTCGACCGGGCCGGAGCTGTTTTCGCAGGCTATCGCGGCCGTACGCGGCATGGCGAAGGAAGTGGGGTTGAAATTGAGTTGAGCGACCGGACACGGACAAACACGGACGGCCACCGACTCTCACGGACGCGCTTGTCCGTGAAGGTCCGTGCATGTCCGTGTCCGTCTGTGCAAATCGAAATGAAGGAGTCTGAACCATGAAGACCTGGAACTTCGGAATCGTCGGGGCCGGGTTGATCGCGGATTTCCACGCCCGGGCGATCGGCGATATTCGCAACGCGAAGTTTGTGGCCTGCTGCGATACGAATCTCCCGAGGGCCGAGGCTTTGGCCAAGAAATATCGCGGCCGGGCTTATGGAAGCTACGAGGAGATGCTCAAGAGCGACGACATCGACATCGTGACGATCGCCACGCCCAGCGGGCTGCACATGGAGCCGACCGTCGCTGCGGCCAGGGCCGGCAGGCACGTGATTTGTGAGAAGCCCGTCGAGATCACGCTGGAGCGGATCGACGCGATGATCGAGGCCCACGCCAAGGCCGGCACACGCCTGGGCGGCATCTTCCCCTACCGGTTCAACGACTTGATGACGCCGCTGCGGGAGGCCATCGACTCGGGCCGGTTCGGCACGATCACCTATGCGAGCGTCTATGTGCCCTGGTGGCGGACCGACGCCTACTACGATGGGTCCTGGCACGGGACCTGGAAGCTCGACGGCGGCGGGGCCCTGATGAACCAGTCCATCCACATGGTGGACATGCTCTGCGACCTGATGCCGCCCATCGAGTCGGTGCAGGCGTACACGGGGACCCTGGGCCACAAGATCGAGACCGAAGATACGGCCGTCGCTGCCGTGCGATACACGGGAGGGGCCCTGGGGCTGATCTACGGCACGACCGCCTCCTATCCCGGCCAGTTTCGCCGGTTTGAGATCACGGGCACGAAAGGCACCGTCATCAATTTAGAGAACAGTATCACCATCTGGCAGTTTGCCGACGAGCGGCCGGAGGACGCCGAGGTCCGCAAGCGGTTTATGAAGATCGAAGGGGGCGGCGGAGTCGCCGACCCGGCGGCCATCACGCACGAGAACCACACCCGCAACTTCAAGGCCTTCCTCGAATCGCTGGAGCAGGGGACCGACTTCTGGATCAGCGGACCCGAAGCCCGCAAGGCCGTCGAGGTGATCGTAGCGATCTATCGCTCGGCGAAAGAAGGCAAGCTCGTCAAGCTCTAACGATGCTTGACGAGCAGAAGGTGGGAAGTTGAGAAGGTAAGAAGGTCGGAGGATTGTAGTCCGCGGAGGGATCGACGGTGGAGGCCGGGAGAAAGAGAGATATCCGACATTTCCGCGATCTGGACGTGTACAAGCGGGCGTTCAACGCCGCTATGGAGATATTCGGGCTGACGAAGGACTTTCCGCCCGAGGAAAGGTTTTCCATGGTCGATCAGATCAGAAGAGCCTCTCGTTCGGTCTGCACCAATGTCGCCGAAGGGTGGCGGAAAAGACGTTATCCCCCTGTCTTCAGGAACAAGCTGACTGACGCAATGCAGGAAGCTTCGGAAACGCAGTGCTGGCTGGAATTCGCTCGTGCGTGTCGGTACATCACCAACGAGGTGTTCGGCCGACTGGACACACAGTACGAGGAGATCCTTGCCATGCTGAACGCAATGGAGAAGAGATCAGAGAAGTTCTGCTACTGAGCGTTGGAATCTCCTCTGCTCTTCCGACCTTCTCACCCTCTCACGTTCTGATCTTCTTCTTAGATAGTCGCCATGACGCCTCTCGCGTAGCCGACGGATTCCGCCAGGCCCGCCAGCGGGTCGTCGCTGTCCTTCTCATACTCGAACGCAGCGATCCCCGTGTAGCCGATCTTGACCAACGCCCGTATCGCAAAGGGGATATCGATCACGCCGCGGCCCATCTCAACGCAACCGCCTTTGGCGTCCGCGCTCGATACGTCCTTGAAGTGAACGTCGTGGAGCCGGTCGCCGAACTGGAGGATAGTCTCCGCAACGTCCTGACCCGCCCGGGTGGTGTGACCGATGTCGTTGCACAGGCCGATCCGTGGGTCGAGGTCCTTGATTCTCTCGTATGCGCTGCTCGGCAGGGGATACGTCTTGTCCCCGGGGCCGTGGTTGTGGATCGCGACCTTGATGTCATACTCTTTGACTTTGTCATTCACCAGGGGCAGCAGATCGTGTCCGGGCACCCCAATGATGACTTTCACCCCGGCGGCCTTGGCGTACTCGAAAGCCCGATTCACCTGGTCCGCGTCCTTCATGTAGATGACGCCGACGCCGTAGAGGTTCAGCCCTGCGCTTCGGACCTGGTCCGCTGCCGAGCGAATCTGTTCGACGCTGCTGTCGAGCGGCAAGTGGAAGTCCTTCAATGCAATGTGTTTGAGACCGACTCGTTTGGTCATCTCGATGGTTTTGGCCAGGTCGAACTTCCGCAACGTGTACGAAGCCAGCCCCAGCTCGAACTCGGGTTTGCCGGTCGTTGCCGACTGCCCCGACACCTTGCCCGTCACCAGTCCGCAGCAGGCGACTGCCCCCGTGGCGGCGACTTGCAGGAATTCTCTTCTGCCTTGGATCTGTGTCATGAGCACTATCTCCTTCACGGTAAGCATTGCCCAAACTGCATCGGCGCCCGTCAGACGCACGCGAGCACGATGATACCACAATTCGCCGGGAGTCACAGGTGAAATGCGGCGCCAAAGAGCCAGACCCCATTTGCAGTTCGTTGACAGTGAATAGCCGGGGCGATAAGCTGGAAACCCTGACGAACACCGTTACCTTGTTAGTGGGGAGTGCTTTATGAACAGAGCTACACGGGAACACGTCGCAGGCAGATCGTCCAGTCGGCGTGAGAGTCTGTCCCGCCGGGACTTCCTCCGCAGTTCGGCGGCTGTGGGAGCGGGGCTTGCCCTCCCCATAATTGTCCCGGCGTCCGTATTCGGCTCCCAGGCCCCCAGCGAGCGGATCACCGTCGGTTGTATCGGCGTCGGCCGAATGGGGACGGGGGACCTCAAAGAGGCTCTGGGTTTCAAGCAGGTGCAGGTGGTCGCCGTCTGTGATCTGGACAGCAGGCGCATCGCTCTTGCCCAGAAGACGGTGGAATCCGCCTACGCCAAGCGAAGTCCGGGCGGTGAGTACAAGGGTTGCGCCGGGTACGGGGACTTCCGCGAGCTGGTCGCCCGCAGCAATATCGATGCGGTGCAGATCGCCACGCCGGACCATTGGCACGCGCTGCCGGCCCTGGCGGCCGCGAGGAGTGGCAAGGACATCTTCCTGCAGAAGCCGTTGACGCTCACGATTGCGGAGGGGCGAGTGCTGAGTGACACGGTCCGCCGCTACGGCCGGGTCTTCCAGGTCGGGAGCCAGCAACGCTCGGAAACGAAGTTCCACCACGCATGCGAATTGGTCCGCAACGGCCGGATTGGCAAGATCCACACGATCCGGATTGGCTTCGGTACGGACCCCGGCTGCGAGGTGAAGCCCGAGATGCCCGTGCCGGAGAACCTGAGCTACGAGATGTGGCTCGGGCCGGCTCCCTGGGCCCCCTATACGGAGGACCGTGTGCATCCGCAGAACAGCATCGACGGCCGGCCGGGCTGGCTCCGCATTTCCGACTACGGGGCCGGCATGATCACCGGCTGGGGCAGCCACCATCTGGATATCGCTCACTGGGGCATGGGGACCGAGTACACCGGCCCGGTCGAGATTGAAGGCAAGGCCGAGTTCCCAAGAGACGGGCTCTGGGACGTGCATGGCGATTTCGAGATTCACTACACGTATGCCAACGGGGCCAAGATGATTGTCGCCGACGAGAAGAAGGTCAAAGGCGGCGTTCGGTTCGAAGGCGACAAGGGCTGGGTCTGGGTCACGCGGGGGGCCATCGACGCGGAGCCCAAGTCGCTGTTGCAGGAGACGGTCGGGCCCAGCGAGGTCAAGCTCTACGTGAGCAATAATCACAAGGGCAACTTCTACGACTGTGTGAAGTCGCGGGCCGAGACCATTGCTCCGGTCGAGGTCGGGCACCGTTCGTGTTCGGCTTGCCTGTTGGGCGATATCGCGATGCGCACGGGCCGCAAGCTCCGCTGGGACCCGGACAAGGAGCGATTCCTCGGGGATGACGCCGCCAACCGGATGCTCTCCAAACCGATGCGCTCGCCGTGGATGCTGTAGGACTTGTGGGACAGATAGGACTCATGGGGTTCGTGCCGTCTCGGACGCTGGGAGGTTCGGATGAGTTGTCGTAAGCGGTTGGTGTCGATTGTCGCGACGGTGCTCTGGATGGCGATTCCTCTGCTGGGCCAGGACCCGGTGCCTTCTGCCGAGGAAATCGCCAGGATGCGGGCGGCGATGCCCGAACGGGCGCGCGTGCAGGCGGAGAAGCCGCGCAAGCTGCTGGTCTTCTCGCGGTCCTGGGGCTACAAGCACACGGCCCGGCCCTTCGGCGCGAAGGCCATCGAGATCATGGCCCGCCGGACGGGCGCATTCGAGGCGGTGCTCGCGGAAGATGATGACTCCTTGTTCGAGCCCGAGAATCTCAAGCAGTTCGACGCCGTCGTCCTGAACAACACCAACGAAGAGATCTTTCTGCCCGAGGATTTCGCGAAGCTCCCGGAGGCTGAGCAGGCCAAGGCCCGGCAGCGCGATGAGATGCTCAAGAAGAGCTTCGCCGACTTCATTCGGGAGGGTGGTGGCCTGGTGGTGATCCACGCCGGGGTCAACAGCTTTCGGGATTGGCCTGAGTTCGGCGAGATCGTGGGCGCTCGATTCGACAACCATCCTTGGGGCTCCGGCTCGACCGTTGTGCTGCGAATCGAGGAGCCGGACCATCCGCTGACGGCGGCGTTCAAGGACCCGTTCTTCATCGTGACGGACGAGATCTACCAGGTGACGGCGCCGTACTCGCGGGAGCATCTGCGGGTCCTGATCACCGTGGATCCCGAGCGAACGCGGACCACGCCGGAACAGAAGACACTCATCCATCGCCAGGACGGGGATTTCGCGATGACCTGGGTCAAGAGCTACGGCAGGGGCCGGGTGTTCTACTGTGCCCTGGGCCATGAGCACGAGCTGTTCTGGAACCCGATCGTCGTCCAGCACTACCTCGATGGCATCCAGTTCGCTCTGGGCGATTTGAAGGCCGACACGACGCCGAGTGCGAGGATCGTAGAAGAAGGAAGGTGAGAAGATCAGAAGGTGAGAAGGTCGGATTGTCCGGCTTGTGTGCATGCTTGCGTCGCAGCCGACCGGCCCTCCGAACTTCTGACCTTCTCAACTTCTTACCTTCTTCAGTGGATTATGGCAGACAATACGGATATCTCAGATCACAGGGGAGATAGCATGAACAAGAAGACAGTGCGGGCCGGCATTGTGGGGGCCGGATTCTCGGCCTCGTTCCATTTCGAGGCGATTCGCAAGGTCTACGGCACGGACGTGGAGATCGTCGGCGTGCACGCCCTCGATGGGGCCAAGGCGTATGCCGAGAAGCGTGGGATCGCCGTCTATGAGTCATTGGAGAAGCTGCTCGACGACGTCGATGTGATCCATTGCTGCACGACGGCCTCCTCGCATGAATCGGTGGCTATCGCGGCCCTGGAGCGGGACAAGTTCGCGATTGTGGAAAAGCCTCTGACCGGCTTCTTCGGCGATGGGTCCGAGGACTTCAACGGCCAGGACTTCCCCAAGGAGACCGCCCGGGACAAGGCCCTCGGTAGTATCGAGCGAATGCTCCAGGCCGAGAGCAAGAGCAAGGGGCGAATCCTCTACGCGGAGAACTGGGTGTACGCGCCCTCGATCCAGAAAGAACGCGAGATCATCGAGAAGACGGGGGCCCAGATCCTGTGGATGCACGGCGAGGAGGCGCACTCCGGCTCGCACGCGAGGACCTACGCCTACTGGAAATTCTCCGGGGGCGGCGTCATGATCGGCAAGGGCTGCCACCCGCTGGGCGCCGCGCTGTACCTCAAGCAGGTCGAGGGCAAGGCCCGCAATGGCAAGCCCATTCGACCCAAGACCGTGACGGCCCGCGTACACGCGCTGACGCGGATGCCGGGTTTTCGCGACGAGGGCCATATCCGCTGCGACTACTTCGATATCGATGATTTCTCGATGATGCACGTGACGTTTGAGGACGGCACGATAGCCACGATCTTCGCATCGGACATCATCGTCGGCGGGATCCACAACTGGCTCGAAGTGGCCGCGAACAACCACCGTACCTTCTGCAACATCAACCCAACCACCGCGATGCAGACGTACAACCCCGTGGAGGCCAACTTCAAGGATATCTACGTGGTCGAGAAGATCGGGACCAAACAGGGTTGGACATGCCCGTCGCCCGATGAGGACTGGTTCACGGGTTACCCGCAGGAGATCGAGGCGTTCTACCGGGCCGTCGCGTACGGCGAGCCGGTCCAGAGTGATAGCTGCTTGGCCGCCGACTGCATCTCGACGATCTACAGTGCGTACGTCTCGGCGGAGCGCAAGGGGGAGGAAGTCGCGGTACGCGCGTTTCAGGGGAACAGGACCTGTAGGACCCATGAGACTCATGGGACCTATGCTGCTTGAGGCTGCTGCTGGAAACGATCCATGACCAATGAACAGTGGGGCAGGCTGCTGGCGACGCTCGCCGGCGAGGTGTTTGAACCGCTGCCGGCGGGATTCATCGTCGACAGCCCGTGGCTTCCGGGCTGGGCGGGCATCTCCACCGTGGACTACTATTGCAGCGACGAGAAGTGGCTGGCGGCCAATCTCAAGGCCGTGCGACAATTCCCGGACGCGATATTCCTGCCGGGATTCTGGTCGGAGTTCGGGATGTGCACGGAACCCTCGGCCTTCGGGACGAAGTGCCGGTGGGCCCAGGACGATCTGCCGTTCGCCGAGCGGATCGTCAAGACCGTCGGCGACCTCGCCTTGCTGGAGAAGCCGAATCCCCGGACCGACGGATTGCTTCCGTTCGTCGTTCGCCGGCTCCAACTTCATCGACAACGCATCGAAGAGGCGGGGCACTCGATCCGCTTCGCGGTATCCCGTGGGCCGCTGAATATCGCTACGTTTCTCATGGGCACGACGGAGTTCCTGATGGCGATCCGGACGGACCCCGACGAGATGAAACGGTTCCTGACGCTCATCACGGACTTCATCGTCGACTGGCTCCGATACCAGAGGGAGTGCATCCCTACGATCGAAGGGATCTTCATTCTCGACGACATCGTGGGTTTCCTTGGCGAGCAGGACTTCCGAACCACGGCGCTGCCATACCTGAAGCAGATCTTTGAATGCCTCGATGTGCCCGTGCGCTTCTTCCACAACGATGCGCAGGGCCTTGTATGTGCCAAGTATCTCAACGAGATCGGCGTCAACCTGTTCAACTTCAGTTTCGAGCATTCGCTGTCGCAGATGAAGGAGTTGACCGGCGGCCAGGTGACTCTGCTGGGCAATATCCCCCCTCGCGATGTCCTCGCCCAGGGCACACCGGCGGACGTGGAGACCGGCGTGAGGGCCGCGATCGAATCGCTGGAGGATCGCGGCCACGTCATCCTGTCCTGTGGCGGGGGGATCCCGCCCCAGGTGCCGACCGCGAATCTCCGGGCGTTTCTCCAGGCGCTGAAATAGCGACTTGGATTGCGGTCACGCGGTCAGCAGGCCGTGCCACTGACGACCGTCGGCTTCGGGCAGGGCGTCCGCCTCGGGGAAGCTCTCGCTGCCGGCGGGGTATTCGTAGGGGGCCTCCTTGCTGCGTTGCCACGCCTCCAGGACGGGCATCAGGAGTTGCCACGCGACTTCGATGCCGTCGAATCGCGTGTACAGAGTCTGGTCGCCGACCATGCAGTCCAGGAGAAGCCGCTCGTAGGCCTCGGGCATTTCGACGCCGAAGATGTCCTGGTAGCGGAACTTCATGTCGAGTGTGCCGATGCAGATCTTCGAGCCGGGCCGCTTGGCCCGGAAACGCAGCGAGATGCCCTCCTTCGGCTGGATCTGGAACGCGAGGACATTGCGCGGCATGTGGTGCAGGCCCGCCGAACTGAACAGCGAGTGAGGGGGCTCCTTGAAGGTCACCACAATCTCGGTGTC
>Ga0116141_10003185_pt1 | contig 13919 bp, 11 predicted proteins | sample AD_UKC097_MetaG_FD_89744 | JGI IMG/M metagenome (GOLD analysis project Ga0116141, IMG submission 89744) | Active sludge microbial communities of municipal wastewater-treating anaerobic digesters from USA - AD_UKC097_MetaG | ecosystem: Engineered > Bioreactor > Anaerobic > Digestate | place: USA...
GCTGCCGGGCGTCCACGCAGCACAATCCTCTCGTGATCTGCCCTTGACCGCTCTCCATCCGCCTGCGTATGATATCAGCGGTTTGTCACACAGCTTGGCAAGTGAACCAATCCGGTCGTAGAGCAGTAGGGAGGTGACTATGTACCCGACGAAGACAGCATCAATCGCGTTGATTCTCTGGGCTTCGGTCGCGACTGCGGCGGACTACATGCCGCTGAAGGAAGGAAACCAGTGGAACTACACGATGTCCAACGGGATGGAGATCCAGACAAAAGTCGTTGGATTCGAGAACGTCGGCGCCGTCCGTTGCGCGGTGATAGAGAGCACGGCTGGCGAGCAAACCTCGCGGGAGTACATGGCCGCAGACGCCCAGGGGATTAAGTCCTATCTGAGTCGGTCCGGGTGGCAGGAACTCCGCTATGACCCGCCGGTGATACAGATCAAGCTGCCCTACCGGGAAGGTGACGCCTGGCAGGCGACGATCAGCCAGATGGGCATGTCCATAACCACGAGTTTCCGGTCCACCGGCAACGAGCGAATGCAAACCCCGGCAGGAACGTTCGACTGCGTCAAAGTCCAGAGCACCCGAAGTGCGGGTTACGGACAGCCATCGACTGTGATGACGGTCTGGTACGCGGACGGCGTTGGGCCGGTCCATAACACCATGCGGGTCGCCGATCAGGAGATCACGTTCACGCTGGCGTCGACCAATGTCAAGCCGGCGCCGGCTCAGGTGCAGACCCCGGTCTTCACCAGTCCGACCCAAGAGTCCCAGGCACCCCGGACGACGCAGGTTGCGACCGAGATGCGTTGTCCGAAATGCGGGGCGACGGTGCAGGCCGGGGCGAAGTTCTGCCCCGAGTGCGGGACGAAGCTCGAGCCGCCGAAGCCGGTGGTGCCAACCAATTGCCCGAAGTGCGGCGCGAAGCTCCCGGCCGGCGCGAAGTTCTGTCCGGCGTGTGGGGAGAAGATCACGGCCGCAGCGCCGCAGCCACAGCCGGAACGGTCTGTGCAACCGGCGCCGACCGACGGACCCGCAATGGAGAGATACCAGTCTGCCGACGGCAAAGTGGTGCTCTACAAGCCCAAGGACTGGCAGGTCACGGAAGGCGACATGTTCGGCCAAGGCACCTATACGGTCGTTGTGATGGAGCCGCATGAGAATGCGGTCGCCCTATTCATGACGTTCCCCGTGGGCCCGGAGATCAAGGATTCCGTCGTGCTGGCGGCCAAGTGCATCACGGCCCTGCGCGAGGAATATCCGGATTTGCAGGCAACCAACATGAACTCGACGCCCGACCGGGGCCGCACGATCGCCGAGCTGACGTTGACGGACGAAGGACAGAAGGGCACGGGGCACGGCTATTTCTTCTGCACACAGAACCTCGGGACATTCTACCTGCTGCTCGCCAAGTCCGAACAGTGGGACCAGTTCCGTCCCACCCTGTCGGCCGTCATGGCGAATCTCGCGTTTGCGCCGCAGGGTGTAGCCGCCGTGCAGGGCCAGGCCCAGCGGGCGGCCGCAGCGACCCCCGTCGTAGACGGGGCCACCCTCTCGCCGGCGGCGCTCATCAAGCAGGCGTCGCAGAGGCCCGGAAGGCAGCTTCCCCTCCAGCCGGCGGCCCTGCCGGACCAGTCCATGTCGCTCCAGATCCCTCAAGGCTGGAACCTCGAGGGACAGAAGGTCCAGTTCATCCTCGCGAACAACGCGCAGACGAGAACACATGGCATGGGCGGCGTCTGGCACACGATCATCCCCACGAACGTGCCGGTGCCGGGCGCGATCAACGCCCCTTATCAGGCACCGCCACAGGCCCTGAGTCTCGTCCTGGAATCCGGCAGCACCAGCAGAAACGTGCAGGTCATCAGCCAGTGCCAGGCCGAGCACGTCGTGCCCGAGACGGCTCAGGCCATCCAGCAGATGCGGGCGCAGGGGTTTCAGGTCGATGCTCGCCTGCTGCACGTGCGGTTCCAGAACGTGCCGACGGGGACGACATTGCGCGGGCTGTTCAGCGTCATGTGCTCGACCATGTCGATGAGCCCCGTCTGGCAGGTGGCGGTGCAGGGCAGTTGGGCGCCCGAGAACGAGTTCGACGACTGGCTGCCTCTGTATATACGGATCGAGAAGACGATTCAGATCAATCAGCAGTGGATGGGCCAGGAAATGCAGAACCGGGCCGTCGTACAGCAGCAGTTGAATCGCAACCTGCAGCGGTCGATCGCCGAGTCGAATCAGGCGTTCGACGACTACATGGGCAGCCTGCAGAATGCCAGCCGCAGCCGGGACTACATCAGCCATATGTGGAGCGAAACCACACTGGGGCAGGGCACCTGGGTGGCGGAGAACGAAGGGGCCAGAGTCTATCAAACGGATTCCTGGGGCATCCAGGGTCCCGAAGGCCGGATCGACAGCCCCGCCTACAACACAACCAATTTCACCGGCCAGAACCCCTGGGGCGGCGGGGACCTCGAACTGGTCGATACCCGCGCGGAATACGAGCGGTACATCGCCAATCGCTAAGCCTTGCAGTTTCGGCCGGATTCGGTAAGCTGGCGGCATGGCAATAGGCAGAATCATCAGCGGACAGTCCCTGAGTGAAGCCGAAGAGAGCTTCAACGTGTCGCTACGTCCGAAGTCCCTCGGCGAGTGCATCGGCCAGAAGAACGTGCGGGACAAGCTCGGCATCGCCATCACGGCGGCCAGGCAGCGGGGCGAGCCCCTCGAACACATGCTGTTCTATGGTCCGCCCGGCCTGGGCAAGACGACGCTCGCGAACGTCGTGGCCAACGAGATGGGGGCCCGCATCCGGTGCAGTTCCGGCCCCGCGCTGGTCAAGGCCGGCGACGTCATGGGGATGCTCAGCAACATCAACACGGGCGACGTGCTTTTCATCGACGAGATTCACCGGCTCAGCACGCCGGTCGAGGAGTTCATCTACCCGGCGATGGAGGACTTCCGCGTCGATTACACGGTCGATAGCGGCCTGCACGCCAAGACGATCAACTTCCCGCTCAAGCATTTCACCCTGATCGGGGCCACGACCCGGGCGGGCCTGCTCAGCGCGCCGCTGCGCAGCCGGTTCGGCATGCTCTACCACATGGATTTCTACACGACGGGCGAACTGACGGAGATCCTCAGCCGCTCGGCCCAGTTGCTCAAGCTGGTCTGCGAAGAAGATACACTGGAGCGGATCGCGGCCCGCTCGCGAGGCACGCCGCGTATCGCCAACCGACTGCTCAAGCGGGTCCGGGACTACGCCCAGGTGAAAGGCTCCGGCGTCCTGAGCACGCAGATCGTGGACAATGCCCTGAAGATGGAGCAGATCGACGCCCTGGGCCTGGATGAGCTCGACCGATCGTTCCTCAAGGCCCTGGTGAATGTCTACGACGGCGGCCCGGCCGGCATCGAGGCCATCGCCGCCACGTTGGGCGAGGAACGCGACACGCTGGAGGACGTCGTCGAGCCGTACCTGCTGCAGATCGGTTTCCTGCGACGGACCAAGCGGGGCCGGGAGATCACATCGAAAGCTTGCGAGCACCTGGGATTAGCTGCCGCCCCGAGGAAGCAGACGGCAGACGAGCCGGACCTTTTTGACACCGAACAGGTGTAGTTGTCACCGCAAATGGACGTGATCTGGGTGGTCGGCGAGGGTGTGCGTTATCCGAGGTACGTCGGGTCGATCCTTCGCAGGAGCCTGCGGCCCATTCGGTAGGAGCAGTAGGTCATGAAGAATGCGCCGAATACGTCAATGCTGTAGTGCAGGTGCATCGCGAGAACGACGATCCCCATCACGACGGCCCCGACGAGGAACACGTAGCGCAGGGGGCTGTGTCGGAACAGGTAGAAGCCGAGGAACGGCATGGCGGTGTGCCCCGAGAAGAACATGTCGTTCTCGAAGTACAGCCGCTCAAAGAACCACGGGAACCCGACGGCGACCGAGCCGTGCGGGGTCTCCAGGTGGGTGAAGATCATGAACACGGATCGTAGCATCAGCAGCAGACTGAACTGAATGGCGACCGCGTGAAGGCTCCGCACCCGGAAAAACGTCGGATACAGGAACATGGTGACGATCAAGGCCATGTAGCCGTAGACGAAGAGGAAGCTCATGTCAACGGCCTGGAACCGATCCAGGATGAGGTCCGGGACCTTGGCCCCTTGCAGGGTGGTGACGAAGGCGCCGCAGCAGTAGTCTGCGCACAGCGCGACGGCCGTGAAGACCCCCGACAGAACGAGCAGGTGTTTGCAGGCCCGTACGTCGGCGATCCAGTCCTGCAGTACGTCGTAGATGCGTTCCCGCATCGTCGGCCGGCTCACGCGTTCGGGCGGAACCGGCCTGAGTCGCGGCCTCTGTATCGGCATCGCCGACGTCCTTCCAGCAACCGTCATATCGACCCCTTTCGGACTCGCCAACTCACGGGTTCGCGTCAGCGGGTCCCTGCACGTACTCCGCCATTCTCAACCGGTGCCCCAGTATTCCCGTGAGGTGACGAATCATGACCCTCTCGATCTCGTCGAGTGTCGTGCTATCAGCATTAGCGATTTGTCTCACGTCGGTCAAGTGTTTTGCGGCCCTTGGGCTCAGGAGAATCTTGTCCGGGAAGCTCATTTCGCAGTCGCGGCAGATCAGGCCGTTGGCGGAGTGGCTGAAGTAGCTCTCCTGCCAGGTCTCCGAGAAGGCCCGCTTGCAGTTTGCGCAGGCGCTTAGAACCGGCCGCAACCCCACTTCATACAGCAGGACGAGCTGAAGGAGAATGAGCCGGATGAGGATATCCCGGCGATGGAGCTCCAGACGCCCTTCCTCGACATCTTCCAGGAATTGGATGAAATGGTCGAAGAGATTGGGGTGCGGGTCGTACCCGTCGGTAAGCAGATCCAGCAACTCGGCGGCAAACTGGGCACAATGGAGGGCATACAGGCACCGACGAAGCCGGCCTCGCACGGGCTGCGGCTGGAACTCCGTCAACGTGGCCAGTTGGTCCTTCTGGACGCCGGAGAATACGATGTCGCCGAACGAAAGGACCTCAATCGGCCCGTCAAACGGCGATTTGGGCCGCTTGGAGCCTTTGGCCAGGGCCCGGATCTTCCCCGACTGCCGTCCGAACAGAACGACGACTTGGGACGTCTCGGAGTAATCGACAGTCCGGATGCAGACCGCCCGATCCTTGGTCAACATGATTATCGCTCGGAGACTTTCTGGATCCTGACTCGCTTGACGCGCCGGGGCTCGGCGGAGGCGATGGTGAATTTGAGGTTCTCGTAGTCGAAATCCTCTCCCGCCTTTGGAACGTAGCCCAGGCGAGAGAACACGAAACCGCCTACGGTATCGTAGTCCTCGTCCTCGGGCAGATCCAGTTCGTATTCGTCGTTCAGGTCCTCGACGTAGGTCCTCGCATCCACCTCAATCGTGTTCTCGTCGATCTTCCGGACCGATTCCTGCTGGGCCTCGTCGTACTCGTCCGCGATGTCGCCCACCAGCTCCTCGATGATGTCTTCGAGCGTGACGATGCCCGCCGTACCGCCGTACTCATCGAGGACGACCGCGATGTGCAGCTTCTGGTTCTGAAACTCGTGGAGCAGGGCGCGCAACGGCTTCGTTTCCGGCACGAAGTACGCCTCGCGCATCCTCGCTCGCAGGCTGAACTGCTCCTTGGGCCTGCCGATCTCGGCGAGAAGGTCCTTGGCGTAGATGAGGCCGACGATGTTGTCAATCGTCTCCTCGTACACGGGAATTCGCGAGTGTCCGGCCTCGCGGATGGCATCCAGCACGGTCGCCAGATCGTCACTGACCTCGACGGCGATCAGATCGGTTCGGGGGGTCATGATCTCGCCGGCCGTCCTCTCGCTGAATTCCAGGACGTTCTCGATCATCTCCTGCTCTTCCTCGTCGACGGCTCCCTCGATCCGGCGTTGTTCGAGGTCTTCGAGGAATTCCTCCTGCATCTGGTCCTGCTGCGTCTCCGGCGTCGCCGCGGGCACGCCGGCCAGGCGACGCACGAAGCCGTCATAGAGCTGGAGGACATGCAGGACGGGAGCCGCCAGGACTGCGAAGGCCATCAGGATCCAGTAGGTGCGACTGATCAGCTTTTCCCCCGCGTATTTCGCCCAGGCGTATGGGATCGCCAGACTGAAAACGGAGAAGATCGCCAGCGATATGACGAATGCAACTGCATACGCGGCCACCGTCAGCTCTTTGTGCAGCGCCGCCATCAGCGCGACCATGAGCAGCAGGGACCCGATATTGAAAACCAGTCGGTAGAAAGAACAGGCGAGGATCAGCCTGTCCGCGTTCTCCACCACCTTATCGACCAGTTCGGGTCGCTCCTCTCCGTTGGCTGTCTTGAACGCCTCCAGCAGTCGCAGACGGGAGAACACCCGCAGCGCGTTGGCGTTGACAGAGAAGAATGATGTCGCTCCAACGAAAAGGCAGATCCCCAGCAGCGCCCAACCGATGAAGCCCACCTGCAGCTACCCTTCAAGAGAACCCTGATATGCCCGGCCGCGCATCTACTGAGGTCGAGCGCCGCTATTATACACCAATCCGTACCCCAGATGTTGTAGAATCTCGTCCTCCATCCGATGCATCTTCCGGGCCTGTTCGACACTGGCGTCGTCGAAACCCAGGTTATGGAGCAGGCCATGAGTGACGTATAACGCCAGCTCGGCCTGCGTGTCGTGGCCCCGGCGAGCCGCCTCCCGTGCAGCCAGTTCGCCGTTGACGATCAGATCGAAGACCCTCAATGCCTCGGGATTCGCCTCGTCCGAGAGATCGAAGCTCAGGCAGTCCGTGGTCCCTTCGTGGCCCAGGAATCGCGTGTTAAGCTGGGAAATCTCGGCATCGCCGACGATCCCGATACTGACCGTGGCCCGTCGCACCTCAAAACGCTTGCAGACCTCGCGCACGAGCTTTCTGAGCTTCGGCGTATTGACAACGGACCCGCGAAAGTGCTTTGTGATCCGGATCTCGATCATGCGGGAGCCGCTCACGTTTCGACCATCTTGGGAACGCCTGGTTTCGAGGCCCGATCCAGACGCGGGGCGGGTGCGTCCGGGGCGGTGGGATAGGCGATGCGGCCGTGGTAATGTGCGGCGAGAGACTTCGACAGGCTCGCTTCGATCTGACTGAGCTCCCGCAGCGTCAGGTCGCACTCATCGAACTGGCCGTCCTGGAGCCGCTTCATGGCGATGTTGTGCACGACTGCCTCGACTTTGGCGAGGGTTACTTCGGACAATGATCTCGCGGCGCCCTCCACGGCGTCGGCCAACATGATGATGGCCGCCTCCTTGGCCTTGGGCTTCGGCCCGGCGTAGCGAAATTCGCTTTCGCTCGGGGGATTCAGGATCGGTTTGCGGCCCGACTCGTCGCACTCCTGGTCTTCGTACTTCCTCTTGGCCTCATGGTAGAACGGCTCGACCAGCGTCGTGCCGTGATGGGATTCGATGAACTGGCGGAGCACGGCGGGCAGGCCGAACTCCTTGGCCATCTCGACGCCGTCCTTGACGTGCCCCACGATGATCAACTGGCTCATCGCGGGCGAGAGCTCCTTGTGCTTGCTGGTCGAGCCCATCTCGTTTTCGGTGAAGTACTTGGGCTTGTTGATCTTGCCGATGTCGTGGTAATAGGCCCCGACGCGACAGAGCAGGCCGTTGCAGCCGATCGCCTCGGCCGCCGCCTCGGCAATCGAGCCGATGAGCAGGCTGTGGCTGAACGTTCCGGGGGCCTCCATCGCCAGCTTTCGCAGCAGCGGCTGGTTCGCGTCGGAGTAGTCCAGCAGCGTCATGCTCGTGGCGATCCGGAAGACCCGTTCGATCAGCGGCAGCAGGCTCTGGACCAGCAGGCCCGCGATGAATGCGGCGCACGCGTGAAAACCGGATGCCTGGAAGACTGTCGTTCCCCTCGGTGGCTCACCCAGGAAATTCAGGTACACCACCGAGGAGGCCGTGATGAACACGACGATGGCGGCAAGGGCACTGACCTCCAGCAGCTTCATACGGGTGCGGATTTCCCTCAGCGAGAAACAGCATGTCGCCGCACCGCTGACCATGGTCAGAAACAGCCCGATTCCCTGCAACTGGAAGCCCTGGTCATGTTTCGGGCCGACCGCCAGCGTGGCCAGGACGCAGTACAACGCGCTCATCCCCACGGCGAACCGCTGGTCGTAGGCGATGACCAGGACAATCGCGAACAGCACGGCCGTACCCGTTCCCCAACTGGGGCCCCAGAGGGCCTCGCCGCTGGACAGCGAGCAGATCTTCGCCACCGCCAGCAACGAGGGCACCAGCACAACGAGCGCCAGGGCCCGGACGTGGTTGCGAAGCAGCCGGGATTGGTAATGGCAGACGTAGAAAGCGGCGCCTATCGCCATGAGCACGTTCAATACCGCCAACGCCGCCAGGGCGCGATGTCGCCCCGATTGGGTCAGTCCGAACGACAGCACGACGAAGCACAACACGACGAAGGCCGCCCACATCAGGAGGGAGACCGCAATGCCGGCATCCGCATGCAGCACCCTCCACAAGGATCGCTCGCCGCCGATGGTCCGGCGGACTTGGTTCCTCCGTGGGCTCGTCTTTCTAAAGAACGCCATAGTCCGTGCCTTTTCGATAGACCGAGCAGATACACACCATAGGGCCACACCGTCGTATTGGTCCGGGAGGCATCATGAGTTCTTGCGGTTCTCCGGCCGGGTAGTTTCCTGCTGCCGCTTGCGATAGGCCTCGACGATGTTCTGGACCAGCCGGTGCCGCACGATATCCTGCTGGCTCAATTCCACCGTGCCGATCCCATCGACGTGGCGAAGGATCTCCATGGCCTCGACCATGCCGCTCTTCTGGTTCGCGGCCAGGTCCACCTGGGTGATGTCCCCGGTGATGATCATTTTGGAGCCGTGCCCGAGGCGGGTCAATACCATCAGCATTTGCAGCCCGGACGTGTTCTGGGCCTCGTCGCAGATGATCGCGGCCTCGTTGAGGGTCCGGCCCCGCATGAAGGCCAGAGGGATGATCTCGATGATGTCGAGCTCCATGAACTTCCGCATCTGGGCGAAGTCCATCATGTCCTCGATCGCATCGAACAGCGGCCGCAGGTAGGGGTTGACCTTGGCCGCGATATCGCCCGGGAGGAAGCCGAGCTTTTCGCCGGCCTCGACCGCCGGCCTCGCCAGCACGATCCGCCGGATCTGACGCTTCTTGAGCATCGAGACCGCCATGGCGACCGCCAGGTATGTCTTGCCCGTCCCGGCAGGGCCGGTGCAGAACGTGACGTCGTGGCTGAGCATCGTCTCGATGTATTTCAACTGCCCCGGCGTGGATGGCTCGATCACCTTGTTCGAGTAGACCGTGACGGCCTGATTGCTCTCCATCTTGTCGGCCGGCGGCCCCTGCTCGACCAGCTCCGAGACATCCTCGACCGTCAATTGCCTATGCTTGAGCAGGTGTCTCTGCATCCGGTCGATAACCTCGGTGGCGCGATTGACGTTCGTCTCCGTGCCGCTGATGTGCAGGTCCGACTGGCGGGCGGTGATCTGCACGCCGAGAGACCGGCGCAACAGACGAAGGTGACTATCGGCGGGGCCGAAAAGCTCGAGTTGCTTGCTCGGATCCAATTGTACAGTAACTTCCAAAACCGTTTCTCGCTCCTGCGATACTCGGCCTGTTCGACCGTGGGCCGTTCCTACGCCACGGCTGCGAAGAACAGGTAGGCGACCGGGGCCGCAAACAGCGGCGAATCGATCACATCCAGTATACCACCGAAGCCGGGCACCCGGTTCGAGGAATCCTTCTGCTGTGCGTCGCGCTTGAGCATGGACTCCACGAGGTCGCTCAATTGCCCGACGACGGCCATGGACGCCCCAAACACCGGGGCAAGCCAAACCGGTATTATACCCAGAAGCAGCGCAAACGCCAAGCTCATGACTACGGCGAAGACCACCGCGCCCCCCAGGCCCTCCCAGGTCTTGCCGGGACTGACACGGGGCGCCAACTTGTGTTTGCCGAAGAGCTTTCCGAATGTGTAAGCCCCGATGTCGGAAGACTTTACGGCGAATACGAAGGCCAGAAACTCCCAGGGCCCCCCGTCGATCCGGATGCCCAGGATGAAGGACCCGAGGACACCGAGGTACAGCAGGGAAAAACAACTGATCCCGCAGTTGGCCAACACGCCGCTTGTACCGAATCGGGCGTGTTGCCACGCAAGCATGGCGGCGAGCGTAAGTGCCGTTGCCAAAGGGAGATAGATTCCCTGAGGCACGGACACAAGGCGGACCGCATACCACATCGTCGAAAGCAGGATCAGGCCGACTGCACAGGCCGGGTTCAGCACGACGAGGCCCTTCGCGGCTGAGAGCCTGGACAGCTCCAGCCCGCCCAGGGTCACGACGACCGCGACCACCAGGGCCAGCAATGTGGCCTGAATGTCCCGGTCATCGGCGGTGGATGTGGTGAGAGAGCCGTCGAGCCAGCCGTCGAGGAGGACGAAGCCGGAGAACGCCACGGTCATCAGGGATCCGAACAGCAGTCTGTGTTTGAGCATGATTTCTGCAGGAGGTGGGCCCGAGAGACAGCAAGAGGCAAAGACGGTTTCCCCTACCCTCTCAGCTTCTCACCTTCTTGCCTTCGCTCTTCTCGCACGGCCGCGCACCAGGATCGATTGCACCGAAGCGTCGGTCCCTGGACGCGTAGGCGAGAATCGCCTGTTCCAGTGATTCCTCGTTGAAGTCCGGCCAGAGAGTGTCGGTCACATAAAACTCGCTGTAGGAGATCTGCCACAGCAGAAAGTTGCTGACGCGAAGCTCGCTGGCCGTCCGAATCAGCAGATCGGGATCGGGCACTCCGGCCGTGTAGAGATGCCCGCTGACGCAGTTCTCGTCGATTTCCTGAGGCCTGAGCCGACCCTCGACACACGCCTGCGCAATGGCCCGCGTGGCATCGACGATCTCCGCTCTGCCCCCGTAGTTCAGGGCCAGCGCCAACACCATGCCCGTATTTGCGCGGGTCAGGTCCATCGTCTCGACCAAGGCCCTGCTGACGGACTCGGGCAGCCCCTCCATCCGGCCGAGATGGATGAGCTTGACGTTGTTGCGCTTGAGGCTCGGTCGAATCCCCACGAGATACTCGGCGTAGAGATGCATCAGGGCGTTCACCTCCGCCTTGGGCCGCTTCCAGTTCTCCATGCTGAACGAGTACAGCGTCAGCGACCGCATCCCGAAATCCACGCAGTTCTGGGCGATCATCTCGGCGGTCTTGGCGCCCTGGCCGTGCCCTTCGTATCGAGGCAGGTTCCGGCCCTGTGCCCAGCGGCCGTTGCCATCCATGATGATCGCGATGTTGCGGGGCAGTTGTTCCGGACGAAGACCAAGCCGATCCGCCGTCGCCGCCAGCTTTTGATCCATGTCGCTCATAGTCAACCGCACGACTTCATGATGGTCTGGCTTCGCTTGGGTCCGACACCGATCATCTCGACGGGCTTGCCGACGATCTGCTCGATCCGCCGCACGTAGGTCTGGGCCGGCGCCGGGAGGTCCTCGAAACGGGTCGCGCCGCTGAGGTCGTCATTCCAGCCGCGCAGAGTCTCGTACACGGGTTTGGCCCGGGCCAGCCGGTCGATGTTGGCCGGGAAGAAGGCCTTCTCCCGGCCGTCGATCTCATACGCCCGGCACAGCTTGAGTTCCTTGAGGCCGGTGAGCGTGTCGAGGTGCATCAAGGCCACGGAGTTCACGGAGCCGATCCTGATGCTGTACGCGGCGGCCACGCCGTCGAACCATCCGCACCGGCGCGGCCGGCCCGTCGTCGTGCCGTACTCGTGCCCCTTCTCGCGGATGTAGTTGCCGGTCTCGTTGTCCTGCTCGGTGGGGAAAGGTCCCGCCCCGACGCGGGTTGTGTACGCCTTGGCGACGCCGATGTACTTGTGCACCATCTTCGCGGGTACCCCGCAGCCGGAGGGCAGGCCCAGCGAGCTCGAGTTCGAGCTGGTCACATAGGGGAATGTGCCGTGATCGAGATCCAGCAACGAGCCCTGCGCCCCTTCGAAGAGGACGGACTTGCCTTCGCCGATGGCCGTGTGAAGCAGTTCGGTCGTGTCGGTCGTACAAGGCGCGAGCCGCTGCGCGAAGGACTTGCAGTTCTCGATGACCGCATCCGCCTTCATGGGCTCGGTGCCGTAGAGGGCCCCGAAGAGCTTGTTTTTGTATTCCAGGATCATCCGCAGCTTCGCGGCCAGCGCGTTCAGGTCGCGGAAGTCGCTCATCCGCACGGCGTAGCTGCGCCCCACCTTGTCCGCGTAGCAGGGCCCGATCCCGCGAATCGTCGTGCCGATCTTCTGCCTGCCGAGCGATTCCTCCCGCAACTGGTCCTCGCGCTTGTGGTAGTCCAGGACGACGTGGGCATTCTCGCTGATGAACAGGCGGTCGGCGAGGGAAATCCCTCGCTGGGCCAGGCCGTCGATCTCGCCGATGAGCACGGCGGGATCCACGACTACGGCGTTGGCGATCACGCACAATGTGCCTTCGCGAATCGCGCCGCTGGGCAGCAGGTGCAACGCGAAGCGACTGTCCCCGATGACGACGGTGTGGCCCGCGTTGGACCCGCCGCCGTATCGAACGACGACCTCGCTGTCCTCGGCGAGGATATCGACCACTTTGCCCTTGCCTTCATCACCCCACTGCAATCCGACGACACACGTATTCATTGGACTGGTGTTTCCCAAAACCTTCCTGCCATGCCACAAAGAAACAAACCGAGATAGCCTAATGGGGCCGTCCCCGGCGGTCAACGAAATTGTTCCCGAATGTCAAAGCCGGGCGCCCGGCAAGAAGATCAGCAGCGATTTCTGTTGCGGCCGTAGCCGTGGGGGGTGTAGAATGCACCGTGGCAAGGGGTGGATCGGTGAGGTGATTCGGCGTTTGCTTGCCGTCACCGAACCCGCAGCATCTATGGCCGCCCCTCTTCGCGAGCGAGAACCGGTTGAGTGTGAGGACGATGCTCTGCGACGAACGGCAGAAGGCGCCTCATTGGCTTCTGCCGATTGTCATGGCGTTGTCCCGTAACCGGAGGGAATGGACATGGTCCCATTCGGCGGGCATTCGGCGGGCGAAGGCAAACAACCGACAGGTCGCAGAGCGAGTCCGTGTCGGCCGAGCCGGTGTCGCAGCGCGATCAGCCATAATCCCTCGTCCATCCTCGATCCTGGGGGGTTCACCCTCGTCGAGCTGCTGGTCGTGATCGCGATCGTCGCGGTGTTGATGGCGATCCTCGTTCCGCTCTTGCGTTCCGCCAGGGAGCGGGCCCAACGAGTAGTCTGCCTGAGCAATCTCAGGCAACTGACCGTGGTCTGGGTCGCCTACGCCGATGAACACGACGGCCGGCTCGTCTGCGGCAGCGCCTTCAGCAGGGAAATACGAAACCACCGATGGAGGCTGGAAGGCTGGGTAGGCCGGGCCTTTAACCATCCAAAGAGCCGCTCGGCCCTAATTGAGAATCCGGCAAAAGGGCCCCTCTGGCCGTATCTGCGCGACGTCGACGTCTACCGTTGCCCCCGCGCGCACGAGAGTCATGCGGTCACGTACACCCCTGTTGTCGCCGCAAACAACGACACGGCCGCCGTGGAAGGAACTTACGTCCCCGGCACTGCGAAACAGGAGGCAACAGAGGTCGGCGTGCGTGTCGGCGGGACCGTCCTGAAACTCACCAGGCTGGCGGATATTCTCAGCCCGGGGCCGGCTGCCCGGGCGGTTTTCATCGACATGGGCCAGACGCCGACCAGTTTGGATTTCTATGTCGAGTATCTCTATCCGAGGTGGATGTACTTCAGTCCCCCGTCCCTCCGTCATGGCGATGGTACTACGCTCTCCATGGCGGATGGACATGCAGAGTATTGGAGGTGGAAGGGCCGGGAGACGGTGGACATGCCTCGCGAGTTGTTTCC
>Ga0116141_10003189_pt1 | contig 13915 bp, 15 predicted proteins | sample AD_UKC097_MetaG_FD_89744 | JGI IMG/M metagenome (GOLD analysis project Ga0116141, IMG submission 89744) | Active sludge microbial communities of municipal wastewater-treating anaerobic digesters from USA - AD_UKC097_MetaG | ecosystem: Engineered > Bioreactor > Anaerobic > Digestate | place: USA...
ATGAGGTTCTGACGGCGCGCCTTCCCTCTGCACCATGAAACGAATATCACACATCACGTGCCTCATCGCAGTCCTGGCCTTCACCGCGGCGGGATGCGGCACACTCGCGCGTGAAGAGTCCCGGGAACAGCGCATCCGCTACATCGACCTCGTGACGCTCTTCGACTATCTCGCCGCCGGTGACGCCGGCTCGAAGTCGCTGCGCGAGCGGCGCGACGACCTGCGCAGGAAGGTCGATGAGCTCGACGGGAAGCTCCGCCAGGGCGGCGGCGGGGTCCCCGAGGCGGTGCTCCGGAGCGACCTGAAAAAATACGAAGCCGAACTGAAGGAGGCGGGCAGGTCCGTGGACCGCCTTCGCGGAAAATACTACGAGTCTGTCAACAGGGCCGTCACGAACGTGGCGCGCCGCATGGATATCGACCATGTCTTCAACATCGGCGACGACCTGGTCTACTCCCGCTGGGAGAACGACATCACGGAGCTGGTGCTCCAGGAGCTCTCGAGCATGAAGAAGTGAAGCGCGCCCCAGTCGAGATGAGGACGGCGGCGGGACAGGCAGGGGCGCTCATCATTGCGGCGTGTATCATCCCCGCGGCGCTCTTCATGATTTCCTGCGGCGATGCGAGGAAGCAGGCGCTGGAGAAGGCCTTCTCGGAGTTCCGGGGAAACCACGTCATCTACGTCAGCAAGCCCGGGTTCACCCTGTACGTCTACGACCGGAACGGGCGCGTCGCGGCGAAGTATCCCGTGGCCTGGGGTCTCAATCCCGACCGGAAGCCGAAGCTCTGCCGCGGTGACGACAGGACGCCCGAGGGCGCCTATCGCGTGGTGGAATTATTGAGCATGGACGCGGACAGGGCATCGGCCTCCTACCGGAAGCTTAAGAAAATGAACGACGTCTACTGGCGTGCCCGGGACGGACACTACAGGCATGGCAATCCCCGGGAGGACCTGGGCGATAACGCCTACGGTCCCCGGTTCTTCCTCCTGGATTATCCCAACGACGAGGACCGCCGGCGCTACGAAAGGGCGCTGGCGAACGGCGGGATTCCTTTTCAGGATGGGGCGCCCGTGCCCATTGGCCACGGCATCGCCATACACGGGAACAACGATCCCCAGTCCATAGGGCAGCTCGCCACCAGCGGCTGCGTGCGCATGTTCAACAACGATATCATCGAACTGGAGCGTTTTATCATCCTGGGGACCCCGGTAATTATTTCGGGTGACTAGGCGATTATTGGGTTGACATTATTGTCATTTCGAGCGAAGTGTGTCCAGTTAAGCGCCGCAGGGCGTTCCCGAGGCGTTTCCAGTTAAACGCAATTCCCGTTGCCACTACCATTGATTCGGAGGAATACACGTGTTATTTTTTATCGCTCAGGCTTTCGCAGATACAGCTAATCAAGGGCAAGGACAGGCTCAGAGCGGGGGACAGGGGTCCATGTGGAGCATGTTAGGTCCCATGCTTGCCATGATCGTCATTTTCTACTTCCTGCTCATCCGCCCCCAGCAGAAGAAGGAGAAGGAGCGCAAGAAGCTCCTGGAGGCCATCCAGAAGGGAGACAAGGTCATTACGGTGGGGGGCATGTACGGCGTAGTGATGAGCGTGAAACCCGAAGAGAACAAGGTCGTTCTGAAAATAGGCGACAACACGAAAGTCGAGTTCGCGAAATCGTCGATACAGGCCAAGGTTTCCTGATACGGCATGCCATGCGCATACTTAAGAACAGATATGTCGCGATCCTGATGGCACTCGTACTTGCGCTGGCGGGCGGGTTGTCCGCGCAGACCGCCACGGACCCCGGCGCCGATGTCCCGGCGGCCGACACCGCGCAGGAGGAGAAATCCGTGGTCGCGGAAACTCCCCAGGCGGAGGCGGTGAAGGCCCGCGAGACCGTGAAGAAGGGAGAGCGCGCCGCGGTGAAGAAAGAGGAGCCCGCCCAGGAGCGGAAGAGCGCCGACCTGGGCGATGCCGGCGGCCTCATGGACATACAGGACGGCGATTTTCTGTATCGCCGCATACCCGACAAGAAGTTTCCCGAGACGACACAGTCGGGTCTCGAGGGATTCGATGTGGGCGGCGCGACCATCCAGCCCGCGGGCGCAGAGACGCCCGAAATGTCCCAGCGGAAGGGGCTCTTCGGCATGAGCGCCGACGGCACCAGCTATCTCGCGAAGGGCATGCTTCTGTTCATCATCATACTGATCGTGGTGCTGTATCGGCTGCGGTCCAGGACCAGGAGCAGCACCGTGCACAAGAGTTTCAGATAAGACAGATAACGGACCTGCCCCGTGGCCGTTCCGCGAAACCGCGATGTCAATACTACAATAACGAGGATATAGATGAGCCGAGGAGTGGTATATAAACTGATCTTCATTATTCTGCTGATCGCCTTTGCCGTGGTACTCATCCTCCCGACCGTCGGTGAGAGGGAGATGAACATTCTCCTCAGGGACGATGCGACGGCGGAACAGATCGACGCGATCGCCGCCCGGTTCACGAGGGACGGCCACCAGGTCATTAAGGGCGAGACTGCCGTCTCGGTGAAGGGCTACGGACTCAACGACGCCGTCATGAACGAGGCGCGCACCTTCGCCGGGGTGAAGGACGTGAAATACGTGCAACACTGGGCCGAGGACCGGCCCATCAGGGCGAAGCGCATCAACCTGGGACTGGACCTCCAGGGCGGCATGCAGCTCGTTCTCATCCCCAACTTCGAGGCTCTGGAGCGAAGGCTCGGCAAGAAGATGGATGACAGCGAAAAGAGCGACGCGTCACAGCAGGCGCTGGAGCTTCTCCGCAACAGGGTGGACCAGTTCGGCGTCTACGAACCCCAGCTCCGCAGGCGCGAGTCCGGCGCCATCGAGATACAGCTTCCCGGCGTTCGCGATCCCGAGGCGGTGAAGAGGCTCATCGGCACCACGGGGCGCGTCGAGTACCGCCTGGTTGATGACGAGTATTCCCGGAAGGCCGAGGAATGGCTCCGGGGAAATGCCGAAATAAAGGAAAAGGGGTTCCCGGAGGAGCCCGCCGCCCAGAGGGAACTCCTGGGTAAAATGGCGCAGGCCATCGGAATACCGAATTCCCTGGAAGTGCTCTTTTTCTTCGAACGCATACAGAACACGAAGAAACTCGTGCCCTCAAGGCCCATGGCGCTGGAGAAGAAGCTCTCCCTCGCCGGTGACGACATCAGCAAGGCCTACCGCGCCTATGACGACTACAGCAGGCTCTGCGTGAGCTTTTCCACGACCACCCAGGGTGCCGCGAAATTCGCCGACGCGACCTCGAAGAAAAACCACGGGAAGCGCCTGGCCATCGTGATTGACAACAAGGTGCGGAGTGCGCCGTCGATAAACGTGCACATCACCACCGGGCACGCGCAGATCCAGGGCGATTTCACCACCGAGGAGGTGGACACGCTCATCAGCATCATCAAGGAAGGCGCCCTCCCGGTGGACCTGGAGCGCGCGGAGGAGAGGAGCGTGGGCCCGTCGCTGGGCGTCGATTCCATCAACTCCGGCATCAAGGCCCTGGGGATAGCACTCGCGGCTGTGATAATATTCATGATAGTCTATTACAAGCTGGCGGGCCTCATTTCCGCAATCGGCATCTGCGTCAACCTGACCTTCATGCTCGCGATACTCTCCTGGCTCAATTTCACGCTGACCCTGCCGGGCATCGCGGGTTTCGTGCTCACCATAGGTATGGCGGTGGACGCCAACATCATCATCTACGAGCGCATCAAGGAGGAACTGGCGACAGGCAAGTCGGTGAAGATGGCCATATCCACGGGCTTCGAACACGCCTTCTGGGCGATAGTCGACTCCAACGTCACCACGCTGATCGCGGCGTTCATCCTGTCGCAGTTCGGCACAGGCCCCATCAAGGGCTTTGCCGTCACGCTATCGATTGGTGTGATCACCAGCATGTTCGTGGTGCTGTACATCACCAGGTTCGTCTATGAACTGATCTCGATGAAGAAAAACCTGAAAAAACTCAACATATAACGGAGAAGGGCCTTGAAACTGACAATCAAATTCCTTGAACACAGGTGGGTTGGATATATCATAACGATTCTGATGTTCACGACCTTCATCACGGGCACTGTCATGAGGGGCGGTTTCAACTGGGGCATCGACTTCGTGGGCGGCATCAAGGTCATCGCGCATTTCAACTCCGCGGTCCGCGTCGCCGAGATACGCCATACGCTGGAGCAAAGCGGAATAAAGGGTGAGGTTCAGCAGTTCGGCAACGAGCAGAACAACGAGTTTGTGATATCCACGCGCCTTCCGGAGCGCCGCGCCGGCGAACAGCAGGCGGCCGGTCAGCTCCAGGGTGCTGATCTTATCGAAAGGACCCTCGCAAACGCGTACCGGGACAACGTCAGGATCATCGGCCGCGAGGAGGTGGGGCCCACCATCGGCGAATATCTCAAGAAATCGGCCATTTACCTGGTGTTTTGGTGCATCCTTCTCATGGCGCTCTACCTGGCGTTCCGCTTCGAAACGCTTTTTTCCCTGGGAGCCATGTTCATGATCTGCCATGACGTCGCCCTGTCGTTCCTGTTCTGCGGCTTCATGGGGCTCGAAATCAACATACCCATCATCGCCGGGGTTCTCACCATCTTCGGCTACTCCATCAACGATACCATCATAGTGTACGACCGCATCCGTGAGAACATGGCCGCGATGGCGAAACAGTCGTTCCGTGAGATCGCGAACAGGTCCATCAACCAGGTCCTCATGCGCACCATCCTCACCACCTTCACCACGCTGATGGCCGTCTTCTGCCTCTATATCATCGGGGAATCCGTCATCAACGATTTCGCGGAACTGCTCCTTTTCGGTTTCGCCTGCGGCGTGTTCTCCACGGTCTACATCGCCGTCCCGGTCGTGTACGAATGGAAGAGGCGGACCGAAGAAGCCTGATCCATGCGCTCCGGACGTGCACACGCGCTTGCGGTTTTTTTCCTTTCAGTGATTCTCTGCGCCGAGCCGTTCGCCCGTATCGGGCGGGCGGCCGAAGGCCCCTACTCACCGGAGTCGATCCTCAGCTTTACGCGCCACCTGGTTTCCAGCCATGAGTTCTATCGCGCCCACGCGGAGCTCCAGAGGCTCTCTTCTTTCAGCCCGGGGTATCTCGATCCGGCGAGCCTGCACATCTCATCTCTCCATCTCCTCATAAAGGGAAGACGGTTCGAGGAGGCGCTGGGCAGCGCGCCCGTCGCGGCTTCCGGAAAAGCGCGCTGCCTGGATGGAATTTTCAGGACCGATGCGGCCCTGTCACTCACCCGGCTTGAAGGTATACCCGGTCTCCTCGGGGACGCCGATTTCTGTGGAGAACTGGCGATGTTCCGCTGGAAGAGGCTCTTCGCCGGTTCCCTGCTGGCGAACGACCAGAAGGGAGCCCGGGCGCTGCTGGATAACGGAGTGTTCCCGGCGGATATCGAGGGCGGGAAGGAACGCTTCCAGGCGATGATCTCCTGGTCGGAAAAGCGGTACGCTACCATGACCGACCCGTCCCTCGCGCTGTTCGCCGGCGCCGTCCCCGGGCTTGGCTACGCGGTGGCGGGAAACAGGCCCACCGGCGTGGTCGCGCTCATCGTGGTGACGGTGTTTTCGTCCCTCACGGTGGCGGCATTCAGGACGGACAACGCGCCCCTGGGGATCGTTCTCGGTTCCGCGGCCACGTTCTTCTACGGCGGCAGCGTACTGGGGGGATATCTCGAGGCGAAGAAGCAGAACAGGCTTGTCCTGGAGGGAATCAGGGAAGGCATCATCGATGACGCGGGCCTGGAGGACGACAGGGACCGGCTCTTTGAACGATACGGTCTCCGGAGGAGGATGCCGTGAGCACGGACTTCATGGCGGAAGCACTGCGGCTGGCCCTGGCCGGCATGGGGCGGACATCGCCCAATCCCTCCGTGGGTGCCGTCATCGCGCGCGACGGGAACATCGTGGCGACGGGGAGCACCCGTGAGTACGGCGGGGACCATGCCGAGGTATCGGCCATCAAGGCCGCCGGGGGAAACCTTCGCGGCGCCGAGATATTCGTGTCGCTGGAACCGTGCTGCCACCACGGGAAGACGCCGCCCTGCACGGAAGCCATCATCGCAGCGGGGATATCGCGCGTCCACATCCCGCTCCTCGATCCGAACCCGCTGGTGGCGGGGAAGGGCGTGCAGGCGTTGCGCGACGCAGGCGTGGAAGTCGTGCTTCGCGGCGACATGGCCCCGGGCGCGGCCGATATCATCCGCCCCTTCAAAAAATATATTCTCAGGAAGCGTCCTTTCACGGTGCTGAAAATGGCCCTCACGCTGGATGGCCGCACCGCGACAGCGGGCGGCGACTCGAAGTGGATATCCAACGATTGGTCGCGGCTGGTAGCGCACCGGCTCCGTTCTCTCTGCGACGCCGTGATTGTGGGAAGCAACACCCTCGCCGTCGACAACCCGTCCCTCACGGTCCGTTTCGGCGACTTCCCGCACGAAGTGCACGAATCTTTCCGCCTTGACGAATTCCGCGTCGAGGGGTACGATAACTATCTGCTCCGCGCCCTTACGGGCCCCGGGGAGGGGGTCTTCGCCCCCCGGGAACCGCTTCGCGTTGCATACGGGCTGCCCGACAACCCGGACCGCGGCTGGAACTTCTTCCGCACCGATAACTATCTGGTCCTGGAACGGGTAGCGCGCCGCGCGGCGCTCCTGGACGGCGGCCCGGCTGCGCGGTGGCTCCGCGACGCCCATGACGCAGGGCGGCTGGTCTTTCTGCCCGCCGGCTCGCCAGAGGAAACGATCGCCGCCGGCCAGGAGGTGATGGCGCGGCGCGGCGTCATGTTCGCCATGCTGGAAGGGGGAAGCACCCTGGCGGGTAGCTTTCTCGACGCGGGGGAGATCGACCAGTTCATCTTCTGCATCGCGCCGCTCGTGGCGGGCGCGGGGAGGCCGTCGCTGGCGGGCAGGGGAGCGGACAAAATCCGTGACGCGCTCGAGCTGAAGGACATGTCGTCGGCGTGGCTGAAGGGCGATCTCCTGTACGGCGGATACAGGGCATCGTACAATTTCGAATCAATGTGAGGCGCGCGTGTTTACCGGTTTGATAGAGGAAGCGGGAGTGGTGAGAAACGTAGAGCGCGGGCCCGACGGCACGCAGTTCACGATAGGGGCGGAAAAGGTGCTCGACGGCACGCGCATGGGCGACTCGATCGCGGTCAACGGGGCCTGCCTCACCGTCACCGCCCTGGGAAGGGACGCGTTCACCGTCTTCGCCTCCCGCGTGACCTGCGAGGTCACGACCCTGGGATCATTCTCCCGGGGGCGCCGCGTCCACCTGGAGCGGGCGCTCTCATTTTCATCGCGCCTGGGGGGGCACCTGGTGCAGGGACACGTGGACGGCACAGGCTCCGTGACCGGCGTGAAGAAGGACTCCAGCGGCCTGGAGATAACCATCGCGGCGCCGGAAGAGATCATGAGGCACCTTGTGGCGCGCGGGTCCGTGGCGGTGGACGGTGTCTCGCTCACCGTCGTGTCGCTCACTTCCGGCGAGTTCGTCATCTACCTCATACCGGAGACGCTGAAGAACACCGTGCTCGCGGAGCTGAAGAACGGCGACCATGTCAATATCGAGACCGATATCCTGGCGAAATACGTGGAAAAAATGCTGCGCGGCGAAAAGGACGGCGGTGAAAGGGACGCGTCGCTCATGAAGAAGCTGATGGAGGGCGGATTCGCCTGACCGCGTCACGGGTACCTGTTGAGTATTTCCTCCTGGGTGCATATGGTGAAGAAGCGGTCCAGGTACGCCAGCTTGAAGATGTGCATGATCTCCTTGTCGAGGTCGGTGATCACCAGTTCGATGTCCTTGTTCTTCGCGATGTTCATCGCCTTGATGAGCGATCCGATCCCGGACGAGTCGATATACTTCAGCTCCGACATGTTGAGCGACACGGCCTTCGGCCCCTGGTCGATTATGTCGTTGATAGCCTTCTCGAAGGTTATCACTTCTTCGATGTTGAACCTGCCGTCGATCTTCACGATGACCAGGTTCTGGTTGACCTTCTGTATTTTTATTTCCATTGCGCCTTCAAGTTTCCGGTTCCCGCTTTCCCGATCGAAGGGAAAATATCGCGTCGAGATCAACTTTAGCAGGGGTCAGCGGCAAATCAATCTTTTTTCGGATGTGCGCGGAATAATAGACGGCGTGAATGGCCTCGACCGCGCGATAGCCGTCTTCGCCGGACGATAGGATATCGACCTCCTTCCCCGAAAGCGCGGCCCGCGCCTGACGGTACACCTCGGTGAAGCAGTTCCGCTCCCTCGTTTTCGGGAACGGGACTTCCGCCAGGTCCCGGAAACCTGCGTAGAGGCGGGACTTCCGGCTCCTGTACAGGCGCTGGTATCCGTTGCCGATAACTATCCTCCCGTCGCTGCCGGATATGTCCAGGTCGAACATGAAGTACCGCCGGTTTCCCCCGGCCTCCAGGAATACGTCGACGCCGGAGCGGGTCCGCAACCAGGCGACGGCCCTGTCTTCGTAGCCGATCTTCCTGCCCCGCCGCTCGAATTCCCCGCTGACGCTTTCTATCTCCCCGAAAAAATAGCGGATGATGTCCACCATGTGCGTCCCGTCGTGCATAAGCGGGCCGCCGCCTTCCCTGATGCTCGATTTCCCCCGGTAACCCGACGAGAGGATCGACGCGCGGACCGACCTGACCTCGCCTATCGTCCCGCCCGCGATGAGATCCCTGACTTTTCGGTAGCGGTGGTCGTAGCGACGCTCGTGGTTGACGATGAGCCTGGTGCCGCTTTTTTTACAGGCTCTGAGCAGGGCTCCAGCATGCGCCAGGTTGTGGGCCATCGGTTTTTCGCAGACGATCACGCGGGCGCCGGCGGCGCAGGCGCGGATTCCTATTTCCGCGTGGCTTCCGGTCCAGGTGGCGATGATTACGAGCGGCGGTTTTTCCCTGCCGAGAAGTTCGCGGAAGTCGGTGTAAAGAGACTGCGGGGCGATACCGGCACGGCGGCCGAAGTTCGCGAGCCTCGTCCCGTCGATGTCGCAGGCGCTGCCCGCGCCGAGTCCCGCGGCGGTGAGCCCGCCGTAGTGCGTGCAGGGCTTGTAGCGCAAGGGATCGTTTTCCAGCAGGACGCCGATGCGCCCGCAGCCGATGAGGGCGGCACCGTTCCGGGGGTCAGAGCACGGGGAAGTACTCATTTATTTCGTAGTCGGTGATGTACGCGTTGTATTTTTCTATTTCGAGGATCTTGTTTTCGACAATCCTGTCCACCACGAAGTCGCCGAGGGTCTCGCGCATGAGGGCGCTCCTGTCGAGGTGCTGTACCGCCTCGTGCAGGTCGGCGGGCACAGGGACCAATCCCATCTTCTGGATGTCGCGGCGCGACCGCAGGGGCTGGCGGAGTTCCACGGGGTCCGGGAGCTCGTACTGTTCGTCGATGCCCTTCAATCCGCTGGCGAGGATTGCGGAGAACACCAGGTAGGGATTGATGGCGGAATCCGGGTTGCGGAGCTCGATCCTCGCGGAGCTGCTCTTGTCCTCCCTGCACTGGGGCACCCTCACCAGGTCGGTGTAATCGCCGTAGCCCCAGGAGATATGCGTGGGCGACTCGAAACCGAAGATGAGGCGCTTGTAGGAGTTGACCCACTGGTTCGTGACGGCGAAAAACTCGTTGCAGTGTTTCAGGAGGCCCGCGATGAAATGCTTTGCGTTTTTGGAGAGGTGGTGGGGGTCCTTTTTGTCGAAAAAGATGTTCGACTCTCCCTTGAAGAGCGACATGTGTATGTGCATGCCGGAACCGTTCTGGTCCGCCAGCGGTTTCGGCATGAAGGTGGTGTAGATGCCGTTGCGGTGGCCTATCTCCTTCGCCACGTGCTTGAACGACATGATGTTGTCCGCGGTGGCCAGCGCGTCCTCGTGCCGCAGGTCGATCTCGTGCTGGCTGTAGGCGCCCTCGTGGTGGGATGATATCACGCCTATGCCCATCTCCTCCAGGTTCAGAACCATCTGACGGCGGAAATCGGTGGCCACGTCGAGGGGAGTCAGGTCGTAATAGCCGCCGCGGTCGAGGATCTCCGGGGTCTGGGAATTTTTGAAGAAGAAGAACTCTATCTCGGGGCCCGTGTAAAAGGTGAACTGCTTCTCGGCGGCCCGCTCGAGATTCCTTTTCAGGACGTACCGGGAATCGCCCTCGTAGCGTTTTCCGTCGGAACTGTAGATATCGCAGAACATCCTGGCGACGGAATCCTCTTTTGGGCGCCAGGGGAGTATCTTGAATGTGGAGGGATCGGGCAAGGCTATGGCTTCCCTTTCCGCGGAGCGGATGAAGCCCAGCGTGGTGGAGCCGTCGAAGCGAACGCCCTCTGCAAGGGCGTCCTCCAGCTCCTCAATGGTGATCGCGTAGCTCTTCAGGAACCCCAGGATGTCGGTGAACCAGAGCCGTATGAATTTCACGTTGTTGCTGCGGGCCAGCTTGAGAACGAATTCCCTGTCTTCTCCCATCTTCTACCGTAGACCGTTTTTCCGTATACCGTGAATTTTCGCCGCCTTTTCCACCGCCCGGCTGTATTCTTCGGTAGAAATACGCCCTCCGGTCATTTCCTCGTGCAGCAGCCTTAACAGGAGATATAGCATGACGCACCTCCATAATGACACGCTACTGCATGTATCGGCAGAAAAAGGGTGACAGTGTAGAAATAAGAGTACCTGGAAAGCTGACTGTCAAGGCGTTTTTAGGGATGATACGAAGCTTTTTGCTCCCCGGGGTTTCAGGAAAAACTCAGGAAAAGCAGGAGGATGAAGATGATGAGTATGATGACGAACAGCCCGATGATGATGTAGGATGACGTGGACATGCCCTTTCCGGGCTGGGTTTCCGCGACCGGTGTCTTTTTTAACACTTTTTTCCCATCGACCTTCGTGACCTGGGGCCCATCGGTGAGTGGATCGTAAATACGCAGCTTGACCTGTTTTTCACTCTCCGAGCATTTTCCGTAAATGCCGGGGCCTATCTGCATGAGAATGTCCACCGGCGCGTTCTTCCCCCCGGACTTGATGTCGATGATTTCGCAGGGTATGGGCTTGAGGCCGCCGTCGGTCCTCAAGTCCATGAGGTCGATGAAGTAGTTTGCCCGGTCGGAGTTGGGCACGATGCGCGCCATGATCTTGTCGCCGATTTTCAGCTCATACAGAGGCTTGCCCTTGACCGGGGAGAGGATCGGTTCCACGGGAAGGATCGCGGAGCCGTCCTCCACGGGGCTCTTGTCCCCTGGGACCTGGGCCTTGGAGCGCTTTTCCTTGGTTTCCTTGAACTCGTCGGGGGTCACTTCCTGGATCCCGATCTCGATGACCAGGTTCTTGTCGTGGATTATCCTGTTGATGGCGTCGTATATCAGCACTTCCGCGTTGTCGTAGTCGTAATTGTTCAGGTATTCGTACAGCTGGGTTTTCAGGTTTTCGTCCTTGGCGATGGCGTTGATATTGTCCATCAGGGAGCTAGTCATGCTGTTATTGAAGCTTCCCTTCCACTTGATGTCGAGGATCGACTCCTCGAACATCTCCCACCCGACGTGGGGTTCTATGTCGTAAATGCTGGAATAGGTGGATACAACCGCGTTGTAACTGTCGAGGTCCTGGTTCCTGTTGTAGATGACAAGGAGGATCCCGTAAAGGCTCAAAGAATTCGACTTGAACCGCGCTTTCAGTATGATAATGCTGTCTTCCACGGAAATGGGCCTTTACCGATTCTAAAAAGTGATGTGTGAACGGCATCCTCGTATGTGTGTATCTTTCCCGATGCCGGCGGGGGAAGTCCTGGGTGCCGCCCGCACCATAATATTTCGACTGAAAAGATATAAATGTCAAGATAAAAATTGGCATTAAGTGACTATTTACTGGCGGTAAATGAACGATTGTGCCGGCGGGGGGCTGGATACCGGGGTACGGCAATAAAGTGGGAGGGGAACTCGTGAAATGGTTGACTTTTAATCAAATGGGTCGATTAATAAAACATACGGATGAATGATTGACGTGGAATGTGCGATTAATCATGAGTATATTTTAAATATCATGCTACACTGTAGTATCGGGAATCGGATTCGATGTATACACTATTGATTGGGGGATGAAAAATGGTGGGCAGCCGTGAAAACCATGATGGTTCAGACAGTGCCTCGCATGTTGATAGGAGGAGGCACAAAACGCCTTTGTTCGGCGAAACGAAAGGGCGTATAATCAAGGGGGGTATCGTCCTGGCGGCGGTAGTGCTGGTGGTCGTTCTTCTGATGATGGTGACCTCTTCCAGGAGCAAGGCCAGGTTTGTACTGTCGGCCAGTGAGATACAGGAAGTTTCCGCGGACGTCCAGTCCCAGACGACATACGACGCCGGGAGCAAAATATTTTTCCTTGTCAACAAGCGCAACGGAAAGTCGCTCAACGCGAGTCATTTCGTCATTGAAATCAGCCGCGAGGACGGGGGTAAGCCGGGTGCCCAGAAGCAGATAAGCTACGAAATAGACAAGGAATTCGGCAAGGTGAGCGCCTATATTCCGGTGGAATACTTCAGCCGTCCCGGCAAGTACCGGGTGAAATCGTTCCTGGATGGCAAGCCGGTCACATCGGATGAGGTTGATATCAGGTAACCGGTACGGAAAATCCTCGACGGTCCGGTGAAGGCGCAGTTTTTATCATGATACACGGTCGCCGTTCTGCCGATATGGAAAGCGAGGAGATATAAGATCATCCGCTGCATCATCCAATCAACGACACGAAGGGGGATCTTTGTGCGCGCCATAGCCATCACCATACTGTTGTTAGCCTGCGCCATTCCGGCGTTCCCGTTTTCCGACCAGACTACGTCGGAGAGAATATTGCAGGAAAACAAGGAATTCATCGATTTTATCAACATTTGCGCTACCAATTTCGGGAAGGACAGGATCCCTGAGGTTGATAAGAAGTTTCTGGAGATCTACCAGTACCACTTCAACGGCCAGGTGGGATACCTGCAGTCGGATTACAAGAACGCCTTTCATAACGTGCGCCTTTCCCAGAAGAAGAACGTGGGACTGAGCAGCGAGATGCTCCAGAAGGTGTACCTCGAGGACGCGAAGACCCTCCTGGACAGGCTGGCCCCCGAGATCATTAAATCCAAGAATGCCAGGGCCCGGCTGTATCTCACACTGGGATATCGTGACCGGCAGGTGGGCAGGAATTTCGAGATCGTATCCGACGCCTCTAATCCCAAGCTCTTCTCGTACAAGATTTTCCGCTACATCGAAGGCATAAAGATGGCGCGGCGGGCGAAGCGCTACGGGCTTCTCTCTCTCTACGAAAGCCGCGACAACAAGACCAAGCGCGAAATTTTCAACAACATGCTGGTCGACGAGAACAAGGCGGGCAACAGGTTCTTTCGCCGTTTCGCCGGCAAGCAGGACAAGGAAATCATCCAGGAGATGAACCGTTCCTACGACGACATCGTGAAGTGGGAGGAGGGCCAGCCCAAACAGGGGCAGCAGACGGAAAAGGAAAAGGGCGCGCTGACGGCAGAAGAGCCGTTCGAAAGCAACGTGGAAAGGCGCGTCAGGTACCGCAAGGAGAAGATGGTGGCGAAAAATCTCCTCTACTCGGAGTTTGAAAGGGCGGAGGACGTCCTCAGGGAATATTTGAAGGATTTCAACTTCAAGCTGATATACTCTACCATCCGCGTGATGGGTCAACAGCAGTCGTCGGGTTCCGGCGAGAACGTCGACTACAATGCCTACATGCCCCATCATTTCGACAACTACGCCAGGCTCTACGACGCCAAGGCCGTCTCCGAATTAGGCGCCGCCGGCGGTGACAAGAGGAAATCCCTCATGGAGGAACTTACCCCGCAGATCAGGGTGGTTGGCGACATGCGCCGGGAAG
>Ga0116141_10003190_pt1 | contig 13913 bp, 11 predicted proteins | sample AD_UKC097_MetaG_FD_89744 | JGI IMG/M metagenome (GOLD analysis project Ga0116141, IMG submission 89744) | Active sludge microbial communities of municipal wastewater-treating anaerobic digesters from USA - AD_UKC097_MetaG | ecosystem: Engineered > Bioreactor > Anaerobic > Digestate | place: USA...
CGGCTCATGTACTGGCAGGTATATATGCATAAAACAGTTCTCTCATCCGAAAGCCTTCTTGCAAAAGTGCTTGCGAGAGCCAAGGAGCTGGCAATGGGCGGTGCCGACCTTTTTGCGACGCCTGCGCTCAGGTTCTTTCTTTATAATAATATTGGTGCTGCCGAGATGGAAAGCAGGGGTATGTTCTCGCCCGCGTTTATTGCAGCTAACTTTACCAGGCTTGATGATTCGGATATTCTTGCTTCGGCGAAATACTGGGCTGATCACTCTGATCCGGTTCTGTCGGATCTGGCAGGACGGCTTATCCGAAGGAATCTTTTCGCCATAGAACTTCAGAATGAACCTTTTAATGAAGAAAGGATCCATGATCTGACACAAAGGGCGGTATCTGAGATGAAAATAAGACCGGAAGCCTCGGGTTATTATGTATTCACGGATGCTATTTCCAACCTCACATATGCACCTGACGAGCCAGAGGTAAGAATTTTGCTTAAGGGAGGTACCGCTGCAGGAATAAGGGAAGTATCTGATATGTTCAACCACGATCTGGTCTCGGACCGGGTTACAAAATATTTTTTATGTTATCCAAAGGAATTAAGATCAATTAAAAAATAAAAAGGAAATGGAGTTTAATGCAGCAACTATTGCAGGATTTCTCAAGGGGGAAATTGTAGGGGATCCGGAAACTAAAGTCCACACTATTGCTAAGATTGAAGAAGGACACGAGGGAGCTCTCTCCTTTCTGGCAAATCCCAAATATGAACAGTATCTGTATACAACAGGATCATCGATAGTACTTGTTAACAAGAGTTTTGTTCCTTCCGAAAAAGTAAAACCAACGCTTATCAAGGTGGAAAATGCTTACGAATCGTTTGCTTCGCTTCTTCAGCTTGTCGACCAGGCCAGGCCCAGGAAGAAGGGGATCCACCCGACAGCTGTGATTGAACCTTCAGCACTGCTTGGGAAGGATGTTTACATAGGGGCACATGCCTATATAGGCGAGAATTGCAGGATAGGTGATAATTGTTCTGTTTACCCGAACGTATATATCGGCGATACGACTGTTGTAGGAGATAATTGTATTTTGTATCCTGGGGTGGCAGTATATCATGATTGCGTTATAGGTTCTTCATGCATTATTCATGCAGGAAGTGTTATCGGAAGCGACGGATTTGGCTTTGCCCCGCAAACAGAGAACTCTTACATGAAGATTCCCCAGCTTGGTAATGTGATCCTGGAGGATAATGTCGAGATAGGAGCAAATGTGGCTATCGACCGGGCGACCATGGGATCAACTGTCATACGAAGAGGAGTGAAGCTTGATAATCTTATACAGATAGGTCATAATGTTGAAGTTGGAGAGAATACGGTAATGGCCGGACAGTGTGGCGTTGCAGGATCGTCAAAGATAGGAAGGAACTGCATGTTTGGAGGGCAGGTAGGAATTGCAGGCCACATCAAAATTGCAGACGGAACAAAAATAGGAGCCCAGGCCGGAATACCAAGTGATGTAAAAACGGAAAATTCCGTTCTTCTTGGCACACCCGGAATTGATCACAGGGATTTTCTAAGATCATCAATATTGTTCAAAAGGCTTCCTGAGATGAATACAAGGCTGAACCAGATCGAAAAGAAGCTGGAGAAGCCCGGGAATACTGAATAAATCTTACTGATAATGTTTTAATTATCCTTTCGGCATATAGTAGTTTGATTCTTCGGATTTTTTGATTTTTTTTGTACCCGATAAAATTACACTTACAGAAAGGCATGAGCGAAAAACAAAGAACAATTGCAAGAGAGGTAAGCCTGAGTGGAAAGGGATTGCATACAGGTGTTGATGTTACTATTACTTTCAAACCTGCTCCGGCAAATCACGGGTACAAATTCTGCAGGAGCGATCTTCCCGGGAAACCAATTATAGATGCAATTGCTGAAAATGTCACAGACACATCAAGGGGAACGACCCTTGTGCAGAACAATGCGTCTGTTTCTACAATAGAACACGCCCTTGCAGCACTTCACGGATTACGTGTCGACAATGCGATAATTGATCTGAACGGACCGGAAGCACCCATTATGGGTGGGGCAGCATGGAAATTCACCGAAGCTTTGCTTGAAGCCGGATTTACTGAACAGAAGGAAGACCGTAACTATTTTACAGTAAAGCAGAAGATAGCATTCTCCGATGAGGAGCACGGCGTAGATCTTATTATATACCCTGATGATCACCTGAGCATAAATGTCCTTATAGACTACAATTCAAGGATTCTGGGCAACCAGTATGCCATACTTGATTCGATTGATGATTTTACGGAAGAGATCAGCAAGAGCAGGACTTTTGTTTTCTTCCATGAACTTGAGCCGCTGCACAGGATGGGCCTTATCAAGGGAGGTGATCTGGATAATGCCGTTATCATTCTTGAAAAGGAGGTTGATCAGTCGGAGATAGACCGGATTGCAAAACTCTTCAACCGGCCCGGAATAACGAAACATACAGCCGGTATTCTCAATAATACCGAACTACGATATCCGAATGAACCCGCACGCCATAAGCTGCTTGACATTATGGGCGATCTGGCCCTTGTCGGTCAGCCGATAAAAGGGAAGGTGGTTGCAACACGGCCGGGGCATTTTGCAAATACAAGACTGGCCAAACTGATTCGTCAGGAGATAAAAAAATCACACTCAAAAAAGAATATCCCTCTGTATGACCCGACCATAGCCCCGATTTATACTCTTGAGGAAATAAAGAGGAGACTTCCCCACAGATATCCTTTTCTGATGGTCGATAAGATAATTTCAATTGACGAAAACACTGTTGTCGGAGTAAAAAACGTCACTTTTGACGAACCTTTTTTTCAGGGGCATTTCCCCGAAGAGCCGGTCATGCCGGGAGTGCTTATTGTCGAATCCCTTGCCCAGTGCGGAGGGCTGCTTGTACTGAGCACTGTTGATGAGCCCGAGAGATATTCCACTTATTTTCTCAAGATCGACAAGCTTAAGTTTAAACATAAGGTTGTTCCCGGTGATACTCTTATCCTGAAGATGGAACTTGTGGAACCTCTCAGGAGAGGAATAGTTACCATGTACGGACAGGCTTTTGTCGGAAATCATCTCGTTACAGAGGGAGAAATGACAGCACAGGTAATAAAAAACAAATAGCAATCAAACAATGATCTCGAATTTAGCATTTGTTCATCCCGAAGCCATTATAGCCGACAATGTTACTGTCGAGCCTTTTGCCTATATCGACAGGAATACTGTAATAGGCGAGGGTACCTGGATTGGTCCGAATTCAACAGTACTTTATGGAGCCCGGATCGGAAAGAACTGCCGTATTTTTCCTTCTGCCGTTATTTCAGCGATACCTCAGGATCTTAAGTTCAGAGGAGAGGAAACGACAGCCGAAATTGGAGACGGTACCACTCTCCGTGAAGGTTCGACGGTTAACCGGGGAACTGCCGCGGTTGGGAAGACCGTTGTAGGGAACAACTGCCTGTTGATGGCGTATGCTCATGTCGGTCATGACTGTCTGATCGGTGACAATTGTATCCTTGGAAATAATACGGGTCTGGCAGGGGAGGTGAAGGTTGACAACTGGGCAATTCTCAGTGCAGGTACCCTTGTACATCAGTTTGCAAGGATCGGAGGTCATGTCATGATTGGAGGTGGTTCAAAGGTGAGGACTGATGTACCTCCATTCATTAAAGCTGACCGCGATCCTCTTTCGTACATGGGGCTTAATACTGTGGGTCTTACCAGGAGAGGATTTGAGAAGGAGCGCATTGATTCAATTCACTATATCTACAGGGTGATATACCAGAACGGGATGAACGTCTCGCAGGCTCTGGATTTCATAGAGAATGAAGTTGCCCCGTCGGCCGACAAAGACTACATCACCGGTTTCATAAGGAAATCGGAGAGAGGTATTATAAGGGGCCCAAGATAAGAATATCAGCCTTTTTCCCAGCCCTGGGCTTTCAGCTCGATTTCTGACCCTGCCTCGTTCACCAGATTAAAACCCTGATCGAAGGTTGTCATATGTCCGATAACGGTAACATCGGGAATGGTCCTTATCATATCGGCATTCTCAAGGGGAACGGTAAAAAGAAGCTCATAGTCCTCTCCTCCGTTAAGTGCGGCAGTAACAGGTTCCATGCCAAGTTCTCCGGCGGCCCTGATAGTCTCCATATCGACAGGGATCCTGTCATAATAAATCCTGCAACCCGTTTCGGAAAGTTTACAGACATGAAGCAGATCCGAAGCCAGGCCATCGGAAACATCGATCATGGCAGTAGGTCTGATGCCTGTTTTCCTCAGGCTGTCAAGGATTTCAGCAGGAAACTCCGGCTTAAGCTGCCTTTCAATAATATATTCATATCCTTCGAGTCTTGGCTGGAATGACCTGTCCTTACTGAACAACTTTCTCTCCCTTTCAAGGATCTGGAGGCCCATATAGGATGCTCCGAAATTACCGGTGACGCATATAAGGTCGTTGGGTTTTGCCCCGTTTCTCAATACCAGGTCTTTCTCAGGAGCCGACCCTGTTGCCGTAACGCTTATTGTCAGGCCGGTAACGGAACTGGTCATATCTCCTCCTGCAAGGTCGATTTTGTACCTGCTGCAGGCAAGGGATATTCCATCATAGAGCTCATCTATCTGTTCAACATAAAACCTTGAGCTTATTCCAATTGCAACAAGTAACTGCTCCGGTCTGGCATTCATGGCGCAGATGTCTGATATTGCCCTTATTGCTGCCTTATAGCCAAGGTGTTTAAACGGAGTATAGACGAGGTTGAAGTGTATCCCTTCGAGAAGGAGGTCGGTTGAAACCAGTGTTACCTCATTGCCGCTATTAATTACTGCAGCATCGTCACCGACACCGATAACAGTACTTTTATTTGCAGTTACCACCTTTCTGGTGATATGACTTATCAGACCGAATTTACCCATACTTCCTATGGGAGTGCTGCTTTTTTCCTGGTTTGCCATTAATAGAGTCAGATATGCATTATTCTCCGTCCGAAAGGATTAATTGCCAGCTCGGTAAGCTTAAAGTGCTGTTTGGCAAAAGGGATCCCGATTATTGTAAATGTCAGTAACACACCCAGCAGGGCATGTGTCAGAGCTATCCAGACTCCCCCTGCAAGGAGCCACAATACATTCATAAAGATGCTCACGCAACCGTTTGCCTTTTCTCCGGGTCTGCTGGTCCTTCCGAAAGGCCATGCTGCCAGCGATCCCATCTTAAGAGTCTGAAGACCGAACGGTATTCCTATTATTGTAACAAAAAGCACTATACTGCCAAACAAATACTCTATCGCAATGATTATTCCCCCGAGTAGAAGCCAGAGAAGGTTGCCGATTATTTTCATATTTTTTTCTATTCAAGAATAATACTTCTGTCCTTCGGGTACCTGACTGAATAGGTCATTACCAGCTGGCGGGATTCCTGAGGTTTAATTTCCAGTTCCCAGTTAACCTCTCCGGTCTGTGAATTATGTCTGCCTCCTGTCAGTTCGACGGTATTGACTTCAATATCGCTGTTTGTTGAAACAGGGATCTGATCCTTGACATTGATCTTCACGGGATTTGCCTTATTGTTTCTGATTGTGATAAGGAATGAATATGTTTCTGTCTTGTTTGAGCCCAAAACCCTTCTGCTTGTATAATCCTGTCTTTTTTCCCTCTTTACAAGGATACTGTTATCGGTGCCAAGCGAAACGGTAAGGGTGTCTTTGAGCTGGTTAACATTGAGGTATGATTTTCCGACGAATGTGTTCTCGAAATAAAGTGTTGCCTCTCCGCTCACAAGGCTTTGTTGTGCCCAGTCGGTGATGTTTCCGGTGAGGTATGCCAGTGTCGAAAGCTTGGGTACGGTAACGTATTTGTAATCGGCTGGTGTTGTTGTCCTCTGTATCTCTATGGTCTGTACCTTTCCGTCGGAAGCCAGGGTGTAGGGTTCTGTCACGTCGAATGTTACTGTGGTTTCCCCAACCTGTTTCTGGACCGGTGGCGGCAGGGCTGCCTCTTCACGTATTTCCATGTTGAGATCCTCGGCCTGAGGCGCCTGCATAACTGCTTCGCCTGATTTTCTGACGCCTGAAGCAGTACCCCTTATCATGATCTTTGGTTCCGGCCGGAAGTAATCAATGAACCAGGTATCGAGCGCCGGGACATCCCCGGCAATCCATGGCGTTGCATTGGAAAAGCTGAGCCTTACATCTTTCCAGGATACTCCGGTATTCTGGAAAACATTTGCCTTATAATACATTGTAACCGGTTTCGTAATATCGTCAACCCTTATGTCATAGGATGGGTACCAGCCGGCATTTCTTACGACATAGCTGAACGACATTTTGCCGTTAACCGGTTTTTCGCAGCTGACTGCAACCGTTATCTCTCCGGAAGGGAGCTGCTGCTTTCCGAATTTATCGGCGATCTGTTTCTGCAGAGCCGCTATCTGTTTTTCATAGTCTTTTATGAGTCTGTTTTTTTTGAGAATGGTGTTTTTCACCTGATCCATATTGTTTGTATAAAGATCCATAAAGCTCTTCAGCTGTTCGGCAGAGAAACCACCCTCCTTTGCCGGAACTGCCCTGTTGGCAACCAGAAATGCTTCCTTTTCCTGAAGGACAGTGACAGCGGTCTTCTCATCCTCTACCTTCAGCTGCAGCGACTCTATCTGGCTTCTGATGGTTTTTACCTCAGGAAGATCCTCAAGGTTTTCAAGGTAGTTGTTCTGCTGGTTTACAGAAATGATGACAAAAGCGCCTGTGCCCTTTACCTGAATACTCTGTGCATCGATATAGGGCGAAAGACTGCCAAGCCGGAGAAGGGATTTCCCGGCAGGCAGTTCAACTGAAGCCTCATGGGTTACCTGGGCGCGATCAGGATAAACTGTCACGTGTTTTATTGCAGCCCTGATTTCTTTCTCGTTATCGGCATAAGCATCAGCTATGCCTGAAATGGTCAGCATCATAATTATTGCAAGGATTTTCATTTTATGAATTTTTGATTTTTACGGTATCGGGACCTGCGTATGATTGAATGCTCTGTTTTGGTTTTTTCAATCATATGTGTTTCAAAAACGGATTTGTTAAGACAATAAAGTTAAGATATTCCAAAAGACCTTCATAACAATTTTCAGGCCGAAAAAAAAAGCCGTGAACCACGGCCTTTTTCAAATATTCAGGTTTCTTATTCAGTTTCTTTCAGCAGTTCGAGATAACCTACGGTTCCGTGCCCTTCTTCATGTCCGGCCATCGGGCATCCGGGAACAGGGCAGTTGATTATCTTATGTTCCTTGTTGTCGGCCGGTTCCCATCCAAGTATAAGATATAGTGTAAAGAAGCCGATCACGTAAGCAACTGCCACATGCCATCCTTTTCTGATCCAGAGGATCACATTACGGCCTTCGGGGAATTTATTGGTTATAGCCACGCCTGCTGATGATCCGAACCATACCATTGAACCCCCGAAACCTACTGCATAAGCAAGCATTCCCCAGTCGTAGTGTCCCTGGTCGAGACAAAGTTTTGTAAGGGGTATATTGTCGAATACTGAGGAGAGGAATCCGAGAGCAAAGGCAGTAGCCCAGCTTGCATTAGGCAGTTCCTCAACCGGCATCATTGATGCGCACATTACGAGACAGAGGAGGAAAACAGTCCCTTTGATGGCTCCGGGAACTTCTTTCCATGGAATTTTGATGAAAAAAGTTCCAATCACTATGGCAATCCACACTCCGAGAGCAGGCATGTCGTATATTACATTTGATGCAATAGCTCCAACCAGGATTATGCCGACAATTGCTATCCTTTTCCAGTCGACTTTTAATCCTTCTATTGACTCCTTCTGGATAACCTGGTATTTATCCTGCTGGTGCGAACCAAACCAGGCAAAGAAAAAGAAAGCAGCAACGGCGGCAACATATGCATGAAGGACGTTGAGGGCAGAGACGCCGTCGATCCACATCATTGTGGTCGTGGTATCGCCGACAACACTGCCGGAACCTCCGGCATTGCTTGCAGCAACAATAGCAGCAAGATATCCTATGTGGACCTTCTTTCTAAAAACGACCAAAGCAATGGTTCCTCCGATAAGGGCTGCGGCAATATTATCAAGGAAAGCCGACATTATGAATACGAATACGAGCAGAAGGAAGGGTCCCTTCCAGTCGTCTGGGAGGTACCGCGGAAGTATGTCGGGTACCCCCGATTCCTCGAATATCTTTGAAAGGACCGCAAATCCGAGAAGAAGACCTAAAAGATTCAGAATTATTCCCCATTCACCCTGCCTTAATTCCTTATCCAGCAACTGTTCTCCCAGCGGAAGTTCTCCGAACATATGCTCCATAAAATGGAAACCGGGATCAAAAATGAATTTGAACAGCAAGATCACAGTCAGACCAGAGACCGCTACCCAGAAAGTGTGCTTGTGAAAAAGAGCCACACCCAGAAGCACCAGTCCGAATAGAATGAATTCTATTCTTATTGGCCCCAGAGTGGGAGCATTCCCTGATGAAGCAAAGGTCAGAAGCGGCATCATAGAAAAAAAGGCAAGGAGCAGGATCTTTTTAGAAGCCCTGCAAACGGGTCTTAAAACACTAATTATCATGTATTGAATAATTTTATAGATTCATTTCTGAGGCCTCAAAAATAATCAAAAAAACATTCCTGAATAATCTTTTATGCTATATAAAATTTTGTGAAATTCATCTCAGGAGGGAATTAACAACAATTAACCATTTACAGGGGAGTATCGTTATTTTCCAGACAGATCAGGATTAATTTTCAGGCATGAAAAATTCAGTGTATGGTTAATTTTTAATATTTTTGCATCCTTATTTAGATTAAATTTAATTAAGAATATTGACTGTTCTATCCGGAAATGACACTTACCGGATTCCGGAAAGGAAAGATGGCAGGAGAACGGTATCAGGGATGAGAACCCTGGTTTTTAACCGGAGGAGATTTATTCCGGGATCAACAAATCGGATTCAGGAATGTTAGTAACAGTGGGAGTAAAGCGATCAAACGGGTTAAATGGAAAACGATCAGGATAATATTATTAACGATGTAACATCAGGGGAATACAAGTATGGTTTTTACACTGATATAGAAACCGAAAAAATTCCTCCCGGTCTGAATGAAGATATAATACGTCTGATTTCGGGTAAGAAGGGTGAGCCTGACTGGCTGCTTGAGTTCCGTCTGAAGTCTTTTCGTCACTGGCAGACAATGAAGATGCCTTCATGGGCTCATTTATCAATTCCTCCCATCGACTTTCAGAAGATAATATATTATGCTGCACCAAAGCAGAAGCCGGCAGTTGCCAGTCTTGATGACATAGATCCCGAACTGAAAAGAACTTTCGACAGGCTCGGAATTCCTCTTGAGGAGCAGAAGCACTTATCGGGGGTGGCAGTTGATGCAGTAATGGACAGTATTTCAGTCAAGACGACCTTCAGGGAGACACTGGCAGAACTGGGGATCATTTTCTGTTCATTCAGTGAAGCGGTAAAGGAGTACCCTGAGCTTGTCAAAAGATACATGGGTACGGTAGTGCCCTACACTGATAATTTCTTTGCAACTCTCAATTCGGCAGTTTTCAGCGACGGATCGTTCTGCTATATACCCAAGGGAGTAAGGTGCCCGATGGAGCTTTCGACCTATTTCAGGATCAATGCAGCCAATACAGGCCAGTTTGAGAGAACTCTTCTTGTAGCCGATGAAGACAGTTATGTCAGTTATCTTGAAGGCTGCACCGCGCCGATGAGGGATGAGAATCAGCTCCATGCCGCGATAGTTGAGATAATAGCAGAGACCAATGCCGAGGTAAAATATTCCACTGTTCAGAACTGGTATCCGGGCGATAAGGACGGCAAGGGAGGCATATTTAACTTTGTAACGAAGCGGGGCATGTGCCGGGGTGAGAATTCAAGGATCTCATGGACGCAGGTAGAAACGGGATCCGCGATAACATGGAAATATCCTTCCTGTATTCTCAGAGGCAACAATTCGTCAGGAGAGTTCTATTCGGTTGCCGTCACAAACAATCATCAGCAGGCGGATACCGGAACAAAAATGATTCATATCGGAAAGAATACGAGAAGCAGGATTGTATCAAAAGGGATTTCTGCAGGACAGAGCCAGAACAGTTACCGCGGACTGGTAAAAGTTTTAAGGAACGCGACGAATTCACGCAATTTCTCCCAGTGCGACTCCCTGCTTCTGGGAAGCCGGTGCGGAGCTCATACTTTTCCGTATATAGAAGTCGACAATCAGTCATCTATTGTGGAGCATGAGGCAACCACATCAAAAATAGGCGAAGATCAGATCTTCTATTGCAATCAGAGAGGTATTTCAACGGAAGATGCAATAGCGCTTATAGTTAACGGATATGTCAGGGAAGTTATAAACAAACTGCCGATGGAATTTGCAGTTGAAGCACAGAAGCTTCTTCAGATAAGCCTTGAGGGCAGTGTGGGATAAAGAATTTTATTTTTAGGGATATGCTGAGTATTAAGAATTTAAAAGCTGCAATAAACGGAAAGACAATACTTAAGGGGATCAGTCTTGAAGTAAGGCCTGGTGAGATACATGCCATTATGGGGCCTAACGGATCGGGCAAAAGCACTCTTGCCGCCATTCTGGCCGGAAGGGATTTTGTTTCTGTCACGGAAGGTACGGTTATGTTTTCAGGAAGGAATCTTCTTGATATGTCGCCTGAAGAACGTTCACGCGAGGGGATATTCCTTGGCTTCCAGTATCCCATTGAAATACCCGGGGTCAGCATGGTTAATTTCATGAAGACAGCTGTTAACGAACACAGGAAGCACAGGGGGCAGGATCCTCTTTCGGCTTCCGATTTTCTGAAGCTCATGCGCGAGAAGAAAGAACTGGTGGAGATTGACTCGGCCCTTGCAAACAGATCGGTTAACGAAGGATTTTCAGGAGGGGAAAAAAAGAAAAATGAGATCTTTCAGATGGCAATGCTTGAACCACGTCTTGCAATTCTTGACGAAACCGATTCAGGACTTGACATTGATGCACTGAGGATTGTAGCAAACGGGGTGAACAAACTTAAGAAGCCCGATAATTCTACTATTGTAATAACACATTATCAGCGGCTGCTCGATTATATCGTTCCTGATGTTGTCCATGTACTGTACGACGGAAGGATCGTAAGGTCGTCGGGCAAGGAACTTGCCCTGGAACTTGAGGAAAAAGGATACGACTGGATAAAAAAAGAGGTTGAAAATCAGGAGTAAGATGAATGGAAAATCAGAGGTAACTGAGTATTATTCAGGGCTATTCACAGGGAATATAGAGAAGATTACCGGAGGCTCATCAGAGGTGATTAATTCCTTCCGGAGTAAGGCCTTTGAAAGGTTCAGTGAACTTGGTATTCCCGGGAAGAAGGATGAGGCATACAAGTATACCAACCTGGATCTTTTTTTCAAACACGACTATAAAACCTATTTCATTCCCGGAGAAGAGGACTTCAGGAAAGCTGAGGATTTCAGGTGCGATGTTGCCGATCTCGACACCCACGGGATAGTCCTGATGAATGGATTCTATCCTACGATAAACGGAAAACTAAGGGATCTTCCCGGCGGGGTTGTTATCGGAAGTCTGAATGCAGCCTCATATAAATTTCCTTCGCTGGTTGAAAAGCATTACGGCAAATATGCAGCCAGTGAAACCGACGGTCTTATACATCTTAACACCGCCATGGCCTGTGACGGGGTTTTCATTCACGTGCCCCGGGGTTCAGTACTCAGGAAACCTGTTCAGGTTGTGAACCTCGTGGACTCTCAGGAGGATACTTTCAGTCAGCACCGCAACCTTATCATCGTTGAAGAAGGCGCGGAGTTCACTCTTATCATCTGCGATCATACACTGGCACCGTCCAGATTCCTCACTAACGCCGTTACCGAGGTATTTGTGGGCAAAAATGCCCGCTTCAATATAATCAGGGTTCAGAACGAGCATAACAATGCCTGCAAGGTAACCCATACGTTTATCCATCAGGAGGCAGACAGCTATGCTTCTTCCAATAACATTACCCTTCACGGTGGAATGGTAAGGAACAGTACCTGTCATTACCTGGGTGGAGAAAGGGCGGAATGCAACTCCTACGGGCTTTTTCTTTCAGACAAATGGCAGCATACTGATAACTATGTTTATGTAAACCATGCGTTCCCCAACTGCACGAGCAACCAGTTGTTCAAGGGGGTTCTCGACGAAATGGCAACCGGGGCCTTTAACGGAAGGATCTTTGTAGCCCGGGATGCACAGGGAACAATGGCCTATCAGAAGAACAACAACATTCTTCTCACTGATGATGCAAAAATGGATTCCAGGCCGCAGCTTGAGATCTATGCTGACGATGTTAAGTGCAGTCATGGAGCGACTGTTGGCCAGCTCGACGAGAATGCGCTTTTCTACATGCAGTCGAGGGGTATTGGAAAGAGGGAGGCAAGGCTTCTGCTGATGTTCGCTTTTGCTCACGAGGTCATTCAGAACATAAAAGTGGATGCCCTCAGGGAAAGACTCGACGGCCTGGTTATGCAGAGGCTGAAAGGAGAGCTTTCGAGATGCGCAAGCTGCATGGTCAAATGCGGTTAAAACTATAAAGAGTGAAAGATATTTCTGAAATAAGGAACGATTTTCCTATTCTTGGAAGAACGGTATATGGCAAACCTCTGATCTATTTCGATAACGGAGCTACAACCCAGAAGCCTGTTTGTGTCGTCGATGCCGTGAGAGAGGTTTACACAAGCTATAACGGCAACATACACAGGGGAGTACATGCAATGAGCGACCTTACCTCTGAGGCTTTCGAAAATGCGAGGGAGAAAGTAAGGAGATTCATCAACGCTGCTGAAAAGGAAGAGATAATATTTACATCGGGAACCACCGGTTCAATCAATGCTGTTGCTTTCTCTTTCGGCGAGAGATTTATCCGTCCGGGAGATGAGGTAGTAATTAGTGCTCTTGAGCATCATGCCAACATAGTTCCCTGGCAGATGATGTGCAGCAGGAAGAAAGCCGTTCTGAAGGTCATACCCGTGAATGACAGTGGAGAACTGATCCTTGAGGAATACAGGAATCTGCTTTCGGAAAAGACAAAAATTGTTGCCGTTACCCAGGTCTCCAATGCTTTGGGAACAATAGTGCCTCTCAACAAAATAATTAAAGATGCCCATGCACTTGATATTCCTGTTCTGGTTGACGGAGCGCAGGGGATCCAGCATGGGAATGTCGATGTTACAGCCCTTGACTGTGATTTTTATGTTTTCTCGGGTCATAAGATTTATGGACCCACAGGAATAGGAGTCCTGTATGGAAAGAAAAAATGGCTTTCCGATTTGCCACCCTGGCAGGGAGGTGGTGATATGGTAGATAAGGTTACATTTGAAGAGACAACTTATAATGAACTGCCTTTCAAATTTGAGGCAGGAACCATGAACTATGCGGGTGCGATAGGCATGGGGGCAGCGCTCGATTACGTGAGCGGCCTTGGAAGAAATGATATCGCTCAGCGCGAAAAGATGCTTCTCGATTATGCAAGCCAAAGGCTTACAGCAGTAAAGGGGCTGAAGATTTACGGCACATCACCTGATAAAATACCGACAATCTCATTTCTGCTCGACGGGATACATCAGTATGATACAGGGATGGTTCTCGATAAGATGGGAATCGCGGTCAGGACTGGCACACATTGTGCTCAGCCCGTTATGGCCAGGTTTGGGATTGAGGGCACGGTGAGAGTGTCGATGAGTTTTTATAATACCACGGAAGAGATCGATACTCTTGGCATGGGAATTGAAAAGATTATCAGAATGTTTACTTAAATAGGATGATGACTGTTGACCAGGTTCAGGAAAGGATAATTGAGGAGTTTTC
>Ga0116141_10003191_pt1 | contig 13912 bp, 12 predicted proteins | sample AD_UKC097_MetaG_FD_89744 | JGI IMG/M metagenome (GOLD analysis project Ga0116141, IMG submission 89744) | Active sludge microbial communities of municipal wastewater-treating anaerobic digesters from USA - AD_UKC097_MetaG | ecosystem: Engineered > Bioreactor > Anaerobic > Digestate | place: USA...
CCACGACCCGGAAGCGCCGTTCGGACTGGGGACGGTATCCGGACTCGAGCGCCCAGACACCTTCGCTCCAGTCGTAGGGGCGGTCGACGCTGACCACCTTGGCGAGATCCATGCCGGCGAGCCCCGGGAACCCCTGCGCAGCGGCGATCGCCGCCTGTTCGTCGAGCCGTTCGCCCGGCGCCGAGCCCGCCAGCAGGCAGCCGCCCTGCGCACCCTTCTCGCGCAGGATGCGCGTCAGCTTGCGCGTGTCGATGCCGGCGATGCCGGGAATGCCCTCACGCACCAGGTAGTCGGACAGCCCGCTCTGCGCACGCCAGTTCGACGCCCGCGCCGGCAGGTCCTTGATCACCAGGCCGGCGGCATGGATGCGCGTGGATTCGGCGTCCTCGGCGTTGACCCCGTAGTTGCCGATGTGCGGATAGGTGAGCGTGACGATCTGCCGGCAGTAGCTGGGATCGGTGAGGATCTCCTGGTACCCGGTGATCGCGGTGTTGAACACGACCTCGCCCACGGTGCGGGTGGGCGCGCCGATCGAGACGCCGCGAAACACGGTGCCGTCGGCCAGCGCCAGCAGCGCGGGGACGGACTCGGGGATGAGACCCGCTCCGGCGGTGCGGGCGGGGTCGTTCTGAAGTTCGGGTGGCAACGGCAGCTCCTGCAGCGGATTCACCGGAGCACCCCTGACCGAATCGCTCCGCGGCATCCGGCGATCGTCGCGGATACCGGGCCCATGCGGGCCCGCCGGAGGGCATCACGCGGGGGGCGACAGCGGCCGCACGCGCGCGCATTCGGAAGGATTTTTGAGTGGGGCTGGCGCTAGCCGGTGGGATTCGGGTAAACCTGCGGATTATAGCATTTGCTGCGCTGCGACCTGCCCGTGCGCCCCCGCCCGCCGTACGGGATGCGGCCACCTTCGCTGCGGCGGACCGGCGTGCACGCGATGGTCCGGCGTGCGCGCGCGACGCGCCCCGCCGCTACACTCGCCACACCAACCAACAGGAGGAGGAGCCGCCATGCCACGTCTGTCGAAACTCTCGCGCTCGGTCGCCGGCAAGGTCGTGATCGTCACCGGCGCAGCCAGCGGCATGGGCCGCGCCACCGCCCAGCTGTTCGCCGACGAGGGCGCACGCGTCGCCGTCACCGACGTCGCCGACGTGGCACCGGTGGTCGACGCCATCAGCGCCGCCGGCGGCACGGCCCATGGCTGGCGGCTCGACGTGGCCGACCCGGCCGACATCACGCGCGTGGTCGGCGAGGTGGCGGCGAAGTTCGGCGGCATCGACGCGCTGGTCAACAACGCCGGCATCTCCGTGCGGCTGCCGGTCGACGCCGACGACTACGAGTCGAAGTGGGCGCGCGCGCTCGACGTGATGCTGACCGCCCACGTGCGGATGATCCGCGCGGCTCTGCCGCACCTGCGCAAGTCGGCGTCGCCGCGCATCGTCAACGTCGCCTCGACCGAAGGCCTCGGCGCGACGAAGCTGCACAGCCCGTACACGGCCGCCAAGACGGGCGTGATCGGACTGACCCGCTCGCTGGCGGTGGAGTTCGGCAGCGAGGGCATCACCGTCAACTGCATCTGCCCGGGCCCCATCGACACGCCGCTGGTGGCACGCGTGTCGGCCGCGGACCGCGCCAAGTACGTGCACCGCCGCATCCCCATGGGCCGCTACGGCGACCCGGAGGAGGTGGCTCAGATGACGCTGTCGCTGTGCCTGCCGGCCGCCTCGTTCGTCACCGGGGCCGTGATTCCCGTCGACGGCGGCCTGATGGTCCGCAACGCCTAGTCCTGCACCGCCCGCCGATCGCGCAGCGCCTGCGCGATCGTGCCCGGGTCGACGTACTCGAGCTCGCTGCCCACCGGCACGCCGCGCGCCAGACGCGTCACCTTCAGTCCGCGGGCGCGCAGCAGTTCGCCGATGTAGTGGGCGGTCGCCTCGCCTTCCTGGGTGAAGTTGGTGGCGAGGATCACCTCCCGGACCGTGCCGTCGGTCGCCCGCGCCAGCAGGCGGTCGAAGTGGATCTCCTTCGGTCCGATGCCGTCGAGTGGCGACAGCCGCCCCATCAGCACGAAGTACAGCCCGTTGAAGGTGAGCGTCTGCTCGACCATCAGCTGGTCCGAGGGTGTCTCGACCACGCACAGCACGGCCGCGTCGCGCCGCGGTGACGAGCAGGTGTCGCAGATCTCGTGTTCGGTGAAGGTGTTGCAGCGCGCGCAGTGCCGGATGCGTTCGACCGCCTCGGCGAGCGCGCGGGACAGCAGCGCGGCCCCCTCCCGATCGTGCTGCAGCAGGTAGTACGCGAAGCGCTGCGCTGACTTGGCGCCCACGCCCGGCAGGCGCTTGAGCGCCGCGGTCAGCGCCTCCAGGGCGGCGGGGGCCTTCATCGCGCTCAGAAGGGCATCTTGAATCCGGGCGGCAGCGGCAGGCCGGCCGTCACGCTGCCCATCCGCTCGGCCGACGTCTGCTCGGCACGGCGCAGCCCGTCGTTGAGCGCGGCCACGAGCAGATCTTCGAGCATGTCCTTGTCGTCGGCGAGCAGACTCGGGTCGATCGAGATGCGCTTGATCTCGTTGCGGCACGTCAGCACGACCTTGACCAGGCCCGCGCCCGACTGCCCCTCCACCTCGACCGAGGCGAGCTCCTCCTGCTTCTTGCGCAGGTTCTCCTGCATCTGCTGGGCCTGCTTCATCAGACCCGCCAGTTGTCCCTTCATCATGCGCGATGGCTCCTGGGTGATCCCGCTACGGGAATGCTCTTTGATGGTGGAAAAGTGTTCGCGAGGGGCTCAGTCGTCGACCGGGCGGACGGAGTCCGGCACGATCCGGCCGTCGAAGTCGTCGATCAGCGTGCGCACGAACGGATCCGCCTCGATGGCGGAACGCGCCTCGCTCAGACGCTCGGCGCGCTGGCGCGAGACCACCGACGCGGCCGTGGCGCTGCCGACCGCGCCGGTCTCGACCGTCAGGCGCACCGTTGCGCCGAAGTGCGTCGACAGGGCGTCGCGCACCTTGCCGACGGTGGCGGCCTCGGCCAGCGCCTTGACCGGCACGCGCACCCGGAACTCGAGACCGTCGCGGTCGTCGTGGGCGACCAGCTCGCTCTGCTGCATGAACTGCCGGGCCAGCCCGACGACCGGAAGCCGCAGCGCAAGGCCGGGCCAGTCGCCATCGAACGACGCGCCCGCATCCGCTACGGACGCCGCCCCGGCGGCCGCGGCCGGCGCTTCCGCCGCGGCCCCCGCGCCCGGCCCGGACCGCAGGTCGCGCACCGGTGCCGCGCGCTCGGGTGCCGGTGCCGCGCGCTCGGATGCCGTTGCCGCGTCCTCGGACGCCGACGCCGCGCGCTCGGGCGCATCGAGCCATGCCGGCGGCCCGTCCTGCGGCTCGGAATCCTCGTCCCACGGCGGTGGCGATTCGGCCGATCCGCGTCCGGACGCGGCGGACGGCGCCGCCCGGGGGGACGGGGCGGACGGCGCCGCCCGGGGGGCCGAGGAGGACGGCGCCACCGGTCGGGCCGGCGTGCCGGGCGCGGCCGGCACGGGCGGCACGGCTGGCGCAGCCGCCAGCGGCGCGCCATGCCGGACGGGACCCGGCGCAGGCGGCGCCAACGACGATCGACCACCGCGCGCACCCGCCACCGCCGCCAGCGCGGCCGCCCGGGCGGCCGCGACGTCGTTCGCCGGCGGCCGGGCCGGCGACGCCTGCGCCTGCGGCGGCGGCAACGCACGATCGACCGGCGCCTGCCGTGCCCCCGGCGCGGACGCACCCGCGCCCGGCACCGGCCCGTGCGATCCGGCCGGCGCACCGGGCCCCGCGCCGCGCGCATGTGCCGCCGGGCCGCCCGCCGCGCGCCCCGCCGACGCAGCGTCGTCGTCGGCCGGCCTGAATGCGAGCAGGCGCAGCAGCGTCATGGTGAACCCGGTGAGTTCGTCCGGCGCAAGCGCGAGATCCCGCCCGCCATGGATGACGATCTGGTAGTACACCTGCAGGTCTTCGGGCGCGATGGCCTGCGCATAGCGCGCCAGCGCCCCCGTGTCGGCATCGTCGCCGAACGCACCGACCTGGGCCAGGGCGATGCGCTGGAGCTCGGCCGCGAGTTCGGCCAGCACGCGTGCGAACGGCGCGTTGGCCGCCGCCATCTCGTCGGCCACGCCCACCAGCGCACGCCCGTCGCCGGCGATCAGCGCATCGAGAAGACGCGACAGGTATTCACGATCGACCGCGCCGAGCATCTCGCGCACCGCCTGCTCGCCCACCTGCCCCGCGGAGAACGCGATCGCCTGGTCGAGCAGCGACAGCGCATCGCGCATGCTGCCGGCCGCCGACCGGCCGATCAGCGTCAGGGCCGCGGGCTCGAACGCGATGCCCTCGGCCTCGAGTACGGTCGCCAGGTGGCGCGCCACCGCGGCCGGCGCCATGTTCTTCAGGTTGAACTGGAGGCAGCGCGACAGCACCGTGACCGGCACCTTCTGCGGATCGGTGGTGGCCAGGATGAACACGACGTGCGGCGGCGGCTCCTCGAGCGTCTTGAGCATCGCGTTGAACGCGTGCGTCGAGAGCATGTGCACTTCGTCGATCACGTACACCTTGTAGGCGCCGGCCGACGGGGCATAGACCGCGTTCTCGAGCAGCTGCGTCATCTCGTCGACGCCCCGGTTCGAGGCGGCATCGAGCTCGAGGTAGTCGGGATGGCGCCCCTGATCGATCTCGGTGCAGGCCGTGCACACCCCGCACGGCCGGGACGACACCCCGGTCTCGCAGTTCAGCGACTTGGCCAGGATGCGCGCGATCGTCGTCTTGCCGACGCCGCGCGTGCCGGTGAACAGATACGCGTGGTGCAGACGCCGGGTGTCGAGCGCATGGGTGAGCGCGCGCACCACATGCTCCTGGCCGACCAGCGACTGGAAATCGCGCGGCCGCCATTTGCGCGCCAGCACCTGATGGGCGTCGCGTGGGGAGTCTGCAGCTGTCATGCGGCTCGAGAGGAGATGGGCGCCGGCGTCGGGAGGGTGGGCGAGCCGGGACCCCGGCACTCACGGTGAATGGCTGTGGCTGCTTCCTTCCGGACCTGACCAGGTTCGCCACGTCGCAATGCGGGGGGGCCCGCCCGCGATCATTCTAACAGTCGCCGCGCACGCCCTCCCGGGCATCGCCGGAAGTGCGCTGGCGGGCCGCCTGCCGGCCCTTCTGCCGGCACCGTCCGGGCGGCCGCGGCGCCCCGCCGCCGGACCCCGGCGCGCGCGCCGCGCCTGTGGTATTTTCGCTCCAAAATCAAGGACACACAGCCATGGCAATCAAGCACGTCTCCGACGCCACCTTCCAATCGGACGTCCTCGACTCGGACGCGCCGGTCCTCGTCGATTACTGGGCCGAGTGGTGCGGCCCCTGCAAGATGATCGCGCCGATCCTCGACGAGATCGCCAGGGACTACGAAGGCCGCCTGCAGGTCGTGAAGGTCAACGTCGACGAGAACCAGACGGTGCCGTCGAAGTACGGCATCCGCGGCATCCCGACCCTGATGCTGTTCAAGAACGGCGCCCCGGTCGACACGAAGGTCGGCGCGCTGTCGAAATCCCAGCTGACCGCATTTCTGGACAGCAAACTCTGATTCGTTGTACCCTCGCGGCGCGCGCTCAGGCGCTGCCGCGCCGGATGCCCGCCTCGAGCGGGCTCCGCCTCTAGGGCAACATCCTGCCCGAAGTCCCAGGTCCCGATGTCTTCCTGCACATCCGCAGGCCAGACCCGCGCAGCGCCCGCCCTCCTGTCCGATCCGACCCCCACCGAAGATCGCTCGGCCCTTTCCCACATCTTTTTCGTCCCTTCCGGGAACCTGAGTCAATGCACCTGTCCGAACTCAAGGCGCAGCACGTATCGCAGCTGATCGAGATGGCCATCGGCCTCGAGATCGAGAACCCCCAGCGCCTGCGCAAGCAGGAATTGATGTTCGCGATCCTCAAGCGCAAGGCGAAGACCGGCGAGACCATCTTCGGCGACGGCTGCCTCGAGGTGCTTCCCGACGGATTCGGGTTCCTGCGCTCACCCGAGACGTCGTACCTCGCGAGCACGGACGACATCTACATCTCGCCGTCGCAGATCCGCCGCTTCAACCTGCACACGGGCGACACCATCGAGGGCGAGGTCCGCACGCCCAAGGACGGCGAGCGCTATTTCGCACTGGTCAAGGTCGACAAGATCAACGGCGAACCCCCCGAGGCGTCCAAGAACAAGATCCTGTTCGAGAACCTGACGCCGCTGCACCCGAACCGGGTGATGACCCTCGAGCGGGACATGGAGGGCAAGGAGAACATCACCGGGCGCATCATCGACATGATCGCCCCGATCGGCAAAGGCCAGCGCGGCCTGATCGTCGCGCCGCCGAAGGCCGGCAAGACGGTGCTGATGCAGCACATCGCCCATGCGATCACCACCAATCACCCGGACGTGACGCTGATCGTGCTGCTCATCGACGAGCGCCCCGAGGAGGTCACCGAGATGAGCCGCTCGGTCCGCGGTGAAGTGGTCGCCTCCACGTTCGACGAGCCGGCCACGCGCCACGTCCAGGTCGCAGAGATGGTGATCGAGAAGGCCAAGCGGCTCGTCGAGCACCGCCGCGACGTGGTCATCCTGCTGGACTCGATCACCCGGCTGGCGCGGGCGTACAACACGGTGGTGCCCGCCTCCGGCAAGGTGCTGACCGGCGGCGTCGACGCCAACGCACTGCAGCGTCCCAAGCGGTTCTTCGGCGCGGCGCGCAACATCGAGGAAGGCGGCTCCCTGACGATCATCGCCACGGCGCTGATCGACACCGGCAGCCGCATGGACGAGGTGATCTACGAGGAGTTCAAGGGCACCGGCAACATGGAGCTCCACCTCGACCGCCGCATGATGGAGAAGCGGGTCTATCCGGCCATCAACATCGCACGCTCGGGTACACGCCGCGAAGAGCTGCTGATCAGGCAGGAAGTGCTGCAGAAGATCTGGATCCTGCGCAAGCTGCTGCACGACATGGACGAGATCGCCGCGATGGAGTTCCTGCTCGACAAGGTCAGGCAGACGAAGACCAACCAGGACTTCTTCGACATGATGAAGCGGGGCGGCTGACCGCACGGCGGCGCTCCCGTGCCGCCTTGCAGGCACTCCCGTTTTCCCGGTATCATTTAAGGCTTGGCTGAATTCGCCGGAACCAAGTCGCCAAACCCGCCTGGCAGGCGCTCCTCTTCGTGAGGACGATCGTGCCGCCGGCACGGGCGCGCGCCGCACCCGAGGGGATCGAGCCCCGCGCACGTGAGGCGAGCAGTCCGCGCACCTGGGGCATGTGCATGGGGCGGGCGCCTCGGCGCGACGCGAATCCGCGCGTGGCGGCGGTCAGCTCAACACAAAGGAAGAATCACCGTGAAAGAAGGCATCCACCCGGACTACCGCGAAGTCGTGTTCGTCGACATGTCGAACGGCTTCAAGTTCATCACGCGCTCCACCGTGGGCACGCGCGAGACGATCAAGATGGACGACGGCAAGGAATATCCGATGTTCAAGCTGGACGTGTCCGCCGAGTCGCATCCCTTCTACACCGGCGCACAGCAGCGCGTCAGCGAGACCGGCCGCGTCGAGAAGTTCCGCCAGAAGTTCGCGCGCAGCGGCAAGGCCGCCTGATCACCGGCGGTCGGATCGTCCGGGCGCATCGCGCGCCGGGCCTCCGGATGCCGGGCTGACGCCCGGCGCAGGCGACACCGCCGACGCGGCGGCGCTCCGCCCACTGCGTCAGATGTGCGACATGACAGGCAGCCACGGCTGCCTGTCGGTTTTTCGGGGCCGACGATCTCGTCTATCGTGCACTGATGCGTCCCTTCCTGGTCACTGCTGCGCAAGCCGGCAAGCTCCCCCGCTGGGGACTGCTGCTGCTGTGCGGACTCTATCTGCTGCCCGGCTTCGTCGGACGCGACCCCTGGCGCCAGGACGACGCCGCCAGCTTCGGCATCGCGCTGACGATGGCGCGCGGCGGTCCGGCCGACTGGCTGTCCCCGAACATCGCCGGCGAACCCGTGTACGGCGAAGGGCCCCTGCCGTTCTGGCTGGCGGCGATCGCCATCCGGCTGCTGCCCTTCGTCAGCGCGCACACCGCGGCCCGCGCGATGGCCGTCGCCGGGCTGGCGCTGATGCTCGTGGCGCTCTGGTACGCCACGTACCAGCTCGCGCGTCGCCCCGGCGTGCAGCCCACCGACCCGTTCGGCGCGTCGGCTTCGAGGATCGACTTCGCGCGGGCGATCGCCGATTCGGCATTGCTCGTGCTGCTCGGCACGATCGGCGTGATCGCCCGGGTGCACGAAACCACCGGTGAGGCCGCACAGATCTGCCTGAGTGCCTTCTACCTCTATGGCGCGGCGCGAGCCCTCGAGCGCCCGCGCTCGGGGGGGCTGATCGCCGGCCTGGCGATCGCGGCCTCCGTGGCCACCCAGGGCCCGTACCCGGCCTTCGCCCTGCTGCTGACGACCCTGCTGCTGCCCGCGCTCTCGCCCGCGTATCGGCTGATCGCACGGCCGTGGCTGGCGTGCGCCCTCCCCGCCTGCGCACTCGGCGCGGTGTGGCCGCTGCTGCTGACCCTCGATGCGACGGTCGGACGCGCAACGTTCGACGGTTGGCTCGCCTGGCACGCGTCGCTGGCCGGCGGACCAAGCACGCGCGGCGCGCTCTACCTGCTGCGCACCCTGCCCTGGTACTTCTGGCCGGCGTGGCCGATCGCCTTGTGGGCACTGCTGCGCTGGCGCGGCCGTCTGGGCGAGCCGGCGGTCGCGCTGCCGCTGCTCGCGTTGGCCTGCATGTTCCTCGTCGCCGTCAGCACGGCAGGCAACGGCGACGCGCCGCAGCTGCTGCCACTGGCACTTCCGGCCGCGATGCTGGCCTCGCTCGGACTGCCCACGCTGAGGCGCGGGGTCGTGAGCCTGATCGACTGGTTCGCCGTGATGACGTACAGCCTGATCGGACTGGCGGTCTGGGCGTACTGGATCGCCCTCGTGGTGGGGTATCCGCCGCGCATGGCCTACCGCGCAGGACGCATCGCGCCGGGCTTCGTGCCCGAGTACGTGGCCCTCGACATCGTGCTCGGCTCCCTGGCGACGGTCGCGTGGCTGCTGCTCGTGCGCTGGCGCATCTCCCGGCAGCCGCCGATGATCTGGCGCGCGGTCGTGCTCTCGGGCAGCGGCCTCGTGCTGGCGTGGTTCCTCCTGATGACGCTCTGGCTTCCGGTCTTCAACCAGCGCAACACCTATCGCGACGTCACCCTGCAGGCGGCCGCGACGCTGCCCCCCGGCTACCGGTGCGTCGCGCCCCGCGGGCTCGGCCCGGCCCAGCGGGCCAGCCTGTATTACTTCGGCGACCTGCGGTTCGGCGCCACCGAGGACGGGTGCGACTGGCTGCTGATCCAGGACGACGGTCCGGCGGCGCGCACCGATCCGTCGCCCGAGCCGGGGTGGATCCTGCGCTGGGCCGGCAGCCGCCCCCGCGACCCGGACGAACGGCTGCGGCTCTACGCGCGGGACCATCGCCGGTGAAGGGCGAGATCCTGCGGCTCGGCTGGCCGGTCTTCATCGGCCAGCTCGCGGTGATGGCCAACGGGGTGATCGACACCGTGATGGCGGGGCACCTGTCGCCGGTCGACATGGCGGCCGTCGGCCTCGGCGCGAGCATCTACATCACCGTCTACGTGGGGCTGATGGGCGTGCTGCTCGGGCTGTCACCGATCGTGGCGCAGCTCTACGGTGCCGGCGCCTACGAGGACATCGGCAAGTCGTTCCAGCAGGCGCTGTGGGTCGCGCTCGTGCTGGCCGTCCCGGGTGCGGTGGCCCTCGGATGGTCCGCGCCGTGGATGGCGTTCAGCCGGCCGCCCGACGAGGTGGCCGAGGTCGCCCGCGTCTATCTCTGGGCGTCGGCGGCAGGACTGCCTGCCGCGCTGCTGTTCCGGGCGTTCTATGCGCTGAACACCGCGATCTCGCGGCCACGCGTGGTGATGTACCTGAACCTGGCCGGCGTCGCGCTCAAGGTGCCCTTGAACCTGCTCTTCATGCACGGCGCGCCCGCCCTCGGCATCGAGGCGCTGGGCGGTGCCGGCTGCGGCGTGGCCAGCGCGCTGATCGCCTGGGCCACCGCGCTGGGCGCGCTCGTCTGGCTGCTCAGGGATCCGGTCTACCGGCCGTACCGCCTGCTGCGCCGCGCCCCGCCCGACGCGGCCCGCATGGGCGAGCTGCTGCGGCTCGGCCTGCCGATCGGCGCCGCCTATTTCGTCGAGATCACGTCGTTCACGTTCATGGCGCTGTTCGTCGCGCGCTTCGGCGCCACCGCGCTGGCCAGCCATCAGGTCGCCTCGAGCCTGACGGGCATCTGCTACATGGGCGGACTGGGCATCGCGAGCGCCACCAGCACGCTGGTCGCGCAATCGCTCGGCGCGGGTGATCCCGCGCGTGCACGTCTCTACGCACGCACCGGCCTGCGCATGGCCCTGGCCCTGGCGCTGTCGACGGTCACGGTGCTGTGGCTGGCGCGGACGCCGATCGCCCATGCGTACACCAGCGACGCCGGGGTGGCGGCAGCGAGCCTCTCGCTCATCGGGCTGGTCGCGGTCTTCCACGTGTTCGACAGCCTCCAGACCCAGCTCGGATTCATCCTGCGGGCCTACAAGATCGCCACCACGCCGATGGTGGTGTACGTGCTCGCGATGTGGGGCGTGGGGCTCGGAGGGGGCTACCTGCTCACGTTCGAGCCCGCACCGGACGGGCCGCTGGGCCTGTTCAACGGAGCGCGCTCCGGCGCACTGGGATTCTGGTCCGCCGGTGCGATCAGCCTGATGATCGCGTCCGCCGGTCTCGGCTGGCTGCTGCACCGGACCTGGCGCCGCAGCCCCTGACGGCGCGCGGATCCGATGGGACACGGATCCGATGGCACGCGGATCCGATCAGGCCGATGCGCGGATGAAGTGCTCGCGGTAGTAGCGCAGCTCGTCGATCGACTCGCGGATGTCGGCCAGCGCGGTGTGTGCGCTGCGCTTGTCGAAGCCCTTCGCGATGGCAGGCTTCCAGCGCTTGCACAGCTCCTTCAGCGTGCTGACGTCGAGGTTGCGGTAGTGGAAATACGCTTCGAGCCGCGGCATGTAGCGCGCCATGAAGCGGCGGTCCTGACCGATCGAGTTTCCGCACATCGGCGACTTGCCCTCGGGCACGAGCGGCTTCAGGAACGCAAGGATCCGATCCTCCGCCTGCGATTCGCCGACCGTCGATGCGCGCACCCGGTCGGTCAGCCCCGAACGGCCGTGCGTGGAACGGTTCCACTGATCCATGCCGTCGAGCACGACGTCGGGCTGGTGGATGGCGATCGCCTCGCTCTCGGCAACGATGCGCAGGTCGCTGTCGGTGACGATCACGGCCACTTCGATGATCCGGTCGATCTCGGGGCGCAGGCCGGTCATCTCCATGTCGACCCAGACGAGCCAGGTCTCGTTCGGCACCGCGGGGGGCACCATGACCGCGTCGGGGGCGGGGCAAATCGGCTGTGACATAATTTTTTCTCCAGCCCCGGATTCTGGCATACGCCTTGACGCCGATCGCCTTCAGCCTCCTGTTCGCCTGCGCCCTCGTCCTCTCCCTGGCCGTGCGCTTCTGGCTCGCCTCCCGACAGGTGCGCTGTGTCGCCGCGCACCGCGACCGCGTGCCGGTCGAATTCGCCGACCGGGTGACGCTGGCCGCGCATCAGCGCGCGGCCGACTACACGATCGCGCGGGTGCGGCTCGGGCTCGTCGGCGTGCTCCTGGAGACGGTGCTGCTGGTCGGGTTCACGTTCTTCGGCGGCGTGCAGTGGATGCACGAGGCCCTGAGCGCCATGTTCGGCGAGGGCGCCCTGATGGGTCAGGTCCTGCTCGTGGCGGGCGTCGCGCTGGCCGGCGCAGCGGTCGAGCTGCCCATCACCTGGTATCGGCAGTTCCGGCTCGAGGAGCGTTTCGGGTTCAACCGCATGACGCCGCGCCTGTGGGTCGCCGATCTCGTCAAGGGCACGCTGGTGTCGATCGCCCTCGGCGTGCCCCTGCTCGCGGCGGTGCTGTGGCTGATGCACCAGGCAGGCGCCCGCTGGTGGGTGTGGACCTGGCTGCTGTGGATGGGGTTCAACCTGTTCGTGCTGGTGCTCTATCCGACCGTCATCGCACCGCTGTTCAACCGCTTCGAGCCGCTCGCCGCCGGCCCGATCCGCGACCGCGTCGAGGCACTGCTGCACCGCTCGGGCTTCACGGTGCGCGGCCTGTACGTGATGGACGGCAGTCGCCGCTCCTCGCATGGCAACGCGTACTTCACCGGCCTCGGCCGCGCCAAGCGCATCGTGTTCTTCGACACGCTGCTGTCGCGCCTGACGGGTGAGGAAGTCGAGGCGGTCCTGGCGCACGAGCTCGGCCATTTCAAGCATCGGCACATCCTGAAGCGCGTGCTGGTCAGCTTCGTGCTGAGCCTGGGCGGTCTGGCGCTGCTGGGCCACCTCGCCACCCAGCCTTGGTTCTACCAGGGACTCGGCGTGACGCCGGCCGGCGACGCGCACGGCGTGGCCCTGGTGCTGTTCTTCCTGGTGCTGCCGGTCTTCACGTTCCTGCTGCAGCCGATCGCGAGCCTCGCGTCGCGGCGGCACGAATTCGAAGCCGACGCGTTCGCCGCGCGGCAGGCCAGTGCCTCGGATCTGGTCAGTGCGCTGGTCAAGCTCTACGAGGACAACGCCTCGACCCTGACGCCGGACCCCGTGCATTCGGCCTTCTACGATTCCCATCCGCCGGCCGCCCAGCGGATCGGACGGCTGCGCGGTCTGTCTGCGGCGTCGGCAGTTCCCGCCGCGTCCGTGCAGACGGCGTGAACGACACGTACCCTGCGATGAAACCAGTCCTCACGCGCCAGCAACTGCTGGAACGGAAATCACGCCCCCTGGCCCACGACCGGGCGATGACCGAGCCGCAGATCGCGGCCCAGCTGGCCGTCCTGCCCGGCTGGAGCCACGCCGGCGCGGCGCTTGAGCGCACGTTCGCGTTCCGCGACTACTACGAGACGATCGCGTTCGTGAACGCGGTCGCGTGGATGGTCCACGCCGAGGATCATCATCCGGACCTGCACGTCGGCTACAACCGCTGCACGGTGCGCTGGAACACGCATTCCGTGGCCGGCATCTCCGAGAACGACTTCATCTGCGCGGCCAAGACCGACGCAACCTTCGCGCGTACCGCCGCATGAGCGTGCTGCCTGCCGGCGTCCACCGGACATGACGACGCACGCGCTGGTGATCGCCAGCTACGGATGGCAGTTCCTGGTGCGCACCGACACGCATGGTGGCGGCGGATCGTCCGGTGGTGGCGGATCGTCCGGTGGCGGCGGCACGCTCGCTGCGGTCACCCGCGGCAAGCGTACCGACCCGGCCGTCGGCGATCGCGTGGCGATCCGGGTGCTCGGGGCCGACCAGGCCGTGATCGAACGCATCGAGCCCCGTCGCAACGAGCTCAAGCGCAGCGACGCGTTCCGCACCAAGTGGCTGGCGGCCAACGTCGATCAGCTCGGGATCGTGATCGCCGCCGATCCCCCCTTCTCCGAGGAGATCCTGCTGCGCATCCTGATGGCGTCCGAGGAGGCCGGCATCCCCGCGGCACTGCTGGTCAACAAGTCGGACCTCACCGAGGCGCGCGCACGGATCGAGCCCCGCATTGCGTGCTACCGGGCGCTCGGCTACCGCGTGTTCGACCTCAGCGCGCACGACGCCGCCGCCACGCGCGCGCTGCTGGCGCCCTGGCTGTCGGGGCGCACCACCCTGCTGCTCGGGCAGTCGGGCATGGGCAAGTCGACACTGGTGAACGCCCTCGTGCCCGATGCACTGCTGCGCACGCAGACCATCTCCGCGGCGCTGGCC
>Ga0116141_10003195_pt1 | contig 13902 bp, 9 predicted proteins | sample AD_UKC097_MetaG_FD_89744 | JGI IMG/M metagenome (GOLD analysis project Ga0116141, IMG submission 89744) | Active sludge microbial communities of municipal wastewater-treating anaerobic digesters from USA - AD_UKC097_MetaG | ecosystem: Engineered > Bioreactor > Anaerobic > Digestate | place: USA...
CCTTAATATGATCTCGAACACGGATGGAAGCTTCGAATTCAAGCTTCCAAATCCGGGCAGGTTTTACCTCAAGATATCTTTCATGGGGTATCAGGATTGGGGTGATAGCGTAAGGGTGAGAAGGACTGAGCAGTCGGTTGATCTCGGAAAATTAAAACTAAAGCGAACCTCGGTTGAGATGAAAGAAGTGGATATTACCGGTGTGGCGATCCCCTCCTCACAAAGTGAAGATACCCTCAGTTTCGCTGCGAAAGGCTACAAAACCAATCCTGACGCTTCTGCTGAAGACCTGGTTACCAAACTCCCCGGTGTCCAGAATGAGCAGGGGACCCTGAAAGCGCAGGGTGAGGAAGTGAAGAAAGTTCTGGTTGACGGACAGCCGTTCTTTGGTGACGACCCGAATGTCACCCTGAAAAACCTCCCTGCCGATCTTATCGAGAAAATTGAGATTTTTGATAAAATGAGCGATCAGGCCCGTTTCACCGGTTTCGATGACGGGCAAACCGAGAAAACCATCAATATAGTGACCAGACGCGACAGAAGGCAGGGGCAGTTCGGCAAATTGTATGGCGGGATAGGCTCAACCGAAAAATTCCAGGGCGGCGGCGTGGTCAACTTCTTTGGTGAAGGAAGAAGGTTCAGTATTCTTGGGCTCGGCAATAATATAAATCAGCAGAATTTCTCGCAGCAGGACCTCCTCGGTATTTCACAGGGGGGCGGAGGCAGGGGCGGAAACCGTGAAGGATTTCAGGGTCGTGGCGGTGGCCACGGCGGCTGGCGTGGACCCGGTGGCTCGGCAAATAATTTCCTGATCGGCGCGCTCGAGGGAAGAACCAAAACTTTCTCGATCGGTATGAACTACCAGGAGAACTGGGATAGAACCGCGGTGCTGACAGGAAGCTACTTCTTTAACTATTCGAACAACTATAACGACCAGATCATCAACAGGGAGTACTACCCGACTGTGGCCGGAAGGCAGATATACGATGAAACCTCCTCTTCCAATTCTGACAATTACAACCACAGAATGAACTTCAGGTTCGAGTGGAACATCGACACGATGAACACCCTTATTATCACCCCCCGTTTCAGCGCTCAGAAGAACTCGACCGGAAGTATTTACAACGGTATCAGTTCGTTCGGCCAGATGGGGCGGATAAACTCGACGGATAATATTTCAGGAAACGACGGCAGCGGTTTTACTCTAAATAACGAAGTGATCTACAGGATGAGGTTCGCAACCCCGGGGAGAAGCCTGTCGTTCACTTTCAATAATGGTTTGAGCGACCGCACGATCGACCGCACGCAGTTTTCAGTGAACACCTTCAGAACGGGCAACAATTCAACAACTGTTGACACGATCAATCAAAAAGGAAACGACATTATCAGAGGTTATAACTACTCAGGCAATATCGTTTATACTGAACCGGCGGGAGAGGGGGGACAACTTCAGGCATCTCTCAGCGCGGGCGTGAACAACAATTTCAGCGATAAGCAGACCTTCGACTATAACCTCTTCTCCAACCGTTACGATCTGATCGACTCGATCTCGACCAACAAATACGACAACAACTATTACACCTATCGTGCCGGGCTGGCATACAGGCTAAGAAGTGAAGAGATATCGCTGAACATCGCGGTTAACTATCAGATCGCGCAACTTACCGGTGACCAGACATTCCCCTTAAACCTTAATACAGAGAAGAATTTTTACAATTTCCTCCCCTCTCTCAGGTTTAACTACAAGATATCCGAGTCGCAAAACTTCAGAATTTTCTACAACACTAATGTTAACGCCCCTTCGGTCTCACAATTGCAGAGTTACTACGATGTAACGAATCCCCTCTTTATCAGAGCTGGAAATCCCGATCTTAAAGCGGAGTACTCCAACAGGATGTCGATGCAATATCTGACCACCGACAAGACCACAGGCGCGAACTTCTTTATCATGGGTTTCTACCAGATTACTAACGATTACATCGGAAATTCATCGTTCACCGCTCAGCGGGATACCCTGATCGCGAGCGGCGTTACGCTCCGGAGAGGATCGCAATTCTCCCTCTCGAAGAACTTCGATAAAAGCCAGAACCTGAGAGCGATGTTGAGCGGCGGGTTGCCTGTTGGCTTCCTGATGAGCAATCTGTCGCTGAATCTTGGGGTCGGATATCAGATAATCCCTTCGGAGTACCAGTTCGTTACTTCAGAATCGAAGATCATGTCATTCAGTCAGGGGGTCACTCTGGCGAGCAATATTTCAGAAGATATCGATTTCAAACTCACCTACTCGCCTTCTTACTATATTTCGAAAAATGAAGTGCTGCCCGGATCTGACGATGAGTACTGGGTTCACTCCGGTTCTGCGAACCTCTTTCTTAATGTGTTCGATCTCTTCTTCCTGAGAACCGACTATGCGATTTACAAAACCTCGGGAATAGCCAACGGTGGTGATATGACCTACTCACTCTGGAACGCCGGAATTGGGGTAAAATTCCTGGCGGATGACAGGGCAGAGCTAAGACTGGATGTGTTCGATCTTCTGGATGAAAACAAAAGCTTCATCAGAACGGCGACCGATATCTACATCGAAAATAAAACCACGCAGGTTTTGAAACAGTATTTCATGCTGACATTCACATACAACCTGAGGGCTTTCTAAACCCCAGGATCACTTGATTATCAGCAATTTCCCTGTGGCGGTCCCGGCTGCTGAAGTCGCTCTCACGAGATAGACCCCTGAAGCCATCCCCTCCGGTCTGAGGGATAAAGCTTCTCCGGAATCGGCCATTTCAGAGAATACCATCTCACCTGAGAGGTTGAACATCTCCAATACCGCACTGCCGGTGTTCTTAAAACCGTTAAGTGAAATAGTTACATTTTCACCTTGAGTTGCAGGGTTGGGATTTATCCCCAAACTCTTTCTTGCTGCCCCGTTCTCAGGAGACTCATCCTCAATTCCTGTGATTGTATCGGGTTTGTAGAAAAGCCCGTCCATCCTTCCGCACCAGATTTTTCCCCCTGCAATCGCCATTGAATTGGCTACCACGCCACCTTGCATATCATCCCGCCACCATGTAGCGCCGTTATCAGATGAATAATAAAGGTAATACCGGGCTGCTTTTGAAATCGCGACCACGATCCTCCCTCCCCGGGCGATGATGCTGCTTGTGCTCGCGAGTCCTATACCGAATGAGTGTTTCATCCAGTTCATGCCGTTATCATCTGAAGTGTAAACGGCCTCGTGAGAAGATAGAATTATCTTCCCGTTCGATTTCGCGAACGAGTGCGCACCGTTAATTTCACCGTTGAACTGATCGAATTGTACCTCCACCCAGTGACCGGTGTTTTTCCTGTTTACTGCAAAGTAGCCATTCGCCCCTGCCCCGGCATAAATATCGCCTTCCAGATTCACCACCGTGTTCACATTCCATGATGTCGAAAAAGGGAGCCCATCGTTGAAGGCCGTCCATTCCCCCGGGCCTGTTAACGGTCGCCGGTAAACGCCTGCACCGATAGTTGAGGCATAGAGTGTATCATCACGGAGGGTAAGCGCTGAAACCTCATTGGCACCCAAGGCCGTGAGACCCAGCGCGAACTGCTCCCAAGTGTCACCATTATTGAGGGAGCGGAAAACACCCCAGCCTGAAGTGCCGGCGTAAATAATGCCATTGTGGGGGAGGATGGCGGTAATTCCGTATTCAACTTCCGGGAATCTGGCTGACCTCTGCCATGTGTTGCCTGCATCGAACGAGCGGTAGAAAATACTGTCGTGCCCCGCGAAAAGGGTATCTCCCGAGTTCCAGAGGGCGTACACACCACCCGGCGCGTCGAGCTCAACTTTGAGCCACTGGGCTTGCAGGTTTAATGATAATGTGATTATGATTGCTAAAAGAAAAGTCGTGTTCTTCATAATTTCCCGGTTTTAGGGCGCAATTTAAGAAGCAAGTGGAGAGTTCACCCGTTCCGATAGAAATACGGCCGGGATCAGTGAGGAGCGGTCGATCACTCCTGATCGATGGCCGGGAGCGTAAACCAGAAAGTGGTGCCGGCACCGGCGTTTCTTCTTACGCCTATCGTGCCACCGTGCTTCTGAATAAACTCGCGACAGAGTATCAGCCCCAGCCCTGTGCCCTTTTCACCCATCGTGCCCAAGCTTCTAACCGAGGTATCCATCCTGAAAAGCCTTCTGCTATCCTCTTCAGAGATACCCACACCGTCGTCGATAACCTGTATTATCGCCTGATGACCGGCGAGTTCAGACCTTAGAACGATCAACCCCCCCGGGTTACTGAATTTGATCGCGTTCATTATCAGGTTGCGGAGTACCGTTCTGATCATATTCGCGTCGGCGTGAACCATAAGCACCGGTGCCAGATCGAGCTCCAGAGTGAGATGCTTAACGGCGGCCTGTGCTTTTAGCCCTTCGATCGTAACACCGATAAGTTCGTTGATATTCAGGTTAACCGGATCAAAAACCACGGAGCCGGTCTGCTGTCGCGCCCAGTCGAGGAGGTTTTCGAGCATCCTGTAAGTCTCTTTTGCCGACTGGTTGATCTCTTTGATCATCTCCTTCTTCTCATCGTCTCCCATCTCCTCATAATCTTCGATAACCATATCAGACAAACCGATGATACCAAAGAAGGGGTTCTTAAGATCGTGTGCGATTATTGAGAACAATTTATCCTTCGCGCTGTTAAGTTCCCTCAGCTCGTTCCGGTTCTCCACGAGAATTTCCTCGTTTTTCTTCAACACCGTAACATCAGAAACGCTGATCAGTTTCCCTTCGGAGGCGAGATTCTCATCATTAATATCGATAGTGGTGGCATTGAACACTTTTTCTCCCAGCCGGAATTCCCCCCATGAGGAGGATTCGTCGGTGCAGATCGCGATCAGTTCCGGAATATCTGCAAATTCGGTCCTGATACTCTTCCCCTCGAGTTTGTCTTTCCCGAGGAATCTGACTATCGTCCTGTTATAGTCGATCACCCTGAGTTCGTTGTTGACTACGATAACGCCTTCATTCAGATTATCGAAAAGGATATTGCGTGCTGCCGGGATAATTTCAAGAAGTGAATACCGGAATATACCGAAGGAAATCAGCACACCTGTTACCGCGAAGGCGATTGGTGTTGGATCAACAAAACCGATTACATCACCACGAAATACATAGACTGAATTAACAGCGATCGGGATTAATTGAGAGACCAGCAGAATAACAAGTTGCTTGCGGAAAATCCCCCGGAAGATATTTATGCCACGGATCAGACTGATCACGGTTATGGTAACCGCGCCGTAGGTGATCAGTACAACAAGATAAAACGCGGGGCCGTGACCGTAGTCGGCAGTTATCCCTCCGGCACTCTGAGTAAGTGTGATCACGGGCCAGAGTGTTCTGTGAAGATCGTTGGTGAACGCGGTTATGAATATCAGAGTTGGGAAGAAAAAAACGGCGCGGCGCGACCATTTTCTGGTAGCTTCGCCGGCCTGAATAAACCTGAGTACGAATGCAAGAAACACAAAGGGAATCAGGGGAATTGAGGTGTAAGTAAGAACCGACCACCATTTCTTTACCTCTACACTTGTAGCGGCCTGCTCAAATGCTCCACCGAGCGACCAGACCGAGATTGCCATCATCATCACCAGAAAATAGCTTCCACCCCTTACTGTTCCTTTCCTCCGGTAAACAACAACGGTGAGGAGCGCGGAAACAACAAAAGAGACGAATAAAGTTGCGATGTAGAGATTGAATTGCATATATTGAAGCATGATTTAAGTAAATTTACGAAATCATCATTGATTTATTACGGCAAAAGTTTCAGCAAAACTGAAATTAGAAAATGACGAATTACCTGATAGTTGCCCTCGGTTCCGCTGTTGGCGGGGCACTAAGATACTGGCTTTCAAATTTTGTTTACAACTGGGTGCCGGCGGTGTTCCCCTTCGGCACTCTAGCCGTGAATTTCACCGGAAGTTTTATTATTGGGCTGTTGATCTTCGGGTTCGACGACCGGGGGCTTCTTACCGCTGAAATGCGGCTGCTTCTCACAGTCGGGTTTTGCGGCGGGTTCACCACCTTTTCCACATTCTCACTCGAAACGGTAAACTTGCTTAGAAACTCAGAGTATATGCTTGCAGCATTAAATATAACAGCGAGTGTTTTGCTAACGCTCGCGGCAACAATTCTCGCCTATCTGTTAACATCAGGCCGGGAGGCTTAAAATGCAGATCCCAAAAGAAGCCAAACTGTTAAGAATATTTGTCGGTGAGTCCGACAAACACCACCTCGTTCCCGTTTATGAAAAGATAGTGTTGAAAGCCCGTGAATCAGGTCTTGCCGGGGCAACCGTGTTCAAAGGGATCATGGGCTACGGTGGTAAAAGCCGGATCCACACATCCAAGATACTTCGTCTTTCTGAAGACCTCCCGCTCATTATCGAGATAGTTGATGATGAGGCCAAGATCGAGAAATTCCTTCCGGCTGTTGATGAGCTTTTTACAGAAGCGAAATGCGGCGGACTGATAACTATCGAGAGGGCCGAAGTAATAAAATACACACCGGGGGAATAACATTACCGGTATTTAATCAATAATTTCTTCACACCTTAACGGACGAATAATGCGTTCAATCTATTATTTTTTCGCGCTTACATTTCTGGTCCTGTTTCATGGACCGGTCAATTCCCAATCAAAAAATTACGAAAAGCAGATTGATTCCCTTCTTTCGATCATGACCCTCGAAGAGAAGGTGGGGCAACTCAACCAATTGCCGCTCTCGTGGGATACAGGCCCTTCTTCGCCCGAAGGGGATAAACTTAAAGATATCCGCGAAGGACTGGTTGGCTCTGTACTAAACATTAAAGGTGCATCGAAAACCAGGGGCATACAGGAGCTTGCGATGCAAAGCCGGCTGAAGATCCCCCTCCTCTTCGGGCTTGATGTGATCCACGGATATAAGACAACTTTTCCCGTTCCCCTTGCTGAATCAACAAGTTGGGACCTGGAAGCAATGGAGAATTCGGCACGAATTGCAGCCATCGAAGCGGCCTCTGCCGGTATTCACTGGACATTCGCTCCGATGGTCGATATCGCCCGCGATCCCCGTTGGGGGAGGATAATGGAGGGTGCGGGTGAAGACCACTACCTCGGCTCACTTATCGCCACAGCCAGGGTGAAAGGTTTTCAGGGAAAAGGGCTCGGCTCACTTGACGCGCTTATGGCATGCGCCAAGCACTTTGCTGCTTACGGCGCGGCCGTGGGCGGCAGGGACTATAACTCGGTTGATATGAGCGAGCGGATGTTGCGTGAGGTGTACCTCGCCCCCTTCAAGGCGGCAGCCGAAGCCGGATGTGCCACATACATGAACAGTTTTAATGATATCAACGGCATCCCCGCCTCGGCCAGCAAATTCCTGCAAAGAACAGTGCTTAAGGGTGAATGGGGTTTTCAGGGGTTTGTTGTGAGCGACTGGGGCTCGATCGGTGAGATGATCCCCCACGGCTACGCGGCCAATGCACGGGAAGCAGCCCGGCTTGCCATAATTGCCGGAAGCGATATGGATATGGCATCAATGTGCTACCGCAAAGAACTCACCGGTTTGGTTAAAGATGGAGTGGTACCCGTTTCAGTTGTGGATGAGGCGGTAAGAAGGATACTGAGGATGAAATTCACCCTGGGTCTTTTTGATGATCCTTACCGTTTCTGCAACGAGGGGCTCGAAGCATCCACTCTCTCGAAACCTGAATTCCGTGCCGCGGCAAGGGATATGGCGCGAAAGAGTATCGTTCTAATAAAAAATGAGGCTGAAACACTTCCTCTGAAAACCGGGAAGAAAATCGCCCTGATCGGCCCGCTTGGCAAATCAGAAACCGACATGCTCGGTGGCTGGTCGGTCTGGTGGGATGACAACAGTGATGTGGTCTCCCAGTTCGAAGGTCTCGAAAGGAGGACCGGGAAAGAGAACCTGCTTTACGCGAAAGGTAGTTCTACACGCGGTGACGACAGGTCAGGCTTCGATGAAGCAGTTAACACCGCAAAGGAAGCCGATCTGATAATTCTTACTATAGGAGAAGACAGGGATATGAGCGGTGAGGCCCAAAGCCGTTCAGATATCGGCATCCCCGGTGTGCAGGAGGAACTTGCTGAAAAGATTTTCGCGCTAGGCAAACCGGTTGTGGTTCTCCTAAACGCGGGACGGCCGCTGGTATTTAACAGGATCGCGGAAAAAGCAGACGCGGTTTTGCTGACCTGGTTCCCCGGAAGTGAAGCCGGTAACGCGATAGCCGATGTGGTTTTTGGCGACTACAATCCATCGGCCAAACTCACCACAACTTTCCCCCGCACGGTTGGGCAAGTGCCAATTTACTACAATCACTTCAATACGGGAAGGCCCTCACCCGATGACGGTCCGTCTCGAAATTTCCGCACAGGATACACAGATCTGGAGCAGACACCTGCTTACCCGTTCGGGTATGGCCTGAGTTATACCAAATTTGACTACAGCGATCTTAAGATATCATCAGACAAGATGAAGGAGGGTGAGAAGGTCGAGTACAGTTTTACAGTTGAGAATTCAGGAAAGTATGCCGGTGAGGAGATCGTTCAGCTCTACATCCGTGACCGGTTCGCGTCTGTGGTAAGGCCTGTTAAAGAATTGCGTGACTTTGTGAAGATAAAACTGGAACCGGGAGAGAAGAAAACCGTAACATTCGTTATCGACAAAGAGAAACTCTCTTTCTACAATGATGAACTCGACCGTGTAACCGAACCCGGATTTTTTGATGTTATGATAGGTGCCTCTTCGGCTGATATCAGACTGAAGGCTGAACTGGAACTTAAGTAGTTGATACGGGTAGCGTAACGGTAAATACGGAACCTTCACCGGGTTTACTCTTTACCGTTACGGTACCTCCCATGATCTCAACCGTCCTCTTGACTATTGAAAGACCAAGCCCGGTACCCTCGTAATTCCTGCCGAGGCCTTCACTCACCTGGCGGAATTCGTCCCATATCTGCTCAATTTTATCTTCGGGGATCCCGATTCCGGTATCCGCGATCGTTATCACAACATTTTTTTGATCGTTGGAAACTGTTTCATATGCCTCGATCACGATATCACCCTGATTAGTGAAGCTGACCGCGTTCGACAGGATATTTGACACTATATCTTCGATGCCTGTCTCGTCCAACTGATAATTTTTTCTTACCCCCTCGATTTTTGGGCTGATCCGCAGTTTTTTTTCAGCGATACGACGCGATAGTATCAGGATGTTATCTTCTATCAGAGCTGCGATATCAACGGGAGAACTTTCAACAACAATATCGCTGTTTTCAAGCTCAATCAGGCGCAATATACCCGTAAGTGTCCGCTTTATCCTGTTGGATGAGTCAAGAATTTTTCCGGCCATTTCCCTTTGGTCAGGATCCTGCAGTTCACCCATGAGCAGTTCCGCGAAACCCATTATCCCGATGAAAGGGGTACGGAGTTCGTGGCTCATGGCCGCGAGGAAATTTGACTTTATCCTTACCATCTCCTCGGCCCTCTCTTTGGCGGCAACAACCTCCTCAAACATCCTTACTTTCTCAGTGATATCTTCACGGAACGCCACGAAATGCTCCACCTTGCCGGAAGCATCCTTCAGAGGAGCGATCATAAGGTTAAACCAAACCACTTCTCCGCTCTTTGTTCTGTTCCGTATCTGGTCTGCCCAGACATTACCGGCAAGCAGGAGTTCCCACCGGCCGGAATAGGCCTGATCCGATTCAAGACCAAGGCTGAATCCACGCGTGTCTTTACCAACAACTTCTGAAGCTTCATAACCGAGTTTTCTCGAGAACTCCGCGTTCACATATTCAATTATTCCATGTGGATCTGCTATCACCACAGGGAATGGGCTCTGTTCGATCGCGTGGCTTAGAAGCCTTAACTCTTTTTCCGCTTTTCTCTTCTCTGTAACATCATGGATAATTGAGTGAAGCACGGTTTTACCATCGAATTCTGCTTCGCTTGAAAATACCTCGACATCCACGACATCACCGTTAGCCTTACGGTGCTGAAACTCGAAATGAATCCGGCCGGTATCCCGGGCCATCTTCATATAAGAGCTCAATTTCCCCTCTTCAAGCAGGTTTATGTCACTCATCTTTTTCTGCATCAATTCTGTCTTTGTCCAACCGTAAAATGTTTCCGCAGACTTGTTGGCATCCAGTATGCGGCCATTTTCAGGATCGATTATCAGCTTAACCGCAGAGTGAGTCTCAAAAATATTCCGGAATCTCGCCTCACTCCGGATAAGTTTTTGTAACGCCTCCTCCCTTTCGATCTTCAGGGCTTTAACTTGAAGCGCGTTGGAGATCGCCGGTCCAAGCCGTTTAACATGTTCTTTAATCACATAATCCACCGCGCCGGCTTTCATACATTCAACCGCGGTGTCTTCGTTCATTGAGCCGGTCAGAATAATCACGGGTGTGAAAGGTGACTTCTCGAGAACATGCCTTAGAGCACTCAATCCGTCATATGAGGGCAACCGGTAGTCTGAAATAACGATGTCCGGATCGAAATTCTCCATCGCGGAAGTGAATCCGGGCTCGTCTTCCGCGACAAGAATCTCGGAGTCAGGAAGGACTTTCAGTATCTCTCTCGTTGCCAGGGCAACATCAGAAGGAAGATCTTCCAGTATGAGTACTCGGGTCATAGATTAATTCTTCATTTTATGGGTGGTTCATTTATAAGCAACCAAAACAATCCCGTATTTTGCACAGCCTTAACAAAGTCGTCGAAATCGACCGGTTTCACAACATAACTGTTCGCGCCAAGCTCATAGGCAGTACTTATATCAGGATCTTCCCGGGAAGAAGTGAGGATAACAACAGGAATTCTGGAAGTTGCCGGATTTGCCTTTACTTCCCGTAACACTTCCAGGCCGTTCACCTTCGGTAATTTCAGATCAAGCAGCACAACCTTGACGGGTTGAGAACTTGATCTGATAGAGAACTCTCCGCGGCAGAAGAGGAAATCAAGTGCCTGTTCACCATCTTCCACATGAAATATCTCATTAGCGAAACCTTGTTTTCTTAACGCGCGGATGGTCAATTCCGCGTCATTAGGGTTATCTTCAACAAGCAATACATCTGATTTTAGATAATTTTCCATTTCTCTCCTATACTTATAACATCTGCCTCATTTGCCGGAACCGCGAATGAGAATGTTGCCCCTTTACCAAGTTCCGATGTCCCTTTTACCCAACCACCGTGTTTGTGAATTATCCTCTGCACTAAAGCGAGGCCTACTCCGGTCCCATCGAACTCGTTGATCCCGTGCAGCCTTTGAAACACACCGAATAGTTTTTCACTGTACCTCATGTCGAAACCAACTCCATTGTCTTTCACATAATATCTGATCTCACCCTCCTCGAGATCAGACCAGACTGAGATGACCGGGTTTTCTTTCTTTGAACTGAATTTAACTGCATTCGACAGAAGATTTGTCCATACCTGCCTCATCATATTAGGATCGCCGTAGCACTTGTGAATCGGATCTTCCAGGAAGGCGATCTTCTCTCTCTGTTCGGGTGTGGTGACTTCATGGTAGATCGAGTTAAGCATCGTTTGCATATCGATCGGTGAGAGCGCTAGATCCTTCCGGGAAAGCCTGGAAAATTGCAGCAGATCATCGATCAGCTGGCTCATCCTAAGGGCATTATCTGTGATGATCTTGCAGACCCTCTTTCCCTCGTCTCCAAGCTGCTCTCCGTGATCCTCATTAAGAATTCTTGAGAAGCCTGAGATGGCTCTGAGCGGAGCCCTAAGATCGTGTGAGACCGAATAACTGAATGCTTCCAGCTCTTTATTGGCCGCAACAAGCTGTTTGGTCCTTTCCTCAACTTGCTTCTCGAGCCGGGCTCTGTATCGCTGCTCGATATTGGTAAGGGCTTTTGCATTTTTTACTCTGGCAGTCTCATCCGTCACCGTCGAAACAATCAAATTCGACTCAGGCAACGGGATCGCTTTCGCAGTGATGTAGCGAACCACTTCTCCACCTCTGGTGACAGGCACTTCAGCCCACTCAAACCTCTCCGGGTCACCTGAGGAAATTCCATCGAGTATTTTCTTTTTAATTTCTTCCCTGAAAACCGGATCTTCATAGACAACCTCCCAGAATGAGTCGGGAGCGAGAATATCTTCCTGCTTGACACAGTAAAACTCACTAAAGAGTTTATTCATATGAACAAATTCAACTGCCGGAAATATTTTGTTTACCGCAACACCCACCGGCAAATTGTCAATTATCTTCCTGAGGTGTTTTTCACTTTCACGCAGGGCGAGTTCGATTTTTTTCTGCTCTGTCGTTTCATAAAAAAAAATCGTTAGGCCTGAAGCACTGGGATAGATCTTATTTGCAAACCAACGATCCCATGGCTCAAAATAGTCGTCGAGCGTTATCATTTTCTGAGTCGCGAGTGCCTGCACATATGCATTCGCGAACCTTGAACCCTTGGCCTCCGGGAACTCGTCCCAATAGTTCTTTCCAACAAGGGATTCGGGAGAACGGCCAAGAAGGATGCCTGCCGCTTCGTTTAGATAGGTGTAATTGAGGTTACTGTCGAAAGCGACAATTCCGTCGCTTATCCGGTCCATTATTTCCATGTTCATGCCTTCAAACCGGATTCTGTCTGATTTCGCTTTCATGGTAACAACCTGATTTATCGAAAATTCATTATAAACTTGAAGAGAAATATACTCAGAAATTACTTCTTTACCTGAGTGAAATAACGCTACAACTAACGATGTTGGTTTAAGAAATCTATCAGTGGCTTGATTGCTATGTATGCTTCTTCAACCAGATCGAACAGACCTTCGCTGCAAACGGTCTCTTCATCTAGATATTTTATCGCAATAAAACTTTTCATCTTTAGATATTTGATGAAGGGGTGTTCCCTGCTGAAGCCTTTCGGGGCAGTTGCCAACGCCGGTTCTTCAAGATCGAGACCGCCATAAGAGGCCACGAAACGGGGCTCAGTAACTATGGAATGGAACTCATCCCCCTCGAGATCAATGGCATGCCTCACTTTTGAGAGGAGATCAGATGGGGGACGGTAGAGCCCCCCTCCGATAAAAGATTCCTTTGGGCTTATAGATAGATGGAACGAAGCCGGTGCTATCTTAAGATAAGGCGTAAAAGTAAAATTGTCTTTGTACAAAGGGAGATCAGGTTGAAACTTCCTGTTGTTGTTTATCCTGTGGACTGTATCCTTCGGTTCCACGATAAGCAACTTCTCATCGAAAGCGGAAAGGCGACCGAGGAGAACTTCAAGCTCGCTCAGCCAAAAACTCCGCACAGCATTGTAGCGCTCTCTGTTCGCGTCCATCCAGCTCTTGGAGTTGTTAGCCGAGAGTTCGCGGAGGAACGCAAGGATATCACCGTTCGTCAAGCTTCTTCAGCCTCCTGCATCTTCTCACCTGCCGCGCCTCCGATCAAGCCCGCAACAAGTCCTATTACCACAGAACCCAGAACCGCGAGAGTGGTTAGCGAAGTGGTATCAGGATCGAGTGTGAACTTGAAAATGTCGAGGTTCAGGATAGCGGTAAGCACGCCTGCAATTCCCGCCTCGGGGAGGGTTTCACCGGGTGAGCGGAGACCAACAACCCATCCTGTGATGAAGATACCGATCGCGAGGCTGATGTAAAGCGGCGAAAGTGTGAGTCCGAAAAGTTTGATGATAAGATTCGAGAGAAATATGCTTACGGTAACGCCGAAAATTGTTCCGGCCGCGATCCAAGCCCACTCGACGATCGGTTCTTTGCCGTCGCCCTCCTTCTCGAAAGTTAATTGGAACTTCTCACCGGCCCAAGCACCCACGAGCGCGAGGAGGATACCGTTAAGGGTGAGGAGAATAATATTAACGCGCA
>Ga0116141_10003197_pt1 | contig 13900 bp, 10 predicted proteins | sample AD_UKC097_MetaG_FD_89744 | JGI IMG/M metagenome (GOLD analysis project Ga0116141, IMG submission 89744) | Active sludge microbial communities of municipal wastewater-treating anaerobic digesters from USA - AD_UKC097_MetaG | ecosystem: Engineered > Bioreactor > Anaerobic > Digestate | place: USA...
CATCTGTTATGCGGTAAAGGGCGAGAAGAGTCAAGCGCGTAAATTCGCGTGAAATTCGCGTGAAAAATCGCCGGTGGAACAGAGCGCGTTACCCAAACAGAACTTTAGCGCGATAGGGGGGGGCTATCGAGACAGACCGCTATTTCCCAATCATCTCCTTCACCCTCTCGCCGACCTTCTCCAGTTCCTCCTTGCTCAGGCCCTCCAGCCCCGCCAATGCCGCCTCCAGCTTCGCGCCAGCCGCGGGCAGGGCGTTGGCTTTGCCGATCTCCGGGAGCGCGGCGGTGGTCGCCTGCAGCGTCTTATCGCTGGCGTGGTAGTACCGCGCCGTCATTTCCAGCGAGGCGTGGCCGGCCTGCTGCCGCACGGCGTCCATGGGAATGCCGTTCTCGAGCAGCGCCGTGATATGCGCGTGCCGCAGGGAGTGGAACCCGACCTGCGCCACGTCCCGCTTGTACCCGGTAACGTCTAGGCGGGTCACGATAACCGAAGTCCGGTATCCCCCCTTGCGTACTGGTGCAGTGAAGTGCTAACTTACTGCCGTTCTTGAGCCGGATAGCGCGATGTCAGGTTGCTTCGGACGGTTTTATGACACGTCGGCGTTCGTACCGCATTTTTGGGCATCGGCACTGTGAAATTAGACTGTATCTAAACTGTATCTAAAAATCTTGGTTTTACAGCGGTAGACAGCGGAATTCAACAGTACCCGCCAAAGTGAGCAACAGAGAAGTTTTATTGAAAAACACCAATAAAACTGCGTTTTTTCAAGTGTTTAAGTTGGTGGGCCCAGCAGGGCTCGAACCTGCGACCAAAGGATTATGAGTCCTCCGCTCTGACCGACTGAGCTATGGGCCCCAAAGTGAGACGCACACTATAACAAGGCGGAGTGCCGGGTTCAACGCCAAAGGGATATCATGACTCGCGACATGCATGTAACCGTCCGGGATGCAGACGCCGGCCAGGCGGTGTGGACCTTTCTGGCCGCCCGATTCAGTTACCACGATGCAGCGGGGTGGCGTCGATTGATCCTGGAGGGACGTGTGACGCTGAACGGAGCCTCCTTGGATGCGGAGCGGCGGATTTCGGCAGGCGATCAGCTCCGGTTTGACGCGTCGGGCATTCCCGAGCCTCCGGTGGATGACGCCTTCAGCGTGATTTCGGATGACGCGTGCCTGATGGTCGTCAATAAATCCGGCAACCTGCCGTGTCATCCCGGAGGACGCTACTTTAACCACACGCTCTGGGCGTTGCTGAAGACGCGATACGGGCTCGACCGTCCGGTGTTTGTCAACCGGCTGGACCGTGAAACGTCCGGGCTCGTGCTGGTCGCGAAGACACGGGACGCCGCCGCCGGCCTCTGGCGGCAGTTTTATGGCCGGCAAGTGGATAAGAGCTATGTGGTTTTTGTGGAAGGATTTTTCCCTGACCGGCTGGAGGCATCGGGCTGGCTGTGTCCGGATCACGGTTCGGTCATCCGCAAGAAACGTCGGTTCCTGCCGTCAACAACAGCGCCTTCACAACCTGAGCTGGGGGCTGAGTGGGCGGAGACCGTGCTCGAACGTGTGGCGCGCGGTGCGGGATTCAGCGCGGTTGCCGCATTTCCGCGCACAGGGCGCTTGCACCAGATCCGGGCGACCCTGTGCTCGCTGGGGTATCCGGTGGTCGGCGACAAGGTGTACGGCGTGGACGAGACGCTCTTTCTGCGTTTTTGTGCGGATGCGCTTACGGCGGATGACCATGCACGGTTGCGGTTGCCGCGGCAGGCGCTGCATGCCACGTGCCTGCGCTTGTGCCATCCCGGCAGCGGCGCCCGGATGGATGTCCGGGCGCCGCTGCCGGAAGACATGAACGGGTTGTTCGGTACGGACGAGCGGGGCTGGCCCGGACTTTCGTTTGACGGCGAGGCCGGACATCTTCTACCCTAATGGCTCGCAGTCTGGCGACTTGACCTTATTGGATGCCAGGCGGGCAGTAATGAAAGGGGTACGAATGAGGACGAGTCGGAGTGTCGGTCGTTTGGCATGGGGGTGCGTGGTGCTGGCGGTTCAGGCCGCTTGTGCGAACGAGACCGTTGATCTCGCGGGCATCTGGTCGGTGCGGCAGACCAACAGTGCGCAGCCTGCCGTGCCGCTGAATGTACCCGGTGACGTGCACAGCGCCCTGCTGGCTGCGGGCTGCATCCCTGATCCGTATTTTGGTGCCAATGAAGCGGACGTGCAGTGGGTGGGGCAGAAGGCGTGGCTGGCGGAACGGTCGTTCGACGTGCCGGCCGCATTGCTGGCACAGCGTTCGGTAATCTTGCGTCTGGAGCATGTGGATACCTTCTGCGAACTCGCGATCAACGGTCGGAAGATCGGCGAGACCGGAAACCGTTTCCGCCGATATGATTTCGAGGTCAAATCACTGCTGCGGCCGGGACGCAACACGATCACCGCGCTGTTTCACAGCGCGGAGCAGATCACGGAGGAGCGCGGCGACGCGCTCAGCTATCCAATCCCGATGGTGGACAACGGACGGGTGCCGCACATCAACCTGATCCGCAAGCCCGCCTGCCACGGCGGATGGGACTGGGGCATCGCGCTGATGGCTACCGGGTTCGCGGGTCCCGTGAAGCTGTTGGGCAGCGATCTGGCGCGCATCGATTATGTCTATTGCGATCAGGCCCATCGTCCCGGCGTCTGCGAAGTGACGGTCACGGCAGAGGTGGTGTCGCCCGAAGGCGGCGACAGCACCCTGACGGTCGCGCTCGGCGAGGCACGCGTGGCTCGACCGGTGACGCTGAAGCCGGGCATGAATCGCCTCGCGGCGACGGTGATGGTCGAGCGGCCGAAGCTGTGGTGGCCGAGCGGCGCGGGCGGACAGCATCTCTATGACCTCACGGTGACGGTCGGCGCGGACACCTTCACGCGGCGGTTGGGGTTGCGGACAATCGAGGTGGTCAACCAGCCTGATCCCGGCGACACGTCTGCACGTCCCGGCATGAGTATGACGTTCCGAGTAAACGGGGAGAATCTCTTCTGCAAGGGGGCGAACTGGATCCCCTGTGACGGTCTGCCGGAGCGTCAGACACCTGAGCGCTACCGCGACCTGTTGACGTCGGCGCGCGACGCGAACATGAACATGATCCGTCTGTGGGGCGGCGGCCAATTCGAGAATGACGCCTTTTACGAGCTTTGCGACGAGCTGGGCTTGATGGTCTGGCACGACTTCATGTTTTCGTGCGCGCTGTATCCCTCTGACCGCGCGTTTCTGGAGGAGGTGCGCGCGGAATTGTCCCATCAGTTGCGCCGTTTGCGCGATCACGCCAGCATCGCGCTCTGGTGCGGCGACAACGAGTGCATCGGCGCGCTCACCTGGTTTGAGGCGAGCCGCAAGAACCGCGACCGCTATCTGATCAACTACGACCGTCTCAGCCGCGTGCTGGCCGAGACGGTGGAGGCGTATGATCCCGTCCGCACCTTCTGGCCCTCTTCGCCCTGCGCGGGTCCCGGAGATTTCGGGGATGCGTGGCACGATGACAACCGCGGCGACATGCACAACTGGACGGTGTGGCACGAGAACAAGGATTTCTCCGCGTACTACACCTATAAGCCGCGTTTCTGCTCGGAGTTCGGCTATCAATCTTTTTCTTCGCCGGAAGTGGCGAAGACCTTTGTCGCGCCGGGCCAAATGAATCCGACGGCGCCGGATTTTGAACATCACCAGAAAAACCGCGGCGGCAATGCCCGCATGCTGGAGACCATGGCGCGTTACTTCCGCTTCCCGGAGGGTTTTGATAACGTCCTGTATCTCTCGCAGGTGCAGCAGGCGCTGGCGATCAAGACGGCTGTCGAGGCTTGGCGCCGGTTGCAGCCGCGCTGCATGGGCACGCTCTACTGGCAGCTCAACGACAACTGGCCGGTGGCTTCCTGGTCAAGCGTCGAATACGGCGGCAAGTGGAAACACCTGCACTATCACGCCCGGCGCTTTTACGCGCCGTTGGCCGTGATGACCATTCCGGTTGATCAAGGCACAAACCTGGAGTTCTGGGCCGTCAACGATTTCGCCGAGCCGGTCGCGGCCGAGGCGTCAGTCGAGGTGTGGGGCTTCGACGGGAAACGGCTTGACGCAGTGGCGCTGCCGGCTGAATTGGCTCCGCGTTCTGCCAAACTGCTCGGCAAATATCCGCTGGCGCGTTTTGGCGATGACGCGGAGCGGACCGACCGGTTCCTCGAGGTGGTAATGCGCGGCGAGGCCGCGGGCCGCGCGGTGACGCACAGAAACGAGTGGTTCTTCCACGCCTATAAGCGCCATGCCCTGGGGGACGCTCGGGTGGATGCGATCCCGGCCGACCGGCAGGGCCGATGGACGGTCACGCTGACGACCGACAAGCCGGCTTTTTTTGTCTGGGTTGACGTGGAGGGGATTCGCGGGGAGTTCAGCGACAACAGTTTCGCGCTCTTTCCTGGGCGCCCGATCACCCTGACGTTTACGCCCAAAGGTGCCGGCGTGTCGTTCGACGATTTTTCGCGGGCGCTGACCGTCAAGCACCTGCGCCAGACGTATGCGGGGGATTAATGCCATGCGGGGCGTCATTATCACGACGGCCGATGGCGTCATTCAATTCGTGAATCCGGGATTTGAGGTGTCGGCTGGCCTGTCGCGCGAGGCGGTTGTCGGGCAAAGCGTTGACATGCTCAAAGACCAAGCGCCTGATCAGGCGCTGTACCAGAATCTTTGGCACACGATTGCCGTCGGCAAGCAATGGCGCGGACGATTTAAAAGCAAACGGGCCGACGGCTCTTGTCGGATTTCGGAAGCGTCCATTGCGCCTGTTCGCGATACGGGCGGGCGCATTGTCAATTATGTTTCGGTCGAACGCGATATCACGGAGCATGTGGCGGTATCCGAGCAGTTGATGCGCGTTCAGAAAATGGAATCGGTGGGCAGGCTTGCGGGTGGGGTTGCCCACGATTTCAACAATCTGTTACAAGTCATCTTGGGGCACGCCGAGCTGGCACAGGAAGAACTTGGCACGGAGCACCCGGTCTGTGCGGACTTGCGTATGATCCGGTAGGCGGCCGACCGTTCAAAGGTGCTGACTCGGCAGCTCCTGACCTTCGCTCGCCAACAGCCGGCAACCCCCGCAGTGGTGGATTTAAACGAACTGGTGAGCGGCATGATGCCGATGGTGCGGAAGCTGCTCGGAGCGTCGATTGAGTTGATTTGGGAGCCTGGGGAAAACGTGTGACCTGTCAAGATTGACCCGGTCCAGATGCAGCAACTCATGATCAACCGGCTAGTCTCTTCAGGCAAGCGACCACGGACCGCGCATCGCGCGCGTCAACAGCCGGTTCGCCATCTCGTCGCCGTCAAAGCGCTCATTGACCGGGTCCCACTTCAGCTTGCGCTGGAGTTGCATCACGATGTTGCCGATGTTGCAGAGGTTGGTGGTCTTGTGGCCGACCGCCAGATCCGACACCGGGCGCTCGCGCGTCTTGACGCACTCGATCCAGTTGCCGAAGTGGTCGCGACTTTTGTAGAGGCGGACCTCGTCGTCGCCGATCTTCTCGGTGAGGATGCCCGCAGGATCGGACCGCAATTTGCTGCGCGAAACATCCAGCGTGCCTTTGTCGCCATGAAAGATGATGTTGCCGTCGTAGACGCCGTCCGTGCGGGTGCGCATGCGCATCGTCACGCCGCTGGCGTAGGCATAGCGCACGTCCACGCGCGTGGGCGCGGTGAACAGTCCGCTGCCGGGATAAACGCCGTGTCCGTCCACCTCGACCGGCCCGGACTCATCCATGCCCAGCGCCCACTGCGCGATATCAAGATAGTGCGCGCCCCAGTTGGTGGTCTGTCCGCCCGCATAGTCGAGGATGTAGCGGAACTGGTAATGGGTGCGCTGCGACGTGTACGGCGCATAGGGCGCGGGCCCCAGCCAGAAATCATAATCAAGACCGGCTGGGACGGGTTCGGGCTTCCACGTCGCGCCGACATAACGGTTGTTTGCGGGAATCAGCACATCGATGTGCCGGACCGTGCCGAGGCGTCCGTTGCGGATCAGTTCCGCCGCGCGGTGAAAGCCCTCGGACGAGCGCTGCATCGTACCGGTCTGGCCCACGCGCCGGTGCTTGCGCAGCTCCTCGACCAGCACCTGTCCTTCCCGGATCGTCAGCGTCAGCGGCTTCTCCACAAAGACATCCTTGCCGTGGCGGATAGCATCGATCGCCGGGATCGCATGCCAACTGTCCGGCGTGGCCACGGTGACCAGATCCACGTCCGGAGCGCGCGTGACCTCGCGGAAATCGCCGGTCATGCGGCAGTCGGCACGACCGTATTTCTTGTTGATCATCTGCGCCGCGCGCTTTTGATGAAAGGCATCGACATCGGCCACGGCCACAATCCGCACGGTCTCGCGCCCGAGCATCTGCGTGATATGCGAAAGCCCCATCCCGCCCACGCCCACGCAGGCTACGGTCAGCACCTTAGACGGCGCATTTTGTCCCAGCACCGAGGCCGGAATGATTGTCGGGAACGCGGCGACCGCTCCGGCCGCCACGCCCGCCTGCTTGATGAAACCACGTCTGGACACGCTCATGCTTCTCTCCTCGAAAATGGGTTTGATGGCTGAATCGTCAACGACCGAGCCGGTTTCACCGCGCCCGGGTCCGCGCCGCAACCGCGCCGGCACAACCGTCCGCTTCACGTCCCTTGAGGACACCGGCCGCCGCGCGCAACGCCGCCGTCGCCTCGTCGCCCGGCACCTGCTCGATGGCCATGCGCGTCAGGAAAGCAACCACTTCGTTGCCACTCGCCAGCTTTTCCTTCAGGGCGGCCACGCTTTTCGGCGAGGCGATCAGCGCCAGCAGGCGGCAGATAAAGCCGTATCCCGCTTCGGTGCAGGCCGGATCGGCCGCGCACTTCAGCAGCTTGTCCTCGAAACCCGGATACTGCGACGGATCGGCATCCAAAATCACACGCTCGACCGTCGAGACCATGGTGCGGTCATCGCCGTACCCGAGCGTGCCGATCACCTTCCACGGATCGGCCGTCTCATTGAAACTCTTATAGCGCGCGTCCGCCGCCTGCCCGGCCAGCGGATCGCTCGCGGCGCGCTTTCCGTCAGACACAGTGGTTTTGTCACTCATCCGCTTTCCTCCTTCGTCCGTAACCCGGCTTGAAAAAATCGTCTTTACCTTATCACATCCGCACATGACGCTCCCAGATCGTTTTCTCGGCTCTTTCCATTTGTTTTTCTGAGCCGGCACCAGGCCGGACATCCCCGCAAGGCGCGATCCTGAACGTGCCCGCCCGCACACTTGACACGCCGTGGCATTTTTTCCATAGTACGCCCCCTCATGGAACACGAGATCGCGCGGCGACGGACATTCGCCATCATTTCGCACCCGGACGCGGGCAAGACCACCTTGACCGAAAAATTTCTGCTTTACGGGGGTGCGGTTCAACTGGCGGGATCCGTCACGGCGCGCAAGGCGCAAAGCGCCACCACGTCAGACTGGATGGAACTGGAGAAACAGCGAGGCATCTCGGTCAGCTCCACGGTCCTTCAGTTCGAGTACCGCGACTTTTGCATCAACCTGCTCGACACGCCCGGCCACCGGGATTTCTCCGAAGACACCTACCGCGTGCTCATGGCCGTTGACGCCGTGGTCATGGTCATCGACGCCGCCAAGGGCATCGAGAGCCAGACCCTCAAGCTCTTCGAAATGTGCCGGCTGCGGGGCATTCCGATCTTCACCTTTGTCAACAAGTTCGACCGCCCGGCGCGCGATCCGCTCGCCATCATCGACGAGCTCGAGCAGACGCTCCAGATCCACGTCTGCGCCATGAACTGGCCGCTGGGCGACGGCCCCGAATTCCGCGGCGTCTATGACCGGCAGCGGCGCCAGGCGCATTTTTTCGAACGCACGCCAGGCGGCGCCTACCGTTCGCCCGTCGCCGTGCATGACGTCAGCGACACGCAGGTTCGCGAACGTCTCTCGCAAACGACCTATGCCGCGCTGCTGGAGCAGCTTGAGATGCTCGACGCGGCCGGCGAGCGGCTCGATCCGGCACTGGTTGCGTCCGGCGACATGACGCCGGTCTTTTTCGGCAGCGCGATCAACAATTTTGGCGTGCACCTGCTGCTCGATGCCTTTCTGGACTATGCCCCTCCGCCCCGCCCGCGCCGCTCCAGCAAAGGCCTGATCGCGCCCCGGCACCCGGCTTTTTCCGGTTTCATTTTCAAGATCCAGTCGAACATGGATCCGAAGCACCGCGACCAGATCGCCTTTTTGCGCGTCTGTTCCGGCGTCTTCACGCGCGACATGAAAGTCTTCCATCCGCGTTCCGGCAAGTCGCTGCGGCTCGCCAGTTCGCACCGCGTGTTCGGACGCGACCGCGAGACCGTGGACACCGCCTATCCCGGCGACGTGATCGGTCTGGTTGGACACGGCGTGTTCGGCATCGGAGACACGCTGTCGGAAGAGGAGGGCTTGACCTTTGACCCGCTGCCGCAGTTCCCGCCCGAATGTTTCGCCCTGCTGCACAATCCGGCCAGCTCCGCGTACAAGCGGTTCCGGACCGGGCTGGAACACCTGCTGCAGGAGGGCGCGGTTCAGGCCTTTGCGCTCGCGGACTCGGTGCAGAATGTCCCCCTCCTCGGCGCGGTCGGCGTCTTGCAGTTCGATGTGCTCCAATACCGTCTGGAAAGTGAATACGGCGCGGCGTCGCGCCTCGAACCCATGCCTTGGCGCATCATCCGCTGGGTCAACCCCGAGGATGTCGGCCACGCGGCCATCCGCGAACGCAAACTGCCGACCGGATGCCGCCTCGCAACGGATTCCGCAGGCCGGACCGCCGCGCTCTTCACGTCCGACTGGGAATTGAACTACTTCTCCGAAAAGAACCCGGACGTGCGCCTGTCCCGGCTGCCTGCCGTCATCCGTCGAGACAGCGCCGACAGCGACGCATGACCACACGCTCCATCACGTTCATGCGCCACCTCCTGATTGAATGACCGCCACCTCTTCTTGTGGATGAAGAGGTTAAAGATCTCATTCCCGTCTGACACAGAGCCTGATAGAATGGGGATAAAGAGGAGGGGAGTATAATGAAGCCAGAATTGAAAATCATTGTCATCGGCGGCGTGGCCGCCGGGCCGAAAGTCGCGTCGCGTGTCATCCGCATGACCCCTCAGGCCGACGTCACAGTCATCGAGCAAGGGCATCTGCTTTCATATGCGGGCTGCGGGCTTCCTTACTACGTCTCGGGCGTGGTCAAGGAGCAGAGGGAGCTGATGAGCACGCCGGTCGGCGTGGTGCGCGACCCTGTTTTCTTCGGCAAAGTCAAAAACGTGAAGGTCCGCAACGCGACCGTGGCGCTGCGCATCGACCGCGCAAAGAAGCGTGTCGGCGTGGCTCCGGCCGGCGGCACCGAGCCGACCGAATGGCTCGCCTACGACAAACTGGTGCTCTGCACCGGCGCGCGGCCGGTCAAGCCGCCGCTGCCCGGCGTGGACAAGCTCGGCGTGTACACCCTGCACGAGGTGGAAGACGCCGAAGGGATCAAGGCGGCGCTCGCCGAAACGCGGGCCAAAGACGTTGTGGTTGTCGGCGGCGGCCTGATCGGCGTGGAGATGACCGAGGCGCTGGCCGAGCACGGCTGCCGCGTGACCGTCGTTGAAAAACTGGACCAGATCCTCACGATGCTCGACGCGCACATGGCGCGCCTCGTCGAAAAGCACATGGAGGCCAAGGGCGTGCGCGTGATGACCGGCTCCGGCGTGGAGGCGATCCTCGGCAGGCCGGGCGACGACCGCCGCGTGGGCGCGGTGCAGACCACGGCCGGCACCCTGCCCGCCGATATGGTGATCCTCTCGATCGGCGTGCGCCCCAACACCGATCTGGCGCGCGACGCCGGCCTGGCGATCTGCGAGCGCACGCGCGCCATCGCCGTCAACCGCCACATGCAAACCTCCGACCCCGACATTTACGCGGCAGGCGACTGCGTGGCGGTCAACCACCTGATGACCGGCCAACCCGCCTTCATCCCGCTGGGATCGACCGCCAACAAGCAGGGGCGCGTGGCCGCCAACCATATCTGCGGCATCGCGGATGAATTCCCCGGCGTGCTGGGCAGCGCGGTCTGCAAGGTCTTCGATTTCTGCGTGGCGTGCACCGGCCTGACCGAGCGCGAGGCACGCGCGGCCGGCTACGATGTCGCCGTGACGCTCACCCCCGCCCCGGACAAGGCGCACTTCATGCCGGATGCGCGGCTGCTGATCCTGAAGCTGATCGCCGACCGCGCGACGCGCCGGCTGCTCGGCGCGCAGGCAGTCGGCCCCGGCGCGGGCGACAAGCGGATCGACGTCGCCGCGATGGCGCTCACCGCCGGCATGACGGTCGACCAGCTCGCGCACGCCGACCTCTGCTACGCACCGCCCTTTTCTCCTGCGGTGGACAATATCCTGACTGCGGCGGATGTGATGCGCACAAGCTGGACGGCATGCTCAAGGGCGTTTCTGCTGCCGAGTTGCATGCCGAGCTGCGTTCAGAAAATCCCCCGGCCCTGCTTGACGTGCGTACCCCGGACGAGTTCAAGACCATGCGCCTGCCCGGTTCGCTCTTCATCCCGCTCGGCGCGCTACGCGCACGGCTAAACGAGGTGCCGCGCGACCGTCCGGTAGTCGCGTTCTGCAAGATCTCGCTGCGCGGCTACGAGGCCGCGCGCATTTTGTGCGGCGCCGGTTACTCCGACGTCCGCGTGCTCGACGGCGGCTTGGTCACATGGCCCTACGATCTGGAGAAATAACGGGCTGACGATGGGACAACACATACCGGAGGAGGCTCCGAAGATGATGCGAAAAATGATGGCTTTCTGCGTCAGGCGTCCTGCCGCCGTGACGTGGCTGATGGCCGGCTCGACAGTGGCCATGCTGCTGCTTGCGGCGTTGCCCACCGTCGCGCCCTCGGTCTTCCCTTTCCTGCACGGCGCGAAAATCGATACCGACCCGGAGAACATGCTCTCCCCCGAGGAGCACGTGCGCGTTTTTCACAATGCGAAGAAAAAGGAGTTCGCGCTCTCCGACATGCTGGTCGTGGGCGTGGTCAACACCCGCGCGCCCGACTATGTTTTCAATCCCGCCACGTTGCGCGACGTTCACACGCTGACCGAATACGCCAAGACCTTGCACGGCGCGGCGATCGGCAAGCCGGAAGATCCCCAGGCCGGGGTCATCGAGATCGACATCATCGCGCCGTCCACGGTGGATAATGTCGAGCAGGGCGGACTCGGCAGCGTCAGCTTCGAGTGGCTGATGCCCGAGCCGCCCGCCACCCCGGAGGCTGCGCGCGCGGTGCGCGACAAGGCCATGAACCTGCCCTTCATGAAAGGCACGCTCGTCTCGGAAGACGGTCAAGCGCTGGCCCTCTACATTCCGCTCACCGACAAGCACCTCTCGTACGCGGTCGCCCGTCGGCTCAGAGATAAGATCGCGACCTTCGTCTCCGGCGACGACTACCACATCACCGGATTGCCGGTGGCCGAGGACACGTTCGGCGTGGAGATGTTCAAGCAGATGGCGATCTCTGCGCCAACCGCCATGCTGATCATCTTCCTGCTGCTGCTGCTTTTTTTCCGCAAGCTGGCCCTGATCATCGCGCCACTGATCGTCGCGGTCGTGAGCTGCATCGTAACCATGGCGCTGCTGGTCGCCACAGGCCACACGATCCACATCATGAGCAGCATGATCCCGATCTTCATCATGCCGATCGCCGTGCTGGACGCGATCCACATCCTCTCTGAATTCTTCGACCGCTACCAGGAGAGCAAAGACCGCGCGACAGCCATCCGACATGTCATGGATACCCTGTTCACGCCCATGCTGTACACCAGCCTCACCACGGCGGTCGGATTCCTCTCGCTGGCCCTGACCCCGATCCCGCCGGTACAGGTCTTCGGCATCTTCATCGCCATCGGCGTGATGGTGGCGTGGATATGGACCATCACCTTTATCCCCGCTTCAGTGATGTTCATCAAGCCGGAGGCGCTGGAGAATTTCGGCCTCACTGAGCACAACGCCGAAGCGGAGTCGCACTCGCTCATGACCCGCGTGCTGCGCCGTGTGGGACACGGCACCTTCCGCTCTGCCAAGCCGATTCTGGCCGGCACGCTGCTGTTGATCCTGCTCGCCGTCTGGGGCATCAGCCGTATCGTCATCAACGACAACCCGGTCAAATGGTTCAAGCCGGCCCATCCAATCCGCGTGGCCGACAAGGTGCTCAACGACCATTTCGGCGGCACCTACATGGGTTACCTCGCGCTGCGTCCGGCCGCGCAACTGCCTGTGCCGCCTCACATGAGCGCCGCGTTCGCCGAGCCGATGCGGCGCCGCCTGATCGGACTGAAGGCCGAAGGCGTGAACGGCGCGGAAACGATCTTCGCCGCGCTCAAAGGCAAAGCTGAGGCGCTGGACCGGAGCGCGGCGGACCGCGATGCTTTCTTCAATCAGCTTCAGACTTTCGTCGCGCAGCAGACCGAAGCCGCACCGGACGCGTTGTTTGATGCCTGGGACGCCGCCGGCCTCTTTGTCAGTGCGCAAGCGCAGAGCGGTCAGACATTCAAGGACCCCGCCGCGCTGCGCTGGATAGCCGCCTTGCAAGATCACCTGCTGACCGTGCGCAGCCCCGACGGCCGGCTGCTCGTGGGCAAGAGCAACTCGATCGCCGACCTCGTGCGCACCGTCTATCGTGAACTCATGGCGGGCAAGCCCGAGTACTACCGCATCCCCGACACCCGCGAAGGTGTCGCGCAAACGGTCATGCAGTACGAAAGCTCGCACCGCCCGCATGACCTCGCGCACTTCGTGCGCACCGACACGTGGCGCGACGCCAGCCTCTGGGTCCAGCAGAAGAGCGGCGACAACCGCGACATGAAGGTGATCGTCGCGGCGGTCGAGGCCTACATGGCGGACAACCCGCCGCCGCTGGGTATCGAAGCCGAGTGGTTCGGCCTCACCTACATCAATGTGATTTGGCAGGCCAAGATGGTCAACGGCATGCTGATCTCCTTCCTCGGCAGTTTCGCTGCGGTCTGGTTCATGATGATCATCCTCTTCCGCTCGGCGCTCTGGGGGTTCCTCTCCATGTTGCCGCTGACCGTGACGATCGGCCTGATCTACGGCCTGATCGGTATCGTGGGCAAGGATTACGACATGCCGGTGGCGGTGCTCTCTGCGCTGAGTCTCGGCATGGCCGTGGACTACGCGATCCATTTCATCTCGCGCGCGAAAGAGATGCAGGCCCGCTACGGATCATGGCAGGCGGCGTCCGGCCCGATGTTCGGCGAGCCGGCGCGCGCCATTACCCGCAACGTTATCGTCATCGGCATGGGTTTCCTGCCGCTTCTGGCCGCACCGCTGGTCCCTTACAAAACGGTCGGGACCTTTATCGCCGCGATTCTTCTCTTCGCGGGCGTCACCACGCTCTTCCTGCTGCCCGCGCTGATCCGCCTGCTGGAGAGCCGCCTCTTCCCGAGGGCCGGCGCGGCCTTCATGTGCCGCTGCGGCACCTGCTTCTTCGCGGCGGTCGCCGGCATGCTGACCGTGGCGCTCAACGTCCAGCTCTTCGCCGATGTGGCGTGGACCACGGTCTCGTATGCGAGCATGGCCTGTATCGCGCTGGTCGCGCTCTTCTGCTTCCTCAACGGCCGGCGCAAAGCCTGTCTTGTGAAACCGTCCGACCTGTCTGACAAAACAAAGGAGGCCCCATGACACGCACTGCAACCACCCTGCTCGCCCTGACCGCCAGTATCGTGCTGGCGCAAGGCACCCCCTCTGTCGACGAGATTGTCGCCAAGGCTAACCGCGCCGCCCATTATCAGGGCCGCAGCGGACGCGCCAAAGTCTCGATGGTGATCG
>Ga0116141_10003199_pt1 | contig 13899 bp, 13 predicted proteins | sample AD_UKC097_MetaG_FD_89744 | JGI IMG/M metagenome (GOLD analysis project Ga0116141, IMG submission 89744) | Active sludge microbial communities of municipal wastewater-treating anaerobic digesters from USA - AD_UKC097_MetaG | ecosystem: Engineered > Bioreactor > Anaerobic > Digestate | place: USA...
ACGAATTGTTGTCCAGCAGATACATCTCCAGCGCCTTGGAGAGGGCATTCTGGTCCGAGTCCACCTTGGCGATCTTCGCCCGGACCCGGGCATTGAGGAAATTCGGCACGGCAATCGCGGCCAGAATCCCGATAATCGCCACCACGATCAGCAGCTCAATCAGTGTGAAAGCGCGACGCATTGGATGTCCTCCATGGAATATCTTGCACTCTTGCCCATAGGATAGCCCAGTTTTCAGACAAATCATAGTATTTTAAACCATGCAAATAAGGAAGAATGGGCAGGCGGGAACGCAGATCCGAGTCGGTAGGAAGAAACGTCCCCAACGGGGGTTGAACCCGTGTTGCAGGCTTGAAAGGCCTGTGTCCTAACCACTAGACGATGGGGACAACAATCTATCGTCTCCGTCGATGAGTGGGGCGGGGGTCGAACCCGCGGCCCTGGGATTAAAAGTCCCATGCTCTGCCAGCTGAGCTACCCACCCTCGATTGGTCAATTCCCCTGAACAGGAAACAGGAACCATCCCAACGGCAGGTCCGTTTTCGGGACTTTCCCGGACTTGTTCGACCTGCAAAGTCCAACAGGCAAACAGTTTATTATTATATCTTTGTCCTGCATATATACAAGACAAGGTCATTTACAAAACAGATCCCTCACCCCAACCCTCTTCCGGTGGGAGAGGGAGAAGAGATCACCGGCAAGATGCCGGTGCCACCCGGACAGAAGCTCACCGCACCCTTCGTGAGTTCAAAGCCTCTTTACGCAGAGGTCGCGGAACCAGATGGAGGAGTTATCCTTGTGCATCTGCAGCGCGATGTGGCCCGGTCGGATAGTCTCCAGCTTGTCATAATCGACCACGGTCTCGCCATTCAGCCGGACAATGCAGCGTGGTCCCTTGACGATGATCTGCATGGGATACCATTCGCCGCACCGAACCGGCATGTGGCTGGCCCGCGCAATCCCGTAAAGACTGCCTGTCTGGTGATTGGAATCGGGATTGTCGAAAATCTGGATTTCATACCCCCGGTCTTTCTCATTGTTCCATCGGAAAAAGACCCCGCCATTCGCGATGTCCTCCGTGCGGACATACAGCTGGATCTCAAAATCCTCAAACTCCAGGTTGTTCACCAGATGACCATCCCCATTGGATGCAACCAGTACCCCATCTTCCATGCGCCATTGCCCGCCTCCATTTGGCGCGTGCCTGCCGAGCAGCTCCCACCCATCCAGGTCCTTCCCATTCAGCGGATAAATCCATTCCTCCTGGCCCGGCAATTCCTGGATGGACAGGTTGCGAAACCAGCTTTCCCACCCGTTGTCCTGAAGGCCGATATACCCCGAACGCGGTCGATACTTGAAATCCGGGTGTTCCTCCAGGTTGACATTCTGAATGACCTGGCCGTTCAAAGTGGCATGGTAGATCGGCCAGTTCATGACAATCTCCGCCGAATTCCATTGATCCTTGTCTTTGGTGGCAGCCACCATGGGAGGAACGACGGGGAAAATCGCGCCGGTGGATTTCTTGCTGGTCTCGATGTCATGGCTGATCTGAAATTCGAGTCCCATTTTCGAGCAATACCCAAACAGGGGCGCATGGATATACAGGCCGTTCTCACACCAGCCGGGGACTTTGAATTCGAAACGGAGAACAAAGTTCTCATACATCCGTTCCGTTCGAAGCCAGTGCGGATAGTTCGCCGTCCCGTCGCAATAGATCGCCCCGTCCCGCACGGAGAACGACATTTTGTCTCCGCCCGCGAGCTGCCAGCCGCTCAGATCCGTCCCATTGAATAGCGGAACAAAATCCCCATCGGCGGCCTGATCCTGCGCAAAAACAAGTGTCCCGATCAACAAGAACAGTGCAACCAGGAGAAGCGTGTACGTTTTCATAAAGATTCCTTTCAGATGAACGTTCGCAATCGTTTATAGAGTCGAAAAAGCGGGTGGGAGCGGATCGAATCGAGATCCGCCAGCGCGCGGTCTCGCTGATGCTCCAATTCCGCCACGTTTCGCTGTAAGAGACGGACAAGATCTTCGCGCTCGACGGTCCGGCGGTCGAGCCGTGTGGGAGAAACCTCCCGCCGTTCGGGACTGTGCACGTATCGGTCCAGCTCGGCAGTATTCATTTTTGCATCGAGAGACTGTTCGGTAAGGGTACGCGCCCCTGCACAGCGGATTTTGAAATCGACCGATTCTTTCAGAATCGCATCAATCGTTTCAATAAACAGCGGATCGCCGGCACTGGGGATGACCCACCCGGCATTGTGCCGAGCGACTCCATCCGCCCAGGCGGAGTCAGGGGAAATCATCACGGGCGTCCCTGCCCATAGCGCCGTACCGGTTCGCAGCGGACAGGCAATGCCGCGTTCCACCGTGGAGGGTCCGAGATCCAGGGCCACCGCCGAATGCCGGAGTTCACTGACATAGTCCTGAAACGGCAGGGTTCCCAGGAACGAGGTGTGCAGGTTCTCCAGGATATCCCATAATTCCGCCTCGGTATGCGGATGGCTGTGGTAGGGATGGGGGCCGCCGACAATGACCAGTTGCCCGCGCCGGAGGCGATTCATCCGCTCCAGGATCATGCGCAGCGCCGGGGCCGGATTCTGCCAGGGCCAAAAAATCCCGCCGAAGAAAATTCGCGGCTCATCGGCCACAACTCCCTGTCGGCATTTCGGCAGAAGCGGCAGACCGAACGGACAGAACATGGGATGCTGTTTCGTCAGATCCACACCGGCAAGAAGCAGCCAGGGAGCATAGTAATACTCCTGGCGTGGCGTGGCAATCAGGAACGCATCGGCAAGAGACAGACAGCGGATCTTGTCTACGATATGCCTGTCCACCGCCTCCGGTTCCCGCCACAAATATTCCAGCAACAGCGGGCCGGGCAGATCCACAACAGTCGGAATCTCCAGGCGGTTTTTCAGGAAAGAAAGAGGCTGCCATTGCTCAAAGAGAGCGATCTCAATCCCGGACTCGGCAAGATGGCGGTTCAGCGTCTCAGGAAGATAGACCCGTACCTGCTCGTGGGTGATTTCTCCCAAAACGGATTCGGGAACGAAATAGAGGACCTCGTGTCCCCGTTCGGCAAGTCCCGCTCCAATGCCCCAGATCCGCACGCCACCACCGGCTGTCGGCGCGGGCAGAAACGCGGGGAGTTCCGTCGATACAATCGCAATTCGGGTCATGAACGTGTCATTGAAAAAAACGTCTCAGGTTGTGGCTCCCACATCGTCGGATAGGGTGTCGTTCTTTTCGGGGGGCCCGGTCGTTCGCAGCCGACTCTGCAAGTCTTTCCAGGATTCCAGGATCAGCCGCTCCTCTTTGATTTCGCGGACTTCGATCTGTCCGAGACGTTTGGGAATGACCATGCGGATGGTCCCCTGCAAAACTTTCTTGTCGCGTCGCATAGCCTCGACGATCTGCTCCGCGGAAACACCGGGCAGATCAAGCGGGTATCCCGCGTCGCGGATCACCGCAAAAATCTCTTCAAACAGATCTTCCGAAGAGATCCCCATCCGAAGACCGATCAGAGTCTCGGCCAGCATCCCGATTGCCACGGCTTCCCCATGAAGATACCGGGTGTAGCCGGTGAGGCATTCAATGGCATGTCCGATGGTGTGCCCGAAGTTCAGGATGGCTCGCAATCCGGCTTCCTTCTCGTCCTGCTCCACGACTTTCGCTTTGAACCGGCAGTTTCGCGCAACCAGGTCCGCGTAGGTTTCCTCATCAACCGAGAGCAATTCGTGAAGGTTCTTTTGAACAAACGCAAAGATTTTGGGATCACCGATAATTCCATGCTTGATGATTTCCGCCAGGCCGCAGAGAAGTTCCCGCGCGGGGAGAGTCTTGAGCGTGGAGGGATCGATCAGGACCAGGCTGGGCTGATGGAATGCGCCGATGAGGTTCTTCCCCCTGGGATGGTCTACGCCGGTTTTTCCACCGACACTGGCATCGACCTGGGCCAGAAGAGTGGTCGGCACCTGAACGAAACGAATTCCACGCAGGTAGGTCGCCGCAACAAATCCGGCGATATCCCCCACCAGCCCTCCGCCGAGGGCGACAATGCCGCCCTGACGTTCAACACCCAGGTCGATGATCTGGTCATACAACACACGCACCGTATCGAGGTTCTTGCAGGCTTCGCCGCCGGGGATGCAGAACAGGCCGAACTGGTATCCCTGGTTCCGAAGCATCGCGCAGATGACATCGCCATAGAGATTCTGCACCGTGGGATCGGTAATCACCGCGATGGGCGAATGCAGTCCCAACCGTTCGGCGCGTTTTCCGATCCGTTGAAGCGTGCCCTTTTCAACCAGGATCTTATAGCTGCGTTCTTGGAGATTGACCGCGATTTCTCTCATGGCATACACACTTCCTCGAATTCCTGTGCCGGAATCGAATTGCCTTTCAAGCCTTGATTTTGCCCCGGATCTTGATCAGCAGATAGATCAATGCCGTATAGATCGTCAGGAAAAACAGTCGAACTGTTTTGAGTTTGCGTTGCCGCAGCATCGCATCTCCTCAACCGGATAAACGTTTCTTGGCCTGGTCCAACAAGACGGCCACGAAGATCACTAATCCAAGAATGGCCTGCTGTAAATAGCTGTCCACATAAAGAAGATTCAATCCGTTGAAGATTACCCAGATCAAGAGCGCCCCAATCAGCGATCCGAGGATCTTGCCCTGTCCGCCCATCAGGCTGGTTCCACCGACAACACACGCCGCGATGACATACAGTTCATACAGCGCTCCGGTCTCGGGATGACCGCACTGCAATCGTGCCGCCATGATGACCCCGGCTACCGCGGACAGCCCCCCTGTGATCACATAGGCAAAGAACTTGACCGCATTGACCTGGATGCCTGACAGCCGGGTCGCCTCTTCATTTCCGCCCACCGCGTAAAGATATCTTCCAAATTGTGTGTCGGATAGAACAAAATGGCCAACAAGAAATACGAGAATCATGACGGCAACCGGCACGGGCAGTTTGTTCCCCAGCGTTTCCTGAAACAGATATCCGTTTCCGATGAATTCGAATTCCTCCGGAAGATCCCAGATCGGCACGCCACTGCACAAGTATCGTGAAATCCCACGCGCGACCAGCATCATTGCCAGGGTCGCAATAAACGGCGGTATCCCAAAACCGGTGATCACCACACCGGACGTCGCGCCGCCCACGCAGCCGACAAGAACCCCCACCGCCACGGCAAACGTGACAAGTCCGGTCTTATCGGTTACCGCGCGAACCGCGACCAGGCGCTCGGTCGCGCCGACCGCATCAATGGCCCGATTCAAACCGGAGTGGATGTCCCGATCCATGCCAAACAGGATCTTCAGATCGGGCTGGGAACCGAGGATCTCTTCGGCGGCCTCTTTGGCAGCCTCTTCCACGGAAATCGAGTCCGTCGCAAGAACGGATCGTTCTCCCACAACGGGAATATCGGTCTGCGTGGCAAGGGTCTGTTTGAGTTCTTTAACGAATTCCTGTGTGCCCGGCTTTGCACCGTCATAGAAAAGAAACAAACCGCCAGCCTGGCTTTGAGCAGCATCTTTCACGGCCTCTACCGTCGCAGGAAGAACCGGCCTGATCCCCAGGACATGATTCTGCGCAGCCTTCCCCGATAGAAAGGCCAAAACCATAGCCACCGCAACCCCCGCGAGCAGTCCCCAGCCTCTTTTTCCGAATACCATCCCAAGACTGAATCCTCCCATCCCGCTGAAAAAAAGAATCAACACAATCAGTCCGAGAAGCGGAACACCGCCCGCCTGTTTCAAACAAAGCGCTGTGACCACACCGGAAAACGCCACCAGAGATCCCACGGACAGGTCGATCCCACCCGTGATAATGACCATGGTCATTCCGGCAGCGATGATGGCAATCACAGAAGCCTGTCGAACAATATTGACCAGGTTTTCCTGTTTCAGGAAAACGGATTCCTTGCGACGGACCGGAAGAATGACCGCAGGTTCCTGTTCGGTTTCGAGACCACGCAGGGCAGACCGCAGCCAGCGCTCTCTGGATGAATCGACCAGAATGATCCCGTCCACTTTCGCCTGATTGCGATACACCTCACGCACTCCCCGCCGAAATCCCGGCAGCGAATCCGCTGCGGGAATGACAGCCGCCACGGTACAGCGGAGATCGGTCAGGGTCTTCAGGATCGAGTCCGAATCAGGCATTGCGGAAGAGGCGGCATTGTCCTCGGAGGAAATGACGATGAAGACACCGCCGGGAAATTGACCGGCTGCGCTCTCGGCCAGATTCTTCCCCCCTTCGGGTCCCGCGATGGCTTCCCCCTCCCGATATGTGGCCCAACTGAGAAAGAGGCTGACCACGATGAGAACCACCAGCATTCCGTAATCCATCAGGATCGGATTTCGGAAGAGTTTTCGAAGGAAGGACCTCATGTGTGCAGAATCCCTGAGATATATTCCGGCACAGGATGCCTGAGTATAAGCGTTCTGGGAAGAGGGCTAAGCGGCGATTGGCATATCTATTGCGAAAATCGCGAGGGGGAACATAGAATAGAGGCGACTGTTCCCCTGCCGTCCGGCTACTCTGCCGGCTGAGGGCAAGCCGAGGGTGGAGTGGCCTGACCGGCACAAGCACGCGGGAGAGCATCGGGCATGGGATGCCGTGCCCAAATCATTCTGAACTGATCGCAGATCGGCGCCGAGTGGTCCGCCGGACGGTATTCGGCGCCGGTCTCGAAGCTTCGGGAAGGCGCGGAGCGTATGAGTCCAACTGCCTCCATTGTTGACTGCCTACGGAAAATTCTGCCCATCCTGATCGTTTTTTGCATCCCCCTATCCATGAATTTCAGCAAGGTCGCCTGGGCCGCACCCGAATTTGTGATCGACGTAGGAGATATTCTTGAAATCCAGGTCCAGGACGAACCCATGCTCACCGTAACTCGCGAAGTGGACAGCGATGGGACTTTCCAGTTGCCGCTGCTGCAGAAGGTAGAAGCCGCAGGGAAAACCCCAACGGATCTGGCTCGCCATATTGAGAAACGTTTGGTCGATGAGGAATACCTGTGGACTCCCCGAGTGAGTGTAAAAATTAAAGAGCGCCCCGGATATGTCGTGCAGGTTCACGGGGCGGTCGGGCAGCCGGGAATGATACCGTTACAGGAGAAAATGCGGATTCGAGATGCTCTCGAACGTCAAGGCGGAATTCTTGAGGACCACGCGGCCCCGGAGATGATCCTGCGCGGGCGAAAACGTCCCACAGAAATTCGGATTGATCGTCACTTGCTCGTCTCGAAGGGGCTTGCGGGCAAGATGCTGAATTTCCTGCTGCGTCCCGGCGATGAGATCATTGTCCCCGAAGCCGGTCGGATCCGGCTCGTCGGCGCGGTCAAGGAACCGGCGGATGTGGCGCGAATCGCACGGATTACGCTGTTCGATTTCCTCGCCCAGGCAGGTGTGCAGAAAAACGAACTAACCGGCTGGATTGTTCTCCGGCGTGAGAATGCCGACGAGATCCTGGTCGATCCGGCAGCCATTCAGAATAACCGGCGCGCCGAAGATTTTGATTTGCAGGATGGAGACTGTGTGACTGTGCTCGGAAAAGGTGTGTACTATCTGGGCGGGGAGGTGGCCGAGCCGGGGATTCGGCAGTGGGATGACGCACTGACTTTGAAACAGATTCTTCCGTCGGTCGCATCAAAAGAGAACCATGATGAAAAAGCGCTGGAATTGATCCATCCAAGCCCGTTGAAAACAATGCAGTACCCGCTTGCCGTCATTCAATCGGCGACTGCACAGGATGTATTCATTCAAGAGGGAGATGTCATTCTGATTCGAAACAAGTCATCTGAGTCCGGGTAAAGCGTATGAAGTCGCGTTCTGCCACAAAACGGTTCTTCGGATGGCTGCGTTCCATCGTGTCCCTCTTGTATCGACATCGGGGTGTTGTTCTGGGAGTGACCGCTGCTGCAACGGCCTCGGCATTTGTGATACAGCATCTGCATCAGACCCCCCATCGCGCTACGGCTTGTCTGCACATCGAAACTGTCTCTATGACGGATGCGAAGAAGCCACTCGATCCGAACGCCGTCATCAATGAGCTGAAACGTTGGATGCGCCAGGATGGATTTCCAGCAAGGATTGTCCGAAAAACGAACATGCTCGACCGACCGGAAAGATGGATGCTGTCACGGTCGGGGATTTCGATTGCCTCCGGCAGTCGAACCCTGGAGAGTCTGCCCCCCACGACTCAGAGCGTCCTGACATCCGCGCTCTTATCCCAGATGACTGTGCGGGGGGACACCGAGAAGAAGGACCTGATTTATGTGGAGTTCACCTCTCCGGACCAGGTTGCCTCGGCATCGGTCGCGAATGCAATCGCGGAGGAAATCGCGGCGGGGGCGGGCTATGCCGCTTCGATACCGCCGGAAGATCGGGAAACGTTCGCGAAGATCGACGCGGGAATTCGACAAATCGACGAGCAAATCGAGGCTCTCAAAGAAGGTCAGAATGTCGCGGATATGGTGGAGAGCATCTCCGATACAGTCCTCCGCCAGACGGAAATGGTGGATCGGTTGCGAACCGCCGAAGCGGAAGCCGTAGAGTCCGAGATGAGTTACAACAGTCTATTTCAGGAGGATGGCACGGTTCGTCGCGAAATTTTGCAGTCCGAAAATCTGGATCGATTTCGAGAACAATGGAAAGAAATCGACGCGAAATGGCAGGACGTCTCCAAACGCTATCGAAGACGTCATCCGACTTATATCGCGCTCCAACGTCAGCGTGATGCACTGGAGACCGAAATCCGCAACGAAGAAAACCGGGTTATCGAACGGGCAAAGGCACGCCAGCAACAGGCACGCAGTACGCTCACCGCCTTGGAAGAACAGCATAAGGAACTGACGGAACAACTCGAAAAGGCGAATCAGCGCTATTCAACGATTCTCTCTCTGGAGGAAGAATTGGAGCGATTGCGCTCCGAACGGCAGGCGTTTTCGGAACGAGTCAATCAGGAGAAAGGTTCGGTGGAAAACGGGGAATCCATCGGGATCAAGGAAGTTCAGGTGTATTCATGGGCGCAAGCACCTGCAACGCCGCAGAGTCGTTCGCCCCGGTTTGTCCTGCTGATTTCGTTGCTCTGCGGACTGTGCGGCGGCATCGCCCTCGCGTGTCTCGTCGAGTTTCACGACCGAAAAGTGCGGAGTCCGGATGAGGCATCACGCGCTTCGGGGCTGCCGACCATCTCCGCGATTCCGATCTTCAAAATACCCCGTCCGCTTTCGGTCAGCCGGATCACCCAGGATTTGCCTCACTCTCCCGCCGCGGGATCTTTCCGATTGCTGGGCAGATTTCTGGACCCGATACTCGAACGACAGGGGATTCGCAAGATTTCCCTGTGCAGTGCACAACCCGGAGAAGGGAAAACAACCCTCGCTGTCAACCTGGCATCCGTACTGGCCCAGAGAGGGCATCGCGTGCTGTTGGTGGACGGCAATCTGCGCTCGCCGCAGATCCATTCCCTGTTTGAAAAGGACCTTGTTCCGGGATTATGCGATCTGCTCAAGGATTCTCTGAAGATCCAGGAGACATTAAAGCGAGTGGACATCCTCGGTGTAACGATTCTTCCGGCAGGCCGGGTGACCTGTGATCCGGTGGAATTGGTGGGGTCGCCGAAAATGCGGGAGGTTTTGTCGGAGTTGGAAAAGGAATTCAACCGGATCCTTGTGGATACCCCTGCGGGATTGATTGCCGCCGATTCGGCCCTGCTGAGCAGCATGACGGATGTCAGCCTGTTTGTGTCGAGCAGCGGGCAATCCACATCACGCGAAATTCAAATGGCCGTGCGTCGCATCCACTCCTCCGGCGGTAAAATCATCGGCATGGTAATGAACCGCTTGGAAGAGCATGAACTGGATATCCTTGCTTCCGGAGCATCGGAAAGAGGATCCGTCGTTCCCTTCCACGAGTCCCTGACAACCTGACTGAACAACCTTCCAGGCACAGCAGGCAAAGACGAAGCGGCTGTGATATGAATCCCCCTGCCGAGGCCGAAACGATAACTGGTATTGTCGAACGCAGGAATATGGCATAATGTGATATATTTGGTCGGGTCTTGGGGATTTCGGATCGAACAACCGGCGAGTCAACAACCGTCTCATTCGAAGGCGGGATAGATCTGTGCGAGCCAAAATGCAGGATTGAGATATGTTGAAAACTCCTATGACGCGGCGATTCCCTCCACGTGCGCCTCGCCGCGTCATCAACCGTCCCGTTCTGGTTCGAGAGGAAGGTTCTCTTCTGTGCTGGGGAGCACAGATGGTGGATTTCAGCTTAAGCGGAAGTCTGTTGGCGGGATTTCCGACTCATGTGGAGATCAAGAAGGGAATCGTCCTCGAGTTGATTGAGGGGCTGGACGTGGAGGGATTCAAACAGCTGGCTCCGTTGCTGTCGGCCCCCGATGTGCAGCGGTTTGAGACGATGCTGAAAAAACTCGGCAAACAATTCGGGCTTCGGAGATCGAAAGGTGAGATTACGCGGGTGCTTTCGGCGAAACAGCAATTCGCGATTCGATTCGATCAGGTCTCGGACGAAGGCCGAACCTATCCCCTGGCACAGAAACGCATCCGCCCCTCCGTGCCGATTTCGCCTACGCGGAGCGAGTCGGAACATTTTCCGTAAAAGGCAAACTCACACCGGGCGCGGCAATCGACCTGGCAAAGGATGTTGTCCACGATATCCATCAATGTCTCGTCCTCGTGGATTTTTCGGGATTGACGGACGTGAACCGGATCGCCATTGAGAAGTTCTGCACCCGATTGCGAAGCGAATTGAATGAGCAGGACCTCGCGTATGCCCTGGCGGTGGTCAGCTCGCAGTCCTGGTGCCTGGAAGTGCTGGGGGAAATTCGCGGATTCCCAACGGTGCAGGAGGCGAAGGACGCACTATGCGGTGGGCTTGGAGCAGCTGAATCGGGATCGGGCAATGCCGCGGATATGACACCGGCAGAAACGACCGATTCGGCAGAGTCTTCATCCGAATCCTCCGGCTGATCTTCGGGGAAGGCACTCACAAAATTCTCATCCTGGCATTTTGAATCATGATTCCCCTGGATGTTGTCATAGTACCCGATCATCTGGCTCATTTCGTATTGGAGCGAAGCGCGGTTGTAGTGATCGACGTGCTCCGCGCAACCACCAGTATCGCGGTCGCATTACATTCCGGGGCGCGTGGGATTCTCCCGATCATGACGGTGGAGGAAGCCATTCGGATTTCAGGGAACATGCGTCGGGATGGGGAGTCGGTGTTACTGTGCGGTGAAGTCGGTGGCCTTCCGCCGGAGGGATTCGACCTGGGAAACTCGCCGCGCGAGTTCGTACCCGAACGGGTTCTCAACCGGCGGATTATGCTCAAGACAACCAATGGAACCGTGGCGCTTGTGCGGTCACAAACAGCCCGATACGTCCTTGCAGGTGCTCTGGTAAACCTCTCCGCAGTTGCGGAATTCCTGCACAGCCACCTGGAATCCGATTCGCTGGACCGGATACTCTGCGTCTGCGCGGGTCGGGAGGGGGATTTCAGCCTGGAGGACTTCTTCACGGCTGGAGGAATAGTAGACAGATTGCAGGATCTCTATCGTTCGCGGTTCGATCTCGGCGACTCGGCAGTGGCGGCGTTGGAGTACTTTCAATCGCACCGGGACAATCCATTAGCGGTCCTGGAACAATCCCGCCACGGGCGAGTGCTGAAAGGCCTCGGATTGGGCGCCGATCTCCCCGCCTGTGCCGCGTACGATTCATACCCCGTCGTTCCTCTGTGTGGTTCGGAAGGATGGATTGAGAAGGCTGAGATTTGACGGGAAACTATATGCGAACACGGCGATATTTTCGGCCCGGTCAGGACATCGTCCACACAAGAGGATGGTAGACACAATGAAAATGAGCGTAGAAGAAATTAGAGAGAGAGCAAAGGAACTACCTGATATCGAAAAACTGGCACTGGTGGATACGCTGCTATCACAGCTAGATTTGCCGGATGACACCCTGGATCGAATTTGGTTGGAGGAAGTGCAGAAACGTCAGCAGGCACATCGAGAGGGGCGTCTGGAGAGTATTTCTTATGAGGAGGTCATGGAGCCATATTCCCGGCCATGAAGGTACGATTTGTATCCACTACACAACAAGAAGTCCGAGACGCATTCGATTGGTACGAAAAGGAAATGCCGGGTGTAGGCTACAAATTCCTTGAACAGCTGGACCGGACAGTGCAGCGAATAGCCCACTATCCAGAGTCCTGCGCTGAGTATTCGAAAGAAATAAGGAGGGCACTGCTGAATCGTTTTCCATACGGACTATGGTACTGCGCGGAAAGAGATGAAATTGTAGTATATGCCGTGGCCCATTTGCATCGACAACCGCGCCACTGGATCGACCGAAATCCTTCGTCCAAATAGGAACCTTCCCAAGGCACTTGGATTCAGGGCACTTAGATTAAAGATTTGTCCCGATGGCTGCCTCCATCTTCCGCACCGAGCAAATCCGGTATGAATCGCACCACCCGGTTCCGCCCCTTCCTCTTGGCTTCATATAAGGCAAGATCGACCTCACGAATCAGCTGTTCATGATCTCGGGTCTCGGCCTGGAGAGTGGAAATCCCTGCACTGACCGTGACCGGAATCGAGATATTCTGGTGGGAAGCGGCAGATCCGGCAATCCCCAGGCGAAGCCTCTCGGCAGCGCCCATGGCTCCGTCCATTCCATCGGGCAAGATCACCAGGAATTCCTCTCCCCCGTAGCGCCCGATAATGTCCGTATCGCGCATGATCCGCCGGGTCTGCCGGGCCATGTGTCGCAAAACCGCATCACCCGCCTGATGCCCGAATTTGTCATTGACTCGTTTGAAATGGTCGAGATCGAAAAGGATTAAAGAGAGCGGGGAACCGTACCGACGCGCCCGTTTGATCTCGGATGCCAGCTCGGACTCCAGAGATCCCCGGTTCAGGAGACCGGTCAGAGAATCCTCCCGGCTCAATTTCTCCACCGAGATCAGCGCTTCATGCAGACGGGTCTGATAGATGCAGGTGTCGGTCGTATCCACAATGGTCAGACAGGCATACTCCACTTCCCCCTGCTCGTTCTTGACCGGCAGGAACGTGCAGTCCTGGCGCATCGCATCCACCCCGCTGGTGACCGGCTCGTGATGGCTGAAACGGAACAGGTAGGGACGCTGTTGCCAGGAAGTGAACGCGAAATTCTTCAGAAGAAACACGCTGCGGATTTTGCGCTCAAGCCACTTGCGCGGCAGATCGGGAAAACAGTCGAATAGGTTCTTTCCCTGAATCTCCTCGGCGCTTTTACCGCTGTGAACCTCCATGAACCGATTCCAGAGAACCACGTTCATATTCCGGTCCACCGCCATAACACCGACATTGATGCAATCGACAATAAATTCGGGAAGACGAGTCAATCGGGTCAGATCCGCCATTCAAAGCACCTCAATCCATTTGTCGAGGTCATGGCGCATTCTCTCAATGGATTCCTCTGGCATGAAAACAAGAACATGACTCAGAAAAGACTTCTCTTCAAGCCTGAAAGCAACCTTGAGAAACAGGGCGTATTTCCAGGAGACTTCGCGCTGACCGAAATACACTGTGAAAGAGGTTCTTTCGCACAGGATGGACGGAGCGGAATAGTGCAGCTCAATTTCTCCCCCCAGCTGCTCCGAAATGCTATTCAAACAGGCACCGATCAGAATATTGGTCATATCCAGCAGCAGTTCCCGCTCCAGATGCTCCGAATGCTCCTCCTCATAACCCATCAGATCATGCAATTCACGACAGCCTTCCTGACTGTAGATCGCAATGGCTTCCCCGCTCAAATGATTGTAAAACGCCTGCCGGACGGCGGTAATTTCCTGATCCTCCCCCAGGAT
>Ga0116141_10003201_pt1 | contig 13896 bp, 11 predicted proteins | sample AD_UKC097_MetaG_FD_89744 | JGI IMG/M metagenome (GOLD analysis project Ga0116141, IMG submission 89744) | Active sludge microbial communities of municipal wastewater-treating anaerobic digesters from USA - AD_UKC097_MetaG | ecosystem: Engineered > Bioreactor > Anaerobic > Digestate | place: USA...
CCCCGCGCACCACCCTCGCCACGTACCTCGAGCACAGCTTGGGCTCGGCGACCTCGACCGCCGCGACGGCAGCGGCCGGCTCCGCGTCCTCGGTCAGCTCCACGGTCAGCGGTCGCAGGGCGGCGCCGGTGGCGACGGCGAGCTCGCGGGCCAGCCCGCGGTGGCTCATGGCGTCGGGCCGGTTGGTGGTGACCTCGATCTCCCAGACCTCGCCGTCGGCGGCCCGTTCACGCAGCTCGACCAGAAACCCGCAGGCGGTCAGCCGCTCGGCGACGGTGTCCGGATCCGGAGCCCGGTCGATGAGCTCGCACAGCCAGCCGAGGTCGAACTTCATGCGAACTGCCTCGTCAGGCGCTGGTCGCCCTCGAACATCTGGCGCAGGTCGGGGATGCCGTGGACCAGCATTGCGACCCGGTCGAGCCCGAGCCCGAAGGCGAAGCCGGTGTAGCGCTCGGGGTCGATGCCGACCGCCTCGAACACCCGGGGGTCGACCATGCCCGCCCCCAGGATCTCGATCCAGCCCGACCGCGAGCACACGCCGCACCCGGCCTGGCCGCAGAAGATGCAGCTGATGTCGACCTCGGCCGAGGGCTCCGTGAACGGGAAGTACCCGGGCCGCAGCCGCACCGCCACCTCCTCGGAGAACAGCGCCCGCAGGAAGGTCTCGAGCGTCGCCTTGAGGTGGCCGAAGGTGATCCCCTCGTCGACCAGCAGCCCCTCGACCTGGTGGAACATCGGCGAGTGCCGCAGGTCGGAGTCGCGCCGGTAGACCCGGCCGGGCACGATGATCCGGATCGGCGGCTGCCGCCGCTCCATGACCCGCGCCTGGACCGGCGAGGTGTGGGTCCGCAGCAGCATCCCGCCCGGCAGGTAGAAGGTGTCCTGGTCGTCGCGGGCGGGGTGGTCGGGCGGGATGTTGAGGGCCTCGAAGTTGTGCCAGTCGTCCTCGACCTCGGGCCCGTCCTCGACGTCGTAGCCCATGCGCAGGAAGATCGACTCGATCCGGCGCCGCACCAGCTGGACCGGGTGCTCGGCGCCGCGCGGCGGCCGGCGGCCGGGCAGCGTGACGTCGACCGGGGTTCGGCCGGCCGTCGAGATCGTCGCCGGGAAGCCCTTTACGCCGATGCGCCCAGTCGTCGCCTGGACAAGTGTCTCCTGGGCGGCGGCCAGCGCCTCCTCGATCTCGGCCTTGAGCTCGTTGAGGGCGCGGCCGTAGTCCCGCTTCTCCTCGGACGGCAGCTCGCGCAGCGCCGCCGCGAGATCGCGCAGCAGCCCGGAGCGCTGGCCGGCGAAGGCGACCCGCACCCGCTCCAGGGCCTCCGGGTCGCGCCCCGCCGCGGCCAGCGCGGCGCGGAAGTCGGCACGCGCCTGATCGAGCCGGGCGATGCTCATGCCGTCCTCAGCTTCCGGCGGCGGCTCCGGCAGAGCGCGCCAGCTCCACCAGCTGGCCGAAGGCCTTGGGGTCGCGCGCCGCGAGGTCGGCGAGCACCTTGCGGTCGAGCGTGCAGCCGGCGCTCTTCAGCCCGGCGATCAGCGCGCTGTAGGTGGTGCCGTTGTCGCGGGCGGCGGCGTTGATGCGGGCGATCCACAGCCGCCGGAACGTCCGCTTGCGCTGCCGGCGGTCGCGGTAGGCGGACAGCTGTGCCTTGTCCACCGCCTGCTTGGCGATCCGGTGCAGGCGGGACTTGCCTCCCCAGTAGCCCTCGGCTCGCTTGAGGATCTTGGATCGGCGGTCCTTGCGGTGCGTCGAGCGTGCAACTCTCATGGCTACCCCCTACTTCGCGCCCGACAGCATGCGGGTCAGGACCTTGGCGTCGGACGGCGACACCAGGGCCGAGGAGCGCAGGCGGCGCTTGCGCTTGGTGCTCTTCTTCTCGAGGATGTGGGAGTGGTAGGCGCGGCTCCGCTTCAGCTTGCCGCTCGCGGTCTTCTTGACCCGCTTGGCCGCACCGCGGTGGGTCTTCATCTTCGGCATCTCGATCTCCTTGTGCTCACAGCGTCAATGAACGTGCGCGCGCCGCGCCCGCAATCCGCTCCACCACCGCTGCGAGAGGTTGGACGCCCTCGTCGCGACGGTGGCGCAGCCGCAGGGAGACGGTGCGCTCGTCAGCCTCCCGCTGGCCGACCACCAGCAGGTAGGGAACCTTCATGGTCTCGCCGTCCCGGATCTTGTACCCGAGCTTCTCCGAGCGGCGGTCGACGTCGACCCGCAGCCCGCGCTGCCTCAGCTCCTGCGCCACCGACTCGGCGTAGCCGACGACCGCATCGGTGATCGGCAGCACCCGCGCCTGCTCCGGCGCCAGCCACGGCGGCAGGTCGCCGGCGAAGTGCTCGAGCATCACCCCGAAGAAGCGCTCGAGCGAGCCGAGGATGGCGCGGTGGATCATCACCGGCCGGCGCGAGACGCCGGCCGAGTCGACGTAGCTGAGGTCGAAGCGCTCCGGCAGGTTGAAGTCGAGCTGGATGGTGGCGAGCTGCCAGCTGCGGCCGATCGCGTCCAGGACGTCGAAGTCGATCTTGGGGCCGTAGAACGCGCCCTCGCCCGGGTTCAACGTGTAGTCGACCTCGTCGCGGGCGTCGAGGCAGGCGGCCAGCACCCGCTCCGCGTGCCTCCAGACCGCCTCCTCGCCGATCGCCTTGGCCGGCCGGGTCGCCAGCTTGACCGCGACGTTGCCGAAGCCGAACAGCCCGTAGACCTCGAAGATGAAGTCGAAGAGCGAGGTGACCTCGGCCTCGATCTGCTCGGGGGTGCAGAAGATGTGGGCGTCGTCCTGGGAGAAGCTGCGGACCCGGGTCAGGCCGGTCACCACTCCCGAGCGCTCGTAGCGGTGGAGGCGGCCGAAGTCGGCGATCCGCCGCGGCAGGTCGCGGTAGGAGTGGGCGCGAGTGCCGTAGAGCACGCAGTGGGACGGGCAGTTCATCGGCTTGACACTGCTGGTCCGCTCGCCCGCCAGCTCGTAGCCGTCGGCGTAGAACATGTCGTCGCGGTAGTTGTCCCAGTGCCCGGACCGCCGCCACAGATCGGCGCTGAAGATCTGGGGCGTGATCACCTCCTCGTAGCCGTAGTGCCGGTACTTCTCCCGCATCAGGTCGATCAGCGCGTTGTAGACGACGGCGCCCCGCGGGTGGAAGAAGGGGCTGGCCGGCGCCTCGGCGTGGAACGAGAACAGGTCGAGCTCGCGGCCGATCCGGCGGTGATCGCGGCGGCGCGCCTCCTCGAGCCGCGCGAAGTAGGCGTCGAGCTCCTGCTGGCTCGCGAACGCAGTGCCGTAGATGCGCTGCAGCATCTCGTTGCGCTCGTCGCCCTTGAAGTAGGCGCCGGAGGACTCGAGCAGCCGGACCGCCCCGATCTGGGAGGTCCGCTGCACGTGCGGGCCGCGGCACAGGTCGACGAAGCCGCCGCTGCGGTACAGCGTGATGGTCTCGCCCTCCGGGATGTCGGCGAGCCGGACCAGCTTGAGATCCTCGCCGCGCTCCCGCATCACCGCCTGCGCGGCCTCGCGATCGGTCTCGATGCGCTCGAAGGCGACGTCCTCGGCGATGATCCGGCGCATCTCCTCCTCGATGCGCGGGAAGTCCTCGGGCGTGAACGGCCGCGGGAAGCGGAAGTCGTACTGGTACTTCTCGGTGTGGTCCTGGCGGCCGGCGTCGATCGGGGTGCCCGGCCACAGCCGCTTGACCGCCTCCGCCAGCACGTGCTCGGCGGAGTGGCGGATGACCTCGCCGCCCTCCGGGTCCTTGCCGGTGACGATGCGCAGCTCCGCGTCCTGGCCGAGCGGAGTCCGCAGGTCGACGAGCTGGCCGTTGACCAGGCCGGCGACGGTGTCGCGGGCCAGCCGCGGGCCGATCGACGCGGCCGCTTCGAGGACCGTTGTCCCCACCGGGACGTCGCGCTCGCTCCCGTCCGGCAGCTTGACTCGAATCGTGGCTTTCATCATCTCGCTTCCAAAAGTAAAAAACCCGACCACCGGGGTCGGGAAGACGTGTTCACTGGTAGGCGCGATCGGGCTCGAACCGATGACCTCATCCGTGTGAGGGATGCGCTCTAACCAACTGAGCTACGCGCCTGCGCGAAGTTCGTGGTAGGCGCGCGCGGGATCGAACCGCGGACCTCTACCGTGTCAAGGTAGCACTCTAACCATCTGAGCTACGCGCCTGTGGCTGCTGACAGGTGGCCCCCCGGCGGCCGGGCATGGCGCTTGCAACCCGTCTTCGACCCTGGTGTCTGACAAAGAACCACTCGCCCCGCAGGGCGAACCCGGATCTTAGCAACCGGCGTCGCCGACTGTCAACACGAGGAGGATCTAGGGGCTAGGATCTGGGGGCTCGTCCCCCGCCCGCGCCCGCTCGTGTCACGGCGAGCCGGAACGCGAAGCCGGATTCGCTTCCGTGCTTGTGGAGCCTGCCCTGCGCGAGCGGCGCCCCGGCGCCGCGAGTCGATGGGGTCCGCGCCCGTGTCCGTCCCCGAGCCCGCCCGCTGCCGCACCCGGCGTGACGGGTCCAACGGCGAGCTGGGCGGCGCGTTGCAAAGCGGATCCCGCTCCGCTAGCGTGAGGCTGCGGACGGGCTCGGCCGGCTGGGGCCGAGACCCGGGAGGAGGAGAGGCCGTGCGCTTCGGTGGAGGTTTTGCGGGTGGCTGCTCGCCGATGCGGCCCGCCGCGGCGCTGGCCGCGGTTGGGCTCGCAGCGGCAATGTTGACCGGCGGCTGTGGCACGACGGGCGCCGCCCGGCAGGGGGCCTCCCCGCGGCCGCCCTCGACCGGCGGCGTTCTCGACCAGCGGCTCGCCGAAGCCATGGCCGGGCTGATCTACCGGCACGACCGGGCCGTCGTCGATCCGGCGTGGCGACCGCGGCAGACTGGCGAGACGGCCGCCCGCCGGCTCGTGGCCCTCGGCGACGAGGCGATCCGGGACGGCCGCCGGCTGGCCGCCCTGCGGGCGTTCACCGACGCGGTGGTGGCGGACCCCGGCCTCGCCGAAGGGTACCGGGGGCTGGGCAGGTCCCTGATCCTGGTCCGCCGCTGGCAGGAGGCGGCGGCGGCGCTCCTCACCGGCGTCGAGGCCGAGCCCTCCGCCGTCGAGCTGCGAGCGGCGGCCGCCGGCGCGCTGGAGAGCCTGGGCCGGCTCGACGACGCCATCGAGCAGTGGTCGCTGGTCGCGGCCGCCGACCCCGAGCACGGCGAGGCGCAGGCGCGGCTCGCCGCTTGCCACTTCCTGCGCGGCGAGCCGGAGCTCGCGCGACAGCACCTCGAGCGGGCGCGCGCCCTGGGCGCGCCCCTGCCCGGAACCCTGGAGCAGCTCGCCGATATCGGCGAGGTGGCGAGGGCGAGGGTCGAGGATGGCCGGCTCCAGGACGGCGGCCCGACCATCGGCCCGCCGGTGCGGGTCGACGCCGCGGGCGGGACGGCCGACGGCAGCGAGACCACGATCGCCGCGGCCGACCCGGCGACCGACGAGATCGTGGCGGCCTGGAACGACTGGCGGGACGGCGGTCAGGTCCGGGTCGGCGTCGCGGTGAGCACGGACGGCGGCGGCACCTGGGACGACTTCCTGCTGCGCCCGCCGCCAGCCGGCCAGTGCGACATGGAGGGCGACCCGATGACCGGCTACGATCACCGGACCGGCATCCTGTGGGCGGGCGGGGTCGCCTACACCGCGGTCCCGAGCGGCGTCTGGGTGGCCCGCAAGCAGGCCGGCTCTACCGCCTTCGAGCCCTCGGTCATGACCTACCCCGTCAACGAGTTCGTCGACAAGCCGTGGCTGGGCACCGGGCCCCGGCCGGAGGCGCCGGACTCGACCCGGCTCTACGTCGCCTACTACCCCTACCTGCAGTCCTCCGACGACCTCGGCGACACCTGGTCGGCGCCGACCGTGCTCGACGGCGGGTTCGGCCACCTGCCGCGGGTCGGCCCCGGCGGCGAGCTCTACGTCGCCTACTGGAACCTCGGCCCGGGCATCAACCTCCAGCGGAGCTTCGACGGCGGGGCCACCGTCAGCGCCCCGATCCGGATCGCGACCCGGGTCGACACCGATGTCAACGGCTACAGCTACCCCGGGGCCTTCCGGGTCTGGCCCTTCACCTACATCGCGGTCGACCGGGCGTCGGGCACGGTCTACGCGGTGTGGCACGACGTCACCGGCAGCTCCGGGGGCAACGCCAACGTCGATCTGCTGTTCGCGCGATCGACCGATCTCGGCGGCACTTGGACCCCGCCGGTGGTCATCAACGGCGACGGCGATCCCCCGGGTGACCAGTTCTTCCCCTGGATCGAGGTCGACCAGTGGGGCCGCCTCCACATGGTCTTCCTCGACACCCGCAACGTCGCCCAGAACGACGCCAGCGGCACCGCCTTCATCGACGCCTACTACTCCACGAGCAGCGACGGCGGCGACACCTGGACCGAGTACCGGCTGACCGCGGAGCCGTACGCCTGCGCGCACTACTTCATCGGCGACTACTGCGGCCTGACCGTGGCCGGGGACCGCGTCTACCCGGTGTACGTCGCCACCCACAACAGCGACACCGACGTCTACGCCCACGCCATCGTCAATCCGCCAGCCGGGGTGTTCGCGGACGGCTTCGAGTCGGGAGACATGAGCGCGTGGAGTGCCACGGTGCCCTGAGGGGGATCTGGAGGCCGGGATCGAGGGGCTAGGGCCCGCCCGGCGGGGAGATCACGTCGGAGCGGGGCACGCCCTTGTCGCGGCGAAGCGAAACGCGAAGCCGGACCCGGTTCCGGACGCGGGTTGCCGACCGTGGCTCTCGCGTGAGGAAGCACCGAGCTCTCGTTCGATCGCGTGCGGCCGCGTTCGCGGTCAGCCGCAGCGCTCGGCCTCGAGCTCCACGTACGCCGAGCTCGACCGCGGCTCCGGCACTTCGAGTCCATCGGCCCGGAGCCCGTCGATGTGGAACTCAATTGCCCCGCGCATGTTCCGCTCCACCTCGTCGCGGGTCGCACCGGTCGCGACACATCCCTCGAGATCCGGTGAATACGCCGAGTAGCCGGTCGAGGTCGGCTCGATCACGATGAGGTATCTCATGGCTTCAACCCCGCTTGCTTGAGGATACTGCGCAGCGTTCCAGCAGCCAACTCGTCGCCCGGCTTCCCTGGCACAGTCACCAGCCCCGGCCGCTCCTGGTGCTTGTACTGGCGGTGGCTGCCCCGTGTCCGAGCGAGATGCCATCCATGTGCCTCGAGCATGCGGACAGCGTCCCGGACCTTCACACGCTCCGCAAGGGGCGCTACGTCCACCGCTGCTCGGAGTCTGCACGCCCCTCGCTACCCGACCGGGTGGTCAAGCCGCTCGCCGGCGGCACGGCGGCGCCGGCTGAACGGACAGGCCACAGGCGGCTGAACCTCCGCTCGTCGTGGTCTGAGCCTGCTCCGAGAGCCCCGGGACGATGCGAGCGCGAGGTGCCATGGAGCCGTTGAGGCGGGGCGCTGCGGCATGACATTGGGGTAGGATGGGCCTGGGAATCAACCGATGGACGACGAGCTGATCACCGTGTTCCTCGCGCAGGGCGAGGTCGAGGAGGCCCAGGTGCGGCTCTTCCTCGAGGCCCACGGCATCCCCGCGGCGGGCCGCGGCGAGGCGCTGCGCAAGACCCACGGCTTCGTGCTCGACGGCCTCGGCGCGGTTGCGATCCAGGTCGCGGCCGAGCACGCCGAGCGGGCCCGCGACCTGCTTGGCGCGGTCGAGCGCGGCGACCTCAACCTCGCGGCCGACGCCCTGCCCGAGGACGCTGAGCCGGGCTGAGCGGCATCGCGACACTCTCCTCCCCCGCCCGCTTCCGCGCCCGCTTCCGCTTCCGCGCCCGTGGAGCCTGCCCTGAGCGAGCGGCGCAATGCGCCGCGAGTCGAATGGTTCTCGCTCCCGTTCCCGTTCCCGATCCCGTTCCCGATCCTCGCCGTCACTCCCGCCGCGCGAGGCCGAGCTCGGCGAGCTGGGCGTCGTCGACCGGCGACGGCGCCGCGGTCATCAGGCACGAGCCCGAGGTGGTCTTGGGGAAGGCGATGACGTCCCGGATCGAGTCCCGCCCCGCCATCAGCATCACCAGCCGGTCGAGCCCGAGCGCGATCCCGCCGTGGGGAGGTACCCCGTAGCGGAAGGCCTCGAGCAGGAAGCCGAAGCGCGCGGCAGCCTCGGCATCGTCGATGCCGAGCGCCCTGAACATCGCCCGCTGCAGCGCCCCGTCGTGGATCCGGATCGAGCCGCCGCCGAGCTCGACGCCGTCGAGCACCACGTCGTAGGCGCGCGCCGCACCGAGCCCGGTGCGCTGTCGAGCAGCGCGACATCCTCGGGGAGCGGCGACGTGAACGGGTGGTGCATCGCGTAGTAGCGGCGGTCCTCCTCGCTCCACTCGAGCAGCGGGAAGGCGGTCACCCACAGGAAGTCGTGGCGGCGGGGGTCGATCAGCGAGTGCCCGCGGGCGAGGTGGAGGCGCAACGCGCCCAGGCTCGAGAGCGCCACCTTCTCGGGCGCGCCGACCGCCAGCAGGAGGTCGCCCTCGGCTGCGCCGGCGGCGTCCAGGAAGCGGCGGACGCCGTCCTCGCCGAGCGCCTTCTTGGCCGGCGACGCGACGCCGTCGGCGCCGCGCTTGAACCACAGCACGCCGCGCGCGCCATGGGGCGCCACCACCTCGGCGAGGGCGTCGAGCTGGCCGCGCGACAGGGCGGCGCCGCCGGGCAGCACCAGGCCCTTGACCCGGCCGGTGGCCGCCGCCTCCTCGAGCACCCGGAAGCCGCAGCCTGCGCACAACGGCGCCAGCTCGACCAGCTCGAGGCCGAACCGGGTGTCCGGGCGATCGCTGCCGAAGCGCTCCATGGCGTCGCGGTAGGTGAGGCGGGGAAAGGCCGCCGGGGGCTCGATCCCGACCAGCGGAAAGATCCGCGCGAACAGGCCCTCGACGAGGGCGAAGATGTCCTCCTCCTCGATGAACGAGGCCTCGACGTCGATCTGGGTGAACTCGAGCTGGCGGTCGGCGCGCAGGTCCTCGTCGCGGAAGCAGCGCGCGATCTGGAGGTAGCGGCCGAGGCCGGCCACCTGGAGCAGCTGCTTGAACAGCTGCGGCGACTGGGGCAGCGCGTAGCAGGCGCCGCGGTGGAGCCGCGACGGGACCAGGAAGTCGCGCGCGCCCTCCGGCGTCGAGCGGGTCAGGATCGGGGTCTCGACCTCGATGAACCCCATCTCGTCGAAGTACCGGCGCGTCGCGGCGACCACCCGGTGGCGCAGCACCAGGTTGGCCATCATCTCCGGCCGGCGCAGGTCGAGGTAGCGGTGGGTCAGGCGCAGCTCCTCGGAGGCGTTCGACTCGTCCTCGACCAGGAAGGGCGGGGTCTCGGACTCGGTCAGCAGCTCGAGCGCGGCCACCGCCACCTCGATCTCGCCGGTGGCGAGCTCGGGGTTGGCCTGCCCAGCGGCGCGCCTGCGCACCACCCCGCGGACCCGGATCACGTCCTCGGCCGACAGCCGCTCGCCGTCGCGCAGCAGTGCGTCCTCGAACACCAGCTGGACGATGCCGGAACGGTCGCGCAGGTCGGCGAACACCAAGCCTCCCAGGTCGCGGCGCCGGCGCACCCAGCCGACCAGCTCGACGGCCCGCCCGAGGTCGGAGACGCCGAGGTGCCCGCACCAGGGCCGGGCCCAGGCACTCGATGCCATGGTCATGCTCCTCCCATCCGCTGGACGCGGTCGGCGACCTCCGCGATCGGCACCGCCTGCTGCTCGCCCTGGTCGAGGTCGCGCACCACGACCACGCCCGCGGCCAGCTCATCACCGCCGACGATCACCACCGTCCGGGCGCCCAGCTTGGCGGCCCACTTGAGGCTCGCCTTGAGCGACCGCCCGGTCACCTCGGCCTGAGCGGCGATCCCGCGCACGGCCAGCGCGCGCACGATTGCGAGGGCGGGCGCCGCCGCGCCGCCCCCCAGCGGCAGCACCGCCACCGGCCGCCGCCCCATGACCTGCTCCCGGAACGCTGCCGGCAGCACCTCGATCAGCCGGTCCTCGCCGATCGCGAAACCGACGCCCGCCACCTGCGGGCCGCCGAGGTCCGAGATCAGCCGGTCGTAGCGGCCGCCGCCGCAGATCACGGTGTCCTCGCCGAGCTCGGGCGACACCACCTCGAACACCGTCCGCAGGTAGTAGTCGAGCCCCCGCACCAGGCGCGGCGCCCGCCGCACCTCGACGCCGAGCTCGCGCAGCATCGCCTCCACGGCGTCGACGTGCCGCCGCGCGTCCTCCGACACGACCTCGGCGACCGGCGTCGTCCCGGCCACCAGCTCGCGGCAGCGAGGCACCTTGCAGTCGAGAATGCGCAGCGGGTTGGCCTCCCAGCGCCGCCGGCAGTCGGCACACAGCTCGTCGCGGTGCGGCCCGAGCTCGCCCAGCAGCTGCTCGATGAACCGGGGGCGGTCCTCGGGGTCGCCGAGGTTGTTGAGCACCGTCACCAGGTCGTCGAAGCCAAGCTCGGCGAGGAAGGTGTGGAGGGCCAGCACCACCTCGACGTCCGCCTCCGGGGTCGCCGCCCCGAGCAGCTCGATGCCGATCTGGGCGAACTGGCGGTAGCGGCCGCGCTGCATCTTCTCGTAGCGGAACATCGGCCCCAGGTAGCTCAGCCGGAGCGGGCTCGGCCGCTGGGCGAGGCCGTTCTCGATGAACGCCCGCGCCACCGAGGCGGTGCCCTCGGGGCGCAGGGTCAGCGACCGGCCCTTGCGGTCCGCGAAGGTGTACATCTCCTTGCCGACGATGTCGGTGGCCTCGCCGACCGAGCGCACGAAGAGCTCGGTCGGCTCGAGCAGCGGCAGCCGGATCTCCTGGTAGCCGAAGCCGCCGAACACGCGCTGGGCGACGGCCTCGACCTCCACCCACAGCCGTGACTCGGGCGGCAGGATGTCGCGCGTCCCCCTGACCTTCTGGATCACAGCTGGCCTCCAGCCCGGTGTCCCGGCCTGCGGTCTGAGCTTTCGGCGAGGCCGCGCAGCGCCGGCGTGCCCCGCCAGGCGGGCGCCCCCGCGTCGCGCGTCGATGACGTGCCGCGGCTGGCGCCGTCCCTCATCCAACCTCCGCGATCGAGCGGACGGGGAACGCTACCACACGCCCGCCATCCTCACCAGCGCACCGCTCGGGGGAGGCGCCGCCGGGCGACCGGGGCCGCTTGCCACAGGCGCTCAGGCCTGCGCGTGCAAGGGCCCGGATTCCAGTGGGTTGTGGATCGCGCTCCGGGGCTCGGCGCGAGCAACGCTCTGATCATCAATGACATAGATGTAAGTTGTTGAAAAGAATACAGATCAGAATTGCCCACGGGGGCCGGCCCGGGATTCGGAAGTGCTTGTCTTTACGTGGTCTCCACCGCTTTTCCACAGCGTTTTCCACAGACTTATCCACAGCCGCTGCAACGCCGTTTCATCGCCCGCCGCGCCGCCGATCGGGAGCCGTCACCGAGGTCCCTGCGCCGCCGACACTTGGCCCCGCGCGGCGACGGCGAGCGGGCGCGAGCCGGCTCATACGTAGGCGTCCCACGGGTACGGCTCCTGCCAGCGGACCGTGCCCTCGCGCAGCACGCGGGGCTCCGCGCCGGTCAGGTCGACGAGGGTGCTCGGCGCGCCGCCCGGGGTGCGACCGCCGTCAAGCACCAGGTCGGGCGCCTCGACCAGGCTCGCGAGCGCCTCGTCCGGGTCGACGCGCGGCGGGCTGCCGTGGCGGTTGGCCGAGGTCCCGGTCAGCGGGCCGGACAGGTAGAGGACGGCGCGCAGCAGCGCGTGGCCGGGAATGCGCACTGCCAGGCTGCCGGCCGGGGCCGCCGGCAGCGGCGCACGGCACGGCAGCACCACCGTCAGCGCGCCGGGCCAGATCCGGGACAGCCGCGGCCGGTGGGCCTGCGGCACCTCGGCCAGCGCCTCGAGCTGCTGCCAGTCCGCGCACAGCACGGGCAGCGCCAGCTCGGGCGGCCGGCCCTTGGCCGCGAGCACCCTCGCCACGGCGCCGCGGTCGAAGGGGTTGGCCGCCAGGCCGTAGAAGGTCTCGGTGGGCAGCAGCACCACGCCGCCCTCGGCGGCCACCGCGGCGACCACGCGGCCGGCGGCGGCCGCGTCCGCGTCGTCGACGAACGGCAGCCGCCTCACCGGTCGTCCAGCAGGGCCCGCGCGTGGGCGCGGGCCGACGCGGTGACCTTGCCCCCGGCCAGCATCCGGGCGAGCTCGAGCTCCCGCTCCTCGCGGCCGAGGCTGGTGGCGCGGGTCACCGCGCGGCCGTCGTGGAGGACCTTCTCGATCCGCAGGTGGCCGGCCGCCCGCGCCGCGACCTGCGGCAGGTGCGTCACCACCAGCACCTGGTGCTCGCCGGCAAGATCCGCGAGCAGCCCGGCGAGCGCCGCCGCGGTCCCGCCGCCGAGACCGCTGTCCACCTCGTCGAACAGCAGGGTCAGGCCCGCGCCCTGGCGGCGGCCGAGCAGCACCGTGCGCAGCGCGAGGTGGATCCGCGACAGCTCGCCGCCGGAGGCGACCCGCGCCATCGGGCGCGGCTCCTCGCCGGGGTTGGCGGCGATCACCAGCTCGCAGCACTCGACCCCGCCGGCGTCGAAGGCGACCCGGACCCCGTCGCGCTCGAGCGGGCTCGCCGCGTCGGGCCGCGCCTGCCAGTCGAAGCGCAGGGACGCGCCCGACATCCTGAGCCGGCCGAGCACCGCCGCGATCGCCGCCGCCAGCTCCTCGCCGGCCTCCCGCCGCGCGTCGCCGAGCGCGCGCGCCGCACCATCGAAGGCCGCCAGCGCTTCCGCCGCGGCGCCGGCCGCCGCCTCCAGCCGGTCCCCCACGCCCTCGAGCTCGGTCCGCTCGGCGAGCAGCGCCCGGCGGTGCTCGAGCACGTTTCCGAGCGGCGAGCCGTACTTCAGCATCAGCGTGTCGAGCCGGTGCAGCCGGGTCTCGACCGCCTCCAGCTCGGCCGGGTCCTCGCCGGCCCCGGCCAGCAGCTCGCGCAGCTCCCGCGCCACCTCCTCGGCGTGGATGCGCGCCTCGGCCAGCCGCTCGACGGCGCCGGCGAGTGAGAGCCCGCACTGCTCGATCGCGGCCAGGCCGCGCTCGGCGCGCGCCAGGCCGCCGACCGCGGCGCCATCGTCGTCGGTGAGCGCCCCGAGCACGATCGAGGACAGCTCGACGAGCTGGGCCGCGTGCCGCAGCAGCGGCCGCCGCCGGCGCAGCTCCTCGTCCTCGCCGGGCCGCGGGTCGACGCCGTCGATCTCCTGGAGCTGGTAGCCGATGACATCCAGCCGGTCGCGCCGCCGCGCGCTCGCCGCGCGCAGCCGCTCGACCTCGGCAGCGGCTGCCGCCCACCGCCGATGGGCATCGGCCACCGCCTCCTGCAGCCGCTGATGGCCGCCGAAGCGATCGACCAGCGCCCGCTGGACCTCCGGCTCGGCCAGGCCGTGCTGCTCGTGCTGGCCGTGGATCGCGAGCAGCAGCGGCGCCACCGCCTGCAGCGCCGCGGCCGTCACGGCAACGTCGTTCAGCCAGCAGCGGCCGCGGCCGGCCTCGCTGAGCTCCCGCCGCACCACCAGCGTCCCCTCGCTTGCCACGCCGAGCTCGCCGAGGGCGCGCTCGAGCTCGCCGCCCGGCTCGACGCGGAAGCAGCCCTCCACCGCCAGCCGCTCGTCGCCGGTCCTCACCAGGTCGCTCTGGGCGCGCTGCCCGGACAGCAGCTTGAGCGACTCGACCAGCAGCGACTTGCCGGCGCCGGTCTCGCCGGTGAGCACGGTGAAGCCGTCCGCGAGCTCCAGCTCGACCCGGTCGATGATGCCGAGGCCGCGGACGTGAAGCCGCTCGAGCATGGCCCGGATCCTAACACCGTTGCCGACCATGGATCACCCGCCGCGACCGCCCTTCGCAGGTAACAAGGAGGC